>Ga0126313_10000002_pt1 | contig 363939 bp, 373 predicted proteins | sample Plot105A_FD_89954 | JGI IMG/M metagenome (GOLD analysis project Ga0126313, IMG submission 89954) | Serpentine soil microbial communities from UC McLaughlin Reserve, CA, USA - Plot105A | ecosystem: Environmental > Terrestrial > Soil > Grasslands | place: USA: UC McLaughlin Reserve, Lake...
ATAGCATTCAGTGCCGTGCCCGAGTTCGCCTCTCCTGCCGAGCATTACGATCGCTTCATGGGCCGCTACACCGTCCCGCTCGCCCGCGCCCTGGCGGACGAGGTGGGCGTGGCGGAGGGGATGAACGCGATCGACGTCGGCTGCGGGCCGGGCGGCCTCACCTCCGAGCTGGCGGATCGCGTCGGGACGCAGAACGTCGCCGCGATCGACCCAGCGGAACAGTTCGTAGCCGCCTGTCGCCGGCGCAATCCGGGTGCGGATGTTCGCCAGGGCGTCGCTGAGGCGCTGCCCTGGGAGGACGACACGTTCGACGCCGCGCTCTCATGCCTGGTGATCGCCTTCATGACCGACGCCGACGCCGGCCTGCGGGAGATGGCGCGAGTGACCAGGCCGGGCGGGAAGCTAGGCGTCTGCATGTGGGACATCGCCGGTGACGGAATGACGATGCTGAACGTGTTCTGGAGCGCGATGAAGAGCGTGAAGCCCGAGGTCCCGGGCGAGCAGCGGCGAGCCGGTACCGCGGAGGGCGACATCGCTGAGCGGCTGACGCGTGCCGGACTTCGCGACGTCGCCGCCGGCGCGCTCGAGGTCAGCGTCCATTACTCGGGGTTCGAGGACTTCTGGGAGCCGTTCACATTCGGCGTCGGGCCCGCGGGCCAGGCCTTCAAGGGCCTCGACGACGATCAGAAGGCCGCCCTACAGCAGGCGATTCGCGACCAGCTGCCCACGGGCTCGTTCTCCCTCGACGCCCGCAGCTGGTACGCGACCGCGACCGCGTAGCGAGCCTCGGCCGCGCTGGCGGCGGAAGCGTGCCGTGATCTAGACCGATCCGCGGCGGTAGACGAGGTGGGTGACCTGTGGCGTCGTGCGGCTCGACACCGGCGTCAGCTCGACGTCGCCGACGCCGTCGAACACCCGCTCGCCGCCGCCGGTGACGAACGGCGCCACGTGCAGCCGCAGCTCGTCGACCAGCCCGGCGGCGAGGTACTGATTGAGGGTGCTGGGGCCGCCGGCGATCGAGACGTTACTGTCCCTCGCGGCGTCCCGGGCCCGCTCGAGCGCCGCCTCGATCCCGTCGGTGACGAAGTGGAAGGTCGTGCCGCCCTCCATCTCGACGCTCCGGCGCGGGCGATGGCAGAGAACGAAGACCGGCGCGTGGTAGACCGGGTCCGGTCCCCACCAGCCCGTCCAGTCGAGGTCCCACTCGCCCCTGTCAGGGCCGAACATGTTGCGGCCCATCACATAGGCGCCGGCGGCGACGATCGCATTGGCCTCGTCGGCGTTCTGCTCGCGGTGCTCTAACTGCCAGGCGTGCAGGCGGTTGTGGTCGAGGTCGCCGAACGGGTGCTCAGCGGTCTGGCCCCGCCCGGACCCGTAGCCGTCGAGGGTGATCGACATGTCTGCGGTGACCTGGGGCATCTCTTCTAGTCAGCCCACCAGTCGCGCTGGCCCTTGACGTCTTCGCGCCGAGCCTCGCCGAGACTGGGCGCCCCGATGACGAGGATCTCGAGGCCCTCCGGTCCGGCCTCGTAGCCTCGCCATGTACCAGGCGGGACGCGCACCGCGTCCCATTCCTCGAGATCGACGATCTCGTCGTCGAGCTTCATCCGGCCGCTCCCGTGCAGGACCACGTACACCTCCTCCTGCCTCTTGTGCGTGTGGCCGTACGGAAAGCGATAGCCGGGCGGGACGCGCTGATAGCCCAAGCCCGATCTCTCGAGCCCGAGCGCCTCGGTCGCCAAGCGGAACTCCAGGTCCGGCGCGCCGTCGAATTTCGAGCCGATGTCCTCCAGGTCGCCCTTGAGGTTCCTGAGCGTGAACGGCACGGCGCAATCCTACGCCAGCCGCAAGGCGGGATCGACAGTGGCCGCGCGAGCTGAGTGGTCAGCCGAGCAGCTTGTTGTCCATCGCGTAGCGGACAAGCTCCGGTCGCGAGGACCTGCGGGTCTTCTGCTGGATGTGCGCGCGGTGGGTCTCGATCGTCCGGACACTGAGGAAGAGCTGCTCGCCGATCTGAGCGTTGGTGTGCCCGAGCGCGATCAGTCGCAGCACTTCGAGCTCGCGCTCGGTCAGGCCGTCGAGCCGGCCGTTCGTCGCCGGGGGCGCCGCCGCGAGCTTCGCCCCGAGCTTCGGATTGAGATAGCTCTCGCCGGCGGCTGCCAGTCGCACCGCCTGGATCAGCTCCTCGCCGGCGGCGTGCTTGAGCACGTAGCCAAGCGTGCCGGCCCGCAGCGCCTCCCGCGCGAATGCCGGATCGTCCTGCATCGTGAGCATGACGATCGCCGTCTCCGGGCTTCGAGCGAGGAAGTCCGGGATCAGCGGAAGACTGGACTCCGGGCCCATGTTCAGGTCGAGCACCAGAACCGCCGGCTTGTGGCCGAGCACGTAACGGGCCGTCGACTCGACGTCGGCTGCCTCGGCGAGCACCTCGATGTCCGACTCCGCCTCGAGCAGCATTCGCAGCCCACTGCGCACGACGGCGTGATCGTCGGCGAGCACCACGGTGATGGGAGTGGTCTGCTCGCTCGCTTGCATGCTGCAAGTAAAGCGCCCAGCTTGCCGGCCAGCTAAGCGATCCCTTGCAACAGCGCGCCCGCGAGGTAAGCGACCACAGCCGCGACGCCACCGATCGCGAGCGTCTCGAGGCCGGCGCGCCACCAGCGCTGTGCGACGAACAGAGACTTGAGGCTCCCTACTGCGAAGAAGGCGAGGCATGTCATGAGCGCGCTCCAGAGGAATGCGCTCTCCAGGTCTCCGGGTGCGGCGAGGTCGTAGACGAAGGCCGCCAGTGGCAGGAAGCCGACGGTCACGAAAGCGACCAGGGTGCTGGCTGCGGCCCTCATCTCGTTCGGCTCCGTCGATCCGTACCCGAGCTCCTCGCTCATCATCGTCGCCGTCCACACGTCCGGATCCGCGGAGATCACCTCTACGACGCGATCGAGATCGGCTCCCTTGAACCCCTTGGCGGCGAAGATGTGTCGCAGCTCCTCGCGCTCCCCGTCTGGCACGAGCTCGATGTGACGGCGCTCGTCGGCACGGGCGAGCTCACGCTGCTGGCGCTCGGCGCGCGAGCCGAGGAAGTTGCTGGCGGCCATGCTGAAGCCGTCGGCGAACAGGTTCGCCGCGCCGAGGATGACCACGATCGAAGCGTCGAGATCGGCGCCCTTCACCCCGGCGACGACGGCGAAGGTCGTGACAGCGCCGTCGATCGCGCCATAGACGAAGTCGCGTAGGTAGCTCGGGGGCGGCGGACCGCTCAGGCGCTCGCGCACCGCAGACGGGCTGTGCTGGGCACGCAACGATCGAATCGTCGGGCCGTTCGCCATCCACTCAGCTTAGGACGCAGTAGGTTCGGCAGATGAGATGCCCAGCGGCTGACGGCCCGGCGGCCTTGCGTGCCTGAGGAGTCGGCGGGGACTCCGCGGCTGGCGTTGCTGCTGGCCGCCGCGATGTTCGTGTTCGTGATCGACACCTCGTTGATGAACGTGTCGATCTCGGCGGTGGTTCGCGATCTCGACACGACAGTGAGCGGGGTCCAGGCCGCGGTCGCGATCGAGGCGCTCGTCTCAGCCGCGTTCATCCTGATCGGCAGCAAGCTCGGCGACCTCTTCGGCCGCAAGCGCGCCTACGTGACGGGCTTGGCGCTCTACGCGGCTGGTGCGTTCGCGATGGTGGTGGGCCAGGGGCTGGGGGCGATCATCGTCTTCTGGGCCGTGGTCGGGGGGCTTGGCGCGTCGCTCTACCTCCCAGCGATGCAGTCGCTGATCCACGGCAACTTCGAGGGCAAGATGCAGGCGAAGGTCTATGCGCTGGTCGGGGCGTCGGCGGCGATCGCCGCCGCGATCGGTCCGCTGGTGGGCGGCTTCCTGACCACCGTGCTGTCCTGGCGCGTCGGGTTCATGCTCGAGATCGCCGTCATCGCGGTGGTCCTGTCCGGCAGCGGACTGATCCGCGACGTCGCCTACACGGGCGAGCGCACTGTGGACTGGATCGGCGCGCTGCTCTCCGTCCTGGGCATGGGCGGCGTCGTGCTGGGCGTGCTGGTCTGGCAGGAGGGCGGCGAGTCGGTAGCGGCCCTGGTCGGGCTTGGGGTGGCGGCGCTGGCCGCCCTGGTGTACTGGCTCGCTCGGCGCGCGCGAGAGGGCAAGGCGACGCTGCTCGACCCGTCACTCTTCACGTCGAAGCTGTTCAGCTTCGGGATCTTGCAGGGCATCCTGCAGCAGGTCGCTCTCGGCGGGCTGCTGATCGCCCTGCCGATCTATCTGCAGCTAGTCCTCGGCTACAACGCGCTGGAGGCCGGCCTGTCGCTGGCGCCGCTGTCGCTCACCATGTTCGGGGTGGCGCTGCTCGCCGGGAGGAGAGCTGGGAAGCACCGCCCGAGCAGCATCATCCGGGCGGGCTTCGCGACCCTGGCAGTCGCGCTGCTGGTCCTGATTCCGCTCGTTCCCGGCACCGACAACGGCTGGTACCTGGCGGTCCCACTCGTGCTCGCCGGCGCCGGACTCGGGATGCTCGTGTCGCAGCTCAACAGCTACACGCTCTCGCCGATCTCGGAGGAGCGGGTCGGCGAGGCCGCCGGGGTCAACTCCGCAACCGGGTCGTTCGGCCTGTCGTTCGGCCTGGCGTTCGCCGGCGCGGTGATGCTCGCCACGCTGTCGATCGCCTTCACCGACAAGGCACAGTCCAGCAGCGTCCTGCCTCCAGCCGACAAGCAGCAGGTCGCTGACGTGTTGGAGGACGACGCGCAGGTCATGAGCGACGCGCAACTGGGGGAGCTGCTCGAGGGCCAGCCCGACGCGATCCAGGACGAGATCGTCAGCATCAACACGGACGCTCGCGACCTCGCCCTCCAGGTTGCGCTGCTCGTGTCGCTCCTCGCGGCTCTGATCGGACTCGTCGCGGCGTTCCGCATGATGCGTCTGCCGGATCCCGAGCCGTCGGCATCCGCCGCAGGGATGGCTCTCGACTGACGCCCAGACCATAGACGCAGGTGTTCTCAACAGTTATCCTCGCCGCTCCAAGTCGACGGGAAGGGACATCGAGTGGCCGGAGCAGCAAAGGGTTTCAGGGCAATGCGAGCTGTGGGCGCGATCGTGCTTGTGTCGCTCGTGGCGTTGGGGATCTGCGCGTCGGCGGCGCTTGCCGAGCCCCTCTCGATGACGTTCACCGAGGCTCGCGCCAACGTCGGGGCCGATCAGCTCTCCGACGACCCTCTGTTCGAGGCGCCCGATACGGCGCCATTTGCGGCTCAGATCGATCCTGGGAGCGGTCTGATCGCAGACGGTGAGCTGACGGTCCCCGATTTCTCGACGTTCGTCACCGACCCCATCGATGCCGACGTCACGGTCCAGTTCGAGATCGGGGTCATCACCGGGACCTTCAACCAGGCGACCGGCGCCCTCGCGCTGAGCGGCACGGCGGGCGGAACGCTGACGGCCAACGGACGGAACTGCATCGTCGAGGTGCCCGGAACCCTGACCCTCTCGACCATAGGCAGCTCTGGAGGCGCGAACCCGCGCTCCGGGGCGCCGTTCACCTCGGGACTCACCGGGGCGGGCGCGATCGCCGGGCAGTGGTCGGACATGGACGCGACTCCAGTCACCCCAGACGACGAGAGCGTCTGCGACACCGTCGACGAGCACATCGGAGGGCCGGGGGGCATCTGGCTCGAGCAGCAAGGCGACATCGTGGCGCCGGCGGCGCCGCAGCTCACAAGCACCGACCCGGCCTCGCCGAGCGTGAACGGCACGCCCCGAGTTCGCGGCGTCGCCGAGGCGGCATCGACGGTGAAGATCTATGCCGGATCGAGTTGCGCGGGCGTTCCGGTCGCCACAGGAAGCGCAGCCGCACTTGGCTCGCCCGGCATCACGGTTGCGGTCGCGGAGGGCGTCACCGCCGCCTTCTCGGCGACCGCCACCGACGCGGCCGGCAACATCTCGGCCTGCTCGGCGCCGATCTCCTACACGCGTCTGACATCGACGACGCCTCCGCCTGGAGGAGGCGAGGAGCCGCCTCCGGCGACGCCCCCCGCATGCGTCGTCCCGAAGCTGAAGGGCAAGACGCTGAAGCGGGCGAAGGCCGCGCTGAGGGCGGCCCACTGCAAGCTCGGCACCGTCCATAAGCCCAAGCGGGCGAAGGGCAAGAGGCGGCGGGTCCTCGTCGTCAAGTCGTCGAGCCCCCGACGCGGAGCGAAGCCCGCCGACGGCACGGTCGACCTCAAGCTCCGCGTCAAGCCCAAGAGAACGCACCGCTAGACACGGTTCGTGCGCTGGTCAGGACCGGCGCCCCCGGAGTTTGACCCCCGCGGTGGGACCGCCGACTCGCCTACCATCGCGCGACGGCAGACGGCGACGACAACATGAGGGAGCGACTTCCACCATGGACAAGAAGAAGAGCGGCTCCGAGGGAGCCAACGGGGGAGACTCTCCCTCTCAGCTGATCGACGCGAGGATCGAGGAGCTGACCGACTGGCGCGGCGAGACGCTCGCCCAGGTCCGGGCTCTCATCAAGCAGGCCGATCCCGAGGTCGTCGAGGAGTGGAAGTGGAGAGGGGTTCCGGTGTGGGAGCACGCCGGGATCATCTGCACCGGTGAGACGTACAAGAAGGTCGTGAAGCTGACGTTTGCCAAGGGCGCCTCGCTGGACGACCCGTCGGGACTCTTCAACTCCAGCCTCGAGGGCAACACCAGGCGTGCCATCGACATCCACGAGGACGAGGAGATCGACGAGGAGGCGCTGAAGGAGCTCATTCGCGCCGCGGTGGCTCTGAACACTCGCTAGTACTCGTCGTTGCTGTAAGGGTCGGAGTCGCTCGTGTTGGAGTGGCCGTCGAGGTCGTAGTCGTTGTTGTGGAACGGTGACGCGTCGTCGCCGTTGGAGATCCCGTCACCGTCGGTGTCGCCGTCCGAGGGCAGATGCGGATCGGTGTCGCGCCGGTCGGGGATGTGGTCGCCGTCGCTGTCCAGGTACGCGTCCTCGCCGAGCGGGTAGGGGTCGGCTCGGTCGGGGGTGCCGTCTCCGTCGCTGTCTTGCTCAGGTGTCGGCGCCGCTCCGCTCTGAGCGGGCGGGGAGACAGCCTGGGGCGCGGCCGGCGTGGTCTGCACGTCGTACGGGTTGGTGTCATAGGCATTCGAGATGCCGTCGCCGTCGGTGTCGATGGTGTCCTGCCCGTAGGGGAAGTAGTCGACGTCGTCCGCGTAGCCATCCCCATCGACGTCCTGCGCGGGAGCCGGGGGTGTGCCGGGGCTGGACTCGCTCTCACCACATCCCACGACCGCGACGGCGATCAGCACGAGCGCGAGAAGCCGCATGTCACCACAATGCAGCAACCTCTGAATTTACGCAACCTGAATCGGCGCTACCTACGTGCTCAGCAGCTTCGCCTTCTGCGCCGCGAACTCGTCGTCGGTGAGGATGCCTTGCTCGTGAAGCGCCGCTAGCTCCTTGAGCTGAGCGAGCGGGTCATGCGTCGCCGGTGGGGCGGGTGGCTGCGCGTATGCCGGCTCGGGCTCATAGGCGGCCTCCTGCTCGGCCCAGCGGTTTCCCTGCCGTCGGCTCACGCGGTTGGACACGGCGGTGGCCGTGCCCGCTACGACGGCCGTGCGGGCCATTCCCCTGAGTAGTCCTGGCATGACGTAGTCCTTTCGCTGTCAGGCCGCCGTCGCCTCGGCGGCGTCGAGGGCGTCGATCAAGTCCTGGGTCGGGATGCGCTCGAATGCGATCGCCTCGCCGCCGTTGCGACGCACGGCGGCGATGAAAGGCGCCGCCCAGCGGTTCTCGTAGACGAGCATCACGGCCGCGCTTCCCGGCTCGATCGTCGCGGCCGCCTTGGCAGCGTCCTCGTCGCCGAGCAGTCCGGAGGACGCGCCCTCGAAGATCGTGAAGTCGCCGACGCCCTTGTCGTCGAGGTCCCGCGCGTCGAATCCCGCGAACGTCCCGTCCTCCGCCTTGATCACGAACATCGCGTCGAGCACCCGGATGATCCCGCGGTCGACCAGGTCGATGAGCAGCGGTACCGCCTCACCGGTCATCGGCGACCCCGCCGGGTAGGCGATGATGGCGATGTCGATCGGTCCGAGCTCTCCGTTCTGGGCGTCCATCCGGTCCTCCAGTCGTCAGCGGTCAGCGCAGTGGACGTTAGGCCCGGGAGGAGCCCGTCGCGAGGGTGTCCGCACGCCGACGGGAGTGGTGGCGACACCCAGGTAAGCGGCTCGTGCCCGTGACACGATCGGCCAGGTGAGCGATGTGCAGGCTGTCCTGGCGCGCTACCGCGACGTTCGCGAGGAGCTCGAGCGCGCGGTGCTGCCGCTCGCGACCTCCGTCGACGGTCGTCGCTTCAGCTTTCAGAGCAGCCTGCATGGGCTCGAGCTCGAGGTCGGCGGCTACGTCACGCTCGAGGGGGGCGGGTCTCGACGCCTGGGACAGGTCCTGTCGCTCTCCATGCGCAGCGAGGACACGGCGGGGCCCGATCTGCCGCGTGTCCGCATCCGGGTCGGTGGGGGCGAGGGCGTGGTGCTCGACGGGGACGGGCCTCCGTTCCACGACGCGGCCGTCCGGCCGGCGACACCGGACGAGGTCCGCGACTGGCTGGAGCGGGTCCGCCCGCGCAGGCCAGCGCTCGAGGTCGGCGAGCTGGCGCCGGTGCCGGGCGTCCGGCTCGGCCTCGACGCAGACGGCTTTGGCAGGCACACCTTCGTCTGCGGCCAGTCGGGGTCGGGCAAGACCTACTCGCTCGGCGTGCTGCTCGAGCGGCTGCTGATGGAGACGCGCCTACGGGTGGTGGTGCTCGACCCCAACTCCGACTACGTGCGGCTGGGGGAGCTGCGTGACGGCGCCGACGCGCACGCGGCCGAGCGATTCGCGCCGGTGGCCGATGCGATCGCGGTACGCAGCGGGACGAGCGGTCCGGAGCGGATCGCCGTTCGGTTCCGCGATCTCGGCCCGGCCCAACAGGCAGCGTTGCTGCGCCTCGATCCGCTTGCCGACCGTCAGGAGTACGCCGAGCTGCTCCAGCTCGTGGAGGAGGATCGTGTCCACAGCGTGGACGAGCTCGATCGTGCCGGCTCCGAGGCGCTCAAGCTGCGCGCCGGCAACCTCGGTGTCGATCGCTGGCGCATCTGGCCCGGCCCTCGGGGAACGTCCCTGGTGGACGAGCTCGACGACCCCGACGGACCACGCTGCATGGTCGTCGATCTCGGTTCGCTCGACACGGCCGAGCAGCAGGCTCTCACGGCCGGCGCCGTGCTCGAGCGGCTCTGGCGTCGCCGAGCCCGCCACGAGCCGATCGCGATCGTCATCGACGAGGCCCACAACGTCTGTCCGGCCGAGCCCGACGACCCCATCGCAGCACTGGCCACGGCAGATGCGATCCGCATCGCGGGCGAGGGACGCAAGTACGGGCTGTACCTCATCGTCGTCACCCAGCGGCCGCAGAAGGTGCACGAGAACGTCCTCTCGCAGTGCGAGAACCTGGTGCTGATGCGGATGAGCTCCGCCGCCGATCTCGCCCACGTCGGTGGCGTCTTCTCCTTCGTCGCCCCGGGTCTGATCGACCGCGCTTCGACGTTCGCACAAGGCGAGGCGCTCGTGGCGGGGAGGATCGCGTCCCATCCGGCGCTGGTCCGCTTCGGCGAGCGCCTGACCTACGAGGGAGGCAGCGACGTCACCCACTGGTAAGACCACTGTGAGGAACGACTTGTTCCTCACACGTTTGCAGCACCGTGAGCAGAAATCGTGATTGGCGAGCGGTGGCCTGACATGTATGTTGAGAACACGGAATCGCTTCTCCAAGGACGCGATCTCCGTTCAAATGGGACCGACAAGGCGCGATGTCGCAAGCGATGGCGCGCCTGGGAGGCTTCAGGGTGGCAAATGACGGGCTTGACGAGCGAGCGCTGGAGCGCCTGCTGGCCGTGGGGCAAGATCTCGTAGGCGAGCTTGACCTCGAGACGCTCCTCGACAGACTGCTAGGCGTGGCGCGCGAGCTGACGGGGGCTCGCTACGCGGCGATCGAGATCCTCGACGGACGGCGCAAGGAGCTCGAGCGGTTCCTCGTCTCCGGAATCGACGGCGCCACGCTGCGGACGATCGGCGATCTGCCGCGCGGGCGCGGAGCCCTCACCCTGCCGATCGTCGTGCGCGGCGACAAGTGGGGCAACCTCCACCTCACCGAGAAGCAGACCGGCGCGTTCGACGAGCGTGACGAGAAGGCGCTCGTCGTACTCGCAAACTGGGCGGGGGTGGCGATCTCCAACGCCCGGCTGTACACGAACATGGAGGCCGAGCGACTGCACGAGACGATGCGCGCGGCCGAGGAGGAGCGCAAGCGCTGGGCGCGCGAGCTCCACGACGAGACCCTCCAAGGCTTGGGCGCCCTGCAGGTGATGCTCTCCAGCGCCAAGCGATCGGGCGCGCCGGAGATGCAGATCGAGCAGGTGATCGGTCGTCTCGGCGAGGAGATCGATCGACTCCAAGGGCTCATCGCGCAGCTGCGCCCCGCCGCGCTTGACGAGATCGGGTTGGGCGCGGCGATCGAGAACCTCGCCGAGCGTATGAGAGACGCGTTCGAGATCGAGCTCGCCGTCGACCTCGACTACGAGGAGGGCCGTGCGGCGACGCGATTCGACGGCGAGGTCGAGAGCGCGATCTACCGCGTCGTCCAAGAGGCGCTCAACAACGCTCGCAAGCATGCGAACGCCGTGCGTGTGACCGTCGCGATTCGCGAGGCGGACGGAACCGTGACCGTCGAGGCCCGTGACGACGGATCGGGCTTCGACGCCGGTGCGACCAATGGCGGCTTCGGCCTGATCGGCATGTCAGAGCGCATCGCGCTCGTGGGTGGTCGGCTCGACGTGGCGTCTGCTCCCGGAGCCGGCACGGCGATCCAGGCCTCGGTTCCGACCGGTCGCGACGCGTTGGCATTGCGCAGCGCGGCGAGCTAGCCGGACGTTGAACATCACCTACGTCGGTCATTCGACGGTGCAGATCGACACCGCCGGCACGCGTCTGCTGACCGACCCGTTCCTGCGCGAGGGGGTGATGCACCTGCGTCGAATCGCGCCGCTTCCGCCGCTCGGGGAGATAGTCCGACCCGACGCGGTCCTGATCTCCCACGCCCACTTCGATCACCTCGATCCGCCGTCGCTGCGACTGCTGACGCCATGCCCGGCCATCGCGCCGCGTGGCTGCGGCCGCCTGCTCGAGAGCGCGGGCCTGCAGGACGTGTCCGAGGTCGCACCCGGGGACAGCGTTCGCGTCGGCGACGTCGAGGTGACCGCCGTCCTGGCCGCGCACGACGGCCGTCGGCATCCCTTCTCGAATGCGCGCGACACGCTCGCCTACGTCGTCGGCGGCTCGGAGCGAGCCTTCTTCGCCGGGGACACCGATCTGTTTGACGGCATGCGTGCGCTCGCCGGCGAGATCGACGTGGCGCTGCTGCCGATCTGGGGCTGGGGCGGTCGGCTGCCGCGGGGCCACATGGACCCCGAGCGGGCGGCGCGTGCCGCCGGCATGCTGGCAGCCAGGGTGGCGATCCCGATCCACTGGGGCACGCTCGCCTCGCCCCGCGCGCCGTGGCGCGTCGATCCGGGCGGACCGGCCCGAACGTTCGTGGCGCGCGCGGCGACGCTCGTGCCGGACCTCGAGGTGCGTGTCCTCGCACCCGGGGAGAGCACGGAGATCGTCACGAGCCGCTGAGGGGAGGTGCGCCTCCAGTCAGGACACCGGCCCACGTCATTGCCAGGGGCGTGCCCCGGTACTTGGCTATGTGGTCATGGACTTCTCTGCTGCCGACGACGCACCCGCGGCTCCGGCTGCCGAGCCTTCCCTGCGCCACCGGCGCCTCGCATTCGTCCTGATCGGCATCGCATCGCTGCTTGCCGTGCTGGCGATTCTCGCGCTGTGGGCAAACCGCCAGCTGCTCAACACCGACAACTGGACGGACACGAGCAGCGAGCTGCTCGAGAACGACGCGATTCGCAACCAGACCGCCGTCTTCCTGGTCGACCAGCTCTACGCGAACGTCGACGTGCAGGCGCAGCTGGCGGCCGCGTTTCCCGTTCAGGCAAAGCCGCTCGCCGGGCCGGCGGCCGGCGCGCTCAAGGACCTCGCCGTGCGCGGCACCGACGCCTTGCTCGCGCGACCGCGACCCCAGCGGCTGTGGGAGGAGGCCAACCGCCGCGCGCACACCCGCTTCATCGACGTCATCGAGGGCGGCGGGGACGTCGTCTCGACCGAGGGAGGCGACGTGACGCTCGACCTCAAGGCGCTGCTCGGACAGACTGCCGACCGGGTCGGGGTCGGTGGGCGGGCAGAGGCGCGCATCCCCGCGGACGCGGCCCAGATAACGGTAATGAAGTCGGACAACCTCGAGCTCGCCCAGGACGGGGTCCGCGTGTTGCGAGCCTCGGCGATCGTGCTCGTGATCCTGATGCTCGGGCTCTACGCCCTGGCCGTCTTCCTCGCCGTGGGATGGCGGCGCGAGGCACTGCGAGCGACCGGGTTCGGGCTCCTGCTCGCCGGCATCGCCGCGCTCGTGGCGCGCTCGCTCGCCGGCGATGCGGTGGTGGACTCGCTCGCCTCGACGGCAGCCGTCCAGCCCGCGGCCGACGCCGCCTGGTCGATATCCACGTCGCTGATGGTCGAGGCGGCGTCAGCTGCGATCGCTTACGGCGTCGTCCTGATCGGCGCTGCATGGCTCGCCGGTCCGACCGCATCCGCGACGGCGACGCGGCGGGCGCTCGCTCCGTACCTGCGCGAGCCTCGCCTGGCTTACGGCGCGCTCGCGGTCATCGTGCTGCTCCTGCTCGCCTGGGGGCCGACCCCCGCGCTGCGGCGGGCAGTTCCCGCGCTCGTCCTGGCGGCGCTGCTCGCGCTCGGGGTCGAGATGCTCAGGCGCCAGGTCGCGCGCGAGTTCCCCGACGCGAGCCGCGAGGAGTCGGTCGCCCACATGCGAGAGCGAGCGGCGCGGATCGGCCGCTGGGCTCGCGGAGCGGCGCGCTCGTCGGGCGCGCCGGGGGACGGCGCCGTCGCGGCGGACCGTCTCACGCAGCTCGAGCAGCTCGAGCGGCTCGGACGCCTACGCGACGCCCACGTGCTCGACGCGTCCGAGTTCGAGCGCGAGAAGCAGCAGATACTCGCGTCGGGCGCCCAGCGGTCTCAGTGAGGCGCGCGCACCACCGCCAGTCGGGTGCGGACACCCTTGGCGCGGCCGCCGCGCTCGATCACGCTGCTCCCATCGGTCCCTCAACCAGGAGCCCCAATGGTCATTGCAGCTGATTACCCGTTCCTCGACATCCTCTGGACGATGCTCGTCTTCTTCGGGTGGGCGATCTGGTTCTGGTTGCTGATCACCGTCTTCGCGGACCTCTTCCGCCGCCATGACGTCTCCGGCTGGGCGAAGGCGGCGTGGACGCTGTTCGTCATCGTGCTGCCGTTCCTCGGCGTCTTCATCTACCTGATCGCGCAGGGCAGCCACATGGCGGAGCGGACGGCGTCGGATGCGCGGGCGCGGCAGACCGACTTCGACGCTTACGTGCGCAACGTGGCGGCCAGCGACGGCCCGACCGACCAGATCGCAAGGGCGAAGAAGCTCCTCGACGACGGCGCGATCGACCGCACGGAGTACGAGCAGATCAAGCAGCGGGCGCTGGCGTAGCCAGGCACGGCGGATGCGCCTCTCGCGAGCGCGACCCGGGCCGAGCGAGGACGACGGCTCCGCCGCGGCGTTCGAGCCGCAGACCCTGAGCGGCCTGTTCTCGGCGCCTCCATGGCTGCGCGACCTCGGGACCTCGGCGTGGCTCGCCGTCGGCGTGACGCTGTTCGTCGTCGGCGCCGTCTGGGTGCTCGCGCTCACGAGCACGATCACGACGCCGGTGATCACGGCGGCCGTGGTGGCCGCCGTCGCCTCCCCGCTCGTGGCGAGGCTCGAGCGTCGCGGCGTCTCGCGCGGGATCGGCTCGGCGCTGGTGCTGGTCGGCGCGATCTTGCTCGGCGCGGCGGTGGTGGTGGTCGTGGTCGGCGGGATCACGGGTCAGCTGGACGGGCTGCGAGCCGCCCTCGACTCGGCGAAGGACACGCTGACCGGATGGCTGACCGACTTGGGCGTCGATCGGGGCGCCGCCGAGACGGCGAAGGACGACGTGTCGTCGTCGCTCAACGGAGCCGTTCCCGCGCTGCTGGACGGGCTCGCCGTCGGGCTCAAGCGGCTCTCGTCGCTGGTCGTCTTCCTCGGCCTCACCGCGCTGAGCCTGTTCTTCCTGCTCAAGGACGGCCGCCAGATCCGGCACTGGGGCGAGGGGCACATGCGCGTTCCCAGGCCGGTCGCCCATCAGATCGGCGACCGCGTCCTGGAGTCGCTGCGCGGCTACTTCCTCGGCGTCACCTTCGTAGCGGCGTTCAACGCCGTCGTCGTCGCCGCCGGGGCCCTCCTCCTGGACGTGCCGTTGGCGGGAACGATCGCGGCGATCACCTTCCTCGGCGCCTACATCCCCTACCTCGGAGCGTGGGGTGCGGGGGTGTTCGCGGTGCTGATCGCGCTAGGCGGCGCGGGAGCCGATGCGGCCGCCGGCATGATCGTGGTCCAGCTGCTCGCCAACGGGATCCTCCAGCAGATGGTCCAGCCGATCGCCTACGGCGCGGCGCTGGGCATCCACCCGCTCGCCGTCCTGATCGTGACGATCGCGGGCGGGGCGCTGTTCGGCGCGGTCGGGCTGATTCTCGCGGCACCGCTCACGTCTGCCGCCACCCGAATAGCCGCGGATCTGTCACGGAACGCCGTCACCGCTCCGGCAGGTCCCGCTCCGCCGAGCCCCGGTCCCGCCGCGCGGGCCGGCCCAGATTGCTGACGATCAGCGAGACCACCGTCACGAGATAGATCTGGCCGATCAGCGCCTCCGACACCGCGACGGTGTGGCCGAGATCGGTGCGTGCCACGAAGTCGCCGTAGCCGACGGTGGCCAGGGTCGTGAAGCTGAAGTAGAGGCAGTGCGAGACGGTCGCCGGATCTCCCCCCGCGAAGAACGGATCGCCTCCGAACCGGTCGATCGCCCCGTAGACGAAGCCGTAGGCCATGCCGAGCAGCATGTAGAGCGAGAGGACTCCGAACACGGCCTCCAGGCGGACGCGGCCGCTCGAGCGCAGGTCGTGGACGATCCCCACGGCGATCGCCGGCGGTCCGAGCGCGATGAGCGCCGCGTTCATGGCTCGCACCGCGCCCTCTCCGACCCCGCCGTCAGCTGCGCGAAGGACGCTGAGCAGGAGCGCCCCGAGCGTCAACACCGTGGCGAAGGCGATCCACCTCGGCGTGAGCGCGGCCGCGCGAAACGCCAGCAGGAGCGCCGCGCCGGCGAGAGCGGTGACCACGACCTGCTGGACCGGGCCAGGCGCGACGATGCCCTGGACACCGAGCGACGTCACGGTCGCGGCGAGCAGCAGCCCATAACGCGTGAGCTCGGTGCGCCGGCTCGGCTCGGCGTCGCGTCGCCGTAACACCGATCAAGCCTCGCCCGCGTCGCCGGTGGGGTCCATCCGGCTCGCCAGTGTCCGCGCAGTGGTGCGCATCCCCTCGGGACGCAAGCAGGCCCTATTGCCGCCGTTGCTGTGCGCACCCATGATTGGGCGGTTCTCATGAACGTCATGCGCCGATCGGCACGCTCCACCGAGGATGCCCGCCGGTCGGTCTGGCTGCCGATCGGCATCTTCGCCTCGGCGCAGTTCGTGATGGTGCTTGACAGCAGCGTCATGAACGTGTCGATCTCGCAGATCGTCGCGGACCTCGACACGACGATCGAGGGCGTCCAGCTGGCGATAACGGCGTACACGCTCGTGATGGCGGCGCTGATGCTCGCCGGGGCCAAGCTCGGCGACATCCTCGGGCGCGACCGGACGTTCGCCATCGGCCTCGCGATCTACGGCGTCGGCTCGTTGACGACCGCGCTCAGCCCCAACCTGACCGTCCTGCTCATCGGGTGGTCGCTCGTCGAGGGGATCGGCGCGGCGCTCGTGATCCCGGCGATCGTGTCGCTGATCGTCCAGACCTACAGCGGCGAGCAGCGTGCGCTCGCCTTCGGTGTCGTGGGCGGCGTCGCGGGCGCCGCGATCGCCGCCGGACCGCTGATCGGCGGCTGGTTCACCACCGAGCTGAGCTGGCGCTACGTGTTCGCCGGCGAGACGGTGATCGTCACCGCGATCCTCCTGATGCGCCGCCGGTTGCAGCGCTCACCGGCGGTGGAGCGACCGCCAACGCTCGACGTCGTTGGTGTGATGCTCTCCGCCGCCGGGCTCGGGCTAGCCGTCTACGGGATCCTCAAGAGCAGCCAGTGGGGGCTGATCGAGCCGCGGGCCGCGCTGACCATCGATGGTCATGAGATCACGCCGTTCGGATTCTCGGTCGTTCCGTTCCTCATCCTCGCCGGAGGATGTCTCCTGGCCGCTTTCGTGATGTGGGAGGAGCGGCTCGAGCGACAGGGGCGCGACACCCTCCTGGACCGGTCGCTGCTGAAGATCGAGCATCTGCGAGCGGGACTCTCGACGCTGCTGATGCAGCAGCTGATCCTGTTGGGCACGTTCTTCGTCTTGCCCGTCTATCTGCAGGTGGTGCTTGGCCTCGACGCCTTCGAGACCGGCAAGCGCCTGTTCTCGATGTCGGTGACGATGTTCATCGCGGCGATGTCGGGCCCCAAGCTCGCCGCCGGCTTCGCGCCCAAGCGGGTCGCACAGGCTGGGCTGGTCGCGCTCGTCGCGGCATCGGCGGTGCTGCTCGAGACGATCGACGTCGAGCTCGACGGGACGACGTTCGCCGTCGCGCTCGCGCTGTTCGGCGTCGGCGCCGGCCTGCTGCTCTCCCAGCTCGGCAACGTGATCATGTCGTCGGTCGACCCGGCGAAGTCCAACGAGGCGGGCGGTCTCCAGGGCACCGCGCAGAACCTCGGGGCGTCGCTCGGGACCGCGCTGATCGGATCGGTGCTGATCGCCGCCTTGGGCACCGGCTTCGTGTCTCGCGTGGAGGAGAACCCTGCGGTGCCGAAATCGGTCCGCGAGCAGGTCACCCAGCTCGCCCAGCAGGGCATTCCGGTGGTGCCGGTCGCGGAAGTCGAGCAGGCGGCGGTCGAGGGCGGCCTGCCGGCAGACCAGGCGAAGGCGCTCGCCGACGACTACGGCGAGGCTCAGCTCGGAGGCCTCAAGCGCGCCATCGGCGCGGTGGGCCTCTTCGCGGTGCTGTCGCTCTGGTTCACCCGGCGTCTTCCAGGCATTCCGCGAGGAGGAGAAGGTGCGGACAACTACGGACGCGACCCGGACAGTTCCGAACTATCGTCGAGCGCATGATGGACTTCGCCGCGCTGGCCGGTTCACCGCGCCTGCACGTAGAGCGGCGTCAGGTCGTATCGGCCGCCTGCGGGACCTTGCTCATCGCTGTCGCCATCGTTGTGCTTCCGATCGACTGGTCGCTGGGCTTGGTGCTCCTTCTTGCCTTGCCGGAGGCCGCGCTGCTCGCGCGGCACGGAGTGTCTCGCCCGGGGCGCTCCTCGGCCGGAGAGATGGAGTGGTTGGCCGACCGCATGGCAGCCGTCGTCCGCGACAACCAGCGCTTGGCGGCGGAGGCCTCGCTGGCGACACGCGAGGTCGAAGACTCCCGTTCGCGCATCGTCGCGAGCGTCGAGCGGGAGCGACGGCGAATAGAGCGCGACCTGCATGACGGCGCCCAACAGCGGCTCGTCGCGCTGCGCATCGAGCTGGAGCTCGTCGAGGAGCTCGTGCGCCGCGATCCTCAGCGCGGTGCCGATCGGCTGCAGGAGCTCGAGCTCGAGGTCGACGAGGCACTCGAGGAGCTGCGATCCCTGGCGCACGGAGTCTGTCCCCCGCTGCTCGCCGACCGCGGTGTCGTGGAGGCATTGCGAGCGATGGCCAACCGCTCGCCGATCGCCGTCGAGATCGAGGCGCACGAGGTCGAGCGATACGTCCCGGAGGTCGAGGGCGCGATCTACTTCTGTGTCGTCGAGGCCCTCCAGAACGTCCTCAAGCACGCCGACGCGCGGCGGGTGGAGATCCATCTCGACGGCGGCAGGCGATCGTCGCTGCGGTTCAGCGTGCGCGACGACGGCGTCGGCAGCCCCGACGGCTCCATGGTGCCCGGCGCCGGCATCACGAACATGGGAGACCGGTTGGCCGCCGTGGGTGGCGCGCTCGAGATCGGCTCGACCGCGGGTGTCGGCACCACGGTGCGTGGCAACGTCCCGACCCCCGGACAGCTCTCTGACTGACCCCGATCAGCCGGTCGGATTGCCGTGGGTGTTCCAGATCTCCCGCAGCGCCTGCGTCGTGAGGTCCTGCTTGCGCAGGTATGCGTCGGCTTTGACCGAAGTCACAGACGATGGGAGCGCCGGCAGGTCCTCGATCGACGTCAGCACGACGATGACGCGGTGATCGGCCTCCGCGAGACGGCGCGCCGTCTCGATGCCGTCCATCCCGGGCATCCGCACGTCGATCAGCATGAGGTCGGGACGGAGCTCTGCCGCGAGCGCGAGCGCCTCCGGTCCGGAAGCCGCCTCGCCAACCTGCTCGAAGCCCGGGGTCGCCGCGATCAGTCCCCGCGCTACGCGACGGAAGATCTCCTGGTCGTCGACCGCAAGCACCGTCACCGGTCGGGCCGGTCCCACGCTGGCTCCTTTGGTGGTTCGCCCTCATCCCACCTTGGCCGTTGGCTAAGCGGCGAGCAAGGTGGCAGTCATCCAGGTGCCGCGCGTGCGGACACGACCGTGGGCGTGGTTTGACCTCCGCCGTCCGCCATGCGGATACTGATCCCATGGGGGAAGGCGATGCCATCCGGGTCGTGCTCGGTGACGACAGCTATCTCGCCCGCGAGGCGCTGACCCATGTGCTCGCCGCCGCCGACGGCATCGAGGTCGTCGCGACCTGCGTCGACGAGGGGTCGCTCCTGCTCGCAGTCGATGCCCACCATCCGGACGTCGTCGTCACCGACATCCGGATGCCGCCGACGAACGTCGACGAGGGCCTGAAGGTGGCCGCGACACTGCGTCAGACCCATCCGGACATCGGCGTCGTCGTACTCAGCCAGTTCGCCGAGCCTCAGTACGGGCTGGCGCTCCTGGAGGACGGCTCGGACGGACGGGCCTATCTCCTCAAGGAGCGCGTCCATCACCGTGGACAGCTGGTCGCCGCGATCGAGGCCGTCGCGCAGGGCGGCTCGGTGATCGACGCCAAGGTGGTCGAGAGCCTCATCGAGGCGCGCCGCCGAGCCGAGAGCTCGCCCCTCACAGAGCTCACGCCCCGGGAGCTCGAGATCCTCTCGTTCGTCGCGCGTGGATACGACAACCAGGCGATCGCCGACGAGCTGGTCCTGACCAAGCGGGCGGTCGAGAAGCACATCCACGCGATCTTCCTCAAGCTCGGGCTCACCTACGCCACGGACGTCAGCCCCCGGGTCAAGGCGACGCTGATCTACCTGACCGAGCAACGGGCGAGCTGACGGCTTGGGGGTGATGTACACCCCACCCCGGGACGCTGGCAGGCTGGTTTGACCCCCGACCGCACGCACGCGACAGTCACGACAGGGACCGTCACGACCTGGAAGGGAAGAGAGATGACCCAGCCGCTTCACGAGCCGCACCGAACAGACGTAGGCCACGAGGGGGGCGGTTGGCTGACCTTCGCCACGGTGATGTTCCTGCTCGCGGCGGTCTTCAACGCCGTGTACGGGTTCTCCGCGCTCGCCAACGACGACTACTTCGCCGCCGACGAGCTGCTCTTCGGCGATCTGTCGATGTGGGGCGCGATCTACCTCGCGTTCGCCCTCGCACAGCTGACTGCCGCGATCCTCATCATGGGCCGCAAGACGTCGGGCGCGTTGTTGGGCATAGCGCTCGCGCTGCTGCACGGCACCGCGGTCCTGCTGTCGATCGGCGCCTATCCGCTCTGGTCGGTGATCCTGCTCGTCGTCGACGGGCTGATCCTCTACGGCCTCAGCGTCTATGGCCTCGGCGAGAGCGAGGCGTGAGAGCGAGATGACCGGCATGTCCTCCACACCGGTCGGCGGTCAGGCGATGGGAATGTCCGAGCGTGACGCCGCGCACCTGCTCTCACGTGGCTGGTGGCTCTGGCTGCTGGCCGGCATAGCTTGGGTCGTGGCAGCGCTGGTCGTGCTGCAGTTCGACCAGGCGTCGATCACGACCGTCGGCGTCATCGTCGGGATCATGTTCGTCCTCTCCGGCTTCCAGCAGCTCGCGATGGCCGCGATGGTCGACTCACTGCGCTGGGTCTGGGCCCTGTTCGGAGTGCTCTTCATCGTCGCGGGGCTCATCTGCATGTTCAATCCCGAGGACACCTTCGCGGGACTGGCCGACATCCTCGGCTTCATCTTCCTGATGATCGGGGTGTGGTGGACGATCCGCGCCTTCGTCGAGCGGGCCGTCTCTCCGCTCTGGTGGCTCGGGCTCATAACGGGACTGCTGATGCTGGTGCTCGCCTTCTGGACGAGCGGTCAGTTCTTCGTCGAGAAGGCGTACACGCTGCTGGTGTTCGCGGGAATCTGGGCGCTTGCCCAGGGCCTGACCGACATCGTCCGAGCCTTCCAGGTCCGCGCTCTACGCGACGTAGTCTGAGCGGTGGGCGCGGCCGCGCCGTTGGACGGGCGACCGGCGCCCGCGTGGACGCCGGAGCGCCCACAGCTGCACCTGGTCAGGTTGGCGGCGGCGTGGCTGGTCTCCGCGCTGGCGCTCCTGCTGGCCGCCGGTGTCGTCCCCGGCGCTGACATCCGCGGCTTCGGCGGGGCGGTCGCGGTCGCGGCTGTGGTGGCGATCCTGAATGCGCTCCTTCCTCCGCTGATCGCCGCGTTGCGACTGCCCTTCACGCTGCTCGCCGGCTTCGTCCTCGTGCTCGCTCTCGACGCGGCGATGCTCATGCTGGCGGCCGACATCGCGCCCGAGCACCTGTACGTCGACGGCTTCGCGTCGGCGTTGGCCGTCGGCCTGCTGGCCTCGGTGGTGAGCACAGGCGTCGGCGCGGTCATAGGCATCGACGACGACGATGCCTACACGCTGCGCGTGGCGCGACGGGTGGCGCGAAGGCTCGGCAAGCCGATCGTCACCGACGCGCCCGGGATCGTGTTCCTCGAGATCGACGGGCTCGCGGCGCCCGTGCTGCAAAGGGCGATCCGCGACGGCAACGCTCCCAACATCGCACGCTGGCTGGCCGACGGCAGCCACGACCTGATCGAGTGGGAGACCGACCTCTCGTCGCAGACGGGCGCCAGCCAGGCCGGGATCCTGTTGGGCGACAACGACGACATCCCGGCTTTCCGCTGGGTGGACAAGGCGTCGGGCCAGGTCGTGAGCTGCTCCAACCCCAAGGACTGCGTGGCGATCGAGGCGCGCCTCTCGAACGGAGCGGGCCTGCTCGGCGACGGCGGGACGAGCCGTGGCAATCTGCTCTCAGGCGGCGCCGACGCGGCGATCCTCACGGTGAGCCGCCTAGCGGAGGAGAAGCGGGCGAACCCGGGCTACCGTGCCTTCTTCGCAAACGGCGCCAACGTCACCCGGACGCTGGTGCTCTTCGCCTGGGAGGTGTGCCTGGAGCTGGTCGCCGCCGCCCGACAGCGCCGGCGCGACGTGGTTCCTCGCGGTCACCGTGGCGGCTCCTACCCGCTGTTGCGGGCGGGGATGTGCGTCTGGGTCCGCGACCTCGTCATCTTCTCGGTGCTCCAGGACATGTTCCGCGGGGTGCCTGCGATCTACGCCACCTTCGCCAGCTACGACGAGGTGGCCCATCACTCGGGGCTCGAGCGTCCCGACACGCTGGAGGCGCTGCGCAAGCTCGATCAGCGTTTCGGGATGATCGATCGTGCGCGCCGGCATGCGCCGCGGCCCTACGAGATCGTCGTGCTGTCCGATCACGGGCAGACCCAGGGCGCGACCTTCCTCCAGCGCAACGGCTACAGCCTCGCCGACCTGGTCGAGCGGACGCTCTCCGATGCGCACGTCGACGCGATCGAGGCTCGCGACGAGAACGCGACAGGGGTGAGTCGCGCGCTCGATGAGGCGACCGGGAGGGCGGATCGGACCGTCCAGCGCGAGGAGGACGAGGTGGACGGGGGCGAGGTCGTCGTGCTCGGCTCGGGGAACCTCGGCCTGATCTACCTCACCGGGACCCCCGACCGGGTCACGCTCGAGGAGATCGAGCGGTGCCATCCCGACCTCGTCTCGACGCTGTGCCAGCACCCGCATGTCGGCTTCGTGCTGGCACGCTCGGTCGAGCACGGGGCGGTCGCGCTCGGCAAGAACGGCACCCGTCGTCTCTCCGATGACATGGTCGACGGCGAAGATCCCCTCGCGGGCTTCCCGCCCAACGCCGCACGCCACCTACGCCGCACCGACGGCTTCCCGCACGTCGCGGACCTGATGGTCAACAGCTTCTACGACCCCGTGACCGAGGAGGGGTGCGCCTTCGAGGAGCTGATCTCGTTCCATGGCGGTCTGGGCGGTCCCCAGACGCGACCGTTCATCCTCCATCCGGCGCGACTTCGGGCGCCAGACGAGCCGATCGTCGGCGCCGAGGCGGTTCACCGGCTGCTGAGCAGCTGGCGAGAGGTCTGCAACGGGTCGTTGCGGTAGGGTCGTCGCGTTCGAGGGGGCTCGTTGAGCTGGAGGAGGGGTTTCGATGGGGGGAGCGAGCAGGCATCTCGCGATTCTTGCGACGTGTGGGATCACGGTGCTCGCGATGGCCGGTGGCTGCGGCTCCGAGCAGGATGGGCCTGTGAAGGTGACTACGACCGGAAGGTCCGTGCCGAGAGCGCTGACCGAGCTCCAGAACGCCTTCGCCGCGGACGACGAGAAGAGCGTCTGCGCGCTGATGACTCGCTCCGCCCAGATCGAGGTCGGCCGTACGGGCCACAACCAGGCAACGACCTGCACCCGTGACTTGAAGCGCCTGATCGGGATGATCGACGGCGGGGGAGGCTGGGAGGACGGCGAGCCGCCGAAGCTCGTCGGCGTCACAGGCGACGGCGATCGCCGCACGGCAGTGCTCCAAGACAGCGATGGCTGGCGCGCCGCGGTCCCGTTCGTCGAGGACAGGGGCAGATGGAAGCTCGCGGCGTTCGTCGGCATCGGGCGATCCGCCCTCGAGGAGAGGGAGCGCCGCATCTCGGACGTGACCTTCCCGGCCGCGGCCGGAGGCACCGTCAAGGCGGCCGACGCCGACGGCAAGCCCTGTCCGCCGATACGGCTGACGAGGAACCTGCGCAGCCCGCCATCGGCACTTGACCACTACCCGCACGCCGCCGGCGGCTGCGTGATCGACGTCAAGAGCGATGGCCGGCTTCCGGTGAGGATGCTGAGCGCCTTTGGCGAGTTCAAGTTCGACGACTGCTCGCTCGAGTACCGCGTCCGAGTGGGCCCTGACGGCCGGACGTGGACGGAGGGATGGCAGGGAGACGGCCCGGACAAAGGAGGTTGCGCCGACCTCATCGACTGCATCAGCCCGGCGAGCGCAGCGGTCAACCCGCCGTGGCGAGGTCGCCTAGCGCCGGCCGGAGGCGGTCAGTACACCCACCGAATGAGGATGTGCCTGCGGACCTGTGTCGGCTTCTTCGTCGGCGACTGGATCACGGAGCTCCGCGTCGACGGCGAGGGGTGGCACGTCGATCCGACCGACGGTGGCGCAACTGGGTTTCGCATGGACGGACGGTTCGATGCAGGCGGCGATGGCGGTCTGACGTTGGACACAGCGGCTGGTGCGCCACCCGACCCCGTCTGAGGTAGACAGCGGGTTGGGACGGCGGTACGTTCGGGCCGAGTAAGCCAACGAGGAGGTAGCCCGTGTCATCCGCCACGCCGGATTCCGATCTCAAGGCGCGCCATCGCAAGATGTGGGCGTCGGGCGACTACCCGTCGATGGTCGAGACCTTCCTGCTGCCGCTCGGACCACGACTGGTCGATGCCTGCGGGATCGAGGCGGGGATGACCGTGCTGGACGTGGCGGCCGGCACCGGCAACGCGTCGATCCCTGCAGCCGAGCGTGGGGCTAAGGTCACCGCGAGCGATCTGACGCCTGAGTTGCTCGACGCCGGGCGGCGCAACGCCGAGTCGAGCGGGCTCGAGCTCGAGTGGGTGCCGGCCGACGCCGAGAGCCTGCCGTTCGAGGACGCCTCGTTCGACGTCGTGATGTCCTCGATCGGCGCGATGTTCGCGCCCCACCACCAAGATGTCGCGGACGAGCTGGTTCGCGTCTGTCGCCCCGGCGGCACGATCGGCATGCTCAACTGGACGCCCGAGGGGATGATCGGCGCGCTGTTCCGCACGATGGGGCCGTTCGCGCCGGCACCGCCGCCGGGAGCGCAGCCGCCGCCGCTGTGGGGCGGTGAGGACCACGTTCGCGAGATGTTCGGCGATCGCGTCGAGTGGCGCGCGCTAGAGCGTGAGGACCTCGAGGTCACTGCCTTCCAACATCCGCGTGACTACGGCGAGCACTTCAAGGGTCTATACGGGCCTACGATCGTGGCCCGCGCCAATGCCGCCAAGGACGGCCGCGAGGGCGAGCTCGACGAGGCGATCGACCGGTTCTGCGACGAGTGGAACCGCGGCAGCGAGGACGACGCGCGCTTCGAGCAGGAGTACCTGATCGCCGTCGGCACCCGCACCTGACGATCTCGACTTGGCTAGACCCCCTGCGAGACGGGCCGCACCAGCACGTCGTTGACGTCAACGTGTGGCGGCTGCGAGATCGCGTACATGACCGCGCGCGCGACGTCGTCCGGCTCGAGTCGGCCCTCGCCCGGGTTGTCGAAGAACGGCGTCTCGACCGCGCCCGGCTCGACCAGCGTCGTACGTACGCCAGAGTCCTGGAGATCGGCGCGAACCGACTCGGCCATCGCGGTCACCGCCCACTTCGTGCAGGAGTAGAGGCTCCCCGGAAGAGCGCGGCGCCCGGCGACCGATCCGGTGAGCAGGACATGGCCGCGCGACTCGCGCAGCGCCGGAATCGCCGCGCGGATCGTGTAGGCGGCGCCGAGGACGTTGGTCAGCACCATGTCGTGCCAGTGCTCGGGCGTCTCCTCGAGCCAGCCCCGCTTGGCGCCGAACCCCGCGTTCGCGAAGGCGACGTCGAGCTGCCCGAACGTCTCGACGGCGGCCGCGACCAGCGCTTCGTTGTCCTCCCAGCGCATCACGTCGGTGGGCACCGCGAGTGCACGGTCCGCTCCGCCCAGCTCGGCCACGAGATCCTCGAGCTTGTCCGCGGACCGGGCGGCGAGCACTACCCGGTACCCGGCCTCGACCGCACGCCGTGCCGTCGCCGCGCCGATGCCGGAGCTCGCGCCGGTGATCAGGAAAACCTTGTCGTCAGTCATGTGCTCACCTTAGGCACCACACGATCCGACAGGAGGCAGCGATGATCAGCAAGCTCGACTTCGTAGGCGTTCCATCGCAAGACGCGGAGCGCTCGCGCAGGTTCTACGTCGAGACGCTCGGCCTGCGGCCGGACGAGAAGGCCCAGTTCGAGTTCTGGGTCGGCGACACTTGCTTCGGCATCTGGGAGCCGGAGCGTATGGGCATGCCGTTCGAGCCGCAGCGCAACGCCCACCCGGCGCTGCACGTCGACGACGTCGCCGCGGCGCGTGAGGAGCTCGAGGGCAAGGGCGTCGAGTTCATGGGCGAGACGCTCGACACGGGCGTCTGTCACATGGCGCTCCTACGCGATCCAGACGGCAACGACCTGATGCTGCACAGCCGCTACGCACCGCGCCCCAGCGACTGACGACAGCAGGAGGCCTAGCGCGACGGCCATGCCGACCCGTATGGTCGTCGCGTGAGAGCGATAGCGAAGGTCTTTCTAGCGGCAACGACTGCGCTCGCCTGCGTCGGGGCCCCGGTGGCTCCTGCCGCCAAGGACGAGCCCGCGTCGGGCAGCGAGATGTCCGTCGGCGCCGCGATCGAGGCGCTGGACGTCCTCGACCCGTTCGCCACTCCCGAGAACCCCCTGTCGGGCGGCGGGCGATGGACGCGACTCGGCTTCGCGGTCCATTCGGGCCACGTCGACGGGCTCGGGGCCTTCGGTGGCTGGTCGCCCGTCGGGCTGTTCCCGACGGTGGACGGCGCGTACTGGAACCCGACTGCCTACGACGCAAGCGACGGCGGGTCGGCCGTCGCGGCGACCCTGTCGATCACGCCGCTGATCGAGGGCCGCTACTTCTCCCTGTGGCTCGACCTGCCAGCTCTCCAGAGCTCCCTCCAGGCCGGCTACGAGCTGCGGTTCACCCAGACGGCCGTCGCCCACGCCTACGACGTCGCGCTGTCGCGGTGGCAGGGTGGCGCGAGGACCGTGCTGGCGTCCGCGACCGGGCAGCCCCTGCCCCAGCAGAGCTCGTTCGGACTGGCCGACGAGGGGGACGCGGTCTCGGCCTGGACCGACACCGGGTCTGGGATGGTGGAGCTGCTCTCGGCCGACGACACGGCACTCGACGGCGGCCATGCCGGCATCGCGGGAGCCGGGCAGATCGCCCGCATCAGGCAGTTCAGAGCCGGCGTCCTCACCAGGGCTCGGCCTCCGACCGGGAAGCCGGCGACGCTGAAGGCCAGCTACCGGCTCGACGGCGACGTTCGCTCATCCGTGCGCGGGGCGCCGCCGCTCGTCGAGCTGGGGCCCGGCAACGAGTTCGCCGTCGAGGCCGTCGACGGGGTCGCGCGTCGGGTGTTGGCCTTCCCGCGCGGCGGCGGTCTCGCACTGAGCACCGCCGGACTGGTCGATCCGGACGCGCACTCGGTGGCGATGCTGTTCCGGTTGGAGGACGTGAACGGCTATCGGCGCCTGCTCGACTTCTCGGGCGGGACTTCGGATGCTGGGATCTACGTCAGGGACGGTCAGGTCATCGTGTATCCGAACGGGGGCCCGGTGGGCGGCCCGGCGATCGGCAACGGGTACGTCCGTCTCGTGCTGACCCAGGCGCCCGCGCCCGACGGGAGGCGTCGGACGATCGTCTACATGGACGGCGAGCCGGTGGCCGATCGGCGGACCGTCTCTGACTTCAGCCTCGCGTCGGGCGTGCTGCGGTTCTTCAAGGACAACACGCGCGGCCCGGGGACCAACGAGGAGTCGGGCGGCGCGGTCGCCTGCATCCAGGTCTTCGACGGAACCCTGACACCCGACCAGGCCAGCGGCTTTCCGGCGACGCGAGGCCCCGCGCACCACCGCTGCCAGGCGCCTGGGCGGAAGGGCCGCATAGGTCGCGGCTCTGCCGGCTGAGCCGGTAGGTTGGGGCTTGTGGGACAGCTATCTCCGAGCAGCGGCGGACCGCCTTCGCGCAGGGAGCGCGAGCGGCGCGCCTACCGGTTGGTGCAGGTGGGCGGCGTGTCGGCGACCGTCGCGGTCGTCGGAGCCATGCTGGCGATCTTCGGCGCGATCGGGTTCGGCATCCCGCTGATCGCGGCGATCGTCGCCGTGGTCTGCCTGGTGCTGTTCCGCCGCACCGTCTCGCGCTGAGCGTCAGCTGAGCAGACCGCCTGCCTCTGCTCCGTCCATCACGGAGAGCACGTTGCCTGCCGGATCCTTGAACCACGCGATGGCCGATGGTCCCTCGTCGCCGCGGGCGACGCCCTTCTCGTCCTGGTCGAAGCCCTCGTAGCGCTCCATGCTCACGCCCTTCGATCCGAGATCGTCGACCGCCTTGTCGACGTCGTCTACCGCGAAGTTGAGCACGGTGTACGTCGCCGGCGTGAAGTCCGGCTTCGCGTAGACCATGAGGTTGCGGCCTCCGGCGAGGCCGAGCACCATCATGCCCGGCCCCATGTCGTAGACCTTCGCCTCCAGGCCGAGCGTGTCGGCGTAGAACGCCCGCGCCTTCTCGATGTCGTCGACCGCGAAGCTGCTGTATGCCGTGGTGTTGCCGAACATTGAGGGGCTCCTCTACTCGTTGGCGATCTCAGCACACAGTAGGCACACGTCGTCGCCTACGTCTCGCGGAACCCGTAACGCAGCTGCAGCCGCTTGAGCGGCTCGGGCGCCCACCAGTTCCACTCGCCGAACAGCCGCATCAGCGAGGGGACGAGCAGCGCGCGGACGATCGTCGCGTCGAGGATCACGCCGAGGGCCACCCCGAGCGCGATCTGCTTCATGAAGAAGATCGAGGAGACGCCGAAGGCGAGGAAGACGACCGCGATCATCACCGCGGCCGCGCTGATGACCCGGCCGGTCCGTCCGATGCCGCGCGCCACGGCCTCCTCGTTGTCGAAGCCCGCGTCGTGGAGCTCCTTGATGCGCGCCATCACCAGGACGGCGTAGTCGGTCGCGAGGCCGAAGACGATCGCGAACAGGAAGACGAGGCTGGTCAGCTCGACGGCCGCCGGACCGGTGTAGTCGAAGACGCTGTCGAGCCACCCCTCCTGGAAGGCGAGGACGAGCACGCCGAGCGTCGCCGCGAGCGTGAGCGAGTTCATCACGAGCGTCTTGATCGGGAGCAACACCGAGCCGGTGAGGAGGAAGAGCAGCAGGAGCGTGCTCGTCACGACGATCGCGAGGACGGTCGGCATGTGCTCGGCGATGCTCTGCTTCTGGTCGATGAAGCGCGCGGTGTTGCCCGAGACCAGGACCGATGCCTCGCCGGGCGGCGTGAGCAAGCGGATCTCGTCGACGGCATCCTGGGGCTCGCGGGCGAGCGCGGGCTGGTCGGCGGCGAAGTTCGCGAAGGCGACCTCCCCGTTGGCGCGTACGAACGGCGTGGCGAGCTCGATGTGCTCGATCGTGTCGATGCGGCGCGCGAAGCCGGCCAGCTGAGCGTCGCTCGCGCGGCCGTCGAGCGTGACGGTGATCGCCTCGTTGACGTCGCGGGAGTAGTGAGCCCTGATGTACTCGCCGGGCTCATACGACGGCGCGCCGGGCGGCACCGCCTGAGCGCTGGGACCGGTCAGGACGGTAAAGAGCAGCGGCGTCGCCAACGCCAGCAGCAGCCCGCCGCTCGCGAGGGCGGTGAGGACCGGCCGCCGCATCACGCCACGCGCGAGCCGGTACCAGCCGCCCGACTCGTCGGAGACTGCGGGTCCGCGGCGGATCGAGAGCGCGTCGATCCGCGTGCCGAGCAGCGCCAGCATCGACGGCACGACGAGCAGTGCGATGAGCGCGGAGAGGATGCCGACCGCCGCGCCGGCGATCGCCATCGAGTAGAGGAAGCGCTGCGGCATCACGACGAGCGCCGCGAGCGCGACGGCGACGGTCAGGCCGGAGAAGAGGGCGGTGCGACCGGCGGTCGCGACCGTCCGGCGGTGCGCCTCGCGCGTCGCGCCGTCGCGCGACAGCTCCTCGCGGTAGCGCGACACCATCAGCAGCGCGTAGTCGACGGCGAGGCCGAGGCTGAGACCGGTCGTGACGTTCATCGCGAAGACCGACGTGTCGACGAACTCGGACATGATTCGCAGCAGCAGGAACGTGCAGACGATCGACACGCCGCCGATCAGCAGCGGGATCGCGGCGGCGACCACGCCGCGGAAGACGAGGAGCAACAGCAGCCCGAGCACGGGGAAGGCGATCAGCTCCGCCTTGGTCAGATCCTCGCGCGTCTGATCGTTGGCGTCGTTGAAGCCGGCCGCGAAGCCGCTGATCGTCACGTCGAGCTTGCTCGTCGCAGCCACGTCGGCGACGTCCTCGGCGACCTTGCCGCCCGTGTCCTCGATGTCCGTGGTCGAGAGGTGGGCGGTGATGACGATCGACCTGCCGTCGGCGGCCGCGAGCCGGGCCCCGGCGCGTGGGTCGTTGACCGGGTCGATCACCCGGCCGACGTGCTCGATGTGTCCCACGCGGTCGCTGATCCGGTCGATCTCGCCGCGGACCGCAGGATCGGTGAGATCGAGCCTGCCGCCGCCCGGAGGACGGACCACCATCGCGATAGCGGGATTTGGGTCGTAGCTCAGCGCGCCGTCGAGCAGGTCGGTGGCCTGCTCGCTCTCCGACGCGCTGTCGGTGAAGCCGGCCGCCTTGAGGCGGTGCTCCACGTCATGGCCGACGGCGATCGCGAGCAGCGCGAACGCGCCGACGATCGCGAGGACGAGCTTCGGCCGCTGCCAGGTGAGGTCCGCGATCCGGTCGAGCATCGGCCGGACGCTACCACAGTAGGTTCCCTTAGGGAACTGATGCGTTCACTCCGGGAACCCACCCGCTAGGATCGACACGATGGCACGCACGTCCTTCGACGACATGAGCTGCTCGATCGCCCGCACGCTCGACGTGATCGGCGACTCGTGGACGCCGCTGATCCTGCGCGATATCGCCTTGGGCATCACGCGCTTCGACGCGATCCAGCGCGACCTCGGCATCTCGCGCAAGGTGCTCAGCGAGCGGCTGGCCTCGCTCGTCGACAACGACGTGCTGACGCGCGAGCCCTACCAGGACAAGCCCGCTCGCCACGACTACTACCCGACCGAGAAGGGCGCCGACCTCGCCTTCGTGCTGCTCGCGATGCAGGCGTGGGGCGACCGCTGGGTCTTCGGTGAGCGCGGCGCGCCGGTGCTCTTCCGCCACGAGACGTGCGGCGCCGTGATGTCACCGGTCCCCGCCTGCGACCACTGCGGCGAGCGGATCGAGGTCGCGGACATCACGCCGATCCCGGGCCCGAGCTTCCCGACGGGCCCGGGAGCGAGCGAGATCTCCGCGGCGTTCGAGCGCCTGCAGGCCGTGCGCGCCGGCTAGCCTGCCGGCAGTGCCCGTCCGCCGCATACGCGTCACTCCGGCAGTCGCCATGAGGGACGGCTTCGCGGCGGTCCGCCGCGAGGCCGGCGTCCCGGAGTCGTTCTCGCCCGCCGCGGAGGCAGAGGCGCAGGCTGCGGCAATCCGGGCGCCCGGCGGTGATCGCGTCGCCATCCCGTTCGTGACGATCGACCCGCCCGGCGCGCGCGACCTCGACCAGGCGCTGCACATCGAGCGCCGCGGCGACGGTCACCGCGTCAGCTACGCGATCGCAGACGTCGGCTGCTTCGTCGCGCCGAGCGGGGCGGTCGACCGCGAGGCCCATGAGCGCGGCGTCACCGTCTACGCGCCCGACGAGAAGGCTCCGCTGCACCCGCCGGTGATGTCGGAGGGGGCGGCGAGCCTGCTGCCCGGCCAGTGGCGACCCGCGGTGCTGTGGACGCTCGACCTCGACGGCACCGGCGCGCTGACCGACACGCACGTCGCGCGCGCCCACGTGCGCAGCACCGCGCAGCACACCTACGACGACGTCCCGTCCGAGATCGCCGCGCTGCTGGCAGAGGTCGGCGAGCGCCGACAGGCGATCGAGCGCGAGCGCGGCGGGATCCAGCTCGACGTGCCCGAGCAGGAGATCGTGCAGGATGGCGGCGGCTGGAACGTCCACTACCGCGCGCTGTCGCCGACCGAGGAGCACAACGCCCAGATCTCGCTGTTGACCGGGATGGCCGCCGCCCAGCTGATGCTCGGTGCGGGTGTGGGAATCCTGCGCACCCAGCCGCCGCCCGAGGAGCGCTCGTTGAAGCGACTGCGCCGACAGGCGCTCGCGCTGCGGGTCGCGTGGCCCGAGGCGACGACCTACCAGGACTTCATCCGCTCGCTCGATTCGACGTTGCCCCCGCATGCCGCAGTGCTGCACGAGGCGACCGGCGTCGGCCGCGGAGCCGGCTACACGGTCTTCGACGGCGAGCCGCCGGCCGACTCGAGGCACTTCGCGATCGCCGCCGACTACGCGCACGCGACCGCGCCGCTGCGGCGCCTCCAGGATCGCTATGTCTCGGAGTGCTGCCTCGCCGCCTGCAACGGCGGTCCCGTGCCCGAGTGGGTGCGGGCCGGCCTACCGGCGCTGCCCGAGGTCATGAGTGCCGCCACCCGCCGTGCCAACGCGGTCGAGCGCGGCATCGTCGACCTCGTCGAGTCGGTTCTGCTCGCCGACCGCGAGGGCGAGCGCTTCGACGCGGTCGTGATCGACGAGGGGCTCGTCCAGCTGCGCGACCCGGCGGTGCGCGGCAAGCTCGAGGCCGGCTGCCCGGAGCCGGGCAACGAGGTCGCGGTGCGGCTCGACCGCGCCGATCCTGCCACCCGCACAGTGGCCTTCTCGCTCGCCGCCTGAGAAGTCGTGAGTGAGACGGCCGTCTCTCGGGAAAGCGTTCGATCGAGGAGTCCACGACCGAAGGAGCCCGCATGGCTACCACCGCAAGAGACGTGATGACGGGCGGCGCCGAGTGCGTCGGTGAGAACGAGACGGTTCTCGACGCCGCGAGGAAGCTCGCCGACCTCGACATCGGCGCGATGCCGATCTGTGGCGAGGACAACCGCCTCAAGGGCATGCTCACCGACCGCGACATCGTCGTCGAGGTGATCGCCAAGGGCAAGGACCCGGCCGACTGCAGAGCGGGCGAGCTCGGCGGCGAGGAGGTCGTGACGATCGGCGCCGACGACTCGATCGACGAGGCGCTGCGCACGATGAAGGACCACAAGGTGCGCCGGCTGCCGGTGATCGACGGCCACGACCTGATCGGCGTCGTCAGCCAGGGCGACCTCGCGCAGAAGATCGACGAGTCGAAGGTCGGCGAGCTGGTCGAGGCGATCTCCGCCGCGCCGTAGAGAGAATTCTCGCGGCCGTGTCGATTTCGCGGCTGCCCGTTCGTCGTCAGGGTAGAGACAGGGTTCGGGCGGAGGCCTGAACCCGCTACCCAAAGGAGCACGACGATGCGATTCATGATGTTCATGTACCCGGGGATCGATCCCACCGAGGACTGGGAACCGGACGCCGAGGCCGTCGGTGCGATGTCGAAGTACAACGAGGAGCTGACGCAGGCGGGCGTGCTGCTCGCGCTCGACGGGCTCCAGCCGCCACAGGAGGGTGCGCGTGTCAGGCGCTCCGGCTCGGAGGTGACCGTCACCGACGGCCCGTTCGCCGAGGCGAAGGAGGTCGTCGGCGGCTACTGGACGATCCAGGTGGGGTCGAAGGCCGAGGCCGTCGAGTGGGCGCGGCGCTGTCCGATGAACGAGGGCGACATGATCGAGGTCCGGCGCGTCTACGAGATGTCGGACTTCCCCGAGGACGTCCAGCAGGCGGCCGAGCTGTCCCAGACGCCGCCTGAGCAGACCTCGGCATAGTCACGTGGGGTGACGGCCTCCTCCGACAGCCGCGGCGCGGTCGATGCGATCTGGCGCATCGAGTCGCCGCGGCTGATCGCGAGCCTCACCCGCCTGGTGCGCGACGTCGGCCTCGCCCAGGACCTCGCGCAGGATGCGCTGGTGGCTGCGCTCGAGCGGTGGCCCGAGTCGGGCGTCCCGGACAACCCGGGCGCCTGGCTGATGGCGACGGCCAAGAACCGCGCGATCGACCTCGCGCGCCGCGGCAAGCGCCTCGAGGACAAGCAGCAGCAGCTCGTCCGCGACGTGGGGATCCAGATGGCGGTCGACGGCGCGGACGTCGAGGCAGCGCTCGACGACGAGATCGCCGACGACCTGCTCGGCCTGATCTTCACCTGCTGCCACCCGGTGCTGTCGATGCAGGCGCGGATCGCGCTGACCCTGCGCCTGCTCGGCGGCCTGAGCACGCCGGAGATCGCGCGCGCGTTCCTCGTGCCGGAGTCGACGATCGCCCAGCGGATCGTTCGCGCCAAGCGGACGCTCGCCGAGGCGGACGTGCCGTTCGAGGTACCGAGCGGCGACGAGCTGCAGGCTCGGCTCCCGGCGGTGCTCGAGGTGATCTACCTCGTCTTCAACGAGGGATACGCCGCGACCGCGGGCGACGACTGGATGCGCCCGGCGCTCTGCGAGGAGGCGCTGCGGCTCGGCCGCGTGCTCGCTGGGCTCGTGCCGAAGGAGCCCGAGGTCCACGGCCTGGTCGCGTTGATGGAGATCCAGGCGTCGCGGGCGCCCGCGCGTGTCGGACCGGCGGGCGAGCCGGTGCTGCTGCTCGATCAGGACCGCGCGCGCTGGGACTGGCTGCTCGTTGGACGCGGGCTGATCGCACTCGAGCGGGCCGAGCGCCTCGAGCGGCCGTTCGGCCCGTATGCGTTGCAGGCCGCGATCGCCGCCTGTCACGCGCGAGCCCGTAGACCGGAGCAGACCGACTGGGTGAAGATCGCCGCGCTCTATGAGGCACTGTCCCAGGTCGCGCCGTCGCCGGTGGTCGAGCTCAACCGAGCGGTGGCGGTGTCGATGGCCTTCGGCCCGGCGGCGGGACTGGAGCTGGCCGATCGACTCTTGGACGAGCCGTCGCTGTCCGGCTACCACCTGCTGTCGAGCGTCCGCGGCGATCTGCTGCTCAAGCTGGATCGCGCTCAGGAGGCCCGCGCCGAGTTCGAGCGCGCAGCTTCGCTGACCGAGAACGCACGCGAGCGCCAGTTGCTGCTCGAACGCGCGGCGGAGTGCGTGCGGGCGTAGTCTCGAACGGAAACGACAGGCGCGCCGTTCCGACAGAGAGGAAGGATCACATGGGTCAGCCAGTAGTCCACTTCGAGGTCATCGGGAAGGACCCCGACAAGCTCATCGACTACTACTCGCAGCTGTTCGGCTGGAGCATCGACGCCAACAACCCGATGAAGTACGGGATGGTCGGCCGCGACGGGAACGTCAACGCCGACGGCGTGGGCATCGGCGGCGGCGTCGGCGCGGGCCCGGAGGGCTACGACGGGCACGTCACCTTCTACGTCGAGGTGCCCGACGTCGAGGCGTCGCTAGTCCAGGCGGAGAGTCTGGGCGGGACGCGCGTGATGGGTCCCGAGAAGATCATGGAGGGTGTCGAGCTCGGCCAGTTCACCGACCCCGAGGGACACCTGATCGGCTTGGTGAAGTCCGCCGAGTAGCGGGTCGAGCTTCGTGCTGGAGCGGCCCCGCGTCAGGCGGGGCCGCTCGCCAGCGCGCTGATCGCGTCGACGTCGGCCGAGTCGAGCTCGAAGTCGAAGACGCGGAGGTTCTCCTCGATCCGCCCACGGTTCGACGAGCGCGGAATGACGACGTTGCCGAGCTCGATGCTCCAGCGCAGGACGATCTGCGCCGGCGTCCTCTCGTAGCGCTCGGCCAGCTCCGTCACGATGGGGTCGCGCAGGATCGTGCCGGCCTGGTCGAGCGGGCTGTAGGCCTCGGTCGCGATGCCGTGGGCGCCGTGATAGGCACGCAGCTCTCGTTGCGGAAGGTGGGGGTGCAGCTCGATCTGGTTGACCGCCGGCACGGTGTCGGTCTCGCGCGCGAGGCGGTCGAGCTGGTCGGGATGGAAGTTCGAGACGCCGATCGCCCGGGCGTCGCCGTTCGCGTGCAGCCGCTCGAGCGCCCGCCAGGTATCCACGTAGCGGTCGTTCGCCGGCGCCGGCCAGTGGATCAGGTAGAGGTCGACGACCTCGAGGCCGAGCCGCTCACGGCTCTCCTCGAACGCTCGCAACGTCGAGTCGAAGCCCTGATCGGCCTCCCACACCTTCGTCGTCACGAACAGCTCGTCACGGGGGATCCCGCTCGCGGCGATCGCCCGTCCGACGTCCGTCTCGTTGCGGTAGATCGTCGCCGTGTCGATGCTGCGATACCCCACCGCTAGCGCCGCCTCCACGGCTGGCTGATCGACCTGCCAAGTGCCGAAGCCGAGCCGTGGCATCTCCACGCCGTTGTTGAGCTCCACTGTCGGAATCGAACTCACGAACCCCAGCGTAGTCAGGCGAAGCTGGATCGCGGCTGAGGACGAGCCGGTCTATGGTGCGACGCCGTGAGAGTGCCGGCTCCCGACGATTCCGCGACGCTCGACCCGCCACGCGTGGAGGCGATGTTCGACCGCATAGCCGCCATCTACGATCCGCTCAACTCCCTGATGACCGCCGGTCTGCACCACCACTGGCGCCAGCGGGCAGCCGATCTCGCGGAGGTCGGTCCTGGAGACCGCGTGCTCGACGTCGCTGCGGGCACCGGAGATCTGACGATCGAGCTGGCTCGGCGCGTCGGAGCTGACGGCGAAGCCCTGGGTTGCGACTTCTCGGACGAGATGCTCCGTCGCGCCCGTCGCAAGGCGCCCGATCTCCGTTTCGAGCACGGCGATGCGCTCGCGCTGCCATACGAGGACGGCGAGTTCGCGGCGGCGACTGTCGGTTTCGGCGCCCGCAACTTCGCCGACCTCGAGACCGGGCTACGCGAGATGGCTCGCGTGGTGCATCCCGGTGGACGCGTCGTGGTCCTCGATTTCACGACGCCGGCAAGACCACCGCTCTCGACTTTCTTTCGCCTGTGGTTCGACCGTGCAGTACCGATCATCGGCCGCATCTCCGGACAGCCGGACGCCTACCGGTACCTATCGCGCTCGGTTCAGCGCTATCCAGCTCCAGCCGTGATCGCTGCTCATATGGCCGGCTGCGGCATGCGCGACATCCGATACGTCATAACCGGCGGCGGGATCGTCACCCTGCACGTGGGCACGGTCACGGGTTGAGCGGACGGCCTCAAGTCGCCTGAGGCTGAGCCACCGGCAGCTCGACATCGATCCCCGCCTCGGGCGTGACGAGGATCGCTCCCTCGCCCGACGCGTAGGCCTCCTCTCCGTGCTGGGTGGTGTCCATGCCGAGCGCCTCCTGGTGCTCGCTGGCGCGCAGCGGCATGACGGCTCCGATCGCCTTGAGCAGGACGAAGGTCGCCCCGAACGCATAGGCCGGCACCGCGATCGCGGGGATGACCTGCCACAGCAGCTGGTGGGCGTCTCCGTAGAGAGCACCGTCCGCGACGCCGTTCCACGATGTCTGGGCGAACAGGCCGATCGCGACGATGCCGGTCAGACCCGCGATGCCGTGGGCGCCGAGCACATCGAGCGTCTCGTCGACGCGCGTGCGCGGACGGCCCATGATCACCGCGTAGCTCGGGATGGCCGCTATGGCGCCGAGCAGCAGCGCCCAGCCTGGGCTGATGAACCCGCCGGCCGGGGTGATCACGACGCAGCCGACGATGATCGCCGTAGCCGCGCCGATCGCCGTCACCTGGCGGCCGCGCCACAGATCGAGCACGAACCAGACGATCAGGGTCGCGGCCGGCGTCAGCAGCGTGTTGACGAACGCGAGCACCCCGTTGTCCCCGGTCGAGAAGCCGCTGCCGCCGTTGAAGCCGAACCAGCCGAACCACAGCAGGCCCGCCCCTAGCAGGACGTAGACGGCGTTGTGCGGCAGCAGCGCCTGGCGGCCGTAGTCCTTGCGCGCGCCGACTACGAGCGCCGCCGCGAGTGCTGAGAAGCCCGATCCCATCTCGACGGCGATCCCGCCGGCGAAGTCGAGCGTGCCGTTCTCCATCAGCCAGCCGCCGCCGAAGCCCCAGTGGGCGAGCACGGCGTAGACGAGCACCGACCACAGCGCGGCGAACACCATGAACGCGTCGAAGCGCATCCGCTCTACGACTGCGCCGGAGACGAGTGCGACGGTGATGATGCAGAACGTCGCCTGGAAGGCGAAGAAGACGAGGTGCGGGATGGTCGTGCCGTCACGGGGCTCGAACGTCACGCCGTTGAGGAACGCGTGACCGAGTCCGCCGACCAGGTCGCCGGTCCCGTCGAAGGCGAGCGAGTAGCCCACGGCAGCCCACGTCACCGCTGCGATGGCGATTGCCGCGATGCACATCATGAACGTGTTGAGCGTGTTCTTCGAGCGCACGAGCCCGGCGTAGAAGAGTCCGAGCGCAGGGGTCATCATCAGCACGAGCGCAGTTGCGACGAGCATCCACGCGGTGTCGCCCGAGTCGACCTGTGCGGCCGCCAGGAAGCTCATCACTTGCCCACCGGAGTCACGGCGCCGACGTCGGTCTCGCTGGTGCGGATGCGCACCGCGCGCTCGAGCGGCAGCACGAAGATCTTGCCGTCCCCGACCTCTCCGGTCCGAGCGCCCTCACACAGCGCCTCGACCGTCGGGTCGACGAAGTCGTCGGACACCGCGATCTCGAAGCGGACCTTCTCGGCCAGGCCGACCTTGACCGTCGTGCCGCGGTAGTTCTCGACGCGGTCGAGCTCGCCGCCATGACCTTGGACCCGGCTGATCGACACCCCCCGTACCTCCGCGCGATAGAGCGCCTCCAGCACGTCGTTGGCCTTCTCAGGCCGCACGATCCCGATGACCAGCTTCACAGTCCGACGCTCCCTTGTAGAACACGAGTCCGAGCCGCGCGAGAGCCTACCGTCGCCGCGGACGGCCGGTCAAACGGCGCGGGCGACTGCGCTCTCGATGCTCGCCACGTTGCGCGGCAGCACCTCGACCGTGCGACGGGCGCCGAAGGCGACGCTGACGATCGCCCCGCCATGGGCTGCGGTGAGCTGAGCGGCCTCATGCTCGGCCCGGTCGCGCGTCTCGCCCGGCACGTCGCACTCGTCGAGGAAGCGGCCGAGCAGCGGTCCGCCGAGCTCCTCCGCGGACAGCTCGAGCTGCTCGGTGCGAAAGCCGCCGGTGGTGATGCCGGCGGTAGGGGTCAGGACGCAGGCGGCCATGTCGTCCGGCGTCCGGGCCTCTCCGGCCACGCGCTCGAGCAGCTCGGCGGCGGTCGCGTCCTTGCCGAGCTCGGCGAGGATCTGCTCGAGCCGCTCGCTGCCGAGCAGCCCCTCGTCGGTCCGCGCCTCGATCAGCCCGTCCGTGTAGAAGCATGCCACGGCGCCCGGCGTCAGCGGCACCGTCGTCTGGCGCAGTCCGGTCCGCTCGCCGATGCCGATCGGCGGGGCGGCGCCGGCGATCACCGGCTCGAACGCGGTGCCCGGTCCCACCACGATCGGAGCCGGATGACCCGCCGTCGCGAACGTCAGCGAGGCGGTCCGCGGGTCGTGGACTGCCAGCAGGACCGTCGCGAAGTCGCCGCCGAGCCGCTCGCCGATCGCCCGCTCGGCGACCTGGAGCGCCATGCGCGGCTCGAGTCCCGCCTCCAGGTAGGCGCGCAGCGTGTAGCGCATGAACGCCGTCCGCTCGATCGCGTCGCGGCCGTGGCCGGACACGTCGCCGAGGACGAACGCCGTGCGTCCCTCAGGCAGCAGCAGAGCGTCGTAGAAGTCGCCGCCGGCGCCGGGCCCGTCGGCCGGCCGGTAGGCGACCGATGTCTTCAGCGCGCCGAGGGTGTCGGGCACGGGCGGCAGCAGCGCCCGCTGAAGCAGCCCGACCTCGCTGAGCAGCTCCGCTCGTTGGTGCCGGAGCGAGCGGGCGCGTAGGGCGGTCAGCAGATACCCCCCGCCAAGCAGCAGTGAGAGCGCCGCGAGCGCGGCAAGGGCGAGCTTAATCCACCCGGGAACGGTCTCGACGATGTCGCGGACCGTGCGGGTGACGACCGACCCCTCGTCCTCCCGAGCGGGCTTGGGGCGGTCGGCGTGGCGCTCTGTCGGCGCGGCCACAGACGATGCCAGCATGGGTGCCGTCGCCACCGGGGTGAAGCTCTGCGGCGAGCCGCTCGTGCGCGAGCCGCCAGCAGGTCGTCGGGGTGCCCGGTCGGTGCGTCGAGCACGACGCTTGACGCCAATCTTCGGCTTGGGTGTCGGAGCTGCTGCAGGCGGGACGTCAGCCGTCACCGGCGGCTGGGCCTCCGGCGCGGCGGCAGGTAGTGCGACGGCCGGTGTGGGCGCTGGGGTCTCCGCCGGAGGTGTGCTCGGCGGCGCGGACGTCGGCTCCGACTTCTTCTTGGGCCCGTGCTGCTTTGCCGGCTTCGACTTCCCGGGAGCGACCTTCGAGGTCTGCTCGTCGACGACCTGTGTGACCTTCTTGACCGACGGCGCCTGACCTGCCGGCGCGCTCCGGAGCTTCTTCGCCTGGCCTGGCGGCAGACCGGTCTTGGCGTCCTTCTTGGCGTTTGCGGCGGCGGGGCCGAACGGCATGCAGCAGATCGCCACTACCGCGCAGGCCCGGACGGCCAGGGAGCGAGTCCGGTTACGCGCGAAGCGTTGCGTTGGAGCCACAAGATTGAGGTCGAGCGCGTTCTCGCCCCGGTCAAGCGAATTCTGAGGCATTAGGACATCCGTCCGCCGACGGGCACGCCTACTTTGGAGGCTCGTCCAGAAGTCCGTGCAAATGGCCCAACGACCGCTCGCGGGCGAGCGGTCGGCATGATGTGGGGATGCCCACCCCACCTTCCGCACGCAGCATCAAGATCGATCAGGACGAGCGTGGCGGCTGGTCGTCCGACCGTCCCCGCCGTGACGGCGCGCCGCCGCGGCCCGCGAACCTGTCCGTTCGCTGCCGTGTCCTGTCGCCGGTCGACCAGGTCCGCTACTCGCCGGGCAGCCTGCTGCTGATCGTCTCGCCGGTCACCGGCGAGGCCGAGCGCTTCGGACAGCGGCTGATCGAGGATCGGGGCGCGCTGCTGTCGCTCGGCAAGGTGCGCGGGCTGCTCGCCGGCCGGGTCGACGAGGTCGAGGTCGAGGCCAAGGCGACCGAGCTGCTCGACGCCGCGGTCGGCAAGCGCCTGACGGGCGGCGAGAGCGTGGCGCTGGTCACCGAGAGCATCGGAGCCGAGGAGCGCGAGCACTACGTTCGGATGGCCGCCGCTCACAAGCGTCCGTGCCACCTGATCCTGATCGAGACCACGCGCGAGGACGTCGACGAGGAGGAGCGGCCGGCGCTCAACAAGCTGCGCAAGGCGCTCGACGCGGGCGGCCTTGGCGAGGAGGGCTTCAACACGGCGATGCGGCTCGGCGCCGGATCGATCGGCGAGGTCAAGCGGATCGTCTTCCGCCCGGCGCCGAAGGTCGACTAGCCCGACGGGCGATTGACCCGGTGTCCGGCGGGTAAGTCTCAGGGACACGTTCCCCAAGACACCAAGGAGACCGAGATGGCTGATGGACCGAGCAACCTGGACGACGCGAAGGGCCGCCTCAAGGAGAGCGCCGGCGACCTGACCGGCAACGAGGACATGAAGCGCGAGGGCCAGACCGATCAGGCCGCGGGCAAGGTCAAGGAGGGCGTCGACAAGGTCAAGGACAAGCTCACGGGCGACGACGACGATTGATGGCTGGGGCTTTCTACCCCGACCCCGCCTGACCTAGCCGGCCGAGGTAGGCGAAAGGACTCGCGTCCGCGGCGGATCGGGCGTAGGATCGGCCGAATGGCGACTGTGTTACCCGCGAACGAGGAGGCGATCGGCGCCTGGAACGGCGTGCTGTTCGACCGCTTCCTCGAGTTCCGGCACGTCTTGGCCGTCAGCCCGGGCGAGCATGGTGAGGAGGCGTTCCGTGCCAATCCGCCGCGGCTCGGCGACAAGGCACTCGACATCGGCTGTGGCTTCGGTGACACCGCGCAGCGCCTCGCCGAGCTGGTAGGTCCCGGCGGCAGCGTGCTCGGCGTGGACTCGTCCGAGCGCTTCGTCGAGGCGGCGCGGCGCGAGGCGGAGGAGGCCGGGGTCGAGAACGTCAGCTTCGAGGTGGGCGACGTCCAGCAGATGGAGCTCGGCGAGGGCTTCGACTACGTCTTCTCGCGCTTCGGAACGATGTTCTTCGCCAATCCGGTCGCCGCTCTGCGCAACGTCCGGGAGGCGTTGCGCCCTGGCGGCCGGCTCTGCATGGTCGTGTGGCGCCAGAAGCCCGACAACGGCTGGCTTCACAGCGCCGAGCTGGTGGTCGAGCGCTACCTCGAGGAGCCTGAGGAGAGCGACGAGCCGACCTGCGGTCCCGGTCCGTTCTCGATGGCGAATGCCGACACCACGAGCGGGATCCTGACCGCCGCGGGCTATGAGGAGATCGGGCTCCGTCGCTGCGACCGGCCCTATCTCATGGGGCGCGACCTCGACGAGGCGATCGACCTCGTGATGGCGCTCGGTCCGGCCGGCGAGCTGATCCGCCTCGCCGGTGACAAGGCGGAGGAGCTGCGCCCACAGCTGAGGGTCGACCTACGCGACGCCCTCGCTCAGTACGACGGTCCAGACGGCGTCGTCGGTACGTCCTCCACCTGGATCGTCACAGCTCGCGCACCCTCATAGGAGAGGTTGTTACACAAACCGAGCACATCTGCTGTGCAGAGCGTATAGCGTGGCCATCATGCAACGGGACTTCGACGAGTTCAACCGGCGCTTTGACGAGATCGATCGTCGCTTTGAGCAGATGGACCGACGCTTTGATCGCATGTACGACAGCTTTCGCCCTACGACGATGCTGATGTGGATGCTCGTCGGAGCGGTTGCTGCATCCGTTGGCGTGATCGGAGCGGTGGCGGTCAACGGCGGAGTCTGAGCCCGGCCTGCGGCTTGCGGGCCGGGGACCGCTCGACCAGCTCGATCCGATAGCCGTCCGGATCGCGGACGAAGGCGATGCGCGAACCGGTCGTGCGACCGCCGGGTCGGTAGGGCGGCTTCTCCGGCTCGATGCCGTCCTCGGCAAGTCGCGCGAGCGTCCCGTCGAGATCCTCGACCGCGATCGCGATGTGGTTGTAGCCCGTGCCGAGGTCATACGACTCGACGCCGAAGTTGTGCGTCAGCTCGAGCCTCGGGTCCTCGCCCGGCAGGCCCATGAAGACGTTGATCGCCTCGTCGCCGATCGGCATCCGGTGGCGCTCCTCGAAGCCGAGCCGCTCGTAGAAGGCGACCGAGCGGTCGATGTCGCCGATCCGGTAGCAAGTGTGGAGGTAGGCGGGCATGCGGTCAGGCTAGCTGCCCTAGTGTTCCCCTCCCATGTCCGAGCCCACGTTGCGAGAGGTCGTCGAGACCCTTGCCCCACTCGAACGGCGAGCGGGCTCGGCGGCGGAGGCCCAGGCGGCCGAGTGGATCGGCGATCGGCTAGCGGCAGCCGGCGCCCCCGCGCGCGTCGAGCGCGTGAAGTTCCGCAACGGCTACGCGGGCTTGCTGCTGCCACTCGGACTCGGCGCTACGACCGCCAGCGCGATCGCGCTGACGGGTCGGGGTCGCGCTCTAGCGGCGGCGGCCGGAACCTTCGCCGCGGTTGCGACCGCAGACGACGTCGACAACAGGAGCCGCTTCTGGCGGCGGCTCGTCGCCCGACCCCGCGAGACCACGAACGTCGTAGCCGAGATCGGCGATCTCGCCGCCGAGCGCACGCTCGTCGTGCTGGCACACCACGACGCGGCACCCACAGGGTGGATCTTCGATCAGTCGTTCCAGCGCTGGCTCGCACGTCGCTTCCCGAAGCTGGTCGAGCGTGCGACCTCGTCCCTGCCGCTGTGGTGGCCGACGATCGCCGCGCCGGCGCTCCAGGCGATCGGCGCGCTCACCGGTCGCCGCCGCATCCTCGCCACCGGGATCGCGATGGGCGCAACGAACATCGCGATCGGCGCGAACATCGCGCGAAGTCCCGTCGTGCCAGGCGCCAACGACAACCTCTCCGCCGTCGCCGCGCTCGTCGGATTGGCAGAGCGCCTGCGAGACCGGCCGATCGAGGGACTGCGTGTAGTGCTCGCCTCCTGCGGGGCCGAGGAGGTCCTGCAGGGCGGCATCTACGACTTCGTCGACCGCCACCTGCGCCCGCTCGACAAGGAGCGAACGTGGATCCTGAACCTCGACACCGTCGGCTCGCCGCGCCTGCTGATGATCGAGGGCGAGGGCGTGTTGAAGATCGAGGACTATCCCGATCCGGCCTTCCGAGACCTGATCGCCGACACAGCCGCGGCCGCCGGCGTACCGCTGCTGCGCGGCCAACGAGCCCGATCGAGCACCGACAGCGTCATCCCGGCCCGCGCCGGCTATCCGATCGCGACGATCGTCTCGATCGAGCCCGACACCAAGCTGCTCTCGAACTACCACCTGCCGAGCGACACGCCGGAGAACCTCGATTACGGAACGGTGGCCGAAGCAGTCGAGCTCGCTGACGCCGTAGCGCGCCGGCTAGCCGCGGGCTAGTGGGCCTGCGGAACTCGGCTAACTCGCATAGAGGGCATCGATCTCGTCGGCGTACTTGTCGATGACGACGTTGCGCTTGACCTTCATCGTCGGGGTCAACTCGCCGGTCTCCTGGCTGAGGTCGTGCGGAAGGATCGTGAGCTTCTTGACCTGCTCGACCTGCGCGTACCTCTGGTTGACCTCGTCCATGTGACGCTCGAGCTCGGCGCGCACGGTCGGGTCGGTCGCGGCGCCCTCCGGTGCCTCCTCCGGATCGAGCGTGACGATTGCCGTCAGGTACGGACGGCGGTCGCCGACCATCACGCACTGGCTGACGAGCGGGTGCTGCTTCATGTCGCCCTCGAAGTTCGCGGGCGTGATGTTCTTGCCGCCCGCGGTGATGATGATGTCCTTCTTGCGGCCGGTGATCTTGACGAAGCGCTCGGAGTCGATCTCGCCGAGGTCTCCCGTGTGCAGCCAGCCATCGACGAGCGTCTCGGCGGTCGCCTCAGGGTTCTTGTAGTAGCCCTGGAAGACGTTCGGACCCTTGACGAGGATCTCGCCGTCGTCGCCGCACCTCACCTCGACGCCGTCCCACGGCTGGCCGATCGTGCCGAACTTGAACGCGTCCGGCCGGTTGATCGTCGCCGACGTCGAGGTCTCGGTCATCCCGTAGCCCTCGAGGACGAGGACGCCCGCGGCCCAGAAGAACTCGAGGATCTCCTGGTTGATCGGGGCCGCACCGGTCACGCACAGGCGCACGCGGCCGCCGAGCAGCTCGCGGATCTTCGACAGCACCAGCTTGTCGGCGAGCTTGTACTGCAGCGACAGCGGGAAGCCGGGGGTCTTGCCGCCCAGCTCACGCTCGCGGACCTTGCGCCCTGTCGAGATCGAGCGCTTCAGCAGCTCCTTCTTGATTCCCTCGACGGCGGACGCCTTCGTGTAGACCTTCTCGAATATCCGCGGCACCGACGGCAGCAGCGTCGGCCGGACCGCGGCGACGTCGTCGATGATCCTCTTCGGGTCGAGCGACCAGTAGGCGAGCGTCGCGCCGAGCTCGAACGATCCGAGCTGGATCAGCATCGCGAACGAGTGCGCGAGCGGCAGGAAGAGGTAGATCAGGTCCTCGCTGCGGATGATGTCCTCCGCGGCGATCATGTCGACCATCGCGCGGTAGTTGGCGTGCGAGATGACGCAGCCCTTGGGCGGCCCGGTCGTGCCCGACGTGTAGATGATCGTGCAGACGTCGTCGCCGGTCACCGACTCGTAGCGCTCGGTCCAGGCCGCGTCGTCGAGGCGCTCGCCGCGGCCGACCAGATCTGCCGTCGAGATCGCGTCGGACGCCTCGCCGACCATCAGCACGACGTGCTCGAGGTTCGGCAGCGAGTCGCGGACCCGGCGCACCTTGGCGAGCTGGCTCTCGTCCTCCACGACGACCACCTTGGCCTCGGAGTTCTCGAGCACGTACTCGCACTCCTCAGGGGAGTTCGTCTGGTAGATCGGGACCACGGTCGCGCCGGCCGAGAGGGCGGCGAAGTCGAAGTAGGTCCACTCGGGCCTCGTGTTCGCGAGGATCGACACCTTGTCGCCGCGCTCGACGCCCAACGCCATCAGCCCCTTGGCGAGCGTTGCCACTGTCCCAACGACATCCGCATAGCTGCGCTTGACCCAGGTGCCTCCGTCGTCGAACATGACCGCGTCGGACGAGCCGTGCTTCTGGGCCGCGCGTGGGAGCAGATCGGCGATTCCACTTGGAGACATGGCCGCGAGTCTATTCCGAACCTTTCACTCCACCTCGGTGTTGGTGAGCCCGTGAGCCGCCCGGCCGTAGCCGTCATCGTCCTCGCCGTGACCTGTCTCGTTCCGGGCGTCGCCGGGGCGGCGCACAAGCCGGGCCATGGCAAGACGGCGATCACCATCGAAGCCGAGCCGAACCCGATCGTCTACGGCAAGCCGGTGTCGCTCAACGGTCGCGTGAGCAACGCCGACGAGAACGGCAAGGACGTCGTTCTGCAGAGCGACCCTGCGCCGTTCTCGCACGATGGCTTCACGAGCGTGACCCACGCGACCGCGAGCCCGACTGGCGCCTACATCCTCACCGACGAACCGACTCGCAAGACCCGCTACCGCGTCCGGCAGGGCAAGCGGACGAGCCCATCGGTCACTGTGTTGGTCCGGCTCGCGGTGACGCTGCAGGCCGGTGACATGACGCCCGAGCGCGGCCAGCGCGTACGTCTCGGCGGCCAGGTCTGCCCGGCGCACGTCGGCGCACGCGTCTCGGTCCAGCGTCGCCGAGCCGGCGCCTGGCGGACCGTCGCACGTACGCGCGTCAGGTCCGCGAAGAGGTGCTCGCGCTACGCCAAGCGCGTGCGGGTGACGAAGGACGGCAAGTACCGCGTAGTCGTCGCGGGTGACTCCGACCATGCCCGCGGCATCAGCCGCGTCCGTTCGCTCGACGTCCGCTAGGGCGCGACCGTCGGCGCGTCGCCCACGGGGACGCGCTGCTCGATCCAGTCGGCGACGTCGTCCAGGACCTGCTCGCGCTCCGGCTCGTTGGGGATCTCGTGGTAGAGGCCGTCGTAGCGCTGGACGGTGCAGTCGTCGGAGCTGCAGCCACTCTCGACGAAGGCGCTGCTGCGCGTGTCGACGAGGCGGTCGCCGGTCCCGTAGAGGGTGAGGATCGGAAGGCGCAGGGAACGTATGCGCTCGGGCAGGTCGCCGACGGTCGCCGCGAGCTCCCCGACCGTGCGCGCCGGCAGCGCGCCCCGGAAGTTGAGCGGGTCTTCGTCGTAGGCGCGCACGACCTCGGGATCGCGGCTGACGGTGGTCGAGTCGATCTTGTAGACGCGTAAGCGAGGCGCGATCCGCGAGAGGACTCGGCTCGCGACGCGTGTGACCGGCTTGGCCTCGAGCACGGCGAGCGGCGCCGAGAGCACCAGGCCGGTCAGCTCGTCCTGGTGGCGGCATGCGTAGGCGAGCGCTATCAGGCCGCCCATGCTGTGCCCGAGCAGGAGCTCTGGAACCCCAGGGTGGCGGTTGCGCGCAAAGTCGCTCAGCGCGTGGAGGTCGGCCACCGCGTGGTCGAGCCGGTCGATGTAGGCGCGCGGGCCCTGCGATCTGCCGTGTCCGCGATGGTCGATGGCGTACACCGCGTAGCCGTGCGCCACCAGCCGCTCCGCTACCCAGGCGTATCGGCCGCTGTGCTCGGCCGCGCCGTGGGCGATCAGGACGATCGCTCGCGAACCGGCCGCCGGAGCCCACGACTGCCAGAAGATCTCGAGGCCGCCCACGCCCGTGAAGCAGCCTTCCTCATGGCGCCTGCCCATCACTGGACCGTACCGAGCGCCAGCGGCACGACGCGCTGCGCGCCGGCTCGGCGCAGCTGGCCGCCGACCATCGCGAGCGTCCAGCCCGAGCCGCGGCGGTCGTCGAGCAGGACTCCTGTGCCCGCGGACGGTGTGCCGATGATGCGGAAGGCGCCGCGCACGTTGGCTGCCTGCTGAACGGCGTTGGCCAGCTCGCGCTGCGGCGGGCGCGGCTCGGTGCGCTCGACGAGCGCGACGCATGGAACTGCCAGATGAGCCGCGAGGCGCTGGGCTAGATCGGTCATCGCGCCGCCGGTGCTCTTCGACGGAACTACGCTCAGCCAGGCGGGGCGGACGCCGGCGCCGCGCAGCACGTCACCCAAGGCTTCGACGATCTCGTCATCGAAGCGCTCCGCGCGGATGCCCCGCTCGACGGCGGGCCACCAGCCGCCGTCGCCGACGCGCGCGAGCGCCCAGCCCGGCTCGACCAGCGCGTCGACCGGGATCTTGCGCATCGCTCCCGTTTTCGCGTCGGGCGCCATCTTCTTCGCGTCGAGCTCGAGTGGACGTGAGCGCAGATGGCGCTGCGCGAGCTCGACCAGCCCGCTCGCGGGTGCCGTCGCGAAGCGCGGCGACGTGCACACTGCACAGCGACCGCAGTCCTGCGGGTCTGGGTCGTCGAGCTCCTCCTGGAGGACGCGCATGAGGCAGCGCCCGTCGGTCCCGTACGCCGCCATCGCGGCCTGCTCGGCACGGCGCAGCGCGGTGACCTGCTCGTAACGTGCCGAGTCGTAGCGCCAGTCGCTGTTCGGCACGCCCTGCCAGCGCGTGCCCTTGCGCCGCACGGCACCCTCGACGTCGAGGATCTTCAGCATCCCCTCGATCCGCGTGGCGCCGAGGTTCACCACCCCCATCAGCTCGCGCGTCGTGCGGCCCGCGTCGCCCGCGGCGGTCAGCTCGCCGAGCACAGCACGTACGCGGTCCTCGGCCGGGAACGCCTGCTCGATGAAGAAGTCCTGGATCTTGCGGTCCTCGTCGCCGCGCAGCAGGACGACGTCGGCATGGTCGACGCCGCGCCCGGCGCGACCGACCTGCTGGTAGTAGGAGACGACCGAGCCGGGCGCCTGGAAGTGCACGACGAAGGTCAGGTCGGCCTTGTCGTAGCCCATGCCGAGCGCGCTCGTCGCGACGACGGCCTTGAGCTCGTTGCGCAGCAGCCTGTCCTCGGTCGCGATGCGCGACGCCGTGTCCTGGTCGCCGCTGTAGGCGACGGCCGGTATGTCGTTGGCGACGAGGAAGCTCGCGACCTGCTCGGCGTCGCGCTTGGTCAGCGTGTAGACGATGCCCGAGCCCCCGAGCTTCGGCAGCTGCTCGACGAGCCAGGCCAGCCGTTGGGCCGGTCGTGGCAGGTCGACTGTCTCGAGGCGCAGGCTCGTCCGCGCCAGCGGGCCGCGGTAGGAGCGCAGCGGCTCGTCGCCGCGCGCGAGCTGCTCGAGCACGTCGCCGACCACGCGGTCGTTCGCCGTCGCGGTCGTGCCGAGCACGGCGATCTCCGGCGCCAGCGCGTCGAGCATGTCCTTGACGCGGCGGTAGTCGGGCCGGAAGTCATGGCCCCAGTCGGAGATGCAGTGCGCCTCGTCGATCACCAGCAGCCCGACCGACGCGGCGAACAGCGGCAGCATGTCGTCGCGAAAGCGCGGGTTGTTGAGCCGCTCCGGGCTGATCAGCAGCAGGTCGATCGTCCCGTTGGCCAACCCCTGGCGAACGGTGTCCCAATCGTCGCGGTTGGTGCTGTTGACGGTATGAGCATTGAGGCCGAGCCGCTCGGCAGCCGCGATCTGGTTGCGCATCAGAGCGAGCAGGGGGCTGACGATCAGCGTCGGTCCTGCATCCGCCTCGCGCAGGAGCGAGGTCGCGACGAAGTAGACGGCGGACTTGCCCCAGCCGGTGCGCTGTACGCAGAGGACACGGGCGCGGTCGACCACCACGTCGTGGATCGCCTCGAGCTGGTCCTCGCGGAAATCGGCGGCCGGGTCTCCGGTGAGCGTGCGCAGGCGGCTCAGAGCGGAGGCGGCGAATGTGTCGACTGCGGGGCTGGTCACCCGCCCATCCTGTCAGGGCGAAAGGAGCAGACCCTGCTCTGTCCGCAACCCTCGAGCACCAAGCTGCTCACGCAGGCGAAGCAGCGCCAGGTCCTTCGCCTTGGCCTCGAGCATGACGTCGAACTCCAGCCCGCGGGCGGCATCGCGCAGGAAGGCCTCGAAGGCGATCGGGTCGATCATGTCGGCGTGCGCGCGCAGCTGGGGGAGGACCAACGAGCGCTCGACGCGCCTGCCGTTGCGCACCTTGCGCTCCTCGACGGCGGTCTTCGGCGACGAGTAGTGGATCTCGACGTCGCGCACGGCCGCCTCCTGCACGTCGGTGCGCGTCGAGTTGAGCACGACGTACTGGCCGGGATGCATCGAGATGCGGATGTCGAGCGAGCGGATGCGCTCGCCGACCCGCGCGAGGTCATCCGCGCACTCGTCGAGCTGGCGGTGTAACTGCGGCAGGTCGGGGTGGGTTCCGTAGGGCACGAACCCCGACGGCAGCCGGTACATCGGCAGCCTGTCGCGCTCTAGCCGGTCGAGGATCGCGTCGAGGCGCTCGAGCGAGACCCGTAGGTGCGGCTCGGACTGCCAGCGGCGCATGTCGTGCGACGGCAGGCCGCCGTCGCCGAGCACCTTGACGGCGAAGCCGAGCCGCCGCTGGACTGTCATGCGGCGAGAGCGCGGCCCTGCGCGAGCCCGGCCGTGACCGTCGCGTCGCGCAGCGTCTCGTCCATCAGACGGCCCGCCATCGCCTTGGTCGCGGCAGCGTCGGGCGCGACGATCTGGACCTTCACGCCGCGCCGCTCCAGCACGTGGCCCTCGATCGCCGCGAGCGAGCGAGACATCAGCCCCATCGCGCCCCACGGCTCGGCGCGTGTGGGGGTGAGCGACGCCGTCGGGTTTAGGCACAGGACTCGCATGCCCGGCTCGACCGGGGCGCGGTCCATGTTCGTTCCGCTCCAGACGCCACCGTCGACGTAGCTGCGCCCGCCGATCGAGACCGGCCGGAAGAAGCCGGGGATCGCGCACGACGCCTCGACGGCGTCGGCGACGGAGGTCTCCGGCGCATCATCCTCGCCGAACATCACCCGCCGGCCGCTCTCCATGTCGACTGCGGCGATCCGCAGCCGCCCGTCCCAGCTCGCGCCCCAGCGGACGACCGCCTCGCCCAGCTCGGCCAGCGAGCGGCGTCCGGGCGTCACGCGACCCAGCAGGCTCTTGCGCAGCAGAGCGCCGCCCACCTCTGTGTACGGCAGCCCGACCGCTGCGATCGGTCCGAGCACGCTGCCTCCGTTGGTGAGAGCGCGCGCGAGCGGCGTCGGGGCCGGCACCTCGGCGGCGACCGCCTCGTCGGGCGCCGGCGGCTGCTCGGGCAGGTCGCCGACCCGCGAGCGTGGATCGATCCCCGCCGCAAGTGCCGCCGCAACAATCGACCCGGCCGACGTCCCGACGAAGCCGACGCACTCGCGCGCGTCGAAGCCGGTCTCCTCCGACAGCGCGGCAAGCAGCGAGCTCATCCACGCCTCGCCGAGGATCCCGCCGCCTCCTAGGACCAGGACATCGGGCTTCTCGAAGCTGGTCACGCGGAGGTCATACCCGGTCAGGTCGGATTGAGCAGATCGGCCGCGCCGGCGGCCATCAGCGAGCCGGCGAGCGATCCGAGCAGGAGGTCGCGCAGCTCGGTGGGCGAGAGGTCCCGGTGATCCAGCCAGTCGAGGATCGCCCCGTCCATGAACCAGAGCCAGCCGCGCGTGGCGGCGCGGAGCTTCGGTGGCGGTGCGCCCTCGACCCCGAGTCCCTCGACGATCCGCGCGGCGGTTCGGTCGCGCACCTCGTCGATCAGCGCCTTGACCTCGGGAACGTCGTTGGCGCTCTCCATCAGCTTGCGGTAGGCGAGGTCACGCTCCTCCACCCAGCCGATGAAGGCGTCGAGACTGCGCGAGAGGGCCTCCATCGGCGGTAGGCCGGGATCGGGCTCCGTGCGGTCACGCAGCTGCTCGACGCCCTCGCGCAGCGTGGCTACGAAGAAGTCCTGCTTGCTCGGGAAGTAGTGGTAGAGCAGCGGCTTGGACACGCCCATCTCGCGGGCGATCTGCGCCATCGACAGCTCGGCGAACGAGTGGCGGGCGAAGAGGTCGGCGCCGCGCTCCAGCAGCTGCTTGCGCCGGTCGTCGACCTGCATCCGTGTGTATGCCGGCTCTGACATGCGTAATGCCAGTGTAACGATCCTGTTGACCGACGGTAAATAGTGCGGGAAGTTTATCGACCGTAGGTCAACAAGCGCAGTCAAGGAGACATCACATGGAGCAGCCAAACCAGGGACAGGGCAGCCATCCGAAGCGAGGTGAAGAGCTGGAGGATCTGATCAGAGGGCGGCGTCGACTGCGTCTGCGTCAGCCGCGCGACCTCCGCGAGATTGCGGCGGCCCTCCGATGAGCACCGCAGGGTTCGCGATGCCGTTAGCCGTAGTCCTGTTCGCCTGCCTGTCTTTCGGAGTCGGGTTCCAGGTGCGCCGGTTTCGTGTCCTGGCGGTACCGATCGTCCTCTCGCTGGGGTGGGCGGGCGTCGTCTTGTCGGTGATGGTCGAGGTGGCCTCCTCGTACGACAACGCAGTGCCCGCCGGAATGCTCCTGTCGATATTCGCGCCCCTGGTTGTGCTGGGCATCCCGATGCTCGCTGGGGTTCTCGTCGGAAAGTTCTGGGGACTCCATCCGGACGATAAGGCAGCGGCGGCGGTGGTCTAATAGGCGCACATGACTGCCTTCCGCGGCTTCCCGTCCGAGAGCCTCGAGTTCCTGCGCGAGCTCGAGGCCAACAACGACCGCGACTGGTTCAAGGCGAACCGGGGACGCTACGACGAGTGGGTCGTGGCGCCCGCGACGGCGTTGGGCGAGGACCTGTCCGATCTCGGCCGGCCGAAGCTCTTCCGGCCCTGGAACGACACTCGCTTCCACGCCGCGCCGCCGATCAAGGAGCACGTCGGGCTGGCTGTCGGCTATGAGGGGGCGGGCGGCTTCTACGTCGAGCTGTCGCTCGACGGGCTGTTGGTGGCGGCCGGGCTGCACGCCCCGGCGCCGGATCAGGTCGAGCGGTTGCGGCGCGGCGTGGACGACGGCCGCAAGGCCGCCGCCCTGAGCCGAGCGATCGCGACGGCCGAAGCAGCCGGCCTCGAGCTCAACGACCCTGACCTCGTCCGCGGTCCGCGCGGCTACGCGGCGGATCATCCGCGCATGGACATGCTGCGCAGGCGGCGGATCGTCTTGGCGCGACGGCACGAGCTGGGCAAGTGGTTGCACGGCCCGAAGGCCGGCGTCCGCATCCGCGACCAGCTCGATGCCGCAAAGCCGGTCGTCGAGTGGCTGCGCAAGCACGTCGGCGCCTCCGAGCGCGGCGCTGCTCGGGTCGGCTAGTCGCGATCGGTTACTGCTGTTCGCCGGTAACGTTGAGCAAAGTGACAGTCAACTTCGTCCGCTATGGCATCCCAGCGCTGCTCGCGATCGCGGGAGTGGTGGTGGCGATCTGGGATCCGGACGGAACGGGCCTCGAGGCGTGGTCGCTGTTCACCGGCGCGGCGGTGGCCGTGCTGCTGCTCAACGTGCTGCACCGCATCGGAGTCGACGGCGACGTCGATCGCGTTCGCGAGGATCGAGCTCGCCGCTACTTCGACGAGCACGGACACTGGCCGGATCAGCAGTCCTAGCGGCAGCTAGCCCTCGGCCTCCCGGAAGAGCTCGGAAGTCGGGACATCGAGCGCGTCGGCGAGCCTCGCGATCGTGACCACCGAGGGATTGCGCTCGCCGCGCTCGATGCCGCCGATGTAGTTGCGGTGGACGCCTGTTCGCAGGCTCAGCTCCTCCTGAGAGATGCGCAATTCGCCGCGCGCCTCGCGAACTGCACGGCCGAGACCGGCTAGAAGAGTGCTCGGTTCGGCCATCTCTTCCGAACGCTCGCACTCTCATCGTGTCGCTTCTACAGCCCAAGTGTGTTCTTCGACAGGGACTTGCTGTACGGTTGTCTTGCTCACTTGTGAGCCGCCCCCCGGCCCTCCCTCCATTCGGCCGGGGGGCTTTTACCTTTCCTGGGACTGGGTCGGGTGCCTACATACATCGTCCTGTCGGTCGATAAGACGGGTGTGAGTGGGTTCCCCGAGAGAGTCCACAGCCGGCGCAACGCCCTGATTCTTGGTTCGGCGCTCTTCGGTGGTGGAGCCCTGCTCACCCTCGTGGCGACGGTCCTACCGCGTTCGCCGCAGGTCGACGTGGCGGGCGCATGGGTGCTGTTTCTCGCCGCTGCCACGGCTGCCGCGATCTTCTGGCTCGGGCGCGACTCGTTCCCCTTCTGGATGGTCTTCGTCGGGATCCTGCTCGGCACTGCGATGATCACCATGGGCGTCTACGTCAACGGCGAGCGCGACGGCGGGGCCGCGGCCGTGAACGAGATCTACTACGTCTGGCCGGTCTCTTCACCGCCTACTACTTCTCGCGAAAGCTGCTCGCGATCGAGATCGCGGTCGTCGCCGTCCTCTACGCCCTCGCGCTCGTCGTGATCGATCCGGGCTCGATCGGCGTCACCCGGTGGCTGATCGTGGTGACCATGCTGATCGGCGTCGGCGGCTTGATCAGCCAGCTCCAGGCGACGGTCGACCAGCTGTTCGACCGTCTCTCCGACACTGCCCGGCGCGACCCGCTGACCGGCCTGCTCAACCGGCGCGGGTTCGAAGAGCGACTCGACGCAGAGCTCGCTAGAGCACGGCGAGGCAATCGCTCCGTGGCGCTCGTCCTGGCGGACCTCGATCACTTCAAGACCGTCAACGACCGGCTAGGGCATCCGGCCGGCGACGCCGTGCTGATTCGGGTCGCCGAGGTCCTCGATCGCGTGGGACGGCGGGGCGACACCGTCGCGCGGATGGGTGGCGAGGAGTTCGTCTTCATCGTGCCTGACGCCGATTCGAGCCAGGGGTACGAGCTCGCCGAGCGCGTCCGTACCGCTGTCGAGGAGGCCTTCGCCGAGCAGCCGGTCAAGCTCACGGTCAGCTGCGGGGCGGTCTCGTTCCCGGTCGACGGGATCACCGCCGACTCCTTGATGGCAGCGGCCGACCAGGCGCTCTACGCAGCCAAGCGCAGCGGGCGCAACCGCACCGAGCAAGCCACTCGGGTCGCTGACGTCGCTCCACTCGCCGCCGTCTAGGGCAGCCTCACGTTCAGGACTCCCCTCCAGCGGGCACCGCATGGGTGTGGAGATAGGTGTGGGGATGCTCGGCTACGAGTTCATGGGCCGAGCCCACGCTCGGGCCTACACCATGGTCGGACAGGTCTCCGCGCCGCTCCTGAGTCCGCGGCTGGTGGCCCTTGCCGGCCGCAAGACGGATCGCGCCGAGGGCGCGGCGGCGCGCTTGGGCTTCGGCCGGACCACCACGGAGTGGGGTGACCTGGTCACCGATCCGGCCGTCGAGCTGTTCGACAACGCCGGCCCCAATCACCTCCACGCCGAGCCGACGATCGCCGCGGCCGGGGCCGGCAAGCACCTGCTCTGCGAGAAGCCACTCGGGCGCGACGCCGCTGAGAGTCGTGCGATCTGGCGCGCAGCCGAGGACGCCGGGGTGGTCCACATGTGCGGCTTCAACTACCGCTTCGTCCCAGCGGTCAGGCTGGCTCGAGAGCTGATCGAGGCTGGTGACCTCGGCGAGGTCCACCGATTCCGCTGCTCCTATCTCCAAGACTGGCTCGCCGATCCGGCGGCGCCGCACGTGTGGCGGCTCGACCGCGATCGGGCCGGCTCGGGGGCGTTGGGAGACATCGGCGCACACGCGATCGACCTGGCGCGCTTCCTCGTCGGTGAGATCGCGGCCGTCAGCGGGCGGTTGGCTACGCTCGTTCCCGAGCGGCCCGGCGGAACGGTCACGGTCGACGACTCGGTCGAGGCGCTGATCGACTTCGAGAACGGGACGCGCGGTTCGATCTCGGCGTCTCGGCTATGCCACGGGCGTCGCAACGGTCTGACGTTCGAGGTCAACGGCTCGGCAGGCTCGCTCGCCTTCGACGTCGAGCGGTTGAACGAGCTCGAGGTGTACCTCGCCGACACTCGACCCGGACCGAGGTCGCAGGGCTTCCGACGCGTCCTCGTCACGGACCCGGGGCATCCGTTCGCCGACGGTTGGTGGCCGCCCGGTCACGTGCTCGGCTGGGGCGACAGCTTCGTCCACGAGATCGACCACCTGCTGCGGGCGATCGCCGGCGAGCACGAGGTAGCGCCCTACGGGGCGAGCTTCGAGGACGGCTACCGCGTTGCCGAGGTCTGTGAGGCGATCGCTCGCTCGAGCGAGAGCGGCGAGCGCGAGCGCGTCACCTACCGCTAGCCGACGATCGCGGCGGCAATCAACGCGACCATGAGGCCCGTCCCAACCTGGATCATCGACACCCGCAGCTTGTCGATCTCCGCGCTGAGATCTGTACGAACGCAGGTGATCTCGGCTCCAAGATCGGTGCGAACGCTGGCGATCTCAGCTCCCAGGTCTGTGCGAACTGCGCCGATCTCAACACCGAGGTCTGTGCGAACTGCGGCGATCTCAACACCGAGGTCTGTGCGAACTGCGGCGATCTCAACACCGAGGTCTGTACGAACGCTGGCGATCTCGGCTCCGAGGTCTGCCCGAACGCTGGCTGTCTCACCACCAAGATCGGTGCGAGCGTCGCGTATCTCCTGACGAAGCTCACGGATGTCCCGGCCGACGAGCTCGAACCCGGCGTCCATTCTCCGGGCCAGGTCGTCCAGGCGCTCATCTGTCCAAGCGACTCGCTGCATGCCTGGAAGTTACCCCACTCGACACAGCACATACGCCACTATACGTAACGAAATTCGCGCAGCCAAGCGAGGCGCGCCGGCTCGGCAGCGGGGTGGGATGCCCGCTGCCGAACCGCCGTCCCTAGAGCAGGATGATCAACAAGATGATGATCAGCAGCGCCGTTCCGATTCCGATGTACATGTTGCGCTCCTTTCCCTCGAACGAGACGTTGTGCCGTTACCGACACTGTCTGCCCCACGGCGAGCGTGTTTGAACCTCGGATCTACCGGGCGTCCTCCGAGCCCGCGAGCGACTTCGCCGTAGGCTGCGCTCGTGCTGCCAGCCGCCGTCGACCTGCTCCGCTGCCCGCATTGCGGCGGACCGCTGACCTCGAATCTCGCGACGCTCTTCTGTGCCTCAGGGCACAGCTTCGACATCGCACGACAGGGCTATGTGAGCCTGCTCCCGGGCGATGCGGTCACCGGCACGGCTGACGGAGCCGAGATGGTGGACGCCAGAGACGCGCTGCTGTCCGCAGGCGTCTACCGGCAGATCGCCGATGCGACCGCGGATGCGGCAGAGCGGTCAGCGCCTGCGGATGGATGCGTCGTGGATCTCGGTGGAGGTACCGGCTACTACCTGGCGACGGCGTTGGATCGGCTCCCGGATCGCGTCGGCCTGTCGCTCGACCTCTCCAAGCATGCGAGTCGCAGGGCGGCGAAGGCCCACCCACGCGCCGCGGCAGTCGTCTGTGACGCGTGGCGCGGGCTTCCGCTGCACGACGACGTGGCGGCTGTGGTGCTGAGCGTCTTCTCGCCGCGCAATCCGGCCGAGATCGCGCGAGTGCTGCGTCCTGACGGCGCCCTCGTCGTGGTGACGCCCACCGACTGCCACCTCGCAGAGCTCATCCCGAAGCTCGGCTTGTTGAGCGTCGACGAGCGCAAGCGCGAGCGGCTCGACGAGAAGCTCCGCAGCCGGTTCGCACAGGGCGACGAGACGGTCCTCGAGCACCCGATGTGGCTCGATCGCACGGCGGTGTCGAACCTCGTGGCCATGGGGCCGAGCTCCTACCACCTCGACTCCGATGCGACCCGCGAGCGCATCGCCACGTTGGCGGAACCGACCGAGGTGACCGCGTCGGTGACCGTCTCGGTCTTCCGGCCCACCCAGCGGTGATACGACGACCTGGCCCTTAGGATCGTCGCGTGAGGCCTGCCCAAAGGGAGCCGATCGGCGAGCGGCTCGAGCGGGCGATCGAGGACCATGTCTCTTTCGAGCACGAGCTCGAGCACGCGCAGGAGGCGGAGCGCTCGTGGTTTCGCCAGCGACGGACGTTCGTCTGGCTCGGCGTCACCGGCGTCTCGCTCTACCTCGTCGCGCCCGGGCTGCTCGACACGCTGTCCTCGTGGCGCGACATCGAGGAGCTCGCTCCGGTCTGGCTGCTCGCGATGCTCGCCCTCCAGGCCGCATCGATGGTCTGTCTCTGGGCCCTGCAGCGGTTCGCCCTCCACATGGCCGGCTGGCACGCCGTCGCCACGTCGCAGCTCGCCGGGAACGCGATCGCCAAGGTCGCGCCGGGCGGCGGCGCCCTCGGAGCCGCGCTCCAGTATCGGCTGCTCGTCCAGGCCGGCATCGAGCGGGCGACGGCCGTCGCCGGCCTCACCGCCGCGAATGTCCTCGTCTTCGCCGTGGTGCTTGCACTGCCCGTGCTGGTGCTCCCGACGATCGTCGGCGGTTCGGTCAACCGCAGCCTGGTCACGGCGACGATCATCGGCGTCGTCGTGTTCATCGGCCTGTTCGTCGTCGGGACCCTGCTGATCGCGATCGACGGTCCGCTGGCCTGGATCGGGCGTACCGTCCAGCGCGTGGTCAACCGACTGGGGCGCAAGAGCGAGCCGCTGCGCGACGTCTCGACGCGACTGGTCTGCGAGCGCGACCGCCTGCTCGACACGCTCGGACCGCGGTGGCGCGAGGCGCTCGCCGCCACCGTCGGGCGCTGGGCGTTCGACTACGGCTCGCTGCTCGCGGCGCTTGCCGCCGTGGGCTCGACGCCGCGGCCGTCGCTGGTACTGCTCGCCTTCTGCGCGGCGCAGGTGCTGACCCAGGTGCCACTCACGCCGGGCGGCCTGGGCTTCGTCGAGGCCGGCCTCACGGCGACTCTCACGCTCGCCGGGGTCTCGCCCGGCCGTGCCGTCCTCGCGACCTTCGCCTACCGGCTGTTCACGTACTGGCTGCCGATCCCGCTCGGCCTGATCGGCGTGGCGCTGCACCGTCGGCGCTATGCGGGGGCGGAGGTGGCGGGACCGTGATCGAGGCGCTGTGGTGGGGAGGGGTGGCCGCGTCCTCGCTGCTGATCGGGGTCGCCCTGGCCTTCGTCCGTCACTGGTCGAAGCGGTCGATCGGCCTCGTGCTCGGCTTCGGCGCGGGCGCGCTGATCAGCGCCGTCAGCTTCGAGCTCGCCGAGGAGGGGCTGTCGGCCGGCGGGCTCAGGCCTGTGGCGTTCGGCTTGGCGGCCGGCGCGATCGTGTTCTTCGTCGCCGACGGGCTGATCGCGCGGCTGGGTGCTGGGCGCTCGCGCGAGCGACGGACGCAAGGCGGCGCCGCCGGACCGGCCCTTGCGCTCGGCGCCTTCCTCGACGGCATCCCGGAGCAACTCGTGCTGGGGCTCGGCCTCGCCTCGGGGGCGCCGATCAGCCTGGGCCTGCTCGCCGCGATCTTCGTGTCCAACCTGCCTGAGGCGGTCGGATCGGCGAGCGCGATGCGCGACGGAGGCAGCAGCCGCGGTCAGATCGCGCTGCTGTGGCTCGTCGTAGCGGTGGTGTGCACACTGGCGTCCGGGGCCGGGTACCTCGCGGCTGACACGGCATCCGGCGAGATGATCGGGATCGTCAACGGCTTCGCCGCGGGAGCGCTGCTGGTGATGCTCGTCGACTCGATGATCCCCGAGGCCGCCGAGCACTCCGGTCGTGTGACCGGTCTGGTGACGACGCTTGGGTTCGCGGTGGCGATGGGCCTCTCGACGCTGTCATAGCCCGTGCCCACATCGGCCGGCCAGGTGCCACGGGGGTCCGGGGCGTGAGCCCCCGGTTGATTTGCTAAGGTAATTACCTATGGCAATCACTTCCTCGGATCGAGAGCTCGCCGGTCGGCTGAGGCTGGCGATCGTCCGTACAGCGCGCCGCCTCCGTCAAGAGGCGGGGACGGGCCTGAGCCCGTCGCTGACCGCGGCGCTCGCCACGGTCGAGAGCTGCGGCCCGCTGACGCCGAGCGAGCTCGCCGACCGGGAGGCGATCAAGCGCCCGGCGGCGACGCGCATCGTCGCGCGGCTGGAGACGGAGGGACTCGTCGACCGGGCGACCGATCCGAGCGACGGCCGTGTGACGCTGATCGCCGCCACACCGGCCGGGCGGGAGCTGTTGCGCCGCGTGCGCAGGCGCAAGAACGAGTACCTCGCCCGCCGTCTGCGCAACCTGCCCGCGGAGGATCTGGTCGCGCTCGAGCGCGCCGCCGACGTGCTGGAGCGGCTCCTGGAGGGCAAGGATCGATGAGCGCGGCCGTCAACCGCACCTTCGCCTCGCTGAGCGTCCCGAACTACCGTCGCTACTTCACTGGCCAGATCGTCTCGCTCAGCGGCAACTGGATGCAGATCGTCGCGGAGATGTGGCTGATCCTGCAGCTGACGAACAGCGGTGTGGCGGTCGGGTTGACGACGGCGCTTCAGTTCGCCCCGATCCTGATCTTCGGCGCCTACGGCGGCGTGCTAGCCGACCGCTTCGACAAGCGCCGCCTGCTGATGGTCACGCAGGTAGCCATGGCGGTACCGGCGTTGGTCCTATGGGCGCTCGTCGCCAGCGGATCGATCGAGCCGTGGATGGTGATGGCGCTCGCCTTCGCGCGCGGCACGGTGAACGCGCTCGACAACCCGACGCGCCAGAGCTTCGTGATCGAGATGGTCGGTCCCGAGCGCGTCGTCAACGCGGTCAGCCTCAACAGCGTGATCGTGCACTGCGCCCGCATGGTGGGACCGGCGGTCGCCGGCGTCTTGATCGCCACGGCCGGGGTCGACCTGTGCTTCATGGTCAACGCGGTCTCGTTCGGCGCGATGCTGATCGCCCTGGCGACGATGGACCCGGCCAAGCTGGCGCGGCCGCGCCGGGTGCACCGTGAGCGGGGAGCGATGCGCGCAGCCCTGCGCTACGTCGCCCGGACGCCGTCGCTCGCCATCCCGCTCGCGATGATGGCGCTGGTCAGCACGCTCGGGTTCAACTTCCAGGTGCTGCTGCCCCTACTGGCGAAGTTCACCTTCGACGGCGGGCCTGGGACCTACGCGCTGCTCGCGAGCTCGATGGCGGCCGGCTCGATCGCCGGCGCGCTCGCCTCCGGCGCGCGTGGGCGGGTCACGCTCGGGCTCCTGATCGCCGCCAGCGCCGCCTTCGGCGTCTTCTCCCTGCTCGCGGCAGGTGCTCCCACAATGGCGATCGCCGTCGTAGCGCTCGCCTTGGCCGGGGCCGCGAGTGTCACCTTCGCGGCGGGCGTCAACTCGACGCTCCAGCTGAATGTGGAGCCGGCGATGCGCGGCAGGGTGATGGCGCTCTACTCGGTCGTCTTCCTCGGCTCGACGCCGCTCGGGGGACCGCTCGTCGGTTGGCTCGCCGAGACCGCCGGCCCACGTTCCGGGCTTCTCCTCGCGTCAGCTGCCGCGCTCGCCGCGGCTGTCTTCGCTTGGAGGCTCAGCTCGACCAGCGACGGCCGAGCGGCGTGGCCGTCGTCCCGTGCGCCAGCACTGACGCGATGACGCAGGCGATCGCCGTCCACACGACCATCCGCGTCTCGTCGCCGAGCAGCTCCGACTGGACGATCACCGCGGCGTAGTAGATCGAGCCGACGCCGCGTACCCCGAACCAGGCGACGAACGCCCGCTCCTCGCCCGCGATCGGGCTGCGGATCAGCGCGACGAGCACGGAGAGCGGACGGATCGCGAACAGCAGCAGCGGGACGAGCAGCCAGCCGGTCCAGCCGGGCTCCTGTAGCCCGGCGACCGTGACCATGCTCCCCAGCAGCAGGATCACGCTGAGCTCGCCGAACTTCTCCACCTGCTCCGCGCCCTCGTGGACGCGCTGGTTGTAGTCGTGCTCGCGCTCGTAGCGGCGGAAGCCGATCCCGCCGGCGAACGCCGCCAGGAAGCCGTAGCCGCCGAGCAGCTCGGCGATCCCGTACACGGCCAGCACGGTCGGTATCGCCATCCAGCCGTCGAAGTGCTCACTGAGCAGGTCGCGGTCTCGCAGACGCACGGCCGCCGCCGCGGTCAGGTAACCGCCGAGCGCGCCGACTCCCAATCCGACGGGGATCGCGTAGAGCACGTCGGAGAGCAGCCAGTCGAGGCCCCAGCTCGGCTCGCCGCTGGCGACGAACAGCGCCAGGAAGACGAACGGGAAGGCCAAGCCGTCGTTGAGCCCGGCCTCTCCGGTGAGCGAGAAGTTCGGCTCGCGCTCGTCCTCCTCCTCGGGCGGGCCGACGCCGATGTCGCCGGCCAGGACCGGATCGGTGGGCGCGAGGATCGCCCCGAGCGCGATCGCCGCCCCGAGCGAGAGGCCCATCACCTCGACGCCGAACAGGGCGATCGCTGCGATCGTCAGAGGCATGGCGACGATCAGCAGTCGCCAGACGGTCGCCCAGGAGCGCAGCTCGAGCGGCCGGTCGAGTCGCAGGCCGGTGGCGAAGAGCGCGATCACCACCGCGATCTCCGAGACCCACTCGAGCAGGCGCGCGTTCTCGAGCGGGTGCAGTCCGCTGATACCGATCGCCGCCATGACGACGGCGGCCAGGAGGCCGAGCGACAGGTAGATCAGACTCGCGGAGAAGGCACGGTCGCGCTGGTGGGAGAGCGCGCCGACGGCGGCGAACACCGCGATGCCGAAGAACAGCAGCGCGAGCGCGTGCAGGCTGCCGACGTGGAAGCCCCTCTCGGCCGCGACCGGCAGCGACACGAGCACGTCGGTCAGCTCGGCAGCGACGCGCGGATCTGATAGACGGACAGCGTGCCGTTCAGGAACGCGTTGCGAGCGGCACGCAGGTAGAGGCGCCAGACGCGCAGGCGCTCGGGACCGGCGATCCGCTCGGCCTCCGGCAGGTGCCGGTCGAGGTTCTCGTACCAGTGGCGCAGCGTCTCTGCGTAGTCCTGCGGAAAGCCCTCGACGTGGTGGGTGATGAAGCCCGCCCGCTCCAGGGCGAGCTGCACTCGCGAGAGCTGAAGCGTCTCGCCGTCGGGGAACACGTAGCGGTCATTGAACGAGCCGGGCGGCGGGTCGGTGTGACGCAGGCGCGAGATGCCGTGGTTGAGCAACCGTCCGCCGGGCTTCAGAAGGCTCGCGAGCTGGCGCGCATAGAGGTCGATCCGGTTCTCGCCGACGTGCTCGACCATGCCGATGCTGGCGATCGCGTCGAACCGCTCCCCGGCGACGTCGCGGTAGTCCATGTCGCGGATCTCGATCTTGTCGGAGAGGCCGGCGTCGGCGACCCGCTTCCGGGCTAGCACCGCCTGCTCCTTGGAGATCGTGATTCCGACGACGTCGGCGCCGTGGCGGCTGGCGGCATGGATCGCGAACGCGCCCCAGCCGCAGCCGACGTCGAGGACCCGGTCGCCCTCCTTCAGGGCCAGCTTCTGACAGACCAGCTCCCGCTTCGCGTCTTGCGCCTGCTCAAGCGTCACCTCAGACCGGCCAGGTGCCGCGGGGGGCCCGGGGGGCGTGAGCCCCCCGACCTCATCCCTGAACACGGCACAGCTGTAGGTCATCGACTCGTCGAGGAACAGCTCGAAGAAGCGGTTGCCGACGTCGTAGTGGTGCTGGATCGCCTTGGCGTCGCGCTCCTTGCTGTGCAGCTTGCCGCTCTGCTTGAGCTCCGCCTTGGGCACGCGCGGGAAGCTGGTGACTCCCATCGCGCGGATCGCTGCGCCGGCGAGCCTCAGCTTGGTCGCGCGCTCGATCGGCGGCGCGTCCCAGGAGTCGATCACCTTCATCACGGCCATGAAGTCGTCGACGTCGATGTCGCCGGCTACGTAGGCTCGACCGAGGCCGAGCTGGCCGGGTGCGCGCAGCATGTGCGCGAGCGCGCGGCGTGAGCGAACGGTGAACGTCGGTCCGCCGTTCCCGTTGGTGCTCGGGATCGTCGTCCCGTCCCATAGCCGCACCGTGAACGGGCGCTCCGGGAGCGCCTTCTCGAGCTCCTCGCGCAGCGGCCGGGTGTCGGTCAGAGGCGACACACCGAAGAACTTACCGCCCGGCGGCGACTAGCTGGCTGCCTTGGCCGCTCGACGCGACGCGCGGACGCGGTCGTTCTTGTCGAGGTGCAGCTTGCGCATCCGCACGACGTCCGGGGTCACCTCGACGCACTCGTCGGCGCCGACGTGCTCGAGCGCCTCGTCGAGCGTCATGTCGCGCTTGGCCGCGAGTCGGACGAGGATGTCCGCGGTGGAGGTGCGCATGTTCGTCAGGTGCTTCTCGCGCACGGCGTTGACGTCGAGGTCCTGGGCGCGGGTGTTCTCGCCGACGATCATCCCCTCGTAGACCTCCTCGCCAGGTCCGACGAACAGCGTGCCACGCTCCTCGAGGCTGGCGAGCGCGTAGCTGGCGGTCTTCCCCGCACGATCGGCTACGAGCGATCCGGACTGACGGGCGCGGATCTCGCCCGCCCACGGCTCCCAGCGCTCGAAGACGTGGCTCATGATCCCGGTGCCGCGCGTCTCGGTCAGGAACTCGGTCCGGAAGCCGATCAGCCCGCGTGCTGGAACGAGGTAGTCGATCCGCACCCAGCCGGTGCCGTGGTTCGCCATGTGCTCGAGGCGTCCCTTGCGGTTGGCGAGCATCTGGGTGATCGTGCCGACGTACTCCTCGGGCGTGTCGATCGTCAGCCGCTCGACCGGCTCGTGGACCTTGTTCTTGATCTTGCGCGTGACGACGTGCGGCTGGCCGACGGTCATCTCGAAGCCCTCGCGGCGCATCGTCTCGACGAGAACCGCGAGCTGGAGCTCGCCACGGCCCTGGACCTCCCAGGCGTCGGGGCGGTCGGTGTCCATCACGCGGATCGAGACGTTGCCGACCAGCTCGCGATCGAGCCGCTGCTTGATCTGGCGCGCGGTCAGCTTGCTGCCACCGCCCTTGCCGGCGAGCGGCGAGGTGTTGACGCCGATCACGACCGAGAGCGACGGCTCGTCGATCTCGATCGCCGGCAGCGGACGGGGATCGTCGCGGTCGGCGAGGGTCTCGCCGATCGTGATGTCGGGCATTCCAGCCACCGCGATGATCTCGCCCGGTCCCGCCTCCTCGGCATCGACCCGGTCGAGCGCCTCGGTGATGTAGAGGTTGGTGATCGTGGCCGTCTCGACGTTGCCGTCGACCCGGCACCAGGCGACCTGCTGGCCCTGCTTGACCGTGCCGTGGTGGACACGGCAGAGCGCGAGGCGGCCGACGTAGGGCGATGCGTCGAGGTTGGTGACGTAGGCCTGGAAGGGGTGGGAGGGGTCGTACTCGGGCGCCGGGATCCGCTTGATGATCAGGTCCATCAGCGGCTTGAGGTCCGTTCCGTCGACACCCTCCTCGAGCGACGCCCAGCCGTCCTTGGCATTCGTGTAGACGATCGGGAACTCGATCTGCTCCTCGTCGGCCTCGAGGTCGAGGAAGAGCTCGTAGACCTCGTCGACGACCTCGGAGATCCGCGCGTCGGGGCGGTCGACCTTGTTGATCACGAGGATCACGGGCAACCTGGCGGCGAGCGCCTTGCGCAGCACGAAGCGCGTCTGCGGCAGCGGGCCCTCAGACGCGTCGACGAGCAGCAGCACGCCATCGACCATCGTCAGCCCGCGCTCGACCTCGCCGCCGAAGTCGGCGTGTCCCGGCGTGTCGATGATGTTCAGCTTGACGTCTCCGAGCTGGACCGCCGTGTTCTTGGCGAGGATCGTGATGCCCTTCTCGCGCTCGAGGTCCGTCGAGTCCATGACGCGGTCGGCGACGTCCTGTCCCTCCCGGAACGCGCCGGACTGCCAGAGCATCGCGTCGACCAGCGTCGTCTTCCCATGGTCGACGTGCGCAACGATCGCGAGATTGCGTAGGTCCTCCCTCCTAGACATCGCCGGAGAATCTACCTGGGCTGACAAGGGGCATCCGTTCGTTTTGGGTTTGGCCGGTCGCTCAGAGGGAAGGCCTGAGAGGCCGAGCAATCGACTGGGAAAGGGGTATGGGTGTCGCGCATGAAGCTGTTCTTGTTCGTCCTGGCCGTCCTGGCCGTCCTGGCCGTCCTGGCCGTCGTGACCGGGGCCGCGGCACAGTACTTCCTCGTCCGGGAGCGAAGGAAGGCGGACTCCGAGCCGCTCAACGATCCGACGCTCGCGCGCAAGGTCGAGAGCGAGATCTTCCGTTCCGCCGAGGCGCCCAAGGCAACGGTAGACGTCAATGCCGAGAACGGTGTCGTCTACCTGCGCGGCGAGGTCGCCGACGAGGGCGCGATCGAGGCGCTGGTCAGCGCCACGCGCGCGGTTGAGGGGGTACAGGGGGTCGAGTGCCTGCTGCACACGCCCGGAGCGCCGGCTCGGATGAAGGCCTGAGGTCAGGATGGCAGCCGTCTCCCAGCCCGATCGCGACGTCCTGCGCCGTCTCTCCGAGGTCGATCCCGGCGACGGCGCGGTCCTGAGCGTCTACGTCAACCTCGACCCGTCCGAGTTCGCCACCGCCAATGCGCGGCAGAGCGCGATCAGCTCGGTCGTCAACGACGCTGCGCGCGCCGCCGATGGGGACGAGCGAGACCTCTCCCATGACGCCCGGATCGCTCTGCGCGAGGACGTCGATCGGATACGCGAGTACCTCGAGGGCGCGGAGTTCGACGGCACGCAGGGCGTCGCGGTATTCGCCGCCGGGCATGTCGGCTTCTTCGAGGCGCTTCACCTCCCGAACCCGGTCGACAACACGGTCGCGATCGACAGCACGCCCCACTTGGCGCCGCTCGCCTCCGACTCGGAGGGATCGTGGCTGGTCGTGCTCGTCAACCGCAGCAGCGGCCGGCTACTGCGCGGCGGCCCGGACGGGCTGCGCGAGGAGGGCGTCGTGGATGACGAAGTGCACGGCCAGCACCAGAAGGGCGGCTGGTCCCAGGCGCGTTATCAGCGCAGCGTCGACGAGGACGCCCGCAACCACCTCGAGCGAGTCGCGAAGGCGGTCGGTCAGCGCCACGAGCGCGCGCCGTTCGAGCACCTGATCATCGGCGGGCCCGAGGACGCCTACGGCGAGTTCGTCGAGCTGCTCGACCAGAAGATGCGGGGACTACTCGCCGGCCGGGTCGACGTAGACGTGGAGAGCACGACCGCCGAGGACGTGACCGCCGCCGCGGCGGACGCCATGCGCGAGCATGAGGAGCAAGCGCAGACCGAGCTGCTCGGCCGCCTCCAGGAGGGCCTAGGCCGTGGCGAGCGGGCAGCCGCCGGTCTCGACGACGTCCTCGCCGCGCTCAACGAGCAGCGCGTCGAGGCGCTGCTGATCGATGCCAACTTCTCGGCCGCTGGCGCTCAGTGCCCGAGCTGCGGCCTGATCACGTCGAAGACCGGCGGTACATGTCCGGCCGACGGGACCGAGCTCGAGGAGCGACCGGATCTCGTGGCCGCTGCGATCGAGCGCGTCCTAGCCCAGGACGCCAAGGTCGTAACCCTGCGCGAGCGCCCGGAGATCGAGTCCCACGGCGGCATCGCCGCCGTCCTGCGCTTCTAGCTCTCGCTGTTCATCTCAGGCGACGGGCCGGGGGCGCTGATCGCGCCCTCCATGATCCCGGCGATCCACTGCAGCTCGCGCTCGCCGAGGTGGACCTCGAGGGCGCCGACGCTCTCCTCGATGTGCTCGGGCCGTCGCGATCCGACGATCGCGACGTTGACGCACGGGTTGGCCAGCGTCCAGGCGACGGCGAGCTGGCTCAACGTGCAGCCGACCTGTTCGGCGACCTCGCCGAGCTGACGGACGACCTCGAGGTTCTGCCGCAACGCGTCGGGCTTGAACATCGGGCTGGCGCTGCGCCAGTCGTCGTCGGCGAACTCGGTCTCTTCGGAGATGCCGCCGCTCAGCAGTCCATGCGCGAGCGGGCTGTAGACGAGTACGCCGACGTCGTTCTCGAAGCACCACGGCAGCACGCCGTCCTCGATCTCAGGTGCGAAGAGGTGGTAGGGCGGCTGCAGCGTCTCGACCGGAAGCGTCTTCGACAGCTCGGCCATCTGCTCGGCGGAGTAGTTCGAGACGCCGACGTGGCGGATCTTGCCCTCGTCGCGCAGCTCTGCGAGCGCGCCAGCCGTCACCTCGAACGGCGTGTCCGGATCGGGCCAATGCACCTGGTAGAGGTCGATCGCCTCGATGCCTAGCGCTGCCAGGCTCTCCTCGACGCCCTGGCGCAGCCACTCCGGCGACGAGTCGCGTGCGACGCCGCCGTCGACGGGGCGCAGGCCGCCCTTCGTGGCGATCACGACCTCGTCGCGGTTGTCGCGCAGGTCGTCCGCCAGTGCCTTGGCCAGCAGTCGCTCAGAGGCGCCGAAGCCGTACGCCTGGGCGGTGTCGAAGAAGTTGATTCCGAGGCTACGAGCGTGGCGGATCGCCTCGATCGCGCGCGCCTCGTCGAAGCTTCCCCACTCGCCGCCGAGCTGCCACGTGCCATAGGCGATCGGCGACACCTGGAGCTCGCTGCGTCCGAGGCGCACCCGTTGATTGACGGAGACCGCCATGGAGTCGGGGTGCCCGCGAAGCTGCGCAACGAATCCTGCCTTCCGTCCTGCGCCTCCGGCACGCTGGTCGTCCGATGACTGCGAAGGGAAGCTAGATGGGCCAGCTGTGGCTGCTGATCGGCGTGGCGCTCGGCGCCGGCGCCGCCTACCTGTTGATGCGAGGCCGGCTCGAGCACGAGCGGCGCGCCGCCGACGACAAGGTGCGCACGGTGACCCAGGCCCGCGACGAGCTGTCGAACCAGTTCACCGCGCTCTCGACCGCTGCGCTCGAGCAGAACAACGCCCGCTTCCTTCAGCTGGCCGAGCAGCAGCTCAAGCAGCAGCAGACCGTCGGCGCCGCCGAGCTCGAGAGCCAGAAGCGCGACGTCAAGCAGCTCGTCAAGCCCGTCGAGGACAAGCTCGAGCAGGTCAGCCGCCTCGTGCGGGAGATAGAGAAGGACCGCGCCGACGCCTACGGCGGCCTGCGCAACCAGCTGCGCAGCGTCGCCGAGACCCAGCAGCAGCTCTACGCCGAGACGTCGAACCTCGTCACCGCGCTCCGTGCGCCCCATGTCCGTGGTCGTTGGGGCGAGGTGCAGCTGCGCCGCGTCTGCGAGATGGCGGGGATGCTCTCGCACTGCGACTTCTACGAGCAGCAGACCGTCGCCGGGGAGACGGGCGCGCTGCGTCCTGACGTCGTCGTGAAGCTGCCGGGCGGCAAGGACGTCGTAGTTGACGCGAAGACACCACTGTCCGCCTACCTCGACGCCCTCGAGGCGAAGGACGAGACCGAGCGCGAGCGCCACCTCGACACCTACGCGCGCCACGTGCGCGAGCACATCCAGAAGCTGTCGGCGAAGTCGTATGCGTCGCAGTTCGACTCGTCGCCCGAGTTCGTCGTGATGTTCCTGCCGGGCGAGGTCTTCTACTCGGCGGCGCTCGAGCGGATGCCCGACCTGATCGAGCGCTCCGTCGAGGAGTCAGTGCTGATCGCGACTCCCACGACGCTGATCGCGCTGCTCAAGGCAGTCGCGTACGGCTGGCGCCAGGAGCGGATGGCCGAGTCGGCGCGCGAGGTGCAGACGCTCGGCCGCGAGCTCTACCAGCGGCTCGGCAAGCTGAGCGAGCGGTTCGTGACGCTCGGCCGCCGGCTCGACTCCTCGGTCAAGGCCTACAACGACACGGTCGCCACGCTCGACACGCGCGTGCTGGTCACTGCACGGAAGTTCGACGAGCTCGGCGCGGCCCCGGACGGAGCTGACCTCGTCAGCGCGCCGCCGGTCGAGATATCGGCGCGGCGCCTGCGTGCGGTCGACGTCGATGACGAGCCGGTGGCCGAGCTCTCACCCGCCGAAGAGCTGCTTTAACGGCAGTCCGACCCGGATTACGAAACGGCGTCGGGGGTAATCCGTCGCCATGATCGGATTCCTAGTAGCTGGACTCATCATCGGCCTCCTCGCGAGGCTCATCCTCCCCGGCCGCCAGCACATCGGCCTGCTCTGGACGCTAGTCCTGGGCGTCGTCGGCTCGCTGATCGGCGGGATGATCGCCAACGCGCTCGATACGGGCGACATCTGGGAGCTCAACTTCCTCGGCTTCGTGGCGGCGGTGGTCGCCTCAGTGCTGCTGTTGGCGCTCGCTGAGGGCGCTACCTCAGGTCGCGATCCGGCGGCGGGCCGCGACCGCCACGTGTAGGAACGAGAACCCGGGGCTCGCGCCCCCGGACCCCCGTGACACCTGGCCGGTTTCGGGTGAATCGGTGCAGCGGTCCGGGTCCGGGCTCGGCCGCCTGCTACCGTCACTCCGTCGGATGTCACCGTGGCATCCGAGAGAACCCGTCCTTCGTTGCGCTCCTGCGCGTCCAGGGTTGTGGATCTCCCTGACGCATACATAGGAGTACGCACAAGATGTCTTCGCAGTCCTTCGCCGATCTCGGCGTTTCGAAACCAGCCGTGGGCGCGCTTGCCGCGCGCGGCATCCATGAGCCGTTCGCAGTCCAGCGCCTCGTCATAGCCGACGTCCTCGCCGGCCGTGACGTGCTCGCCCAGTCGCCGACCGGCTCGGGCAAGACGCTCGCCTTCGGCATCCCGATGATCGAGCGCATCGCCGCCGAGGCACGTCGCCCCGCCGGCCTGATCCTCGCTCCGACGCGCGAGCTCGCCTGCCAGATCGTCGACGAGCTCCAGAGCGTCGCGCACGCCTGCGCTCTCTCGGTCGCCCCGGTCTACGGCGGCGTCGGCATCCAGGCCCAGGCGCGCAAGGCGGCCAAGGCGCACATCGTCGTCGCCACCCCCGGCCGCCTCGAGGATCTCCTCCAGCGCCGCGACCTCCGCCTCGACCGTGTCCAGATGCTCGTCCTCGACGAGGCCGACCGAATGCTCGACATGGGCTTCAAGCCGGCCGTCGACCGGATCGTCGGCCAAGTGCCGAAGGACCGCCAGACGCTCTTCTTCTCCGCGACGCTCGAGGGCGAGGCGGGTCGTGTGGCCAAGGCCTACACCCAGGACGCCGCCCGTCACGTCCACGCCCCGAAGGAGGAGCGCAAGGCGGACATCCAGCACCGCTTCGTCCACCTCTCGCACGACGCGAAGCTCAAGCAGCTCGTCGCCGAGCTCAAGAGCGACGCCTGCGAGCGAACGCTCGTCTTCGTCCGCACCAAGCGCGGCGCCGACCGGCTCGTCCAGCGGCTCGACCAGCATGGTGTTCGTGCCGTCGCGATGCACGGCAACAAGACGCAGGCGCAGCGCCAGAAGGCGCTCGCGCGCTTCGAGTCCGGCCACGTCGACACACTCGTCGCCACCGACGTGGCAGCTCGTGGAATCGACGTCCCGGACGTCACGCACGTCATCCAGTTCGACGCGCCGGAGGACCGTGACACCTACGTCCACCGCGTCGGTCGCACCGGCCGCGCCGGACGAACCGGCTCGGGCGTGAGCTTCGTGGTGGCCGACCAGACCCGCGACATGCGCAGGATCGCCAGCGACCTCGGACTCTCGTCTGAGTTCGACCTCGGCGGCCCGGCGCACGTGACCGGCGGCGATCGCGACATCACGCCGCGGCGCAAGTCCGGCAACCGCCCCGCGGCAGGCAACCGCTCCGGCTCCCGTCCCGCGAAGTCCGGTCCCAAGGGCCGTCGCGGCAACGGCCAGCACGGCCAGGGCGCGTCGAAGACCAGCGAGAGCCGCGACGGTCGCAAGGGCGTCTCCACCAAGCGTGGCAACGTCGCCTCCGCGGGCCCGAGTCGCCGCAGGAAGTAGCCCATAGAGCGCACACCGGCCAGGTGCCGCGGGGGTCCGGGGGCGCGAGCCCCCGGTCTCTATCCCGTGGTCTTGGTGTCGGTCGGCAGTGTCAGGGAGTAAAGGCGCGTGCGGCCGTCGATGCCCTTGAAGCTGCGGCGGCGCGAGCGCTTCCACTCGTAGTGCTCGCCGGCTGCGTCGACGACGTCCTGGGTGGCGAAGACGCGGCCGGGCTTGCCGGCCTCGGTGACCCGGCTGGCCAGGTTCACGGTCGAGCCGAACCAGTCTCCGCCGCGGGGTGACGCAGGGCCGTATGCGAGTCCGACGCGCAGTGGCGGGAAGCCCTCGCCCTCGGCGTCCGCGGCGATGATCAGGGCCTGGATCGTGTCGAGCATCGACGGGACGTCCCACGACACGAGCATCACGGCGTCGCCGATCGTCTTCACGAGCTGCGTCGGGCGGACGATCGCGCCGACCGCGAGATCGGCCAGCCGGGTCGCGATCTGGCCGAGCTCCGCGACCGGCAGGTGCTCGCCGAGCTTCGTGTAGCCGACGAGGTCGGCGAACGCCACCACGACGTCCTGGGTGCCGGCGAGGCGCCCGGCGTCGCGCTCGGCCTCCTCGACGAGGTCGCTGCGCACTCCGTCGCGGAGGTGCGCGCGGAACATCGAGTCGAGCACGGCCGCCATCTCCGGCGCCAGCGTGTCGGCCGCAGCCACGTAGCGCAGCGCGAGCGTCAGATCGGTGTCGCCCGGCTGCATCATCGGGCTCGCCGCGACGCGCCGCACGGCGTCGGAGGTCTGCAGCATCCCGTGGCCGGCGACGCGCGCGATCTCGAGCACGCCCTCGCGTGGGATCCCGGCGTCGAGGAAGAACTTGATCCGCTTGGCGAGAGCGACGTCGTCGTCGGTGTAGGCCTTCTCACGGGGAGCGGCGGCCGGGCGGCCGTTGGCCTGCATCAGCTTGCGGAGCAAGTCGGGCGTCAACCCCGACAGCTTCGAGACGCCCGTCAGCGTGTGCTTGCGAGCCCCACCAAGGGCGAGCTCGACCGCGAACGTCGCAAGGCGACCTTCGCGCTCGACCTCCGCGACCGTCGCCTGATCCTGGCCCAGCCCGATCAGGTAGCGACGCAGCAGCTCGCGCGCCTTCGCCTGTGCCTGCTCGTCGACCGGGGCCATGCTCCGATCATCGCAAGGGGAGCGGCGGCGCCCGCCGCTCGCCTGGAGGGCGGCAAGGGCGGACGCGCCGGCTCTGGAGCTCCGAGGAGCTCCGGAGGGGGGTACTTACTTGATCTTCATACCCGAGATGGCGCGAGAGATAACCAAGCGCTGGATCTCGGAGGTTCCCTCGAAGATCGTGTAGATCTTCGCGTCCCGGTGCATGCGCTCGACCGGGTACTCGCGTGTGTAGCCGTTGCCACCCAGGATCTGGATCGCGCGCTCGGTCGCCCAGACGGCGACCTCGCCGGCCTTGAGCTTGGACATCGAGCCCTCGGCGTTCTCGAACTTCATGCCGGACTGCTTGCCCATCCACGACGCGCGCCAGACGAGCAGCCGGGCGGCGTCGATCTCCATCTTCATGTCGGCGAGCGTGAAGGCGATCGCCTGGTTCTCGATGATCTTGCGACCGAACTGCTCGCGCTCCTTGGCGTACTCGAGCGCGTACTCGTAGGCGGCGCGGGCGATGCCGACCGCCTGCGCGCCGACTGTCGGGCGGCTGGCCTCGAAGGTCTGCATCGCGGCCTGCGACTTCGACTGCTTGCCCTCGCGGACACGGGCGAGGCGCTCGTCGAGCTTCTCCTTGCCACCGAGCAGGCACGAGCCGGGGATGCGGCAGTCGTCGAGGTGCACGTCGGCCGTGTGCGAGGCGCGCAGGCCGTGCTTCTTGACCTTGGCGCCCTGCTCGCAGCCCGGCGTTCCCTTCGGGATGACGAAGCCGGCGTGGCCGCGCGAGCCGAGCTCACGGTCGACCGACGCGATCACGACGTGGACGTCGGCGATGCCGCCGTTGGTCGCCCAGGCCTTCTGGCCGTTGAGGACCCACTCGTCCTTGGACTCGTCGTACTTGGCCGTGGTGCGGATGCCCGAGACGTCGGACCCGGCGTTCGGCTCGGAGGCGCAGAACGCGGCGACGGCCGGCTCGCTCTCGGTGCCGAAGCACTGCGGGATCCACTCGCCGATCTGCTCGTTGGTGCCCTGGCCGAAGATCGCCGCGACCGCGAGCGAGGTGCCCATGATCGCCATGCCGATGCCGGCATCGCCCCAGAACAGCTCCTCGTTGACGATCGGCATCTGGAGGCCGGTCGGGTCCATGAAGAACTGGGCGAGCGACTCGAAGGAGTAGACGCCGATCTTCGCGGCCTCCTGGATGATCGGCCAGGGGGTCTCCTCGCGCTCGTCCCACTCCTCGGCGGCGGGGCGCATGACGTTCTCCGCGAACCCGTGGGCCCAGTCGCGGATGTCCTTCTGGTCCTGGGTCAGGGCCATGTTGAACTGGCTCTCGGTGGCCTCAGGGGCTCCGCCGTTGCCGGCAGCCTCTGCCACGAGGTCGGTGGCGCTCATGAGTTTGCGTCGACTCCTCTTGAAGGTGTTTCGGGGCGAATGACTGCGCGGACAAGTTGCTACCTGCAGTAGGAAAATGCTACCATAAGTAGGAAGTGACCTCCAGCCCCAACACCGCCGAGCGCCCGCGCGCCGCGCACCTGGGGCCTGAGCGCAGGCGGCCGCTGGTTCTCGACGCGGCGATGGATGTCTTCCTCGAGCACGGCTTCGAGGGCGCCTCGATGGCCGCGATCGCCGACGCCGCGGGGGTCTCCAAGCCGGTCGTCTACGACTGCTTCGTGTCCAAGGACGATCTCTTCAAGGCGCTGTTCCAGCGCGAGGAGACGCGCGTCATGGAGGAGGTCCAGCGCGCGCTGCCCGCCGACGGGGGAGATGAGGGGGCCGAGGCCGCGCTCGCCAAGGGCCTGACCGCCTTCCTGCGCGCGGTCGCCGAGGCGCCGGAGTCCTATCGAGTGGTCCTGCTCGGCGAGGGCGGCATGAACGCGTCCGTCGCCCGCCGGATCCGCGCCGGCCGCCGCCAGCAGGTCCAGCTCGCCGCCGAGGCAGCCCGCACCCGGCTCGATCCGGACGGCAAGCTCGACGAGCGCTCAGCTCGCTTCTTCGGCGAGATGCTCGTCGGCATCGGCGAGGCCGGAGCCCGCACGATGCTCGACGGCGACGACGACTGGACCCCCGAGACGCTCGGTCGGCGTTTGGCGAGGGTCGTAGCCGCATCCTTACCGAGCGGATGAAGACCGGGGGCTCGCGCCCCCGGACCCCCGCGGCACCTGGCCGGTCGAGGGTTCTCGGCAGAGGTCAGTGCCCGCCGCCGGCCTTCTCCAGTCCCTCGCGGCTCTTGTCGACGGCCTCCTGGTCGACGTCGCCTTGACCCGGAGGCTTGGTTGCCTCGTGGGTCTTGCCGCCGAGCGGGCTCGTGGTCGACGGGCGGTCAGGAGCTTGGGCCTGTTGCGCTTGGTTGTCCTTGTTCTCGTCCATGGTGTTGCCCTACCCACTGAGGTACGTGCGTAACGGCATACGGGCTAGGGTCCGCGAGGTGAGCGCGAGCGACACGCCGAGGGTCCTCTGGGAGCCGAGCGAGCAGTTCAAGGTCGACACGTGGCTGGCGCGCTACATGCGCTGGCTGGCCGACGAGCGCGGCGTCCACGTGGCGAGCTACCACCTGCTCTGGGAGTGGTCGGTCGAGGAGCTCGACGACTTCTGGGAGTCGATCTGGGCCTTCTTCGAGGTCTCGGCGTCGGAGCCGTACGAGGCGGTGCTCGGCTCGCGCGAGATGCCTGGCGCGGAGTGGTTCCCGGGCTCGCGACTGTCCTATGCCGAGCACGTCTTTCGCGACCGCGACGACGCCGAGGTCGCGATCCGCCACGCCTCCGAGCTGCGCGAGCTCGACGAGCTGACCTGGGGCGAGCTGCGCCTGATGACCGAGCGGATCGCCGGCGGCCTGCGGGTGCTCGGCGTCGAGGCCGGCGACCGCGTCGTCGCCTACCTGCCGAACATCCCCGAGGCGATGGCGGCGTTCTTCGCCTGCGCGTCGATCGGAGCGGTCTGGTCGAGCTGCTCGCCGGACTTCGGACCGCGATCGGTGGTCGACCGCTTCGCTCAGATCGAGCCGAAGGTCCTGCTGGCGGTGGACGGCTACCGCTACAACGGGCGCGACTTCGACCGGATGGAGGTCTTGGCCGCGCTCGAGGCGGAGATCTCCTCGCTGGAGCACACGATCCTCCTGCCGTATCTCTCCGCGACGCCGGACCCTGGCCGGCTGGAGAGGGGGATGTCGTTCGACGAGCTGCTCGAAAAGGGGAATGGCACGCCACTCGCCTTCGAGCAGCTGCCCTTCGACCATCCGCTCTGGGTCCTCTACTCCTCCGGCACCACCGGCCTGCCGAAGGCGATCGTCCACAGCCAGGGCGGGATCCTGCTCGAGCACCTCAAGAAGCTGCACCTGCACCTCGACGCACGCGCGGGCAACCGCGTCTTCTGGTTCTCGACGACCGGCTGGATGATGTGGAACTTCCTCGCCGGCGTGCTGCTGACGCCCGCCTCGATCGTCCTCTACGACGGCAGCCCGGGACACCCGGATCTCGGCGTGCTGTGGGACCTCGCGGAGAAGACCGGCACGACGTGCTTCGGGACCTCCGCGGCCTACATCGCCTCCTGCATGAAGGAGGGCGTCGAGCCCAGCGACGGCCGCGACCTGAGCGCGCTGCGCAGCGTCGGCTCGACCGGCTCGCCGCTCTCGCCGGAGGGGTTCCAATGGGTGTACGACCAGCTCGGCGAGGACACCTGGCTGTTCTCGACCTCGGGGGGAACCGACGTCTGCACGGCGTTCGTCGGCGGCTGCCCGCTGCTGCCGGTCTACCTCGGCGAGCTGCAGGCGCGCTCGCTCGGCGCCGACGTCCACGCCTTCGACGAGGACGGCGACGACCTCGTCGGCGAGGTGGGGGAGCTCGTGATCGCGCAGCCGATGCCCTCGATGCCGATCTTCTTCTGGAACGACCCCGACGGCGAGCGGCTGCGCGAGAGCTACTTCTCGACCTATCCCGGCGTGTGGCGCCACGGCGACTGGATCGAGATCACCGAGCGCGGGACGGCGATCATCTACGGCCGCTCGGACTCGACGATCAACCGCGGCGGAGTCCGGATGGGGACGAGCGAGATCTACCGCGCCGTGCTGGGCATCGAGCAGATCGTCGACGCGCTGGTCGTCGACGTCCCGCGCGAGGGCGAGGAGAGCTGGATGCCGCTGTTCGTCGTGTTGCGCGAGGGGGCGGAGCTCGACGACGAGCTGCGACGCGAGATCGCTCGCCGCGTGCGCGAGGAGTGCTCGCCGCGCCACGTTCCCAATGAGGTCACGGCGATCGCCGAGGTCCCGCGCACGCTCTCCGGCAAGGTGCTCGAGGTGCCGGTCAAGCGGATCCTGATGGGCACGCCGGTCGACCGCGCCGCCAGCCTCGATTCTCTCCAGAACCCCGCTTCGCTCGACGGGTTCGTGGCGCTCGCCGCCGAGCGCGCCGGCGCCTGACGCGCGCGTTTCGCCCTCGCGGCGAGGGGTACGACCTCGCAATGCCCGAGCTTCCGGGAAGGCCCGCGTCCTACTGGATCGAGACGGCACCCGACGTGTCGTTCCCGGCCCTGACGAACGACCTCGACGTCGACGTGGCCGTGATCGGCGGCGGGATCGCGGGGACCAGCGCCGCGCTGCTGCTCGCCCAGGACGGCCTCTCGGTAGCCCTGCTCGAGGCCACGCGCGTGGGACGTGGAGTGAGCGCCTACTCGACGGCCAAGGTCACCTCGCTGCACTCGCTGACCTACGCGCAGCTGAGGTCCCAGCGCGGGAAGCAGGCGGCGCGGGCCTACGGTGCGGCCAACGAGGCGGGCCTCGCCCGGATCGCCGGCTGGGTGCAGGAGCACGGCATCGACTGCGACTTCCGCCGCAAGCCGAACTACACCCACACGGACTCGGACGCCGACGTCGCAGAGGTCCGCCAGGAGGCCGAGGTGGCGCGCGAGCTGGGGCTGCCGGCCAGCTTCACGACCGCGACCGACCTACCGTGGCAGGTCGCCGGAGCCGTGCGCTTCGAGGACCAGGCGGAGTTCCACCCCGCGCGCTACATCGCCCGCCTCGCCGAGGTCGCGCGCGACCTCGGCGCCCTGGTCTACGAGGGAGCGCGCGCCGTCGACGTCAAGGACGGCGAGTCGTGCACCGTGACGCTCCAGGGCGGGCGCGAGGTTCGCGCGCGTCACGTCGTCATCGCGACCCACTATCCGATCTACGAGCGCGGCGGCTACTTCGCGCGGATGCACCCAGAGCGCTCGTACGTACTCGCGGTTCGCCTGCGCGGCAGCGTCCCGCAGGGGATGTACATCAGCACCGGCGGCCACTCGCTGCGCGCCGTTCCGGCGCCCGACGGCGACGAGTACCTGCTCGTTGGTGGCGGCAGCCACAAGGTCGGCCAGGCGGACGAGGCGGAGAGCTACGCCGACCTCGAGGAGTACGCGCGCGAGCGCTTCGACGTCGCGTCGATCGACATGCGCTGGTCGACCCAGGACAACGTCTCGCTCGACAAGGTGCCCTACGTCGGCAAGGCGGCGCCGCTCGCGAAGAGCACCTATGTCGCAACCGCCTTCCGCAAGTGGGGCTTCGCGAACGGCACGGCCGCGGCGATGATGCTCGCCGACGCGATCCGGGGGCGCGAGAACCCGTGGCTGGCGACCTTCGACGCCCAACGCCTCGGCTCGCCGAGGGGCCTGCTCTCGCTCGCCAAGGAGAACGTCAACGTGGGCTACCGCTTCTTCCGCGACCGGCTCAAGCGCGAGTCGACCGGCGACATCCCACCCGGCGGCGGGGCGATCGTTGCGCATGGCGCCGGTCAGGCGGCCGTCCATCGCGACGCAAAGGGCGACCTCCACGCGGTCTCGGCGCGCTGCACCCACCTCGGCTGCATCGTCGACTGGAACGAGGCAGAGGGAAGCTGGGACTGTCCCTGCCACGGCTCGCGCTTCGCTCCCGACGGCACGGTCCTCCAGGGCCCGGCGACGTCGCCACTCGAGCCGCGCGACCTAGTCGGCGGCTAGCCCGTCGAGCCGGTCGGCGAGGCCCTTCATGCCGATCGTTCGCGCTGCCACGGCGCCGGTGGCGTAGTCGGTCGCCGCGTCGGTGGGGCGCGGAAGCTGCACGGGTCGCAGCGTCGCGATGTCGTGGAAGGCGCGCAGCAGGTCCGCCTGACGCGCCAGGGCGTTGACCTCCGGGCCCTCCGCCTCCGCGACCTCGAGCGCCGCCTCGAGCGAGCCGCAGCGCCGCAGGATCTCCGCCGCGCGCTTCTCCCCGATGCCCTTCGCTCCCGGCAGGCCGTCCGACGGATCGCCACGCAGCGCGATGAAGTCGGGCACCTGCTGCGGGTCGATGCCGTAGCGCTCGCGCACCTCGTCCGGGCCGATCTCCTCCGGACCCTTCTTGCCGCGCCCGCCGAGCAGCAGCACGCGGACCGAACCCGTCGTGCACTGGAACATGTCGCGGTCACCGGTCAGGATCAGCGCCTCGCCGCCCGCGAACTCCTCCGCGTTGGCGAGCGCTCCGAGCAGATCGTCGGCCTCGAGGTCCTCGCTGCGCTCGACCTGCCATCCGAGCGCGTCGTAGAGCACTGGCGCGATCTCCCACTGATGACGGAGGTCGTCGGGCATCGGTGGACGGTGGGCGTGGTAGTCGGGGTAGAGCTCGGCGCGGTAGATCGCCGACTCGAGCCCGAAGCAGCAGACGACCGCCCGGGCGTTGCGCTCCTCCGCCTGCTGCAGGATCGCGTTGGTGCTGCCGAGCAGCGCGTTGACCGGCCGCTTGTCCGCTCCGCGGATCTTGTCGGGCAGCGAGAAGAACGCTCGGTAGAGGAGATAGGGAGCGTCCACGAGTAGCAATGGGGGCGTCATCGGTGCTAGCTTGACGGGTTGCAAGGCCGGAAAGTCCGGCGACAAAGTAGTGCCAGCGCGCAGTTGTTGCTCATAGCATCCTCCGCGTAGCAGCACGAACGAACGTGGAGGAATCCATATGCCAGGCGGAACCGTCAAGTGGTTCAGCGACGAGAAGGGCTTCGGCTTCATCACCCCGGACGACGGGGGCAAGGACCTTTTCGTACATCACAGCGGCATCAGCGGTGACGGCTTCAAGTCGCTCACCGAGGGCGCACGCGTGACCTTCGACGCCGAGGAGGGCGACAAGGGTCCGAAGGCCGTGAACGTCATCCAGGGCTAAGCACCCGGATTTCGAGCCGTAAGCGAAGGGCCCCGCTCCGGCGGGGCCCTTTCTCGTTCTCAGGGTCCTCTGGCGAGGTAGAGTCCGTCCATGGCGCTGCAGCTCTCCGACGGTGAGCACGTCGTCTTCGAGGGACATCCCTCGTGGCGGTCGACGCTCGCCTTCTACCTCAAGGGCCTGCTCGGCGTGGTCGTTCTCGCCGCTCTCGTGGCCGGCATCTCCAGCATCACCGAGGACTCGGCGCAGTGGGGCTGGGCGACTGGAGCCTTCCTGATCCTGCTTGTCGCGGTGCTCGTCGTCGGCTGGGTCAAGCGGATTGCGACCACTTACACGATCACCAACCGCCGCCTGCACATCAAGCGGGGGATCGTCGCCCGGCGCACCCAGGATGCGCGCCTCGAGCGCGTCCAGAACGTCAACACCGATCAGTCGGCGCTCGAGCGGCTCCTGCGCGTCGGCACCGTCGACTTCGACACCGCCGGCACCGACGACCACGGCTTCCAGTTCGAGGGCGTGGCGGATCCGACGCAGGTCGTCGAGGCGGTCGATCACGCTCAGCGCGAGCGGACGTCCGAGCCACGCGGGCTCGGCCGCCGAGATGACGATCCGTCGCCGGGCGGCGTCGGCCTCTAGCGTCGGAGCGTGCAGAGCGCCACACACGCGTGCCCGTTTGCCGCCTGTGCGGCGTAATGCATGCTCAGCGTGTCGGCTCCACCACGGCCCTGCCATTGACGGGGGTGTGTGGCGCAGGGCACGTACCAGCCCGAGCTAGTCGCTGAAGACCGTCGGCTCGCGCGGGAGCGCGTCGGGGTCGAAGCGGCTGAGGAGCTTGGCGGCGGTAACCGCCTCGCCGGGCTCCGCGAGACCGAGGCTCGTCGCCATCCAGCCGAGCGCGTCGCTAGGACTCTCGCCGAGCGCCACCCGATCGGTGAGCGTGACCGCGCCGTGGCGCTTGGCCAGGCGCTCGCCGTCGGGAGCCAGCACGAGCGGCACGTGCGCGTGCGTCGGCGCGGGCAGACCGAGAAGCCGGTAGAGCAACAGTTGTCGGGGCGTCGTGGCGAGCAGGTCGTCGCCGCGCACCACCTCGCCGATGCCCTGAGCGGCGTCGTCGACGACCACGGCGAGGTTGTAGGCGGGCGTGTCGTCCCAGCGCCAGAGGACGAAGTCGTCGACGCCGCCCTCCACGCGACCGTGGATGCGGTCGTCGAAGGCCAGGCTCGGCTCGCCCGAGTCGAGCCGCAGCGATGGGGGCCGCCCGGCGCTCTTACGCTTCCATTCCCGCTCAGCGCCTCCCAGCTTGCGACAGGTGCCCGGGTAGGCGCCCTCGGGTCCGACCCCGTGCGGCGCCTCGGCTGCCGCACGGATCTCGGCGCGTGTGCACCAGCAGGGGTACACGCGGCCCGCGGCGTCGAGCTCGTGCAGCGCTGAGCGGTAGAGCTCGGTGCGCTCGGACTGGCGCAGCGGCTGCTCGTCCCAGTCGAGTCCGATCGCGGCCAGGTCGTCGAGCTGCGAGCGCTCCCACTGGGGACGCGACCGCTCCGGATCGAGGTCCTCGATCCGCACGAGGAAGCGCGAGCCTTCCGAGCGCGCGAACAGCCACGCCAGCAGCGCGGTGCGCAGGTTGCCGAGATGCAGGGGACCGCTCGGACTGGGGGCGAACCTGCCGTCGGCCATGAAGGTCAGCGGAACCGGCCGAAGCGCTTGTCAGTCCGGTCGATGTCGATCAGCAGCTTCGGCGAGTCGGGACGGCGCTTCTGGCAGATCATGTTGTGGTAGTCGGCGGTCCAGCGGTACTTGTTCCAGAGCCGGCTGTCCGCGCGGTGTACCTCCAGGTTCTTGGCGACCACGTTGCGATGGCGCCGCAGCAGCGCGTCGATGTCGATCGAGGCGTCGTCGAAGGCCGGGGCGAGGTAGTCGATGAAGGCGTGCCCGTCCTGGTCGGTGAGCAGCGGCGCGTCGTGGCCGCGCAGACAGTCGGCCGCGTAGTCGGACACCACGACGCGCGGATCGACCGCGTGGCGCTGCTCGAGCCCGTACGCCTCGACGAGCGCCGGACCGAAGACGATGTCCTCTACGTCGTGGAAGAGGCCGACGGTGAACCCGCCGCGCAGGAAGAAGCCCTTCTGCGCGAGGTCGAGCTGCAGGCGGGCTCCCTGCTTGACCAGGCCCGCCAGCACCTCGGGGCCGTCGGCCGGCGTCGCCATCACGAGCAGGTCCGAGAACATCGTCGCGATCCACTCGCTCGAACGGTGGAAGTCACGGAACGACCGGCGCAGGACCGCGTCGAGAGCGACCAGCTCCTTCTGCGGGTCGCGTGCCTCGGCCATCGCTCCGACGCCGAGCAGGTCGACGTAGAGCACGCCGCACTCGATCAGTCGCGGCTTGCCGTCCGCGTCGACGAAGACGTCGTCGATCGATGCCAAGGCCTCGCCTCGCGCGTCCGCGGATCGCGGGGTCAGGCCGCGCGGCCGCCGTCGAGGCGCGGGCCGGGCTTCCAGGCGTTGGGCTTGCCACCGCGCCGCGTGGTCAGCTGGATCAGCCCGCGCCACGAGGCGGAGTCGATCCAGCTCGCGGCCGCGGCGCGCGCGCGCCGGTCCTCGATCTGCTCGATCAGGTCGTCGAAGCCGACGGCCTGGCGCGAGTCGCGGAAGATCGGCAGGAAGACCTCGTCGAACTTCTCGTAGGCCTTGAGATGGCGCGGATAGGTACGGCCGTCCTTGGTCGTCGGCGTACCGCTGTCCAGACTGGTGAGGTCCAGTGCCATCCGCTCGATTGTATGCCCCGCCGCCAGGCGCCTAGAAACCGGCGGGGTGGCGCACGACGTAGCCGGCCGACGAGCGGTGCGTGCGCGTCCAGCGCGAGCCGGTCTCCGACACGGCGCTGGTGTCGAAGCGGCGGCCGTCGATGACCATGTAGGCGTGGCCCGAGTTGGCGTAGATCGAGATGTGGCGACCCGGCCCGGGGCGGCCGTAGCTCATGAAACCGGTCGAGTCGAGCGGGCTGCGCAGCAGTCCGCCCCCATGCAGCGCGTAGGAGATCGAGCCGGAGCAGTCGTAGCCCGAGTCGGCGAACGAGCCGTGGCCACCGCCGTAGCGGTAGGGGATCGTCGCGATCCGGTTGCCGGCGCGCACGATGGCGTTGAGGATCGAGCGCTTGCGGCCGCCGCCGTGGTGGCCGCCGCCTCCGCTGCGCTTGCGCTTGAGGACCCTGCCGGAGCCGAGGCCGAGCGCCGCCCGCGTCTGAGGGCCGACGACGCCGTCCGCTGTCAGGCCGTGCCGGCGCTGGAAGCTCTTCACCGCACGCTCGGTCTGGGGTCCGAAGGCTCCATCGGCGGGGAGGCCGAGCTTGCGCTGCAGCGAGCGGACGCCGCCTCCGCGCGAGCTGCGGTGGTGGGAGCGGTGACGCTTGGCCGCCGAGCGCGAGCCGACACCCAGCGCGCTGAGCGTCTGCGGTCCGGCGATCCCGTCGGCGACCAGGCCGTGACGACGCTGATAGCGCCTCACCGCACGCTTCGTGCCCTTGCCGAAGATGCCGTCGGCTGGGATGCCGAGCTTGCGCTGCAGCTTGCGTACCCGCGGTCCGCGCGAGCCCTTCTTGAGGACCGACGAGGACGCAGTTGCGACCGGCTTGGTCTGCGCGACCGCGGTGCTCTCCAGGCCCCCGAGGGGCGCGGCGAAGGCAACCAGCAGGACGGCGATCATGGCACGGCGGAAGAGAGTCCTCGAGGGGCTCAACGGGGCGCTACCTCACTTTGTCTGTCGATTGCTCGGGCGCCGTCGAGGTGAGCTGTCGGGCTCGCGACGCTTGCTTCAGCGGCGCTACGTCCGCGGTGCCGGCGGGCCGGCAGTCGGACGATTCGCCCCCGCGGCCAGTGGCCGCAATGGGTCCCCCGATCGCACAGGACGGACCCGTGCGATTAGGCGCAGGCGTCGTTGTATCAGGAAAAGCTCCTGCTAGTTGCAGGATTCATTGCAGGGAGGTCAGGCGGGACCGGCCGTGCAGCCGCGCAGCTCGATTGCGAAAGGGAGCTCGGCAGCGTCGATCGACCGCATCGCAGCGCGCGTCCGCTCCGGGTCGTCACTGACTGCGAGCAGGAACCCGCCGCCGCCGGCACCCGCCAGGACCGCCCCGCTCGCACCTGCGCCGAGCGCAGTCGAGTGGAGCTCCGCGATTCGGTCGTTGATCGCGTCTGGCGTGCGTTCGAGCTTCAGCGCCCACTGCTCGTCCATCAGGGCGCCAAGGGCGTCCACGGCGCCATGCTCGAGCGCGGCGACGCCTTCGCGTGCGAGCTTCGCGGTGCGGATCAGGTTGCGTGTCGTCGCAGGGTCGTCACGGCGCTCGACGAGCGTCGAGAGGACATTGGACGCAGAGCTGCGCTCGCCGGCGAAGAACAGCAGCATCCGGTCGCGCATCGCGGCGAGCGTGTCCTCCGAGAGCTCGACCCGTCGGACGTCGACCACGCCGTCCTCGTCGATCGAGAGCGCCGTCACCCCGCCGATCGCGGTGGCGTACTGGTCGCGGATGCCGACGCTCTGCTCGAGGTGCTCGATCTCGAGCCGGCAGGCACGGGCGGCGAGGTCCTCGGCGCTCAAGTCCTCGCCGTGCGCGGTGGCAAGGGCGCGCAGCACGCCGACGGTGTACGCGCTCGACGAGCCCAGGCCCGTTCCCGGCGGCACGTCTCCGACCGAGGCCAGCTCGAACGGCGTGCCGTCCCAGTGGTGAGCTACCGCCGCACGCAGGATCGGGTGCTTGATGTCGGCCGGGTCCTCGACGTCCTCCCATTCGAGGTGCTTGAGTCGGAAGCGCCGCGCGAAGGCCGTCGACAGCAGCACATGCACGTGGCGGTCGATCGCCGCGGAGACCGCGAAGCCGCCGTGGCGGCGGTAGTGGGAGGGGAGGTCCGTTCCTCCGCCGCCGAGGGGGATCCTCAGCGGAGCATGGGCGACGACGACTTGGTCCACGCCCGCATGATCGAGCATCGGCGCGGCCCCTTGTCGGGACCGCGCCGCGCTCTCACGAACTCTGGCCGCTGCGACCGGCGGCCTGTCCGTGTGTCCCGCCCGGCCGGCTAGGCCTGGGTCTCGTCCTCCTGCTCGTCCTCGTGCTCCTGGTGCAGCGCCTTCGCGGTCTGCGATACGCACTTGCCGAACGCATTGCGGTTGTTCTCGTTCGTGCCGTACTTCTCGGCGAACGCGGCCTTGCTCTCAGCCGTCGTGCCACGCTCCTCGTCACAGGTCTCGGCCGCGCTCTTGCGGTCCGCGATCTGCTCCTTGTCCTGCGCGTCGGCCTCCTGCTCCTTGGCCTTGGCCTGGATCGAGACGCACTTGCCAAGGGCGTTCTTGCCGGTGCCGTACTTGGCCGCGAACGCCTCGGCGCCAAGGGCCTCACGCTCGGCCTTGCAGTCCGTCACGGCGCTCTTGTGGGCGGTCACGCCCTCCTTCGCCTCGTCCTTCGCGCGCCGCGAGACGCACTTCCCGAAGGCGTTGCGCTTGTTGCCGTTCGTGCCGTACTTGGCGACGAACGCCTCGCGCGTCGCGTCGGTGGCGCCGCGCTCGGTGCGGCACTCCTTCGCCGCGTTGACGCGGTCGGTGTGGTCGGGCTTCGCGGCCGCGCCCGCCGGGACGGCGAGCATCGCCAGCGCGGATCCGATTGCGATGACTCTCTTCATCGTGAACCTCTTCTCTCGGGGAACCTTCACGACGTCAACGCCGAACGTCCCCCGAAGTTCGCCGTTTCGAGCTCCACTGGACGGATAGACGAGGAAGTACTCGCCAACCTCTTCCCCGGAACCGCGTTCCGTAGGAGAATGAGCCTGTGGAGCGCATCGCTGTCCCCGTTGGCCCTCGCGCGGCCATCCGACGCCCCAAGCGTCTGCTGGCGCTGCGCTCCGACGAGCGGTTGGTCGAGCACGTCCGCAGCGGCGACGACGGAGCGTTCGAGGTGCTCTACGAGCGCCACGTCGCCAACCTGCTCGGCTTCTGCCGTCACATGCTGGGCTCGCAAGCCGAGGCCGAGGACGCCGTCCAGCAGGCCTTCGTCTCCGCTCACCGCGCCATGCTGCGCGGCGAGCGCGAGATCAACTTCAAGCCGTGGCTCTACACGATCGCCCGCAACCGCTGCCTCTCGATGCTGCGCGCGCGGCGCGAGCAGGCCAGCGAGACGCCTGAGCTCTCTACCGCCGGGCTGTCGGACAGCGTCCAGCAGCGCAGCGATCTGCGCGAGCTCGTCGCCGACGTCCAGAAGCTGCCCCACGACCAGCGTGAGGCGCTCGTGCTCTCCGAGCTCGGCGATCTCTCGCACACCGAGATCGCCGATGTCCTCGACGTGGAGCCGGCGGCCGTGAAGGCGCTCGTGTTTCGTGCGCGCTCCGCGCTGATCGAGCGCCGCGAGGCACGGGGTGCCGATTGCGCGGAGATTCGTGCCGAGCTGTCTGTCGTGACCGGCGGAGGGCTGCGGCGCTCGCGGCTGCGCTATCACCTCGAGGGCTGTCCGGGCTGTCAGGCGTACCTCGGCGAGGTTCGCCGCCAGCGCCAGCTGCTCGGCGTTGCGCTTCCGGTGGTGCCGACACTGGCCTTGCACGACAGCGTGATGGCAGCGACCGGCATCGGATCGGCTGCCGCGGCGGCGACCGGTGGTGGCCTGGCGGCAGGTGGCGCGGTCTCCGGCGGCGCTGTCTCGAGCGGCGCGCTGGGCGGCGGGGCAGCGGCGACGGCTCCACTGCTCGGGGGAACGGTCGCGAAGGTGGCGATCCTGGGCGTGTTGGCCGTCGGCGGAACGGGCGTGGCGACGGGTGTCGTGCATCCGGACCTTTCGGGCCGCGGCAGCTCGTCCGACAAGGCGTCAGAGCAGGCCCCCGGGGCAACTACCGGCTCGGATGGGGCCGACTCCGAGAGCACGGCCACCGGGTCGACCGGAGAGCGCGTGTCCGACGAGCGGAGCCACGGCAAGCGTGGGGCGGAGCGTCGAGCAATCGGCCAGCGTCGTGCGGACGAGCGCAGCGACGGCGAGTCGGCGGCCGACGAGCAGCATGGCGCGGCGCCGGACATGGTCGGTCCGAAGTTCGTCGAGCGGACGGAGCCCGAGGGCGGCCGGCCGGTGGAGTCCCCACGCGCGACGCCGCCGGTGGACACTCCACGAGCCGAGCCAGAGCACCCTGAGCCCGTGACGCCGGAGGCTCCGGTGACGCACCCAAAATCACAAGGGGGCAGCGGGTCGTCCCCTAGCTCGCCGGCCGGAACGCCTCCCGCCGATCCTGATCTCCCACCGCAGGCATCGAACGGCAGCCCGCCGGTCGAGTGACGCTACGCCTCAGCGCGGAGCTAGGACGACGCGTGCGCCGTGCTGCGGCGTCAGCGTGATCGCCCGGCGCCGCACGCGCTCTGGATCGCTCTCCATGGCGCGCACGCTCGCGCGGTGGAGGATCGTCGAGAGCACGACGCGCATCTCGAACAGCGCGAAGCTCGCTCCGATGCAGCGTCGTACGCCGCCGCCGAAGGGGATCCAGGTGTAGGTGCCGGGCGGGTTGTCGAGGAACCGCTCGGGCCGGAAGGCATTGGGGTCCGGGTAGACGTCGGCTCGGCGGTGCATCAGCAAGATGCTCGGCGTGATGGTGGCGCCGGCCGGGATCGTGCGGTCGCCAAGCTCGAACGGCTCCTTGACCTTGCGCGCGACGATCGGGATCACCGGACGCAGGCGCAACGTCTCGTAGATAACCGCGTCGGTGTACGGCCCACCGCCATCGGCCGCCTCGGCGACCGTCCGCTCCATCGCAACCGGATTGCGTGCCAGCCGCTCGAGCGCCCAGGCGAGCGACGTCGCGGTCGTCTCATGCCCGGCCATCAGCAACGTCATCAGCTCGTCGCGCAGGTCGGCGTCGGTCATCGGCGCGCCGTCCTCGTCGCGCGCCTGGAGCAGCAGCGAGAGGATGTCGTCGCGGCTCTCGATGTCCGGGTCGGCCCGGTGGCGCGCGACCTCCGCGAGCACCAGCTCGTCGGCGTGCGCCATCACGTCGCGGAAGCCGAACCACTTGCTCTCGCGCAGCCGGTCGGGGCCGCCGAGGGCGAGGATCGCCGTGCGGGGACTGCCAGCGGCGAAGTCGAGCAGGTCGCCGAGCGCCTCGCGCAGCGGATCGAGCTGCGCCTTGTCCTTCACTCCGAAGACGGCACGCAGGATCACCTCGAGCGTGATCGCCTGCATCCGCGGCCAAGCCGGCGCGACCGTTCCCGAGGGCCAGCGCTCGACCTCCGCCTCGGCCGCCGCACGCATGACCTCGCCGTAACGCTCCATCCGGTCGCCGTGGAACGGCGGCAGCATCAGCTTGCGCTGGCGCATGTGCTTGTCCTCGTCGAGCAGCAGGATCGAGCGCGGGCCGAGCAGCGGCTCGAGGATCTGGTTGCCCTCCCCCGCGTGCAGCACCTTCGGCGACGCGGTGAAGACCTGCTTGACGAGCTCCGGATCGCTGACCATCACCCACGGTCCCTCGCGCAGGACGCGCATCGTGAAGACGTCTCCGTAGCGGGCTTTCAGCTCCTGGAGGTACGGCAGCGGCCGAGCGGTCCAGCGCAGCGTCTGCCACGTGGCCGGCGCGCGCGGCCCGGGTGGAAGGCCGGCGATCACGCGGCCGGCTCCCGCGCCAGCCGCTTCTGCTCGGTCCGGGCGACGAGCCCGTACGCGGCATGGGTCGGTCCGCGGCGGATCGTCGCCGGCGATACGCGAGCACCGAGACGCAGGCTGCGGCACAGCGCGTCGTGGGCTGCCTGCCGGGCGGGGTTCCAACGCAACCCGTAGAGGTGCCGGACCCGGCTCGGCAGCAGTCCGACCAGCAGGAAGTTGATCATCGGCAGCGCCGGCGCACGGCTCGCGGGCAGCGGCAGGTCGAAGGCCACCTGCCGGCCGATCTCATGAGCCTGCTCGATGACGAAGAGGTCGTCGCTGCGCAGCCGCTCGTACATGTAGGCACGGAGCTCGGCGTAGTTGACGGGCGCGTCGGCGCGGTCGAGCCCGAACAGCTCGCCGAGCCGGACGTAGTCGCCCCAGTAGGCCTCGCGCTCGGCCGGATCGAGCTCGCGGACCAGGCGCTCGTAGACCGCGAGCGCCGAGTCTGCGATGCACGCGAGGATCCACAGCAGGAACTCGGGCGAGTCGGCGCTGTAGGAGGCACCCGCGTCGTAGCGGCCCGCCGGAGCGGTCAGCTCGCCGTTGACGCGCGCGTGCATCCGCCTGACCCGCTCGAGAACGACGTCCGCCTCCGCCCGCGAGCCGAAGAAGACCTTCTCCATCGTCTGTGCGGTACGGGCTAGTCGTCGGAACGGAGCGTCGAGCCCGTCGGTGTTCGCCATCAGCCCCGCGAACGCGAGCGGATGCGTCGCCTGCATCAGCAGGGCGCGCTGTCCGTAGAGGGTTCCGACCGCCCGCGTGCCATGCACGCGCCGCAACATCGACTCTCCGCGTGGGAAGTACCCCTGGTCGACTGGCTGCACAGCCAGGATCGTAACCGTCATGGGGTTGCGCGGGCGGGTAGCCTGGGCGGTTCATGGATCCGGCAGCCTTCCGAAACAGACTGCTCGTCGCCACCGGCATGTGGCGCGAGACGACCGAGGAGCCGCTGCCGAAGATCCCGCCGGGCGACCCGCTCGAGCAGATCCAGGCCTTCGAGCTGAAGGTCGTCGAGCTCGTCTTCTCCGAGGCGACTGCCGAGACCGCGCGTCAGGTCGCCGACAAGACCTGGGACATGGTGCACGACAGGCCGGATGACGACTCCGTGAAGCAACGCGTCGTCGAGGGCCACGAGCATCTCGCTCGGCTGTCGGCCGAGGGCCGCACGGCCGCCGAGTAGGGGCGTGACGGACTCACCCGAGCTGTTCAGTCGCGCCCTGATGGCGCGCTCGCTCGCGTACCTGTTCACCGGCGGGGCGCTGATCGGCTGCCTGACGTTGATGTTCCCGCACGATCCGGCCGCGCAAGACGGCTGGCTCTACGGTCTTGCCGGGCTGGCCGTGACGGTCGGGCTGATCGTGCTCTGGAGCGCGCACTCCATCCCCACCTGGGCGCTGCACGTGGCGCTCGCGATCGGCAGCCTGATCCTGGTTGCCGCGAACTACTTCGTCGGCCCGAGCGCGCTCTACCTCGTGATCTTCACCTGGACCGGTCTCTACGCGTTCTACTTCTTCCCGCCGCGCGTCGCCCTGGCTCATCTGTCGCTGATCGGCGTCGCCTACCTGGTCGTGCTGATCGTCCAGGACCCGCCGAGCCCGGTCGTCCGCTGGATCCTCGCGATCGGAACTCCCGGCCTCGCGGGCCTGATGGTCTCCACGCTGCTCGACCGGTTGCGCGACGAGGCTGCTCAAGCCGCGCGCCAGGAGCTTGTCCTGCGCGAGAGCGAGGCTCGCACACGCGCGATCGTCGAGAGCGCGCCCAACCCGTACTTGGCGATCTCCGAGGACGGCTTCGTCGTCTCGTGGAACCCCGCCGCGGAGCGCACCTTCGGCTGGTCGGCCGACGAGGCGGTCGGCAGGATGCTGCGCGAGCTGATCCTCGTCCCAGGCGACGAGGATGGTCACGACGAGCGCCGCCGCATGGAGTTCGCCCGGCCGGACGCGGGGGATCGCCCGTCGCGCCGCGAGGTGACGCTCAGGCGCCGTGACGGCAGCGAGCTCCTTGCCGACGTGACGGTGTCGCGGGTGCCGGTCGGCGAGGCATACCTGCTCGCCTGCTTCCTCGAGGACATCAGCGACCGTGAGCGGCGCGAGCAGGAGCGTCAGGAGCTCTACCACGAGCAGGCGGCGCGCGAGGAGGCCGAGCAGATGGCCGGCATCGTCCACGGCCTGCAGATGCTGCTCGACGTCGCGCTCGCGCACAGCCGGCTCGACGACATGCTCGACGCGCTGCTGCCGCGCGTCTGCGAGGTGGTAGAGGCCGAGGCGGCCGCAGTGCTGCTGACCGAGGAGGACGGCTCGCTGACGCTGCAGGCGTCGATGTTCGCGCCGGTCGGCGAGGAGCCCCTGAGGATCGCTCCGGGCGAGGGCCTGGCCGGGCGGGTCGTGCGCGACCGTCAGCCGCTGCTCGTCCAGGACCCCGATCCCTCGGAGGTCGCCGATCCCGCGCTCCACGGCGTGCACTCGATCCTCAGCGTGCCGCTGCTCGTCGGCAGCCGGGTCACAGGGGTGCTGCAGGTCGGCGTCCCGGCCCCGCGGCGCTTCTCCGACGACGACATCCTGCTGCTCGGCCTCGCCGCCGATCGTGTCGCGCTTGCGGTCGACCACCTCCGGATCTACGAGCGCGAGCACCGGATCGCCGAGACGCTGCAGCGCAGCCTGCTGCCCGAGCGGCTGCCCCGGCTGCCGGGGCTCGCGGTCGCGGCGCGCTACCGCCCCGCCGCGAGCGAGTCCGAGGTCGGCGGCGACTGGTACGACGTGATCGCGATGCCGGGCGGCAGGGTGGGTCTGGTGATGGGCGACGTCGCCGGCAAGGGCCTCGCGGCGGCTTCGATGGTCGGCCGGCTGCGCAGCGCGATGCGCGCCTACGCACTTGACGGACACGGCCCCGCGGGCGTCGTCGACCGGCTCAACCAGCTCGTCTGGTCCGAGGACGAGCACGGTCAGATGACGACGCTGATCTACGTCGTCGTCGATCCGTGGGAGGGCGAGATCTCATGGGTCAACGCCGGCCATCTCCCTCCGGTCGTCGTATCGAGCGACGGCTTCGCGAGCTTCCTCGAGGGGCCGAGCTCGGTGCCGCTCGGAGTGATGTCGTTCCCGTCGTACACGACCGGCGACGCGGAGCTGCCGCTCGGGGGGACGGTCCTGCTCTACACAGACGGCCTGATCGAGCGTCCCGGCGAGCTGCTCGACGACGGGCTCGCGCGCCTGCTCGATGCGGTCGGCGGCGAGCGCCATGGCCCCGAGCTGCTCTGCGACCACGTGCTCGGCTCGCTCGTCCCGCCCGATGGCGCCTCGGACGACGTGGCGCTGCTCGCGCTCTGCAGCCCGGTCCTGACCGACAGCTTCGAGCTCGAGCTGGGGTCCGATCCGGGCGAGCTCGCGGCGATGCGCTCGCTGATGCGCCGCTGGCTGCGCGAGGCGGGCGCCGACGACGCCGAGATCGCGGAGATCCTGACGGCGACCGGCGAGGCCGCCGCGAATGCGATCGAGCACGGCGGAGCTGTGACCAGCGGCATCCCCTTCACGGTCTGCGGCCGAATGGACGGAGACGGCGCGGTCGAGGTCACTGTCCGCGACAGTGGCTCGTGGCGCAAGGGAACGCGCTCGGAGGGGGGACGGGGGATCATCCTGATGCGCGCGCTGATGGACGACGTGGACGTCGACGCGGGACCGGAGGGGACGGTCGTCTCGATGCGCCGGCGGGTCGGCGCCTCCGCGTTAGAGGCTGCACCGGAGCCGGCAAGCTGAGCGGGCTGGCCAGCCAGCCAGGCGTTCGCTAGGCTCGCTGAGTGTCCTCTCCCGGCTCTCGCGTCTGCGTCATCGGAGCTGGAAGCTCCGGCATCGCCAGCTGCCAGGTGCTGAGCGCCCGCCGCATCGACTTCGACTGCTTCGAGATGGGCTCGCAGGTCGGCGGCAACTGGCGCTTCGGCAACGACAACGGCATGTCGTCGGCCTACGAGTCGCTGTTCATCAACACTTCGCGGCGGATCATGGAGTACGCCACCTACCCGATGCCGGAGGACTACCCGGACTACCCGCACCACTCGCAGATCGCGGCCTACTTCGACGACTACGTCGACCACTTCGGCTTCCGCGATCGCATCGGCTTCCGCACCGAGGTGACGAAGGTCGAGCGCTCGCCGGACGGTGCCGGCTGGGACGTGACGGTGAGACCGGTAGACGGGGGCGAGGAGCGCATCGGCCGCTACGGGCACGTCCTCGTCGCCAACGGCCACCACTGGGACCCACGCTGGCCCGAGCCGCCGTTCCCAGGCAAGTTCGACGGCGAGGTCACCCACGCCCATCACTACCGCGACAGCCGCGGCTACGAGGGCAAGAACGTCCTCGTGCTCGGCATCGGCAACTCGGCCTGCGACATCGCGGTCGAGACCTCGCGCGTCTCGGCCAAGACCTTCCTCGCGATGCGCCGCGGCGCCTGGATCGTGCCGAAGTACATCGGCTCCAAGCCCGTCGACGAGCTGGCGGGCGAGCTCGTCACACGGCTGCCGTTGCGCCTGCAGCAGCTCTTGCTCGGCCGGTTGCTCAGGTGGGCGCAGGGCGACCTGACCGAGTTCGGTCTCCCCGAGCCCGACCACCGCCCGGGCTCCGCGCATCCGACCGTCTCCTCGGACCTGCTGCCGCGGATCGGCCACGGCCGGATCGAGGTCAAGCCGAACATCGCGCGGCTCGAGGGCGACTCGGTCCGCTTCGACGACGGCTCGGTCGAGCACATCGACCGGATCGTCTACTGCACGGGCTACAAGATCAGCTTCCCGTTCTTCGACCACGACCTGCTCGACCCGTCCGGCGACAACCGCATCGAGCTCTACCGGCGCGTCGTCCACCCCGACCTGCCGGGGCTCTACTTCATCGGCCTGATCCAGCCGCTCGGAGCGATCATGCCGATCGCCGAGCTGCAGTCCGAGTGGGTCGCCGATCTGATCGAGGACAGGGTCTCGCTGCCCGACCGCGCGACGATGATCCGCGAGATCGCCCGTGACCAGCGAGCGATGCGCAAGCGCTACGTCGCCTCGAAGCGGCACACGATCCAAGTCGACTTCCACCCATACCTGCGTCAGCTGCGAGAAGAGCGCGGACGCGACCGAGAGGCCCAGGCGGCCTGAGCCGCCCCAAGGAGGAGCCAGATGCTCGATACAGCGACCGCCACCGACCTGATCGAGGTCGAGAACCCTGCGACCGGAGGGATCGCCGGGACCGTCACGCGGATGCGTCCCGACGACGTCGCGCCGATGGTCGCCCGCGCCCGCGCCGCGCAACCTGGCTGGTGGGACCTCGGCTTCGACGGGCGTGGGGCGATCATGCGCCGCGCCCAGCACTGGGTGCTCGACAACTCGGAGCGGGTGATCGACACGATCGTCTCCGAGACCGGCAAGACGCGCGAGGACGCGCTGCTCGCTGAGGTGGGCTACGCGGCACAGGCGTTCGGCTTCTGGGCCAAGAACGCCGAGAAGTTCCTCGCCGACCGCAAGATCCGCACGCTTTCGCCGGCGCTGCTCGGCAAGAAGCTCGGAGTCCGCTACCGGCCGCGCGGCGTCGTCGGCGTCATCGGCCCGTGGAACTACCCGCTGGTCAACTCGTTCGGCGACTGCATCCCGGCGCTGATGGCCGGCAACACGGCGGTCCTGAAGCCGTCGGAGGTGACGCCGCTGACCTCGCTGCTGATGGCCGAGCTGTTCGCCGAGTGCGGCGCGCCGCCGAACGTCTACCAGGCGCTCACCGGTCTCGGAGACGTCGGCGCCGAGCTGATCGACCACGTCGACTTCGTGATGTTCACTGGCTCGACGGCGACCGGCCGCAAGGTCGCCGAGCGCGCCGCCTCGAACCTGACGCCGTTCGGGCTCGAGCTCGGCGGCAAGGACCCGATGATCGTGCTGCGCGACGCCGACGTCGAGCGCGCCGCCAACGCCGCGACCTTCTACTCGATGCAGAACGGCGGCCAGACCTGCATCTCGGTCGAGCGGGTCTACGTCGAGGAGCCGGTCTACGACCGGTTCGTGAAGATCGTCACCGACAACGTCTCGAAGCTGCGTCAGGGCGTTCCCGGCGAGCCGGGAACGGTCGACGTCGGCGCCGTGACGTTCGCCAAGCAGGCCGAGATCCTCGAGGCGCACGTCGCCGACGCGCGAGAGAAGGGCGCCACGGTGCTGGTCGGGGGGCACAGCGGGAACGGGCCAGGTCGCTTCTTCCAGCCGACCGTCCTGACCGACGTCGACCACTCGATGGCCTGCATGACCGAGGAGTCGTTCGGCCCGACGCTGCCGATCATGAAGGTCCGCGACGCCGACGAGGCGCTGCGGCTCGCCAACGACTGCCAGTACGGACTCCAGGCGTCCGTGTGGACCAAGGACATCGCGCGCGGCGAGCAGATCGCGTCCGAGATCCACGCCGGCGTCGCGAACGTCAACGAGCACATGCTCAGCTACACGGCGCTCGACCTGCCGATGGGCGGCTGGAAGGAGTCGGGCCTAGGGACCCGCCACGGCGAGGAGGGGATCCGCAAGTACTGCCGCCAGCAGTCCTCGCTCGTGACCCGCTTCGGCCCGAAGCGCGAGTACTTCATGTTTCCTTATACGAAGCGGAGCTGGAAGATCACCCGCACCTTCTTGAAGACCGTGTACGGGCGCAAGCGGAGGTAACTGTCTGGGGGCTCGCGCCCCCAGACCCCCGCGTCACCAGGCCGGTTGGGGGTGGCTCAGGCGTTTTGGTTGGCATGCCGATAGGGGGACGGTGCCCGCCCGTCTGCTCGTTACGTCCTTGCTTGCTCTGCTGCTGTCCGCTTCATGTGCGGTCGGGCTCTCGCACGCCGCTCCTCCTCAGCCGCTGAAGGGCAATCCGGCGGACCGGTTGGCGGACAAGCCGATCGACGACTATCGCTACGACCACGCTCGGCATTGCCGCCGCAACCCGGCGCCGGGGATGCTGGCGTTGGAGAGCTGGCTGACTGCTCACGTGCGCGGCGTCTCGTGGGGGATCATGCGCTGCGAGAGGCTCTCGGGTGCTGACTACAGCCTGCACTCCGAGGGCCGCGCGCTCGACTGGCACCTCGACGTGAGCGACCCCACCGACCGTCGCGCGGCCAACAAGATCATCCGCCTCATGCTGGCCACGGACCGGGCCGGCAACCCGCACGCGCTCGCTCGGAGAATGGGCATCCAGGAGATCATCTGGAACTGCCGCTCGTGGTGGTCGGGCTCGGACGGGATGGAGAGCTACTCGGTCTGCTTCACCGATCGCGGCAAGCCGCGCAAGGGCGTCTCGAAGACGCTCGCGCACCGCGATCACGTCCACTTCGGGCTCAGTAGGGCAGGCGCCGCGAAGCGGACCAGCTTCTGGCGATAGCGCTACGCTGCGCGCGCCGTGGCCGACGACCTCTCGCCCCTGAACCACATCCGGATCACCGTCGACCGCGGGCTCTGCATCGGCTCAGGCGACTGCGTCGACAGCGCGCCGAACGTCTTCGAGCTCGACTCCGAGGACAAGGCGCGCGTGATCGACCCAGACGGCGATCCCGCCGACATGGTCCTCGACGCCGCGATGAACTGCCCCGTGACCGCCATCTTCGTCGAGGGCCCCGACGGCCCGATCTACCCTTAGCCGCTGCTAGCGGCGGATCAGGCGAACGAGCAGCAGCAGCGCGGCGATGAGGGCGATCGCCGGGACGTACTCGCGCACGTCGAAGCTCGAGCTCTCGTGCTCGACGCCGGCGGTCGGCATCGCGAACTCCTCGGCGGCCAGCACGTCATGCGGCTGCTGGATGCCGCTCGGGTCGGGCGGGATGTCACCGGCCGAACGGGCGGGCATCGCGAACTCCTCGGCGGCCAGCACGTCATGCGGCTCCTCGATGCCGGTCGGGTCCTCGGGCAGATCGATCTCGCGACGGTCGCTCATAGGGCTGATCTTCGCAGACGGCGCGGTGATCTCGGCCCGTCGTTACCTTGTCTGACGTGCCGATCGCTCCCGTGCCGAGCTGCCGCCTGGCAGCCGTCCTGGCCGTCGGTCTCGCTTGCTCGGTCGGGGTGGGCTGTGGAGCCGACAAGGGCGACGCGGATGCCCGTGCGGTGGGCAAGGAGCCCGACGAGGTCGTGCTCACGCCCGACTCGGTCGACGCCCGCGCCGTGGAGGCCGCCAAGCAGGAGAGGCCACGCGGCGGGAAGCTCGTCGAGCTGCGCGGCGCCGGCGCGGAGTCGCGCGCGAGTGACGCCGCCAGTCCGACCGATGGCATCAGCCCCGGTGCGCCCAGCGACGCGGAGGTTCGGGCAGAGTTGCGCCAGGCGCGCGCCCAGCTCTCACGCTTCAAGCGCTACCTCGGCACGACCGCCTACCTCCAGACGGGCCCGCGCGCCCGCGTGCTGGCGGACGGGACGGCCGTGGCGCCCGACGACGCGCCCGAGCCGGTCAAGCGGATCATCCAGGCCGGCAACGCGATCGCGAGCCTCCCGTACAAGTGGGGTGGCGGCCACGGCGCCTGGCGCGACAACGGCTACGACTGCTCCGGCTCGGTCTCCTTCGCGCTCGCCGGTGCGGGGCTGCTCGACGCGCCGCTCACGTCGGGCGGCTTCATGAACTGGGGCGCCGCGGGCCCGGGCCAGTGGGTGACGATCTACGCCAACGCCGGTCACATCTTCATGGTCGTCGCGGGGCTGCGCTTCGACACGAGTGGGCAGGGCCGCGCCGGTACGCGCTGGCAGCAGGACGCCCGCCCGACGGCGGGGTTCGCCGTGCGCAGCGTCCCGGGCCTCTGAGCCGCTTCCGAAGCGACTTGACGCGCCGACCGAGCTGCTACCGTCGCGCCCGTGCACGACGATCGGACACGACAGATGCGCTCCGCCCGCGATCCGCGCGGAGGAGGCGGCCCCGATGACAACGCCGTCTACATGCGCCGCCGCCTGGTTGCCGCGGTTGCCGCCGCGGTGCTGCTGATCGTGGTGATCGCCGTGGTCGCCGGAGGCGGGGGCGATGACGAGACGGCGTCGCCGCTCGACGTGGGCATCACGACGCCGGACAACCTCGACTCCTCCGACAGCACGACGACCGACGAGACGGACACCGACACGACTACGACCACGACTCCGTCGACTGGGACGACCGGTGGCACGACGGGCGACACCTCCGGCGGAACCGTCGCACCTCCGGCGACCGGCGACGACACGGGTGGCGGGGCGACGCCCGACCAGCCGGCCACTCCTGCGCCGACCACCCCGCCGGACAACGGCGGCGGCCTGGCTGCCCCGACGACTCCCTAGCGGCTTCGCCCCATCTGCCTGGTGCCGCGGGGGCCGGGGGGCGTGAGCCCCCGACTTAATCGTCCTTCGATGGGCGGCGACGCTCCCGCTTGACCTCGCTGCGCTGACGCTTGCCCGCGAGGCGACGCTCCTTGGCTCCGCGACTCGGCTTGGTCGCACGACGGGAGCGGCTGACGGCAAGCGCGCCCGCGAGGCGCTCGCGCAGCCGCTCGAGCGCGAGCTCGCGGTTGCGCAGCTGGCTGCGCGTGTCTTGGGCTATCGCCGTGACGCGAGGTCCGAGCCGGCGGACGATCCGCTCGCGTTGGGCCTCGGTGAGCGATAGGGAGCCCTCGACGTCGAAGACCGCCTCGATCCGCGATGCGGTCACGTTCGCGTGCTGACCGCCGGGCCCGGAGGACCGGCTCGCGCGCAGCTCGATCTCCGCGAGCGGGATCGCGACGTCGCGTGTGACTCTGAGCGGGTCCTCGACGGCCATTGCCGCGACCGTATCCGTTCCTTCGTGTGAGACTCAGGTCGATGCGTGTCGCAGTCGTCGGCCATGTGGAGTGGATTGAGTTCGCGCGGGTCCCGGAGGTCCCGGCACCGGGGGCGATCGTCCACGCGAGCGAGACCTGGGAGGAGCCGGGCGGTGGCGGCGCGGTGGCGGCGGTCCAGCTCGCCAAGCTCGCGGGTGGCTGTCGCTTCTTCACCGCGCTCGGCGACGACGAGCTCGGCCGCCAGACCTACGCGGCATTGCGCGAGCTCGGGCTGGACGTCGAGGTAGCTTGGCGCCAGGTTCCGCAGCGACGCGGCTTCGTCCACGTCGACTCGCGCGGCGAGCGCACGATCACGGTGATCGGCGACCGCCTCGGCCCAAATGGCGACGATGCGCTGCCGTGGGACGAGCTGGCCGACTTCGACGCCGTGTACTTCACCGCCGGCGACGCCGAAGCCGCGCGGCGGGCGCGCGGCGCGCGCGTGATGACCGCTACCGCGCGGGCGCTGGGAACCCTGGCCGGTTCCGGCGTCGGGCTGGATGCTCTGGTCGCGAGCGCAGACGACTCCGGCGAGCGCTACGAACCTGGGACACTCGATCCTGAGCCCGCGCTGACGATCCGCACTGCCGGTTCGCAGGGCGGCGAGTGGGAACGGTCTGACGGCGAGCGCGGAACGTGGGATGCCACGCCGCTTGCCGGTCGGACAGAGGACGCCTACGGCTGCGGCGACTCCTTCGCCGCCGGCTTCACCTACTCCCTTGGGAGCGGCGGCTCCCCGTCAGAGGCCGTCGAGCTCGGCGCTCGCTGCGGCGCTGCCTGCCTCACCGGCCGCGGTCCCTACAGCGGCCAGCTATGCGTCGGCAATCGTGCCGCCTTCCGGCACGATCGGTAGACCCTGCCCGACCCAGGCCACGATGCCGCCGGCCAGGTTGAAGGCCTTGTAGCCGGAGGCGCGGAACGCCTGGGTCGCCATCGACGACCTGACGCCTGAGCGGCAGTAGAAGAGGATCGGACGATCGGTGTCCATGTCCTGCGCCGCGGCGGTCAGCTCGGCGATCGGCACGAGCTTGTCTCCCTCGATCCGGCCGGCTTCGTGCTCGCGCGGCTCGCGCACGTCGACGAGGTCGGCGTCGCCCGAGTCGATCAGGCGCTTGGCCTCCTCGGGGCTCAAGTCCTCCTGCAGGTGCTCCAGAGAAGCCATGCCGACAGCCTAGAGATAGGCTGCCCGGCTATGTCCTCTCCCAGCTGGCAGGTCCCAGGCAAGACTGTTCTGATCACGGGCGCGGCGCGCGGAATCGGCGCCGAGTCGGCTCGCAGGCTTGCCGCACGGGGGATGAAGGTCTCGCTCGTCGGCCTGGAGCCGGACGAGCTCGCCGAGGTCGCCGCGGACTGTGGGCCCGACGCTGCCTGGTTCGAGGCCGACGTGACGGACAGCGAGCAGCTCGAGGCCGCCGTGGCGGGCACCGTCGAGCGGTTCGGCTCGATCGACGTCGTGATCGCCAACGCCGGAATCGCGATGGGCGGCCCGGTCCGCCTCGCCGATCAGGCGGCCTTCGAGCGCGTGATCGAGATCAATCTCTTCGGCGTCTACCGCACCGTGCGCGCCTGCCTGCCGCAGATCGTGGAGAACAAGGGCTACGTCCTGATCGTCGCCTCGGCGGCGGCGATCTTCCACTCGCCTGGCATGGCCGCCTACTCGGCCAGCAAGGCCGGTGTCGAGGCGTTCGGCAACGCGTTGCGCACTGAGATGCTCCACCACGACGTTGGCGTCGGCGTCGCTTACTTCTCGTGGATCGACACGGAGATGGTCCGCGGCGCGGACCGCCATCCGGCGCTCGGCGGCATGCGCGCCAAGCTGCCCAAGGCGATCCGCAAGACCTACCCGGTCGCCGCCGTCGGCGACGCGGTGGTCGAGGGCGTCGACAACCGCGCCCGCATCGTCGCGGTCCCCAAGGTCTTCCTCCGAACGGTGCTGCCGATCCGCGGCATGCTCACCCGCCTCACCGAGCGTGGGGCCGGTGACGGCTTCGTCAACATGGAGAAGGCCTTCCAGCAGGACATCGCCGAGCGCGGCGCCGACGCCGCCTCCCGCCCCGTCGGCGCCGGCGGCGTCGCTGGCTCGAACAACTAGAGCCGCAGCGCCCCGCCCGCGCCGATGGGCGAGTTTCGGCCATATAGCGTCCGAAGCTCGCCCATCGACAGGGGAACGAGCCCTAAGGCGCCCTCCTCCACCGGCCAGGCGCCACGCGGTCCGAACGGGGCTTGGGCCACACCAGCCGGCCAGGTGGCTGGGGGGTCCGGGGGCGTGAGCCCCCGGTTCTACTTACTAGACCTCTTTGATCTCGGAGAGGACGTCGCCGACTGAGGCCTTGGCGTCGCCGAACAGCAGCGAGGTGTTCTCGTTGTAGAAGAGGGGGTTGTCGATGCCGGCGAAGCCGGTGCTCATCGACCGCTTGAGCACGATGACCTGGCCGGACTTGTCGACGTCGAGGATCGGCATGCCGTAGATCGGGCTGCCGGTGTCCTCGCGCGCGGCGGGGTTGGTCACGTCGTTCGCGCCGATGACGAGCGTCACGTCGGTCTGCGGGAACTCCGGGTTGATCTCGTCCATCTCCTTGAGCGCGTCGTACGGGACGTCGGCCTCGGCGAGCAGGACGTTCATGTGGCCGGGCATGCGGCCGGCGACCGGGTGGATGGCGTAGAGAACCTCGACGCCGCGCTTCTCGAGCTCGTCGGCGAGCTCGCGGACGGTGTGCTGGGCCTGGGCGACGGCCATGCCGTAGCCCGGCGCGACTACCACGCGGCTGGCATAGGCGAGCTGGATCGCGACGTCGGCCGCATCGGTCGAGGTGACGCTGCGGCCGTCCTCGCCGGCTGCACCGCCCGCCGGCGCCGCGATGGCGCCGCCGAAGCCGCCCGCCACGATGTTCGGGATCGAGCGGTTCATCGCGTTCGCCATCAGGTTCGTGAGGATCGTTCCGGAGGCCCCGACGATGATGCCGCCGACGATCAGCGCGGTGTTGTCGAGCGCGATTCCCGCGGCGGCGGCCGAGAGGCCGGTCAGCGCGTTGAGCAGCGAGATCACGACCGGCATGTCAGCGCCACCGATCGGCAGCACGACCATGTTGCCCAGCACCGCAGCGGAGACGAGAATCAGGACGAAGAGGCCCTCGGACTCGGCGCCGGCGGCGATCGCCACGGCGGCGGCGACCGCTACGAGCAGCAGCGCGAGGTTTACGAACTGCTGGCCGGGGACGCCGATCGGCTTGCCCGGGATGATCTCCTGCAGCTTGCCGAAGGCGACGTTCGAGCCCCAGAAGGAGACGGAGCCGATGATCGCGGCGAAGAGGATCGGGATCAGCGTCTCGAGCGCCGGGTTCTGCCCCAGCTCGAGCGCGTGGCGGTACTCGGCCCAGGAGATGAGCGCCACGGCGCCGCCGCCGACGCCGTTGAACAGCGCCACCATCTGCGGCATCGCCGTCATCTTCACCTGGCGTGCGGCCGGGACTCCGACGATCGTGCCAAGAGCGATTCCGAGTGCGATCAGCCCGTAGTCGCCGGTGTCGCGGTCGAGCAGCGCTCCGAGGATGGCGAACGCCATGCCGACGGCGGCGACCATGTTGCCCTTGCGGGCAGTCGAGGGCTTCGTGAGCATCCGCATGCCGACTATGAACAGCGTGAAGGCGACGATGTAGAGGACCGCGATGAAGTCCGGGTCCGTCAAGAAGGTCGCTACGGGAAGGATCACTTCGAGCCCTCCGCCTTGCTGGCGGGAGTGGGCCGCTTCTTGAACATCTCGAGCATCCGGTCGGTGACGAGGAAGCCGCCGACGACGTTGATCGTGCCGAAGGCGATCGCGATCACGAGGATGAACTTGTCGAAGAAGCCGTCGGCCTGACCGATGATCAGGATGCCGCCGAGCAACACGATGCCGTGGATGGCGTTCGTCGCCGACATCAGCGGCGTGTGCAAGGTGTTCGGGACCTTGGAGATGACCTCGAGGCCGACGAAGGCGGCCAGCACGAGGATGGTGAGCTCTGTGATCAGGTCCACTTGGGTTCTCCTCTTAAGCGGGGACGCCGGCGGCGGCCTTGGCGCCCTCGTGAACGATCTGGCCGTCGCGCGTGATGCAGGCGCCGGCGATGATCTCGTCGTCGAAGTCGAGGTTGAACGCGCCCTCGCCGTCGACCATCAGGCCGAGCAGCGACTGGATGTTCTTCGCGTAGAGCTGCGACGCGTGGTCGGGCATCGTGGCCGGGAGGTTCTCGACGCCGATGATCTTCACGTCGTGGCGGATCACGGTCTGGGCGGGCTCGGTGAGCTCGCAGTTGCCGCCGGTCTCGGCAGCGAGGTCGACGATCACGGAGCCGGCGGGCATCCGCTTCACGGCGTCCTCGATGATCAGCAGCGGCGCGCGGCGTCCGGGGACGGCGGCCGTCGAGATGACGATGTCCATCTGGGCGATGACGTCGGCGAGCGCCTCGCGCTGGCGCTGCTGCTCCTCGTCGGTGAGAGCCCGCGCGTAGCCGCCGGCGTCCTCAGCGTCCTCGAGGCCGATGTCGAGCTCGATGAACTTGGCGCCGAGCGAGCCGATCTGCTCCTTGACGGCGGAGCGCACGTCGAAGGCTGAGACGACCGCACCGAGGCGGCGTGCGGTGGCGATCGCCTGAAGTCCCGCCACGCCGGCGCCGAGCACCAGCACCTTGGCGGGTCGGATCGTGCCCGCGGCGGTCGTGAGCATCGGGAAGAAGCGGCCGAGCTCCTGCGCGGCGATCAGCGCGGCGCGGTAGCCGCCAACCGTCGCTTGAGAGGAGAGCGCGTCCATCGACTGGGCGCGCGTGATGCGCGGCACGGCCTCCATCGCGAACGAGGTGACGCCGGCGTCTGCCAGGCCCTTGGCGACATCGCCGTTGGTCAGCGGCTGGAGGAAGGAGATGAGCGTCGATCCGCGCTGCATGCGACCGATCTCGTCGGTGCTCGGCGGCTGGACCTTGGCGATCACGTCGCCCGAGAATCCGGAGCCGACCTCGATCTTGGCGCCGGCCTCCTGAAGCGCCGAGTCGAGCACGTGGGCGCTCTCGCCGGCACCCGGCTCGACCACCACCTCGACGCCCCCGGCGGTCAGCTTCTTGACCACCTCGGGGACGATGGCTACACGTGTCTCGCCCAGGGCGGACTCCTTTGGAACAGAAACCTTCATCGCGGCGGCGGAAGCCTAATGGCTCGGAGCGGACCCTGCTGTGCGGTCCGCGCAACGGTGCTAGCGGGCACTGCGCGAGGCCAGGCGCTCGACCGACGGGCGCTGGACGTCCCATGCCAGACCGACGGCCTCGAGCCCGCGGATGACCCACGCCGAGGGGTCGACCTGCCAGCGCTTGAGGCCGTGCCGGGCCGACGTCGGGAAGGCGTGGTGGCCGTTGTGCCACGACTCGCCGAAGGAGAGCGGCGCGAGCCAGAAGACGTTGCGCGAGTGGTCGTCGGTCTCGAAGTCGCGCTTGCCGAAGACGTGGCAGATCGAGTTGATGCTGTAGGTCACGTGGTGCAGCACGAGCATCCGCACCAGGCCGCCCCACAGCAGCCCGGTCAGGCCGAGCGCCAGGCTGCCGCCGATCGCCCAGCCGAGCAGGAAGGGGACGATCAGGCCGAGGGCGACCCACATGACGAAGGTCCGGTTGACGTAGGAGACGACCGGGTCGGCGATCAGGTCGGGCGCGTAGCGCTCCTTGTTGCCGCGCTGGGTGTGGATGAACAGCCAGCCGACGTGCGCGTGCAGGAGCCCCCTGAGCGTGCCCTTGAGGCCATGGCCGTGGTCGACGTGCGGGCTGTGGGGATCGCCCTCCTGGTCCGAGAACGCATGGTGCTTGCGGTGGTCGGCGACCCACGAGATGACCGGGCCCTCGATCGCCGCCGAGCCCAGGGCCGCGAACACGCCGCGAACCCACGGCTTGGTCTTGAAGGCGCGGTGAGTCAGCAGGCGGTGGAAGCCGACGGTGATGCCGAGGCCGGTGAGCGTGTAGACGATCCCGAAGACGATCAGATCGCTCACGTGAAGCGCGCTGTTCCACAGCTGCCAGCCGACGAGGCCAAGCCCGACGAAGGGCAGCACCGTCACCGTCCCCGTCAGGAAGCGGTCGAGCGTCTCGTTCGCGGTCGGCTGGATGTCATCCGGCCCCGGGCCAGGACTGGCCGGCCGCTCAAGTGTCGCGCTCGCAGTCATGAGGCCAGAGGCTACACGCGAGCCAATTGGCCGGCTAGCCAATGGACATGCGGGTTCTCAGGCGGTCGCCTCGACGTACAGGGTGTGGCCGCGCCGCTCGATGCTGTCGGCGTTCGGCTGCAGGTCGCCCTCCCCGAACTCGCGGCACTCCGCCTTGACGAATCCGGCCGCCATGCAGCTCAGCTCGAGCGTCTCGGCGTCGTAGATCGAGCGGTGGCCCGAGTCGTAGGTCAGCGAGGCGACGCGGGCCATCGGCGTCGGCCACTGACCGGCGTCGGCCGTGGGGGCCATGGCGTAGGACTGAAGTGCGGCGCCGCCGTCGGGCACGCCGATCCGCAGCACGCCACCGGGCTTCAGCAGCGCGAGGCAGCGGCGGTGCAGCTCGACGCCCTGCGAGTAGGTGAGGTGCTCGAGCAGGTGCTCGTGGAAGATCGCGTCGACCGAGCGCGGGGCGAAGGGGAGCGGCTCGGCGAGGTTCCACGGCAGATCGACCCGCGTGCCGGCGAGGTCGACGTTCACCCAGCCGTCCTTGTAGAGCGTTCCGCAGCCGATGTGCAGCCGCAGCGGTGAGCGGCGCGCGAGGCGGGTGGCGCGGCGCCGGCTGAGCGGGCGCAGCGCCCCCGTAGCGGTCGCTCGCATCCGCGGTGCATGCGGTTGTTCGAGGCTGGCCGCCCACACGAGGAAGCGGTCGGCGCGACAGTGGGTGGGCGTCTCGACCAGGGCGATCATGCCGGGAGGTACAGAGGCGCGGCGCGACTCTGGACAGACCGAACTTGCCCGTTGTGCCGACGCCCGTAACGATGGACGGGGTGACAAGCGGAGTTGCACCGGTTTCGGCCGGAAACGAGGCGGCCGGCGTGCGGATTCTGCGCAACTACGTCGGCGGGAGCTGGATCGCCGTCACGGCCTCTGAGGCGATCGAGAGCCGCAACCCCGCGACGGGCGAGCTGCTGGCGCGTGTGCCGCTTTCGGGCGGCGCCGACGTCGATGCGGCCGTTCGTGCGGCGCGAGACGCGTTCCCGGCCTGGCGGGCGACCTCGCCGGTGAAGCGCGCTCGCGCCGTCTTCGCGCTGCGCGAGCTGCTCGACGCTCACCGCGACGAGCTGGCGCTCATCGTCACGACGGACATGGGGAAGACGCTCGACGACGCGCTTGGGGAGGTCGGTCGCGGCATCGAGTCGGTCGAGTCGGCGTGCGCGGCGCCGCACATGCTCAAGGGCGACACCCTCGAGGGCGTCGCCACCGGGCTCGACGTCGAGATGGTCCGCCAGCCGGTCGGGGTGATCGGCGCGATCACGCCGTTCAACTTCCCGGCGATGATCCCACTCTGGTTCCTGCCGTACGCGGTCGCCTGCGGCAACACCTTCGTGCTCAAGCCGTCGGAGGCCGATCCGCTTACGTCGGTGCGGCTGTTCGAGCTGATCGACTCGGCGGGGATCTTCCCGCCGGGCGTGGTCAACCTCGTCCACGGGGCTCGCGAGGCCGTCGGCGGCCTGCTCGACCACCCGGAGGTCGACGGCATCTCGTTCGTCGGCTCGGCGAAGACCGCCCGGCTGATCTACACGCGCGCGGCGGAGAGCGGCAAGCGCGTTCAGGCGCTCGGCGGGGCCAAGAACGCGATGGTGCTGATGCCCGACGCCGACCCCGACCTGACGCTCTCGGGCGTGCTCGGCTCGGCGTTCGGGGCGGCAGGTCAGCGCTGCCTGGCGGGATCGATCGCGGTGCTCGTCGGCAGCGAGGGCGAGCAGGACCGGATGCGCGATCTGCTCGTCGAGGGCGCGCGCGAGCTGCGCAGCGGCGACGGCGCCGATCCGGAGACGGACATCTGCCCGCTCGTCAGCCCGGCGGCGCGCGAGCGGGTCGTGGGCGAGATCGACCGGGCGGAGGCCGAGGGCGCCGAGATCGTGCTTGACGGTCGCGGCGATGCGGGATCGGGCGGTGCGGAGCTGCGTGCGACGATCGTCGACCGCGCGGCGCCGGGGAGCAGCGTGCTCACCGACGAGATCTTCGGTCCCGTGCTCGGGTTGATCCGGGTGCCGGACCTCGAGACTGCGATCGAGCGTGTGAATGCCAGCGAGTACGGCAACGCGTCGTCGATCTTCACCACATCGGGTGGTGCGGCACGCACCTACCGCTTCGGCGTCGAGGCCGGGATGCTGGGAGTCAACGTCGGCGTCGCGGCGCCGGTGGCCTGGTTCCCGTTCTCGGGCTGGAAGGCGTCGCTCGACGGCGACCTGCCGTCCAACGGCGCCGACGCGTTCGAGTTCTACACGCGCAAGAAGGTCGTCACCTCGCGCTGGCCTTAGCCGCGCCGCGCCGCCGCGATCGTCACGTCCGTCGGGATCTCGCAGCTCACGAGGATGTCGTTCGGATCGGCTCGGACGGTGTCGTAGCCCGGGCCGCAGTTGACGCGGTCGCGCCGGCCGTCGCGGACGTCGACGGTGTCGTCGCCGAAGCTCGTCGCGATGCCGTCCTGGCCCGCCCCGCCGATCACCCGGTCGTGCTCGTCGCCGGTGCGGATCCGGTCCCGGCCGGACCCGCCGACGACGAGGTAGGTGCCGTCGACCGCGACGATCGTGTCATTGCCCGACCCGCCGACGATCTGCGCCTCGGCGTTCGAGCCGTAGATCCTGTCGCCGCCCGCCCCGCCGTCGACGAAGGCGATCCCGCCGGTGAAGTACATCTTGTCCTTGCCCGCCCCGCCGAACAGCCGGTCGTCGCCGCCCTGCCCGAAGATCGTGTCGGGTCCTCCGTCGCCGAGCACTTCGTCCGAGCCGACGCCGGCGTAGATCGTGTCGGCCTCGGTGCCGCCGACGAGGTGGTCGTCGCCCGTCCCGCCGATGATCAGGTCGAGGCCGCGCCCGGCGTCGACACGGTCGTTGCCGGGACCCGCCTCGATGTAGTCGTTGCCGGCGTCGCCGGTGATGGTGTCGTCGCCGGCCTCGCCCCAGAACTGGTCGAAGAGAGCCGTGCCGACGATCGTGTCGGGACCGTCGGTGCCGGCGACCGTCGCGGCGGACGCGGTCACAGCGCAAGCGGCCAGCGCGAGGAGTGCCAGGAGAAGCGGTCGAAGTCGAACGGACATGGGCCTACTACAACCCGAGCGAGCGGCTCGGGTTGCGCTATGCGTCGTCGTAGCCGTCCTCGCCCGGGAGGACCACCTGCGCGACGCCGCCATCGACGAGCACACGCGGCTCGACCGGCAGCACGCGGCTCGCACGCGCCGTCTCGAGCGCGTCGGAGACCGTACGGAAGCGCGCGAGCTGCTCGAGGTGCTTGATCGTCGGGAAGACGAGCATCAGCTCGTCGTCGCGGTGAAGGTCGAGCGCCTGCTGGGGGCGCAGCCAGCGCCAGCCGACGCACTCGCTGCCGTCGACGGTCGGGTCGGCGTGCTCAGGCGCCTCCGTGACGAAGAAGTGGGTGTCGAAGCGGACCTTCACCTGCCTCGGCGTGATCCAGCGCGAGAAGCGCACCAGCTCATGGCGATCGGAGAGCTCGATGCCGGCCTCCTCCTCGAGCTCGCGGACGGCGGTCGCCGCCTCGTCGGCGTCCTCCGGGGCGGTGGCGCCCCCGGGGAACACCCACGCGCCGCCCATGAACCGCTGCTCGGGGTTGCGCTGGACGAGCAGCACCTCGGGACCGGCGTCGGTGTCGCGCAGGACGATCAGCGACGCCGACGAGCGCGGCTCGGTGACCGCTCCCTCGTTGAGCTCCTCGCCAGGAGGTGGGCGGTCGATCCGCATCGGAGGAACATAACCGGGTCGCCGCGCTACTCGCTCGTCGCCGCTAGATTTCCGACCGATGAGCGAGACCGCGACCCTCCAGTGGATCTGCATCTCCTGCGGGTTCATCTACGACCCCGAGGTCGGCGACCCCGACGGCGGCATCCCGCCCGGGACCGCCTTCGAGGAGATCCCGGACGACTGGTTCTGCCCCGTCTGTGGGGCTCGAAAGAAGGACTTCGAGGTCTACGAGGGCTAGGCCGGGCGCTTCTTGCGGCAAGACCGTGAGGAGCTAGCCTCGATCCGCGGAGTGCGTCGCTTCGTCCGTAGGGGAACTCCACGATTGACTTGGACCAGACCCTTGGTCTCGGGGTCGGGCAGGACCGACACCGTCCTGCTCGTGCCACTGGCGATGCCGAACGCGACCAGTCGGCCGCCGAAGGCGTTGAACAAGGCGCCGGACAGGGGCAACCCGGTGGCTGTGCGGTAAGGGAGACGCCGCCGTAGGCGCAGGCGGTCGTCGAAGACGCCGGCGCTTGCGCTGGGTGCGTCGCTGGCGGCGCTGACCAGGAGGCGCCGATTCCCCAGCCACGTAAACGGGGCTCCATATCGGGCGGGTGCAGAACCGCGGCGACGACTGGTGGCCGGATCCATGACCCTCGGCCCAAGCGGGGTGTCGAAGGCCAACCGGCTCCCGTCGGGGCTGGGTGACAGCCGGCGCGGCATGTCGGCATCAAGCAGGCCACGCGCCTTCAGCGTGCGCAGATTGACCTGCGAGATGCGGCTGGGGCTGCCGATGTAGGCATACCCTCCCGAGAAGGCAAAGCTTCCCCCGTCGAACGAATGCGCGCGGCTCACCAGGTCGCCGCGGATCTTGTGTAGGACAATGTGTGGCCGGCCTTTGCACGGCGTGTCGATGCAAACCACCGAGTCGACGAAGCCCGTGTAGATCTCCTTGGCCGCACGGTCGGCACAGTGCACGCGGTCGGCCGCTAGGACCCAAAGCTGGACCGAGCGTACGACCTTGAGCGAGCGCAGGTCTCTTACCACGACGAACGGCTCGATGCCGTGTTTCCCGCGCCACACCAGCTCGACCGCGCGCTCGGCACCGGGGCACACCGCGACGTCGAGAACCGATCCCGGACCGAACCCATATCCCAGCACTCGACCATGTGGGCCGAGCGCCATCAGCCGCGCGTCACCGAAGCGTCCATAGGCGAGAAAGGCGGGCCTGCCCCGTCCAGGAGGTCGTCGTAGCGGCCGCGCCGCCGCCAGCAGCCGATCCGGTGCGACGACCTGGCATCCATATACCTGCCACCCGAATTTCCACGTGTCCCGTCCCTCGGGGGGAAGGCCGAGCAGCGAACCGACGCGCTGGCCAACCTCCCAGTCGACCTCGCATGGTGGCGTGCCGACCTGGGCCCAGACAGCCACCTCCCCGGTTGCCTTGGTATTGAGCCCTCTCTCGATGCGGATCGTGTACCTGAAGCGAGGCACGTTGCTCGCGTCCCACTGCGCGACCTTCGCTGTGACAGTGCCGACGAACGCTCGCTCGCCGTGCGCAAGCGCTGCCCGTGGGTTGGGGCGAGCGCACGGGCACTCGTCGACGGCGGCGGCAGCAGGCGTTCCCAGAGCGACGGTCACGACGCCGACGAGCAGCAAGAACCCAGCTTGAACCCTCCAGCTCATGTGACGACGATAGGTCACAACTGGTGAGATGTCACACGGGAACTGTGACCACGTCACTTTCCGTCACCGCTGTGAGCGACTCACCCACGATCTCCACAAGTCGTGTCAGGTCGTCCTCGGAGATCGCGAGCGGGGGCATCAGGACGACCGTGTCGCCGAGAGGGCGGATGATCGCCCCGCGCTCACGGGCGGCGAGGGTGACACGGTGTCCCATTCGCAGCTCGGGCTCGTAGCCGCGAAGCTCGATGCCGGTCATGAAGCCGCGGCGGCGGACCTCGGCGACCTCGGGACGGGCTGCAATCGCCTCGAGCAGCTCGCCGAGCAACGCGATCTTGGGCTGGAGGCGCTCGAGCGTGCACTCCTCCTCGAACACGTCGAGGGTCGCGAGCGCAGCCGCGCAGGCGAGCGGGTTGCCGGTGTAGGTGTGGCCGTGGAAAAGGGTGCGCAAGTCGGTGTGCTCGCCGAGGAAGCCCTCGTAGATCCGCTCCGAGGTGAGTGTCGCCGCGAGCGGGAGGTAGCCGCCGGTGATGCCCTTCGCCGTGCAGAGCAGGTCGGGCGAGACGCCCTCGTGCTCGCAGGCCCACATCCGGCCGGTGCGTCCGTAGCCAACCGCGACCTCGTCGCAGATCAGCAGCGTGTCGTGTTCGTCGCAGAGCTCGCGGACTGCGCGCAGGTAGCCCTCGGGGTGCACGATCATCCCTGCGGCGCCCTGGACGAGCGGCTCCATGATCACGGCGGCTATCTCGCCGGGGTAGGCCTCGAAGAGGCGGCGCATGTCCTCGACGTCGCCCGGCTCGGCGGCGAGCGTGTCGAACAGCAGCGGCCGGTAGGTGGCGTGGAAGAGGTCGATCCCGCCGACGGACACCGAGCCGATCGTGTCGCCGTGGTAGGCCTCGCGCAGGGAGACGAAGCGCGTGCGGCTCTCCTCACCCTGCTGGCGCCAGTATTGGAAGGCGATCTTCAGCGCGATCTCGGTCGCCGTCGATCCGCTGTCCGAGTAGAAGACGCGCGAGAGGCCGGGCGGGGCGATCTCGACCAGCCTGCGGGCGAGCTCGATCGCGGCCGGGTGGGAGAGGCCGAGCATCGTCGAGTGGGCGATCCGGTCGAGCTGGTCGCGGATCGCGGCGTCGATCCGCGGGTGGCGGTGCCCGTGGACGTTGCACCAGAGCGACGAGACGCCGTCGATGTAGCGGCGACCTTGCGTGTCGATCAGGTCGGTGCCCTCGCCGCGCTCGACGATCACGGGCTCCTCGCGTTCCCAGTCACGCTGTTGGGTGAAGGGGTGCCAGAGGTGGGTGCGGTCGGCGTCGACCAACGCGTCGTGATCGAACGTCACGCGAGTGACCGTAGCTATCGTCCCCGTCGGAATGCCGCCGCTGCCACTGCTCGTCTTCGTGGTCGGCATGGGCTCGTTGGGAGCCGAGATCGCGGCCGTGCGGCTGCTCTCGCCGTACTTCGGCGCGTCGACCGTCGTGTGGGCGAACACGATCGGCGTGGTGCTCGTCGCGCTGTCGCTCGGCTACTGGCTCGGCGGCCGTCTGGCAGACCGGCGGCCGGACATGCGCGGACTCTGCGCGGTGGCCCTCACAGCTGCCGGACTGCTGGCGCTGGTGCCGTTCGTCGCCGACCCATTGCTCGACGTCGCCGTCGACGCACTCGACTCGGTCTCCGCTGGGGCCTTCCTCGGCTCGCTGATCGGCGTGCTCGGACTGGTGGCCGTGCCGGTGTTGCTGCTAGGCGCGATCGCGCCATACGCGATCCGGCTCGGCGTGACCACGCTCGAGGAGGCGGGACGCGTGTCCGGACGGCTCTACGCGATCTCGACGGCCGGCAGCCTCGTCGGGACGCTCGGCTCGGCGCTCGTGCTGATCCCGCTCGTCGGCACGCGCCGAACCTTCCTCTTCTTCGCTCTGCTGATCGCGCTGGTCGCGGTCGTAGGTCTCCTGCCGGCGCGGCGCTGGCTGGCCGTTCCGGCGGCGATCGTCGCGCTGATGGCGCTTCCGGTCGGGGCTCTCAAGGCGCAGACCGACGACGGGCGCGTCATCTACGAGACCGACACGGAGTACCAGTACGCGCGAGTGATCGAGCGCGACGACGGGACGCGAGTCCTCGAGCTCAACGAGGGCCAGGCCCAGCACTCGCTGCTGCGGCCTGGAACGGTGCTCACCGGTGGCTACTGGGACGGCATGCTCGTCCTGCCGTTCGCGGGCCTGGAGCGCCCGCCGCGGCGGGTGGCGATACTCGGCAACGCCGCCGGGACGATGGCGCGCGCGTACGGGCACCTCTTCCCGGAGACGGAGGTCGACGGCGTCGAGATCGACCCGGAGCTGTCGGAGATCGGACGCCGCTTCTTCGACATGGACAACCCGCGCCTCGCGCTCCACCACGAGGACGCGCGTCCCTACCTGCGGCGCACCGACGAGCGCTACGACGTGATCGCGATCGCCGCCTACCGCCAGCCCTACATCCCGTTCTACCTCGCGACGCGCGAGTTCTTCGGGCTCTGCCGCGACCGCTTGGCTCGGGGTGGCGTGATCGTGATCAACATCGGCCATCCGGAGGGGCAGCGGGAGCTGGAGCGGGTGCTCAGCGCGACGATCTCGGACGCGTTTGCGCACGTGATCCGCGATCCGTTCGACGAGACGAACTCGCTCGTCGTCGCGAGCGGGGCGCCGCTGTCGGCGTCGCGGCTGCGCTCGGCGGCGAAGGCGCTGCCTGTCCAACTCCGCGAGACGGCCGAGTCAGCGGCCGCGCGGCTCGGGCCGGCACCCCAGGGCGGCGACGTCTACACCGACGACCACGCGCCGGTCGAGTGGCTGATCGATCGCTCCATCCTCAACTACGCGGGCGAGTAGTCGAATCGAAGCTCTTGACCAGTCGGGCTACCTTCCCCGGTGCCTCGACCTGAGGCGTGTGGCCGACGCCGGGCAGCATCACGACGCGGGCGCCGGGGATCTTGCGGTACTCGTCGGCTGCCTCGTCGGGCGGCACGATGATCGTGTCGTCGGCGCCGAAGATGACGAGCACCGGCAGGCCCGTCTTCGTGAGTCTGTCCGGAAGCGGCGTGTCGTGGTATCCGTCGAGCTCGTCCGCCTCCTTGAAGGACGTGAAGGTCATTCCCTTCAGGTCCTGGACGAACTGGTCGGGGACGTCGAAGCCCTCCGCGAAGGCGTCGCTCAAGCCCTCCCGGACCATCTCGTCCGGCATCACGTGCCAGATGGCCTGCCCGAGGACAGGCAGGGTGGCGAGACGTTGCGTGAGCGGCAGGTCGACATAGTCGCTGCGTGGCGACGAGTCCATGACCACGACGCCGCGCGCGAGCGCCGGATGGCGCTCGGCCACGGCCGTCGCGATCGGACCGCCGAGCGACTGACCGACGATCAGCGCCTTGCGCACGCCGACGCGCCGCACCGCCGCAGCCACCTGGTCGGCCTGGTTCTCGGCCGAGTAGCCGTCGCGCGGCTTCTCCGAGCCGCCATGGCCGATCAGGTCGACGGACACGACCCGGTAGTCGTCGGTCAGAAGTGGCTCGAGCCGCGACCACCAGTGGATCGAGCAGGTGTAGCAGTGGAGGAGCACGATGGTCGGTGCGTCGGCCGGTCCACGCTCGCGCACTTGCAGGTCGGGACCGGGCAGCTCGACGATCTGCCCGCCGTCCGCCTTCGCTGCCTCCGTGTGCCGATTCGTCACGACGGTGTTGACGGCGAGCACGACCGCGACAAGCAAGAGCAGCAGTAGGACGATGCGACGCATGGGCTTCCCCCTGGGGTTTGCGATCGGCGAGCCGGCGTCGGCGAGCCTATAGCCAGTCGCCGACGGGCAGCGTCTGCCCCGCTTGCGCCAACGTGTCCGGTGAGGTGGGCGCCAGGACGCTCACTGCCACCCCGGTCAGCGCGGCGACGATCTCCCTGTTGGACTCCTCGATCGGCTCGGGGTCTGACCACGGCGTCATCACTATGCCCGCAACGTCGAGTCTGGCTGCTCGGGCGGCCTCCACCGTCAGCCGCGTGTGGTTGATCGTCCCGAGGCCGGTGCGCGCGACCACGACGAGCGGAAGGCCGAGATCGACGGCGAGGTCGCGCACGGAGTAGCGCTCGGTCAGGGGGACGAGCAGGCCTCCGACGCCCTCGCACACGAGCACGTCGGCCCCGGCCGAGGCATCACACGCGCGGTCACGGAGGTGAGCCGGTTCGATCTCGGCGCCGGCGAGCTGCGCGGCCAGGTGCGGCGACAGCGCCGGTCCGAAGCGGTATGGCGTGATCTCGTCAGGCCGCTGTCCTGCGCTCGCGGCGCTCGCGAGCAGCTCGTGGTCGGCAGGCCAGACGGGGTCAGGCGGATCGTCGGTCCCGGTCACCACTGGCTTGTAGGCGGCGACGCGCTCGCCACGTGCCGCGAGGGCGGCGCAGATCGCACCTGCCACGACAGTCTTGCCGACCCCCGTGTCGGTTCCGGTTACGAAGACGCCGCGCACGCGTCGCCGTCAGGCGGCGTCGGCGAGGCCGTCGTAGACGCGCGGACCGGCGATCTCGGCGGCGACGGCGTCTGCCGCCAGGACGCGTCGGGCAGCTGCCTTGCGGGCCTCCGCGGGGATGGCGTCGGCCACCACCTTCGCCGCCTCGCGCAGCTCGGTCTTGGTGTGCGATGCCATCACCGTCAGGCGCAGTCGCGACGAGCCGTCAGGGACCGTCGGCGGGCGGATCGCCTGTGCGAAGACGCCGCGCTCCAGGACGCGCTCGCCGGCCGCCACCGCGTCGTCTGCCTCGCCGACGATCGCCGGCACGATCGGCGTCTCGCCGGATCCACACGGCATGCCCTGCTCGGCGAGCGCCTCGCGCAGCACGCGCGCATTGCGTTGCAGCCGCTCGACGCGGCGTGGCTCCTCGCGCAGAAGTTCGAGCGCTGCCATCGCCGCGGCGACTTGCGGCGGCGCCAGCGCGGTCGAGAAGATCAGAGTGCGCGCGCTGTTGACGAGGTACTTCGCCATCTCACGCTCGCAGCAGACGAAGGCCCCGTAGGAGCCGAGCGCCTTGCCGAGCGTCCCGACGAGCACGTCGACTTCGTCCTCGAGCCCGGCAGCGGCGACCGCTCCCCGACCTGCCGGGCCGATCGTGCCGGTGCCGTGGGCGTCGTCGACCATCACTCGCGCATCGAAACGGCGGGCCAGCTCGACGATCTCCGTCAGCGGGGCCATGTCACCGTCCATCGAGAAGACGCCGTCGGTGACGATCAGGCTGCCGCGCCCGTCGGCTTCGCGCAGCCCCCACGCGAGGTGGTCCATGTCGGCGTGGTCATAGACGAAGGTGTCGGCGCCGGCGAGCCGGCAGCCGTCGACGATGCTCGCGTGGTTGAGCTTGTCCGAGAAGACGACCTCGCCGGGCTTGGCGAGCGCCTGGATGACGCCGGTGTTCGCGAGGTATCCCGAGCCGAACAGCAGCGCGCTCGGATAGCCCTTGAAGTCCGCTAGGCGCTCCTCGAGACGGCGGTGGATGCGCATGTTTCCCGACACCAGGCGTGACGCGCCGGCGCCGGCGCCGTAGCGCATCGCCGCATCGGCGGCCGCCTCACGGACGCGCGGGTGGTCGGCGAGGCCGAGGTAGTTGTTCGAGCACAGAAGCAGGACGGGTCGCCCGTCCAGGAGGACGCGCGGCCCTTGCGGTCCGGAGATCATCCGCATGCGGCGGTAGAGGCTGCGGTCGCGCAGCTCCTCGAGCGCCGCCGCGATGTCGGTCACGCGGCGCCCTCGACGTGGACGACCTCGAGCCCCCTGTTGGGCGCGCCGTCGGGCCGCGGCGGGACCTTCTCCTTCTTGACCCGGCGCAGCTGGATCTCCGGGTTCCAGAACGGGGCCTGCTCGCGCGTCTCGACGAGGTCGTCTATAGGCGTGCGCGGGGTCTCGCCGTCAAGCCAGCCGCTGCGGTTGTCCGGTCGCGGGTTGGCGCCGTTGTCGACCTGGCGGGCGACGTTCAGGCCGAGCTCCTCGAACATCGCGCGGTCGTCCTTCGGCTCGGAGCCGAGCGTGGTGAGGAAGTTGCCCATCATCACTCCGTTGATGCCGGCCTTGACGGCCAGCGAGTGCAGCTCGCCGAGGTTCTCGACGCGACCGCCGCAGAGGCGGAACAGCGCCTCGGGCAGGATCAGCCGGAAGATCGCGATCCACTTGACCGCCTCCCAGGGATCCATGTACTCGCGGTCGCCGAACTTCGTGCCGGGGCGCGGATTGAGCATGTTGATCGGCACGCTCGTCGGGTTGATCTTCGCGAGCTGGAAGGCCATCTCGACGCGCTGCTCGCGCGACTCGCCGAGGTTGAGGATGCCGCCGACGCAGGTCTCGAGGCCTGCCTGCTCGACCGCGTCGATCGTGCGCAGCCGCCCCTCGTACTTGACCGTCGTCGCGACCTCGGGGTAGTAGCTCTCCGCGGTCTCCACGTTGTGGTGGACGCGCTGGATGCCCGCCTCCTTGAGCTGCTTGGCGCGAGCGACCGACATGTGGCCGATCGAGGCGCAGCGCTTGAGGTTGGTCTGCTCGGCGACGAGCTTCGCGCCCTCGAGGATGTTCTGGAAGTCCTTCTTCGACAGCCCCTGGCCCTGGGTGACCATGCAGAAGCGGTGGGCGCCGGCCGCCTCGGCAGCGCGCGCGTGCTCGAGGATCTGCTCCGGGCTCATCATCGCGTGCATCGGCGTGTCGGCCTCAGCGAAGCGCGACTGCGAGCAGAAGCCGCAGTCCTCGGCGCAGCCGCCGGACTTCGCGTTCACCAGCGAGCACATGTCGGTCGAGTCGCCGAAGTTCTCGACGCGGGCCTCCCAGGCGCGCTCGATCAGCGCCTCGATCTCGGCGTGGTCCTCGATCGCGCCGAGCTCCAGCGCCTCTTCGCGTGTGATCAGCGGGGGCAAACTGAGGGTGAAAGCTAGGCCTGCCCCCGGACGGATGCAGTCGGGAGGCTCGCGCCCCCCGGAGGCACCTGGCCGGCCCAGCTTAGGCGGGGATAGCCTCGGGGCGCACGCAGAACGCGCCCTCGCTGTAGCCCTGCGCGCCGATCCCGAACGCCCAGTTGAAGCGACCGCGCATGTTCTCGAGCGCGATCTCGTGGGCGAGCTCGACGAGCTGGGCCTCGTCGAAGTGCTCGGCGAGCCGGGCGAAGAGGTCGTCGGAGACGTCGACCGGCGTCTTGGTCATGCCCACGGCGAAGTCGAGCACGAGCCGCTCGACGTCGTCGAACTCGGTGCTCGTGGCGTAGTCGGGCAGCGCGCGCAGCTTGGCCTCGGTCAGCCCCGACTTCGTCGAGAGCATCGAGGCGATGTCCATGCAGTACTCGCAGCCGGTCATCGCGGCGGTCTTGGTCGACGCGAGGTGCTTGAGCTGCTCCGGCACGCGGTCGGCCTTCGCTGTGGCCATCTCGACGCCGCCGATCCCGGACAGGACCGTCGGGTGGTGGGCGTAGACGCGCAGCGGCTCGGGGACCGATCCGAGCAGCCGGCGCGAGTAGGAGTAGCTGCCACGGGCGATCAGCCCGGCGCGCTTGTCGGGCACCCCGGCGATCCGGGTACCGGCGGCCGGACCCGTCTCAGCCTGGCGGGCGATCGGCGCCGCGCGCACTAGCCACAGGACCAGCAGCGCGCCGACCACGGACCAGCCGGTCGCGATCGTGTTGGCGACGGCGTCGCCAGTGGCGAGCGGATCGAGGTTGAAGACGTGCCAGACGAAGTGTGGGACGGCGTAGAGCAGCCAGGCGATCATCGAAGCGGTCACGAAGTGGCGCCGCAGGCTGATCGCCGCGAGGACGAGCAGCACGCCGAGCGCGAGGAACAGCGAGCCGACATCGGTGACGAGGTGCTCGTCGAACGGCCCGAGCTGGTTCACCCAGCCGTCGGTGCCGGCCGGGAAGTCGTCGTAGAACGAGTGCGGCGCGAAGAGCGCCCAGAGTCCGATCAGAGCCTGCGGTATGCCGAGCGCGAGCAGCAGGAAGCGGGTCGCGCCGCGGTGGGTGGTCAGGTGATCGCCATGGCTCATGGTGAGCCCTCCTTGGGTTCGTCCGTCACGAGGCCGTGCGCCTCGAGCAGCTTCAGGGTCGAGTCGGTCCAGATGTCGATGAACTCGTCATCGGAGAGGCCGCCGGGCGGCGCGCCGAACAGCGTGTCGAGGATGCAGTGGTTGATGACCTCGCCGAGCAGCAGTGCGGCGAGCCCGTCGAGGTCAGGCTCCGGGGCGCCCGTCCGCTGTGCAGCAAGCCGCAGCCACTCCACCGTCGAAGCGTGGCCGCGGCTGACGATCCGGCCGTGGAACTCGTCGCGCAGCTCTGGGAAGTTGTCGCCCTCGCGCATGACGATGCGCAGCAACGCCTGGTCGTCGCGGATGAGCCGCAACGAGCCGTGGCCGTAGAGGTGGGCCTCCTTGCGCACGTCGCCGATCAGCAGCTCGCCGACGAGCTCGCCGGCCCGCTCGGCGACGCTGGCGCGCCGCGCGACCGCTGCGTCCAGCAGTGCCCGCTTGCTCTCGAAGTGCTTGTACAGGGCGCCCGCGCGCGGCACCAACCCCGCGGCCGACTCGATCTCGCCCACCGACGTAGCGCTGTATCCCTTCGTGCCGAACAGCTCGACCGCCGCGTCGAGGATGCGCTCGCGGGTAGGAGCGGGGAGATCGGTAAGCATCTGATTACCGATGGTAAACGAGCGATTACGTTGGCGCAAGCGTTCCAGCCGAACCGCGGGTTGCGGCCGACATACGGCCGCAACCCGCGTTTCGCCTCAGCTCGTGTGGATCAGGAGCTGCGCGAGCTCGTCAGCCACCGCCTTCGGTTGTCTCATCACCTCGGTTGCCGCGTAGCGAACCGTGTGGAAGCCCGCCAGCGCCAGCCGGCGATCGCGCTGCCGGTCGTGCGTGAACGCCCCGCGTCGGGCGTGGTAAGACCGTCCGTCCACCTCAACGATCAGCTTCCGCTCGCGCCAGAGGAAGTCGGGTCGGTACCCGCCACCATCCGGAAGCGGAATCCAGCGGTTCGCCTCGGGTGTCGGTAGGCCGGACCGCTCGATGAGAGAGACGAAGCGCTCCTCTGCGGCACTGCTCGTGACCTCCGGTTCCGACCAAGTCTCGAGTACGGCTGAAAGGGCACCGGCGCCGCGTCGGCCGCGATTTCGGACGAGCAGCTCGTCGATTTGGTGCAGGTCGAACTCCCTCAGCTGCTCGGCTCGATCGATCATGCGAATCAGCGTGCGTCGATCGACCCCCGCGGCCACGTCGAGCAGCGTTCGGGGCAGCGTCGTGCAAGGGATGCCGTCGATCTCCGTGACGTCGGCTGGAGTGAGGCTCGTGCCGCTGTGGATCTCGAGTAGCGGTCGTTGCCTGCGCGTGTCGTGCGGAACGGTCACGGAGGTAGAGGATCCGGTTTCCGCCAGCAGATCCCAGAGGGCCGCGGCTGAGCGGTGCGAGAGCACGGCGCCGGTCCCCGCCGCCAACACGCCGGCCATCCAGCGGCCGCGGCGCGTCAGACCTTCGACCGCATAGACGCCGCGGTGGACTCGGTGCAGGCGTCCCGACGCGGTTCGGTGCCGGACTCCCCGCGCGCTGAGTCCCAGCTCCTGTAGCTGCTCGAGAGTCGCGACGCCGTGTTGACCGCTCGCGTACTCCGAGATCGCCTTGTCCGTACGGCGAGACGCGGATTGCGGCCGGAATGTGGCCGTAACACGCGTCTCGACCGGCGTGGGGTTCGCCATCCGACGATCGTCGGGGGCGAAGTGCGACCGGAGGGATGCGAACGTGAAGGGCGGGTGCCGCGGGCGAGGCGCTTCAGCGTCCGCGCCACTGAGCGGGGCGCTTCTCGCCGAACGCCTTGACGCCCTCGCGGAAGTCCTCGCTGCGGAAGCAGGACTCGCGCAGCTCGACCAGCTCGCGCTCGACCGCCTCCGGCAATGCCCCCTCGTAGGCGCGCAGCTCGCGCATGATCCGCTTGTTGCCGGCAAGCGAGAGCGGCGCGTTCGAAGCGATCTCAGCGGCCATGTGGATGGTGCGCTCCTCCAGCTCGCCCGGGTCGACGACGTGGTTGACCAGTCCCATCTCACGTCCCCGGTCGGCCTCGACGTTGCGTCCGACGAAGAACAGCTCCGCGGTGTTCGCCGGCCCGCAGACGTGGATGAACTTGCGCAGGCCGGTGTGCGAGTAGATCAGGCCCAGCTTCGCGGGCGGCATGCCCACTTTCACCCCGCGCTTGGCGATCCTGATGTCGCAGGTCAGCGCCAGCTCGAGCCCGCCGCCGATCGCATGCCCGTTGATCTGGGCGATCACCGGATACGGATAGGCCTCGAGTGCCTCGATCGCGTCGTGGAACGGGTGCGCGACGAGCTTCTCGGCGTTCTCCTCGAACTCCCGTCCCTCGAGGTTGCCGAGGTCGTAGCCGGCGGAGAAGACGCCGTCGGTGCCGGTGATGATCAGGCAGCGGGCGTCGAGCGCTCCGACCGTCTCGGCAAGCGTGTCGAGGATCTCGTGGTCGAGCGCGCCGCGGCGCTCGGCGTTGGAGATCCGCAGCCGGACGACGCCGTCGGCCGGCTCGTCGCGAATCAGCTTGCCCGAGGCGAGGTCCACTACTCGAGGACCACGAGGACGTCGCCCTCGCTGACGGATTGGCCCTCGCTGCACTTGATCTCGGCGACCTTGCCGTCGTCCTCCGCCTCGACGGGCATCTCCATCTTCATCGACTCGAGGATGACTACGGTGTCGCCCTCGGCGACGTCATCGCCGACCTTGCACTCGATCTTCCAGACGGTCCCAGTGATCTGCGCCTCGACGTCGGGCATGCCCTGCTCCTTCTCGGTGGGGGTCGCGCCGCGGCAACATATCGCCGCGGCGCGACCGACCGAGTAGGGCAGCTCTACTGCACGAAGTTGCGCACCTGTCCGTAGACGGTGGCGTCGCCGTAGAGGCCGGCGTGGCTCAGGCACGCCGTCTGGGTGTTGCTGGCGCCGCTGATCGCGACGCTGCTGTCCGGGTTGATGATCTCGTCGCACGGCGACCACCAGGTGCCGTAGGTGACGACGCCCGGCGTCTCGTCACCGGAGTTGAGGGCAGTCAGGAACGACGAGCCCTGGCGCATCTCGATGCACGACGTCTGGATGCAGAAGTTCGCCGTGTCGGTGCCGTGGTTCGGTCCGCCGAGCGATACCCAGTCGTTGACCTTGAGGTCACCGCCGAGGTTCTTGATGTAGTAGCGGCTCGAGAGGGCGCCCATCGAGTGGGTGATCAGATCGACCTGGGTCGCACCGGTGCTTGACAGGACCTGGTTGATCTTCGTCTGGAGCTGGCTCGCTGTGGTGACATTGGACTGCGAGGTGTTGTAGCTCCAGTTGTTCAGCTCGGCCGTGGTCCAGCCGTCGGCCTGGAAGCGGCTGATCATCGTGTTCCAGATGGTGCTGCTCTCAGACCAGCCGTGAACGAACACGATCGGGTTGTGGGTGATCGGTCCTGGCGGCGGCGGCTTCGCGGCCGACGCGGTGGCCGCGGACACCAGCACTGCGATCGCTGCGACGGCAGCGATCATCAACTTCTTCTGCATAGGGTTCCCTCCCGTTGGATTGATGCAGAGTGCCGCCAAATGGAATTGGCGGAGCGCTTACCGTAATGGCGGAACTCGCGAGCGTCCACGGGTGGCGGAACCGGTAGCTGCAGTGGTGAGGTGCGCCGCGGCGCAGTCACATTTTCCGTCAGTTGACGAAGTCGCGCACCTGCCCGTAGACGGTTGCGTTCTCGTGCAGGTCGCCATGGCTCATGCAGGCGGTCTGCGTGTTGATCGCACCGCTGATCGCGACGCTGCTGTCCGGGTTGATGATCTCGTCACATGGCGACCACCAGGTTCCGTAGTTCACCGTTCCCGGTGTCTCGTCGACCGAGTTGAGGTTGTTCAGGAACGTCGAGCCGGGCCGCATCTCGAAGCACGACGTGTTCCAGAAGCAGAGGTTCGCCGTGTCGGTGCCGTGGTTCGGCCCGCCGAGCGACACCCACTCGTCGATCTTGGCGGTCCCGCCGAGGTTCTTCAGGTAGTAGCGGCTCGACAGCCCGCCCATCGAGTGGCTGATGATGTCGACCTTCGCCGCTCCGGTCGCCGTCAGTATCTGGTTGACCTTCGTGTTGATCTGCCCCGCCGTCGTCACGTTGGACTGGGCCGTGTTGTAGCTCCAGTTGTTGAGCTCCGAGGCGGTCCAGCCGTCCGCCGCGAACCTCCCGACCATCGTCGTCCAGGTCGTCGAGCTGCTGTTCCAGCCGTGGACGAACAGGATCGGATCGTGAGCCGAGGCTGCGGCGGCCGGTGCTACGGCCGCGATGGCGGCGACGATCGCCGCGAGAAACGTCTTGCGCATGGTTACTCCCCTCCCGTGGATAACCCGCTTGACACTGTCGACTACCAACCGTAACCGCCGTGTCTAGGATGGGGCCGTCCGTGATTCTTGCGCTCGACCAGGGCACCACCGGCTCGACGGCTCTGGTCTTCGACGACGAAGGCCGCATCGCCGGTCGCGCCTATAGCGAGTTCGCCCAGCACTTCCCGCGCCCAGGCTGGGTCGAGCACGATGCGAGCGAGATCTGGGACGTCACCCGCCGCGTCGGCCATGAGGCGCTCGACGCCGCCGGCATAGACGGCCGCGCTCTCGCCGCGATCGGGATCACCAACCAGCGCGAGACCGTAGTCGCCTGGGATCGGACGACCGGCGAGCCGCTGCACCGCGCCCTGGTCTGGCAGGACCGCCGCACCGCGGCGCGCTGCGACGAGCTGCGCGAGGCGGGCGACGAGCGGCTGGTGCGCGAGCGAACCGGTCTCGTGCTCGACCCCTACTTCTCCGGCACGAAGATCGAGTGGCTGATCCGGGAAGGAGGGGTCGACCCCAAGCGCGCCGCCTTTGGCACGGTCGACGCCTGGCTCGTCCACAAGCTCACGGGCCGCCACCTCACCGACCTCTCCAACGCCTCGCGCACGCTGCTGTTCGACATTCACGAGCGGCGCTGGGACGAGGAGCTCTGCGAACTGCTCGGCGTACCGATCGACTCACTGCCCGAGCCTTGCCCGAGCACGCACGTCTTCGGCGAGACCACGGAGTTCGGCGGATCGGTTCCAGTCGCCGGGATCGCCGGCGACCAGCAGGCTGCGCTCTACGGGCAGGGCTGCCACACGCCGGGCCTCGGCAAGAACACCTACGGCACCGGCAGCTTCGTGCTCGAGAACGCCGGCGGCGACTGCCCGCCAGCCGAGGAGGGCCTGCTCACCACGATCGCCTGGGGCGTCGACGGCCGTGTCGACTACGCGCTCGAGGCGGCGATCTTCGTCACCGGCGCCGCCGTCCAGTGGCTGCGCGACGGGCTCGGGATCATCCGCAGCGCGGCCGAGACCGAGGAGCTCGCGCGCTCGCTCGACTCCAACGACGGCGTCTATCTCGTCCCGGCCTTCACCGGGCTCGGCTCGCCGCACTGGGACCCGTACGCGCGCGGGACGATCGTCGGCCTGACGCGCGGGACCGGTCGGGCGCACCTCGCACGCGCCACGCTCGAGTCGATCGCCTACCAGACCGCCGACGCCGTCCATGCCATGGAGGTCGCGTCAGGGGTGCCGCTCGAGGAGCTCAAGGCCGACGGCGGCGCCGTCCACAACGCCTGGCTGATGAAGTTCCAGGCCGACGTCCTCGGCGTGCCTGTGGTCGTCCCCGAGGTGTCCGAGACGACGGCGCTCGGCGCCGCCTATCTGGCGGGTGTGACGGTCGGCTTGTGGACCGAGCGCGACGTCCGCGAGATGTGGCGCGAGGCTGCCCGCTACGAGCCGCGGATGTCGGTCGATCAGCGTGAGGGGCTGCTCGCCGACTGGCGCCGAGCCTTGGATCGCTCGCGCGGTTGGGCCGGCGCGTGACCAACGCGGGTGAGGGGGGTAGGTGACCGCGTGAGCCAAGCCCAGATCAAGCCTCAGGTCTACAAGGACGAGCGTTCGGCCGAGCACTTCGACCGCTTCCACCGCCGCGTGCGCGAGCACCGCCCGAACTGGGACTACGAGCTCGTGCGGGTCATCCTCGCGCCTTACCTGCTCGGCTTCTTCCGCACGCGCGCCTACGACCTGATCAACGTGCCGGCTGACGGTCCGTGCATCCTCGCGCCGAACCACTTCTCGTTCCTCGACCACTTCTTCCTGGCGGTCTACCTGCGCCGCAAGGTCCACTTCATGGCGAAGTCGCAGCTCTTCAAGCCGCCGATGTGGCCGATCTTCAACTACGGCGGCGTGTTCCCCGTGCGCCGCGGCCACGGTGACGAGGAGGCGTTCAAGACCGCCCGCGCGATCCTCGACCGCGGCGACATCGTCGTCATGTACCTCGAGGGCGGCCGCTCACGTACCGCCGACCTGGGCACGCCACGCCCCGGCGTCGGCAAGCTCGCGCTCGAGACGGGCGTGCCCGTCGTCCCGGTCGCGATCGTCGGCTCGGAGAAGACGCGCAACTGGAAGCGCGGCCAGTTCCCGAAGATCAGCGTCCGCTTCGGCGCGCCGGTCCGGTTCGACCAGCTGCCCGAGGAGCCGACGCGCGATCAATCCCAGTGGGCCTCCGAGCAGGTCTTCGAGCGCATCAAGACCATGTGGCACGCGATGCGCGACAACCCGCGCTAACGCGGCAGCTTCGCGACGGCGGCACTCAGCTTCGCCGCGTCGCGCAACGGCGGTCCGTGCCCGAACAGGACCAGCGACGGCTCCAGCGCCGCGATCCGGCGGGCCGACTCGCGGTTGAGCTGCGGGTCGGGGCTCAGCGGGGGGAAGGGCTCCCGTGGGCCGCCGCGCAGCAGGAACGGGTTGTAGCCCCACATCACGTCGCCGCTCAGCAGCACGCGGTCGGCCTCGCGCCAGTAGGAGACGTGCCCGGGAGAGTGGCCCGGCGTCTCGAGCACCGTGAAGCCCGCCACCTCGTCGTCCTCGTGCAGCGCCCGTGCAACCGAATGCGCCTTCGGGCCGGGGACGGTCCGGCCGCCGCGAGCGTCCATCTTCCCGGCCTCGACTGCCGCGACGTCCCCCGCGCCGCACCACAACGGGATGTCAAGCCGCTCGCAGACCGCGTGACTCGAGCCGTAGTGGTCGAAGTGAGCGTGGGTCAGGGCGTGCGCGGAGATATTCCTGTCCTCGAGCTGACGCAGGATCCGCCGCCGGTCGAGGGCGGTGCCGGCGTCGATCAGCACGTCGCCGATCACGTAGGCGTTGACGTTGTTCGGCGGGAATCCGCTCAGTTGCCAGACGTCGTCGGCGAGTTGTCGCATCGGCGCGACGCTACTCGTAGACGCTGTCGAGGCGACGCCACGCCGGCATGTCGTGACCGGTGATCACGAGCGTGTCGGGCGCCCCGGCGAGGAAGCGCTGGATCTCGCGCAGCGAGCGCCTGAAGCGATGCTCGTCCTCCATCTTGTACGGCAGCGCACTCTCCTCGATCGTGCGCTGCGTGTAAGCGGCGTCGCTCGTGATCAGGACCTCGCGGCCCTTCACGCGCAGCAGCACCGAGCAGTGGCCTGCGGTGTGGCCGGGTGTGAAGAGCATCCGCACGCTGCCGTCGCCGAAGACGTCGAAGGCACGGCCGAAGGTGGCATAAGAGTCGGCCTCGGCGCTCTCGAAGTCGAGCAGGCGGTAGTCGAAGGCGTGGTCGAACTGGCGGCGGAAGTAGCCCTCCGTCTGGCGACCGTGCGCCGCGGCCTCCCACTCCTGCTTGCTCACCATGAAGGTCGCCTCGGGGAACTGGGCGATGCCACTCGCGTGGTCGCTGTGCAGATGAGTCAGCAGCACCGTGCCGATGTCGTCCGCGTCGAGCCCGAGCTCACGCAGCTGGGCGGGGACAGCCTGGCGCGCGTCCATCTGCAGGTCCTTGAAGACCAGCCCACCGAGCCGGCCCATGCCCTGGCGCGCGTCCACGGCCACCGACGCGTGGAAGCCCGTGTCGATCAGCGTCATTCCGGCGCTCGGATGCTCGACGAGAAATGCCTGGACGGGGAACTCGGGCCACCCGTCTTCGGCGACGCCGACGCCGAGCGCGCGCAACGGCGCGAGGCGGCCCTCCGTGCGGTGCACGAACCCCGGCGGGGCGATCATCCGCGCGCACAACAGCGGGCGCAGCCGAACCGTTGCGCCGTCCCGCCCACCGGGCAGCGGAAGCGCCGCCGGCCGTGGCTCTGCCGCCGTAGCCATGCGCAGACCTTAATCGCGCCAGTACGCTGCGCGCGACATGGCATCGAAGATCTATGCCCCGGACCTGCTCGAAGGTCAGGTCGTCCTGCTCAGCGGTGGCGGTTCGGGGCTCGGTCGCGCAGCGGCGATCGAGTTGACGAGCTGTGGGGCGAGGGTCGTGATCTGCGGCCGGCGCGAGGAGCCGCTCGAGGAGACCGCGGCGCTCTGCGCCGGGGGCCTCTGCGACGTCGAGGTGTGCGACATTCGCGAGGAGGACCAGGTCGAGGCGCTGGTCGACGGCGTGCTCGAGCGTCACGGCAAGATCGACGTGCTCGTCAACAACGCCGGCGGCCAGTACCTGACTCCCGCCGAGGACATCACGCCAAAGGGCTTCCGAACCGTGATGCGACTCAACGTCGAGGGCACCTGGCTGATGACCCACGCCGTCGCGACCAAGGCGATGATCCCCGCCGGCGAGGGCAAGGTCGTCAACGTGACGCTCTCGCCCCACCACGGCCTCCCCGGCATGGCGCACTCCTCCGCCGCCCGCGCCGCGGTCGAGAACCTCACGCGCGTGCTGTCGATCGAGTGGGCGCGCTTCGGGATCAAGCTGACGGCGTTCGCCGCCGGCCACTTCGCCACCCAGACGCTGCTGACGAAGTACCCGCAGCCCGTCGTCGACAACGTCGCGCACAGCGTCCCGCTCGGCCGCCTCGGCACGGAGGAGGAGTTCGCCTGGGCGATCGCCTACCTCGCCTCGCCCGCCGGCGACTACTACTCGGGCTCGATCCTCACGATGGACGGCGCCCGCGACAACTGGGTAGGTCCCTGGCCTCCCCAGCTGATCACCGACGAGGCCGGCAAGCCGCCGGCCGAGTCCCGCAAGTAGAACCGGGGCTCGCGCCCCCAGACCCCGTGGCGCCTGGCCGGCCGATCTCCTCCGAGTGATCCAAGAGGCGCCGATCTCTCGCATGGGCTCCTGACACTGCAGCCACCCCAGGAGGAGTCAGCCATGTCCGATCTCATCACCCTCGACCTCGTCGACGCCGACGGCGCCGTACGCGAGGCAGAGTCCTCAGTCGCCGGCGACACCCGTGCCGACTTCATGCGCAAGGCGGCGATCAGCGGCGGCGCCCTGCTCGGCGGCAGCGTCCTGCTCGGCGGCTTCCCGGAGCTCTCGAACGCCCGCCCGTCCAAGCGCCAGGACGTGAAGATCCTCAACTACGCGCTCACGCTCGAGTACCTCGAGAACGAGTTCTACAAGGAGGCGATCGCCAAGGCCGGCCTCTCCGGCGACGCCCTGCGCGTCGCCCAGGTCATCCAGTCCCACGAGCAGGCCCACGTCAAGTTCCTCAAGCAGGCGCTCGGCAAGGCCGCGGTCAAGAAGCCGAAGTTCGCCTTCGGCGACGCCACCGCCAACCAGGCCAACTTCCTCGCCACCGCCGCCGTCCTCGAGGACACCGGCGTCAGCGCCTACGCCGGCCAAGCCCCCCGAATCAAGCAGACCGCCGTCCTCAAGCCGGCCCTCGCCATCCACTCCGTCGAGGCCCGGCACGCCTCGTTCGTGCGTGAGCTGAGCGGACAGTCCTTCGCCCCCCGCGCCTTCGACAAGCCCCTCTCCATGAAGGCTGTCCTCAAGAAGGCCGGGCCCTTCATCGCATAGCCAGCACGCTCCACCCGCGGAGGCTCAGCGTCCAGGTAGACGCTGTCTCCGCGGGCGTGGGCTGGCGATTTAGCTGGTCATTCCGGTGAACTGACCACCGGTGACATTGAGAACCTGGCCGTGGACGTAGTTGCTCCACGGTGAGCAGAGGAAGAAGACGCCGCCGGCGGCCTCCTCGGGGGTGCCCGGACGGCCGAGCGGGATCAGCATCGTCGCCATCTGGCGCAGCTGCTCCGGGATGCCGAGCTGGATGTCCTTGCCCTCGGCGTGGATCGTCTCGGAGTTCTCCTTGGCGGCCGTGAGGCGCGTCTCGATGAAGCCGAAGGCGACGGCGTTCACGTTGATCTTGAACTGGCCCCACTCCTTGGCGAGCGTCTTGGTCAGGCCGACGACGCCGGACTTGCCGGAGCTGTAGTTGACCTGGCCGGCGTTGCCCATCGTGCCGGAGACCGACGAGATGTTGACGATCTTGCGGAAGACCTCGCGGCCCTCCTCCTTCTCCTTCTTGGCCGGCTCGCGCATGTGCGGCGCCGCGGCGCGCAGGACCCGGAACGGGACGACGTTGTGGATGTCGATCATCGCCTGGAACTGCTCGTCGGACATCTTGTGGATCGGGCCGTCCCAGGTGTAGCCCGCGTTGTTGACAACGATGTCGAGCCCGCCGAAGGCCTCGACCGCGGTCTCGACGAGCTTGTCCGCGACGCCCTCCTTGGTCAGGTCGCCGGCGAACGAGACGGTCTCGCCCTGGATCTCGTTCGAGGAGTGCTCGGCGACGTCGCCGTCGAGGTCGTTGATGAGCACCTTCGCGCCCTGCGAGGCGAGCAACTCCGCTGTCGCGCGTCCGATGCCGCGCGCCGAGCCGGTCACGATCGCCGACTTGCCGTCAAGAACTCCCACGTGCACTCCCTTGTCGTTCGAAAGATCGCGGGGGATTGTTACGTGCGGCTGGGAGCGGTGCGGTGCCGTCCTGGCCAGCCGGCCAAGGTAGCCTCGCTCTCGACCGAGACGACGACGGAGGACGCGATGAGCGGTGACGGGCAGGTGGCGCTGGTGACTGGCGCGAATCGGGGGATCGGTCGCGAGACCGTCCGGCAGCTCGCGGCGAGGGGCTACACGGTGATCCTCACGGCGCGGGGGTCGGGCGCGGCGGAGGCCGCGGCGGCGGAGATCGACGGCGACGTCCGACCGCTCCAGCTGGACGTCAGTGACCCCGCCAGCATCGACCGCGCGGTCGATGCCGTAAGGGCGAGTCCGGGCCGGCTCGACGTGCTCGTCAACAACGCCGGCGTTGGCAGCGATTGGGGCGTCGCCGGAGCCGATCCGGACTTCGACAAGATCCAGCAGGCGCTCGACACGAACTTCTTCGGCGCCTACCGAGTCACCGCCGGACTGCTGCCTCTGCTGCGCGAGAGCGAGCACCCGCGGATCGTCAACGTCTCCTCGGGCATGGGCGGAGTCACCGAGATGGGCGGCTGGTCGCCTGGCTACCGGGTGTCGAAGGCGGCGCTGAACGCGATGACGCGCATCCTCGCGACCGAGCTCGTCGACGCCGGAGTGCTCGTCAACTCGGCCTGCCCGGGATTCGTCGCGACCGACATGGGCACGCAGTTCGGCGCGACGAAGCCGGTCGGGGACGGGGCCGCCGGGATCGTCTGGCTCGCGACGCTGCCCGACGACGGGCCGACTGGCGGCTTCTTCCGCGACGGCAAGCCGATCGCGTTCTGACTTTCCCAGACCGGGGCAGGGAAGGGCCATGGCAGGCACCGCGCTGATCGTCGTCGACATGCTCAACCCGTACGACCACGAGGACGCCGACAAGCTCGTCGAGAGCGTCGAGGGGACGATCGATCCGATCTGCTCGCTGCTCGACCGTGCACGGGCAGATGACGTGGACGTGATCTACGTCAACGACAACTACAACGACTGGAACTCGTCCGAGGAGGAGCTCGCGCGCCGAGCGCTCGACGGTCGCCGTGGGGACCTGGTCGAGCCGATCCTGCCGCCCGACGACGCGTCTTTCGTGATCAAGGCGCGACACAGCATCTTCTACGGCACGCCGCTCGAGCACCTGCTCCACGAGCGCGAGATCGACCGCCTGCTGCTCTGTGGGCAGGTCACCGAGCAGTGCATCCTCTACAGCGCCCTCGACGCCTACGTCCGTCGCTTCGAGGTAGACGTGGCGAGCGACGCGGTTGCGTACATCGACCGCTCGCTCGCCGACGCGGCGCTGAGGATGATGGAGCGCAACATGGGTGCGCGCCTCGTGTAGAAAGTGGGAAGTGCCACTCCTTACTTTGCTACGGTCCGTCGACACGAGCTAGGAGCGAGCAACAGATGGCCACCGCCGAGAGCGTCCTGAAGCCAGACTTCGGGACCAAGCGCAAGCACTTCATCTTCGAGGATCACCACGACCGCCTGCGCGAGTCGATCGGCGCGTTCGTCGAGAAGGAGCTCGCGCCGCACTCCGAGGAGTGGGAGGAGACGACCTTCCCCGACTCCGTGATCAAGCGGATGGGCGACCTCGGCTTCCTCGGTCTGTCGATGCCGGAGGAGTACGGCGGCCAGGGCGGCGACTACTTCTGCAACATCGTCCTGTCCGAGGAGATGAGCAAGTCGAACTCGGGTGGGCTGGTGATGGGCGTCGCGGTACACACCGACATGGCGATGCCGCCGATCCACCTGTTCGGCTCCGAGGAGCAGAAGCAGGAGTGGCTCGTCCCGGCGATCAAGGGCGACAAGATCCTCTGCCTCGGCATCACCGAGCCCGACGCCGGCTCCGACGTGGCCGGCATCAAGACGCGCGCGGTGCGCGACGGCGACGACTACGTCATCAACGGCTCCAAGACCTACATCACCAACGGCCACCGTGCCGACGTGATCGTCCTCGTCACGAAGACCGACGACTCGAAGGGCTACGACGGCCACACGCTCTTCCTCGTGCCGATGGACACGCCCGGCGTGATCCGCGAGAAGAAGCTCGAGAAGCTAGGCATGCACTCCTCCGACACCGCGCTGCTCGCCTTCCAGGACGTCCGCGTCCCGGCGAGCGCGATGCTCGGCCAGGAGGGCAAGGGCTTCTACCACATCATGTGGGAGCTCCAGGGCGAGCGGCTGATCGGCGCGGCGGGCTGCGTCGCGGGCGCCCAGCGCTGCTTCGATCGCACTCTCGAGTACGCGATGGAGCGGACCGCATTCGGCCGTCAGATCGGCAAGTTCCAGGCGATCCGCCACAAGTTCGCCGACATGGCGACGAAGATCGAGGCCGGCCGCCAGCTGACCTACACGACGGCCTGGCGGTTCGCCAACGGCGAGTACCCCGTGCGTGAGATCTCGATGGCGAAGCTGTTCACGGCGCAGATGGCGTGCGAGGTCACCGACGAGTGCCTGCAGATCCACGGTGGCGCGGGCTACATGCGCGAGTACGGCATCGAGCGGGCCTGGCGCGACATGCGGCTCAACCGGATCGGCGCCGGCACGGACGAGATCATGCTCGACGTGATCGGCCGCTCCTACGGGCTGTAGCGCCGTGGCGACACCACTCGAGCACGTCCGCTCGTACTACGAGGCGCTCAACACGGGCGACGCCGACGCGATCGCCGGCCACTTCACCGAGGACGCGACCCACTACTACACCCGCCTCGGCCCGCACCAGGGTGGCCGAACGATCTCGGACTACGCGGCGCTCGCGGTTCGTCACATGGGCGCGGTCTGGACGATCGAGGACGCGCTGACCGACGGCGAGCGGGTCGTGATCGAGTGGACGATGGCCTGGAACCGGCCCGACTCCGAGGAGCGGCGACTCGATCGCGGCACGGAGTGGTTCGAGCTCGAGGACGGCCTGATCCGCGAGGTCCGCGCCTACCACCACGGCGGCTCGAAGAACCCGAGCGGCGACCTGCTCGGCTTCGACCACGCCGGCCGGGGACACACCACGCTGTGAGCGCGACGCGCGAGTTCAGCAAGGGCGTTCCGGCCGCCGCCGCGAGCCGGCCGCTGCCGCCCTTCACCGACGAGCACGCCGACCTGCGCGACTCGATCCGGCGCTTCGTCGAGAGGGAGCTGCGCCCGCACGCCGGGCAGTGGGAGGACGACCGCTGGTTCCCGAACGAGGTGTTCGAGAAGATGGCGTCGCACGGCTTCCTCGGGCTGAAGTACCCGGAGCAGTACGGCGGCGAGGGCGGCGACCACCTCCACGACGCGGTGCTGATCGAGGAGCTCAGCCGCTGTGGCTCCGGAGGTCTGGCGGCCGGCATCGGGGCGCACGTCAACATCGGCACGCCGCCGATCTTCAAGTTCGGCACCGAGGAGCAGAAGCAGCGCTTCCTCGTGCCGGGGATCAAGGGCGAGAAGATCGCCGCGCTCGGGATCACCGAGCCGGGAACCGGCTCGGACGTGGCCGCGACGAGCACGACCGCCAAGCGCGTCGACGGCGGTTGGCTCGTCAACGGCGCCAAGACCTTCATAACGGGCGGCGTGCGCGCCGACGTCGTTGTCACAGCGGTGAAGACCAACCCCGACGGCGGTCATGGCGGCCTCTCGTTCCTGCTGATCGAGAAGGGGATGGACGGCTTCACCGTCTCGAAGAAGCTCGAGAAGCTCGGCTGGCACGCGTCCGACACAGCCGAGCTCGCCTTCCAGGACGTCTTCGTGCCGGACGAGAACCTGCTCGGCGAGGTCGACAAGGGCTTCTACCTGATCATGGCCAACTTCCAGTGGGAGCGGATCGCGATGGCGCTCGGCGCCGTTGCCGCCATGCAGCGGCTGGTCGAGCAGTCGGTCGCCTACGCGCTCGAGCGCTCGGCCTTCGGCCGCCCGATCGGCAAGTTCCAGGCGATCCGCCACAAGGTCGCGGGGATGGCGGTCAAGCTCGAGTCCTCGCGTGCGCTGACCTACCACGCGCTGCGCCTCTTCCACGAGGGCCAAGACGCGATCCGCGAGGTCTCGATGGCCAAGCTGATCTCCCAGCGCGCCGCCTGCGAGGTCGCCGACGATGCGCTCCAGATCCACGGCGGCGCCGGCTACATGAAGGAGTACGGGATCGAGCGCGCCGCTCGCGACCTCCGCCTCGGCCCGATCGGCGGCGGCACCGACGAGATCATGAAGGAGATCATCGGTCGCCAGATGGGGCTCTAGCGACCCCTGTCAGCCGTCGGACGCGCCGCGCCCGCGCCGGAGGTCCGCAGCGAGCATCGCGAAGGAGTCGACGAGGGCATCGGTGCTGCGTCTGACCTGCTCGCCGAGATGCTTGATCTCCGCCATCTGATCACGGAGCACCTCGCTCTGGGTCTCGCAGGCTCTCGCTTGGCGGTCCGCGGCCTCGGCGACGCGCACTGATGCGTCCCGGCTCGCCTCGGATGCCTTGACGCTGGCCTCGAACGCCTCGGTGTTGCGCTGGATGAGCTCTCTCATTCGCATGCCGGGCAGTCGAGCGCCTGGGAATCGACAGGTCAGCACCGGCATGTCACGTATCCGAGACAGGTCGCTCACGACTATGCATATGTGCATTGTAGGGCTCGTGTGGACGCTGACCGGCGCGCATTGAGAGACTGCGCACGGTGAGTGAGCGGACCTTCGACGTGGTGGTGCTCGGAGCGGGGCCCGCGGGAGAGGTGGTCGCCGGACGACTGGCCGACGGCGGTCTGTCGGTGGCGATCGTCGAGCCGCACCTGATCGGCGGCGAGTGCTCGTTCTACGCGTGCATGCCGTCGAAGGCGCTGCTGCGGCCGGCTGAGGTTCTGGCCGAGGCCCGGCGAGTGCCTGGCGCGGCCGAGGCGGTCACCGGAAGGGTCGACGCGGCGGCAGCGCTCACGCGCCGCACCGAGGTGATCCACGACCTCGACGACGAGAGCATGGTGCCGTGGCTCGAGGACAAGGGCATAGAGCTGTTCCGCGGCGAGGGACGGCTGGATGGCGAGCGCCGAGCAGTGGTGGGCGAAGACGTGTTGGTCGCGAGGGAGGCGGTGGTCGTAGCGACCGGCAGCGCCGCGTCGCTTCCGCCGATCGACGGCCTCGAAGACGCGGAGCCCTGGACCAACCGCGAGGGCACGACCGCCGGCGACGTCCCGGAGCGGCTGATCGTGATGGGCGGCGGCGTCTCGGGCGTCGAGCTCGCTCAGGCCTGGCGCTCGCTTGGTGCACAGGTCACGCTGCTCGAGCGCAGCGACCGGCTGCTGGAGCGCGAGGAGCCGTTCGCCGGCGAGCAGGTCGCCGACGCGTTGCGCGCAGACGGCGTCGACGTCCGTGTCGATGCGGCGATCACAGCCGTCAGCAGCTCAGACGGCGAGGTGACGGTCGAGCTCGACGGCGAAGCGCCCGTGACCGCCGACCAGTTGCTGGTCGCCGCCGGTCGCAAGCCGCGAACCGAGGACATCGGCGTCGACACGGTCGGCTTGGAGGCCGGCAAGCCTGTCGAGGTGGACGACCGCATGCGCGCGAAGGGAGTCGACGGCGGCTGGCTCTACGCCGTCGGCGACGTCAACGGCCGCGCGCCGCTCACCCACATGGGCAAGTACCAGGCCCGTGCCGCCGCCGACGTGATCCTCGGCAAGGACGCCGAGGTCACCGCCGACGGCCCCGTCTCGCCACGCGTGATCTTCACGACGCCGCAGGTCGCGGCGGTCGGCCACACGCTCGCCTCGGCGCGCGACGCCGGCTTGGACGTGCGAGTCGTCGACGTAGACACCGAGGGCAACGCCGGTGGGAGCTTCGTCGGCAAGGGCGCGCCGGGCACCTGCCGGATCGTCGTCGACGAGGGCCGGCGCGTGATCGTCGGCGCCACCTTCACCGGCGTCGAGGTCGCGGAGTCACTGCACGCGGCGACGATCGCGGTGGTCGGCGAGGTCCCTCTCGACCGGCTCTGGCATGCGATCCCGTCGTTCCCGACGCGCAGCGAGCTGTGGCTCGACCTGCTCGAGGCATACGGCCTCTAGCGAGCTCGTCGCGCGCACGGCTCGTGATCGAGCGGGTGCGCTCGATCCCGGAGGGGCGTGTGACCACCTACGGCGACCTGTCGCCGGGAGCGCCGCGCTACGCGGGCGCCGTTCTCTCCGCTTGCGACGACCCGTCTGTCCCGTGGCAGCGCGTCGTGCGCGCCGACGGCTCGCTGCCCAAGGGCGAGCGCCAGCGCCGGCTGCTCGACGCGGAGGCCGTGCCGTTCCGCGGTGCGCGCGTCGACATGCGCGCCGCGTGGACTCCGGTGCCTGGATAATCTCGCCGCACGGGAGGGCCGGAGTGCCGGTTCGCCCAACAGATCGACCTGGGGAGAGAGGCTTGGCCTTCGAGAAGATCCGTTACGAGGTCGACGAGACGATGGTCGCGACGATCACCCTCGACGATCCCGAGACGCGCAACGCGCTCGGCAACGAGACGCTCGACGAGCTCACGGCGGCCTTCGAGATGGCGCGCGACGACGACGACGTCCGCTGTGTCGTGCTCACCTCCTCGCACGACAAGGTCTTCTCGGCCGGCGGCAACCTCGGCGGCTTCGCGGCCGACGTGCCGCTCGTCCACAAGCACTTCGCGACGGAGAAGTTCCCGCGCCTCTTCCGCCTGATCGGCCAGCTCGGCAAGCCGACGATCTGCGCCGCGAACGGGCACGTGCTCGCGGGCTCGCTCGGGTTGGCGCTCGCCTGCGACCTGATCGTCGCCTCCGACAAGGCGACCTTCGGCACGCCGGAGATCAACGTCGGCGTCTTCCCGTTCGTGATCATGGCGCTGATCTACCGCAACGTCCCGCGCAAGAAGGCCAACGAGCTGCTGCTGCTCGGCGAGCGGATGTCGGCCAAGGAGGCCAAGGAGATCGGCATCGTCAACAAGGTGGCGCCGGCGCGCGGACTGGAGTTCGAGGTCCGCGAGTGGGCCGAGATGCTCGCGAAGAAGTCGCCGACGATGATGCGGCTGGGCAAGGACGCGATGTACCGCCAGCAGGACATGGCCTTCGACGACGCGCTCGAGTTCCTGCACCACAACTTGACGCTCGCGCTCTCGACTGAGGACATCGTCGAGGGCGTGACTGCGTTCTTCGAGAAGCGCGAGCCGGTGTGGAAGGGCCGATGACGGTCTCGCTCGTCGCACTGCGCTGCCGCACCTCGGACCGCACGCCGGCGGCCGTTCGCGGCGTCGACGCGCTCGCGCCGTTGATCGGCAAGCGCCTCGGCCGCGAGCCCCGCCAGATCGGCACGCCCGGGGAGCCGCGCGAGTCGACCTATGCGGAGGACCTGCGCGACTCGCGTGGCTGCCTGCTCGAGGCGGGCGGCCAGGTCGACGACGCGCTCGCGGCCGGCGCCTTGCCGATCCTGCTCGCCGGCGAGTGCTCGGTCGCGCTCACGACGCTGCCGACCGTGTTGCGCCACCGTCCCGACGCCGTCGTGCTCTGGCTCGACGCGCACGGCGACTTCAACACTCCCACGACGACGCTGACGGAGAGCCTCAGCGGGATGTCGATGGCGGGCGCCTGCGGCCAGTGGGACCCGGGGCTGATCGACGAAGTCGTGCCCGAGGATCGCATCGTCCTCGCCGGCGTGCGCGACCTCGATCCCAAGGAGCGCGAGGGCCTCGAACGCAGCGACGTGTCGGTGATCGGCGCGAGCCCGGTCGAGACGCTGGTCGCGGTCAAGAACGCCCTCAACGGAGAGCCCGTCTACATCCACCTCGATCTCGACGTGATCGACCCGGCCGTCTTCCCGGCGCGCGAGCCCGCGCCTGGCGGCCTCGCTCCGGAGAAGCTGTTCGACCTGCTCGAGGCGGTAGTGGGGGACTCCGAGCTGATCGGCATCGAGGTCACGACCTTCGAGGCGCCGGAGGACGAGGAGGACTGCCAGGAGGCCTGCGCGGTCGTCATGCGGGTGCTCGAGCCGATCCTCGAGGCGATCCCCGAGCGCGTGCTCGAGGGCTAGCCCGCCTCGCGCGGCCCGATACGTCAAAGTAGGGAGTAGCACTTCCCACTTTCGACGGAGAGAGCCTTGGCCACGACCGACGCACCACCGGATTCCTTCCTGCGACCGCTGGTCGAGGACCTGCACGCCCGCCGCGAGCAGGCGCGCCTCGGGGGCGGGCCGGAGAAGATCGCCAAGCAGCACGCCGCCGACAAGCTGATCGCGCGCGAGCGGCTCGACCTGCTGGTCGACGCGGGGACGTTCACCGAGCTCGGCATCCACGGGCGCCCGCACTTCGCACAGCGCTCGATGGACGGCAAGGACGCGCCGGCGGACGGCGTGGTCACCGGCTACGGCAAGGTCGAGGGCCGCCTCGTCGCGGTCTGCGCGTACGACTTCACCGTCATGGCGGGCTCGATGGGAATGACCGGCGAGCTCAAGGTCACGCGCCTGCGCGAGCTCGCGCTGCAGAAGCGGATCCCGTTCATCTGGCTGCTCGACTCCGCCGGTGCGCGGATCCAGGAGGCCGCTGGATCGCTGTTCGCCGGCTCCGGCTTCCTATTCCGCGAGGAGGTGGTGATGAGCGGCGTGATCCCGCAGATCGCCGCGCTGATGGGTCCGTGCGCCGCCGGTACTGCCTACATCCCCGGTCTCGCCGACTTCGTGCCGATGGTCAAGGGCCGCGGCTCGATGGCGCTTGCGGGACCGCACCTCGTCAAGGCCGTCACCGGCGAGGACGTCAGCCAGGAGGACCTCGGCGGCTCGAAGATCCACACGAAGATCTCTGGTGTCGGCGACCTCGAGGTCAAGTCCGACGAGGAGTGCATCCAGGCGATCAAGGACTACCTCTCCTACTTCCCGCAGCACTGCGAGCAGCCGCCGCCGATCGTCGAGAGCGCCGACCCGGACGACCGCATGGACGAGGAGCTGCTCGACGTGCTCCCGCCGTCGAACCGCCAGCCCTACGACATGTACGACGTGATCCGGCGGATCGTCGACGACGGCGTGTACTTCGACATGAAGCCGCGCTTCGCGCGCACGATCATCACCTGCTTCGCACGGATGGGCGGACGCTCGGTCGGCATCGTCGCCAACCAGCCCAAGCACCTCGGCGGCATCCTCGAGAACGACTCGGCCGACAAGGCCGCGCGGTTCATCAACCTCTGCGACTCCTACGGCATCCCGCTGCTGTTCCTCCAGGACGTGCCGGGCTTCATGGTCGGCTCGAAGGTCGAGCACGCCGGCATCATCCGCCACGGCGCGAAGATGCTCTACGCCGTCTCGAACGCGACGGTCCCGAAGATCACCGTGATCGTCCGCAAGGCCTACGGCGCCGGCTACTACGTGATGTGCGGCAAGGCCTACGAGCCGGACCTGATCGTCGCCTGGCCGACAGCCGAGATCTCCGTGATGGGCGCGGAGGGAGCGGTCAACATCATCGGCCGCTCGCTGATCGAGGCGGCCGACGATCCCGAGGCGACGCGCAAGCAGATGGAGGACGCCGTCCGCGCGACGATCGACCCCTACATCGCCGCCGGCAACGCGATGATCGACGACATCATCGATCCGCGCGAGACGCGTCCGATCGTCATCAAGGCGCTCGAGATGGCCGCCACGAAACGCGTCGAGCGGCCGTGGAAGAAGCAAGGCGTGATGCCCGTATGAGGGCGGTCCAGGTCACCGAGCTCTCGGGCCCCGACGGCGCGAAGGTCGTCGATGTCGACGAGCCGACCGCGCAGGGCGGCAACCTGCTCGTCGACGTCCACGCGGCCGGTGTCTGCTTCCCGGACCTGCTCCAGACGCGTGGCGAGTACCAGATCAAGCCGGAGCCGCCGTTCACGCTTGGCAGCGAGCTGGCGGGCGTGGTGCGAGAGGCGCCCGACGGGTCGGGCTTCGCGGCCGGCGACCGGGTGGCGGGCTTCGTCGTCGGTGGGGCGTTCGCCGAGGTCGCCCAGGCGATGCCGTTCCTCACGTTCAAGCTGCCCGACGGGCTCGACTTCGCCCAGGGCGCCGGCTACGTCCTCAACTACCACACCGCCCACTTCGCGCTCTCGCGCCGCGCCGAGCTGATGGAGGGCGAGACGCTGCTCGTCCACGGCGCCGGTGGCGGCACCGGGACGGCGGCGATCCAGGTCGGCAAGGGCCTCGGCGCCAAGGTGATCGGCGTCGTCTCGACCGACGAGAAGGAGCGGATCGCGCGCGACGCCGGAGCCGACGAGGTCGTCCGCAGCGACGGCGACTGGCGCTCGGACGCCGGCCCGGCCGACGTGATCTTCGATCCGGTCGGCGGCTCGCGCTTCGACGAGAGCATCCGCGCGCTCGCGCCCGAGGGCCGGCTCGTGGTGATCGGCTTCACCGAGGGCTCGATCCCGAGCGTCTCGGTCAACCGGCTGCTGTTCCGCAACGTCAGCGTCGTCGGCGCGGGGTGGGGGCACTTCGCCTTCGAGCGGCCCGACTACATTCGCGAGGTCGGGGAGGACCTCGAGCGGATGGTCGCCGAGGGCCATGTGCGGCCGATCGTCGGTCGCCGCTACCGGCTCGAGCAGGTCGGCGACGCGCTGCGTGACCTCGACGGTCGCAATGCGATCGGCAAGCTCGTGCTCGACATCCGTGGGGAGGACACATGAGCAGCTTCGACGACCCGGCGATCATCACGTGCTCGATCTCGGGAGTAGTGGCGAGCCGCGACCAGTGCCCGGCGATCCCGTACACGCCCGAGGAGTACGCCGCCGAGGCGCGCCGGATCGTCGACGAGGGCGGCGCGATGATCCACATCCACGCGCGCACGCCGGAGGGACAGCCGAGCTTCGAGATCGAGGACTTCCGCGCGATCACCGAGGCGATCCGCGCCGAGGCCGACGACGTGATCGTCAACTACTCGACCGGCGCGATCGGCATCCCGATCGAGAAGCGGATCGCCTATTTGCGCGAGCTGCGGCCCGACGTCGCTGCGCTCAACATGAGCTCGATGAACTACGCGAAGTACTCGCGCTCGCGCAAGGACTTCGTCTTCAAGACGGTCTTCGAGAACTCCTTCGACACGATCGTCGAGTTCCTGACCGCGATGAACGAGCTCGGCATCCGTCCCGAGCACGAGTGCTTCGACGCCGGCCACATCGCCAACCTCGACCCGCTGATCGACATGGGCATCCTCTCGTCGCCGCTGCAGGTCTCGCTCGTGATGGGGGTCACCGGCGGCATCCGACCGACGGCGCGCAACCTCGCCTTCATGGCCGATCAAGTGCCCGGCGGCCCGGAGGGGCCGAACAACTGGGGCGTGATAGGGATCAGCCGTGACCAGTGGCGACTCGTCGCCGCTGCGCTGGCGCTCGGCGGCAACGTCCGTGTCGGCCTCGAGGACAACTTCTACCTCCCGAACGGCGACATGGCGCGTTCGAACGGCGACCTGATCGCCAAGGCGCGCCAGATGACCGAGGACGTCGGCCGTCGCGCAGCCACCGTCGCCGAGGCGCGCGAGATGCTGGGAGTCCCGCGCCGGAGCCTGGCGTGACCTCGCCCACCGGCCAGGTGCCACGGGGGTCTGGGGGCGGGAGCCCCCAGGCGCTATCCGACGTAAAGGTGCTCGACCTCAGCCGGCTCCTCCCCGGTGGCTTCTGCTCGCTGCTGCTCGCCGACTTCGGCGCCGACGTGCTCAAGGTCGAGGACACCGGCATGGGCGACTACATCCGCTGGGCGCCGCCGTACTACGAGGGCGCCGACGACTCGGCCAAGTCCGCGCTCTACCTATCGCTCAACCGCAACAAGCGCTCGATCCGGCTCAACCTCAAGGAGGAGCGGGGGCGCGAGGTGCTGCTCGCGCTCGTGCGCGAGTACGACGTGCTGCTCGAGTCGTTCCGCCCGGGCGTGCTCGATCGTCTCGGCGTCGGCTACGAGCGGCTGCGTGAGGAGAACCCCGGCCTCGTCTACTGCGCGATCACCGGCTACGGCCAGGACGGTCCGTACCGCGATCGCGCCGGCCACGACATGAACTACCTCGGCCTGGTGGGGCTGCTCGGCATGACCGGCGAGAAGGACGGCCCGCCGGTCCAGGCGGCGGGCCAGATCGCCGACCTCGGTGGCGGCGCGCTGATGGCCGCCTTCGGGATCATGGCCGCGCTGCGCGAGCGCGAGCGGTCGGGCGAGGGCCAGCTCGTCGACGTCTCGATGGCCGACGGGGCGCTGTCCTGGCTGGCGATGGCCGCCGGCAAGTACCTCGCCGACGGCCAGGTGCCGAAGCGGGGCGAGGTCGACCTCGCGGGCGGATACCTCTGCTACCGGCCTTATGCCTGCTCGGACGGCCACGTCACCCTCGGCGCGCTCGAGCCGAAGTTCTGGCAGGCCTGGTGCCGCGGCGTCGGGCGCGAGGACCTGATCGAGAGGCAGTTCGAGCCGCCGGGCTCCGACGCTCACGCCGAGGTCGAGCGCGTCTTCGCCGAGCGCACGCGCAACGAGTGGACAGCGTTCGCCGCCGAGCACGACTGCTGCCTGGAGCCGGTGCTCGACCTCGACGAGGCGCTCGACTCGGAGCTCGTGCGCGCGCGGGAGATGGTCGTCGAGCTCGACCAGCCCGGCGCCGAGCGGCCGGTCCGCCAGCTCGGCGTCCCGGTCAAGATGTCGCGCACCCCTGGCGGCGTCCACGGCCCCGGACCGGTGCTCGGCGAGCACACCCACGAGGTGCTCTCAGGCCTCGGCTACTCGGCCGACGACATCGCGGCCCTCGAGCAGTCGGGCGCCGTCGCCGGTCCCTCGTCCGGCGCGACCGGATCGTTCATGGCATGAGCGACGGCAACGGCCGCCTCAAGATGAGCGAGCTCGCCGAGGCGAGCGGCGTCAGCGCCGGCACGATCAAGCACTACCTGCGCGAGGGCCTGCTGCCCGAGCCCGTGAAGACCTCGCGCAACATGGCCTACTACCCGCCCGACTTCGTCGAGCGCATCCGCCTGATCAAGCAGCTCCAGGAGGAGCGCTTCATGCCGCTCAAGGTGATCCGGCGCATGCTGGACGAGGACCCCGAGCGCGCCCAGGCGCTCGTCGAGCTCGAGGACAAGATCATCGAGCGCGCCCAGCGCGGCGAGCAGAGCCGCATCTCGCGCAGCGAGGTGGAATCCCGCTACGGCATCCCGCGCGAGGCGCTCGAGCGGATGGAGGAGATCGGCGTGCTGACGCCCAACTCCCGCGGCTTCGCCGAGCGCGACGTCCAGATCCTCGAGGCGATCAGCCGCTTCCGGGCTGGCGGCTACGACGAGCGGATCGGCTTCACCGTCTACGACACCCTGCGCTACAAGGACGCTCTTCAGCGCCTAGTCGAGGAGGAGGTCCGCGTCGTCATCGAGCGCCTCGCCGGCGAGGTCGACGCTGACCGCGTCGTCGAGCTGATGGAGGCCGGCGCCGAGCCCCTCCGCGACCTCATCGCCGCCATGCACTCCAAGCTGCTGGTGGAGGAGCTGCGGAGCCACCGCAAGAGCCTGGGATAGAGACCGGGGGCTCGCGCCCCCGGACCCCCGAGGCACCTGGCCGGTTGGTGTGTAACGGAGCGCTTTGCTCCGACCGCTACCAGAGGGCTTCGTGGTGCTCCATGACGCCGAAGCCCTCGGCCAGACGAAGGCCTCCCGGGAGCTCGCCGGTGAAGGTCCCGAACGGTTGGCGGTAGCCCGAGCGAACCAGCCAGGCGTTCGTCGAGTGCTCTCGGGCCGACCACTCATAGAACTCCAGTGCGCGGCCGTCCGCGAACGAGACCTCGGACAGGTCGGCGGCGAACTCGACCGGCGCCACGCTCACGGGGTCGTGGTCGATCCAGAGTGTCCGCTCGCTGCTCGACGCGGCGTCGTGGATGCCGGCGACGAGGTTCCAGCCGACGAGCCGTCCGTCGTCGAGCGTCCCGATTCCGGCTGACCAGCGCCACTCGGTGTGGCGCGCGTGGTAGCCGGCCGAGTCGTCGATGAAGCCGACGGGGCCGTCGATCTCATGGCGCCGGCCGTCCAGCTCGACCGTTCCGCGCGCCGCCAGGCAGGCCTGCTTGCGCGTCCAGATGTAGTCGCCGCCCTCGTCGACCGGCGAGACGATCTCGACGCCGTCGTGCTCGTCGAGCTCGAGCTCGATGCTCACGCCCTCTGCCTGCACGCGAACGGCAGAGCCGTCGAGCGTTACTCCTCCCCGTCCGAACGTCGTCCGCTCGCGCAGGGCGCCGTCCGGGGTAGCCACTGCCCACCAGCGTTGGGGCACGGGCCCGATCCACGCCTCGCCGACGCAGAGCATGACGTCGGTCGTGTAGACGCCGACGTAACGCCAGCGCTTGAGCGGCCGCGAGCCGAGCCGGCACGGCATCCGCTCAGGTGGGAGAGAGAGGTCGAGCTTGCGGACTGCGGGGCCGCGGACCGGTAGCTGTGCCACTGAGCAACCCTACCTCCCTGGGCAATCCTGGCCAGCCAGCCAGTCCGACTATCATCGCCGCATGGAGACCGCACGTCCCGCCCCACTGGAGACGCGAGTCAGTCGTGCGCTGCTGCGAGAGCTCCGCGACGGCCGGGCGATATCCGAGCCGTTTCCACCTGGCGTCGGACCGCTCGGCTTCGCGAAGACCCGTCAGATCGCTCGGGATCCGCTGCCGATCCTGCTCGACGCCTACGAGCGTTTCGGACCCGTCTTCTCGATGCGGATCATGTACCGCCGCCAGGTCTGGGCGATCGGCCCGGAGGCCAATCACCACATCCTCGTCTCGAACGCGCGCAACTACCACTGGCGCGAGGGTGGCTTCGGCGACCTGATCCCGCTGCTCGGCGACGGTCTGCTGACGATCGACGGCGACTACCACCGCCGGGCGCGCCGGATCATGCTGCCGGCCTTCCACCACGATCAGATCGCGGCGTCCGCCGACACGATGCTCGCCGAGGCCGATCGCGCGCTGGTCGGCTGGCGAGTGGGAGAGGTCGTCGACGTCTACCACTGGGCACGCGAGCTGGCGATGCGGATCGCGATGCGCGCCCTGCTCGGCCTCGATCCCGACGACGGCGACACGGGGCTGCGGGCGGCGCGGAAGTTCGAGGAGGCGCTGTCGTTCTATGGGACGGACTTCGCGGTGCGCCTCTTGCGCGGACCGGGCTCGCCCTGGAACCGGATGATGACGGCCCGTAGGGACCTCGACAGGATCCTCTACGCGGAGATCCGTCGCCGGCGCGCAAGTGGGGACCCTGGCGACGGCGACGTGCTCGGGATGCTGCTGGCCGCGACCGACGAGGACGGCTCGGCGTTGTCCGACCGGGAGGTCCGCGACCAGGCGATGACGCTGCTGTTCGCCGGGCACGACACCACGACCTCGACGATCTCCTTTCTGCTCTACGAGCTGGCGCGCAACCCCCGCGAGCTCGGTCTGCTCTACGAGGAGCAGGACGAGTTGCTCGACGGCCGCGCGCCCGGTCTCGGTGAGCTCACGGGCGGTCTGCCGCGACTCGAGATGGCGCTCGACGAGACATTGCGCCTCTACCCGCCGGCATGGGTCGGCCCCCGTCGTGCGATGGAGTCGGACGAGATCGCCGGGAAGCGGGTTCCCGCTGGCGCCTACGTCAGCTACTGCTCGTGGGCCAGTCACCGCCTGCCGGAGGTCTTCCCAGATCCTGAGTCGTTCGTGTCCGAGCGCTTCGCTCCGGACCGCAAGGCTGCGCTGCCGAAGGGCGCGTACGTGCCGTTCGGCGGCGGCTCGCGGACCTGCATCGGGATGCGCTTCGGCCAGATGGAGATTCGCGCGATCGCGATCAGCCTGTTGCGGCGCTTCCGGCTCGAGCTGCTGCCGGGCCGCACGATGACCGTGCGCCAGATGCCGACGCTGAGCCCCCGCGAGCCGCTCGAGATGACGGTCCGCGAGCGTGGCCTTCCGTCGCCTTCGCGGTTGCGCTCGCCCGCGGTTAGACTCGTTGACTGACGAGTCAATCGTCAGGAGAGTGGAGTGCGTGCAGCAGCGGTTCAGATGAGCTCGACTGAGGACAAGCAGCGCAATCTGGCGACAGCTGAGCGCCTCGTTCGCGCAGCGGCCGAGGACGGCGCCACGCTAGCCGTGCTCCCGGAGAAGTTCAACGTCATCGGCACTCACGACCAGCTGGTGGAAGGCGCCGAGCCGCTCGACGGACCGACGGTCGCCTGGGCACGCGACCTCGCGCGCGAGCTCTCGATCGACCTCGTCGCCGGCTCGATCGTCGAGCAGCGCCCCGGCCGCGACAAGCTCGCGAACACCTCGGTGCACATCGGCCCGGACGGTGAGATTCGCGCGGCCTACCGCAAGATCCACATGTTCGACGTGACGGTCGGCGGGCGCGAGTACCGCGAGTCGGACGCCGAGGAGGCGGGCGACGAGATCGTCGTCAGCGAGGCGGGAGACGTCAGCCTCGGCCTGACCGTCTGCTACGACCTGCGATTCCCCGAGCTGTACCGGATCCTCGCGGTGCGTGGTGCCCGTGTGCTGACGGTTCCGTCGGCCTTCACGGCCGTCACGGGCGCCGCCCACTGGGACACGCTGGTGCGGGCGCGGGCGATCGAGAACCAGGCGTTCGTCGTCGCCGCCGATCAGATCGGCGTCCATCCGGGCGGCAACGAGAGCTACGGCGGCTCGCAGATCGTCGATCCGTGGGGTGACGTGCTGGCACGCGCCGCTGACGAGGAGTGCTTCGTCGCCGCCGACCTGGACTTCGAGCGCCAGGACGAGGTGCGCACGACCCTGCCGAGCCTCGCCAACCGCATGCCGGCCGCCTACCGCTGGCCGGACGAGGCCCGCGCCTGATGGCCGCTGCCAACCCAAAGCCCGGCGCCGTCGACAAGCGTCGGCTGATCCTCGACGCGGCGATCACCGTCTTCGCCCGCCAGGGCTTTCACCACTGTCGCGTGTCCGACGTCGCCGACGAGGCGGGTGTCGCCTACGGCCTCGTCTACCACTACTTCGACTCCAAGGAGGAGATCCTCAACGAGCTCTTCCTCGAGCGCTGGCAGCTTATGCTCGACGCGATCGCCGAGATCGACCGCCGGGAGGGTCTGACCGCGCGCGAGAAGCTCCACGAGGTCGCCGGCTTCATCATCGACTCCTACCGCTACGAGCCGGACCTGATGAAGGTGATCATCGTCGAGGTGACCCGCGCCGCCAACTCGTTCGGCCGGCTGCACCTCGAGAAGATCCGTGAGGCCTACGCCGAGATCGCGGCGATCGTCGAGCAGGCGCGCCGGAGCGGTGACTTCAAGCAGGACATCTCGGCCGATTTCGCCGCGATGTGCTTCTACGGGGCGATCGAGCAGCTGCTCTCCGGCTGGATCTTCGACTACATCCCGCAGACCGACGCCGAGTTCGAGAGCGCGAAGGGCCTCGTCGTCGAGGCGATCTGCGGGGGCCTCGAGGCCTCGCCGACCGGAACGCCCGCGGTATCTGGTTGAATCGAGCCCAGATGCAGAACGCAATGCAGAACGATCTCGTCAAGCGGCTCATGTGGAGCGGGCTCCTCGCCGGAATCGGCGCGCTCACCACGATCGTCGCCCAACGGCTCGCGACCTTCATCTGGGAGCGGGCATTCGACGAGGACCCGCCCGACTACTGATGGCTGCCGGCGCCTATCCAGCGGGGGAGTCCGGCGAGCGCCGCGAGGGCGTGACGACCGAGATGCCGCGCGTCGATGGGACCTTCGGCTCCGGGCAGTCACCGGCCGATGCGCACGCCGCCGCGAGCCACGACGCCTTCGCCGAACGTCCCGAGGCCTACGTCGGCGCTGCGTTCCTCGGCGGTCTGGTCCTCGCCAAGCTGATCGGGAGGCTGCGCCGGTGACCCCAGGACCGAACGGATCTGAGAAGAGCCTCGGCGACGTCGTCTCGGAGGTCAGCGAGAAGGCGTCGCTGCTCGTCCGCGAGGAGATCGAGCTCGCGAAGGCCGAGGTCATCACCAAGGCCAAGAAGATGGGCCGCGGGGCGGCCATCGGCGCTGCCGCTGGCGTCTTCTTGATCTTCGCGCTGGTGACGTTCCTCCACGCCCTCGCCTGGTTCTTCGTCGACCTCTTCGACTTCTCTCAGCCCTGGATGGGCTACGGCCTCGTCACGCTGCTGCTCGTCGTACTGGGCGCGATCGCCGCAGCGGTAGCGGCGAAGCTGCTCAAGGCCGGCCCGCCGACCCCCGACATGGCGATCGAGCAGGCGAAGCTCACGCGCGCCTCGCTCGACAAGCAGTCGGTCGAGCGCGATCAGCTGGAGCGCTCGCTCGAGCGCACGAACGAGGCCGACAAGGCCGCCGCCTCGAAGGAGAGCTGACCATGGCGTCGAGCCTGCCCGCGAACCGCAGCCCCGAGCAGATCCGTGCTTCGATCGAGGAGACCCGCCGCGAGCTGGCCTTCTCGGTCAACGACCTCCGCTCGAAGGTCACCGAGATCGCCGACTGGCGCCGTCAGCTAGCGGACAACCGCCAGAAGGCGCTGACCGCGGCCGCGGTCACCGGCTTCGTCGTCGGCGGCGGCATCGCGGCGACCGTCTCGCTGTTTCGTAGACGCCGCTAAGCGGGCGCCGGAGGCGGCGGCTGTGACGCCGGCGGCTCGGCCGGCGGCACCTGCGTCCGCTCGCGCGGCTTGATGCCGCGGACGTCGGCCCACTCGCGCAGCGCGATCTGGATCGTGGCGGCGACGGGCACGGCGACGAGCGCGCCGAGGATCCCCAGCAGCGTCCCGCCGAACAGCACGGAGACGACGACGAGGAACGGATTGATGTCGACCGCCCGCCTCTGGATCTGGGGCTGGATCAGGTTGTTCTCGAGCTGCTGGTAGAGGATCGACCAGACCACCCAGACGATCGTGTCGGCCGGGAAGTCGTTGAACACCGTGACGATCCCGATGATCACCGCTCCGACCGTCGCACCGACGAGCGGGATCAGGTCGAGGAAGAAGACGAGCAGCGCGAGCGGCGCCGCGAAAGGAACGCCGAGGATCTCCAGCACGACGTAGGCGAGCACCCCGGCCAACGTCGCTTGCGCGAGCGCGCCCGCGACGTAGTTGCCGACCGCACGCGACGAGCGGTTCATCACCCGCTCGATCCGCAGCGCCCGGTCCTCCGGCACGAACCGCAGCCCGGACTCGATCCAGCGCCGCCCGCCGCCGAGCATGAACGCGGTGAGGATCAGGATGGTGATCAGCGCGAAGATGGAGTTGACGAGGCCGAAGCCGACGTCGCGCAGCACCACGGCCGCGTCGCCGATCTTGTTGGGCAGCTTGCCGGCCTCCTCCTCCAGCTTGCCGGTGATGTCGTAGTCCTCGTCGAGCTTCTGCAGACGGTCGTTGTCGTTGACGAAGTCGGAGATGTCGCGCGCGTACTGAGGCGCGTTTGTGGCGAGATCCTCGGCGCCGGAGACGATCGGAGGAAAGACGACGGCCCCGATCGCCACGGGCACCAGCAGCATCCCGACGTAGACGAGCGCGATCGCGACGCCGCGGTTCATGCGGCGGTTCAGGTAGTTGACGGGTCCCGACAGCGCGATGGTGAGGAAGACCGCGATCAGCAGCCAGCCGATCGGCTTGCGCAGCAGGTAGACCAGGTACAGCGAGATCAGCACCAGCACGGCGACGAGGACGGTGCGCATCACCGCGCGCGGCGACAGAGGGTCAGAGCCCATGGGCGGAAGACTGCCCGCCGCGTCGGACAGTGCGAGGAAGGGGAGCTACTCGAAGAAGTGAGTGGGGATCGAGCCGACGCCGAGCAGCCCCGGTCCCGTATGCGTGCTCAGCACAGGCCCGATCTCGCTGACGAACAGCGGCTCGCGACCGAAGACCTCCCGACAGCGCTCGACGAGCCGCTGCGCCTGATCCGGCGCGGCGCAGTGCTGCACGACCCACTCGTCCGCGCCGGAGTCGTGGCGCTGTTGGGCGTAGTCGACCATCCGCTCGAACATCCGCGAGCTCGTACGGACGCGCTCGACGGGCGCCAGCTCACGCTCGACGGTCAGGATCGGCTTGATCTTCAGCGTCGAGCCGATCCAGGCGCTCGCCGCGCCAATTCGCCCGCCGCGCTTGAGGAACTCGAGCGTGTCGATCGCGAACCACATCTTCAGCTCGGCGCGGGCACGGTTGGCGACGTCGACGACCTCATCGAGCGTGCCGCCTTGGGCCGCGCAGTGAGCCGCCGCGACCGCCACGAAACCGAGGCCGCCCGCTGCGGTGGCCGAGTCGACCAGGCGAATGCGCTCGCCGCCCTTGCCATCGCGCTCGAGTTGCTCCGCCGCTTGACGACCTGTCTCGACAGTGCCGGAGATCCCGCCCGAGATGTGGATCGAGACGACCTCGTGCCCCTGAGCGAGCAACGGCCCGTAGGCGCCGACGAAGTCACCGATCGACGGCTGCGAGGTCTTGGGAAGGCCGTCGCCCGCACGCAGCTCCTCGAAGAACGCGTCGTAGTCGGTGATCTCCGTCTCGCGGACTGTCCGGTCCGGGAAGACGACGTAGAGTGGGATAGCGGTGATCGCATACCGGCGGAGCGTCTCCGCCGGCAGGTACGCAGTGGTGTCGGTGACGACGGCGACCGCCATCCGGCGCACTCTACACGCGGCACAAGCGGTGCCCTCGTTCCCGTCCTGGCGCACAGGAACGAGGGCAGTGAAGGGTCACTGACTGCGGGTCGGGCGCTCCTCGTAGGCGCCGGAGCCGTTCGTCTCCGCGTTCGAGCGCAGGCGCATCGCCTCCTCGTCGTCCTCGTCGACGTCCGGGTCGAGCCGCTGCGCGTGCTCGTGGCGCTCCTCAGCAGAACGACGCTCACGGGCAGCCTCCGTCGACTGCTCCTCGGCGGCGGCCATCTCGGCACGGGCGCGGGCCTCGCGCTCGTCGGCCTCGGCCTGCTGGCGGTCGGCGCGGGCGGCGCTGATGCGCGCCTCCTCACGGTGCTCGCCGGCCTCGACGCGGCGCTGCTCCAGCTTCCGGTCGTTCGCCTTTCGCCCGGCCAGTACGACGATCGCCAGGACGATCAGCGCTACGACGATCAGGGCGATCAGCAATCCGGTGTCCATATTTACTCCTCCTCGGGGACTCCCACGGCTTACCCGTTACTGCGCGCCTAAAAACGCTACGCCGGCGCGTTGTCCAGCGATGCCCAGAGGTAGAGGCACGCCAGCGTGCGGTGCGGGCGCCAGCTCTCAGCCAGCTCCGTCAGCTCCGCAGGGGTCGGCAGCTCGTAGAGCCCATAGGCGAGCTGCGCGGCGCGCCGGATGCCGAGATCGCCTACCGGGAGGACATCGGGGCGACGGAGGTGGAGCATCAGGAACATGTCCGCGGTCCACTGGCCGAGTCCCTTGACCGCCGTCAGCATCGCCGTCACCTCCTCGTCCGTGAGGTGCGGCAGCGCATCTAGGTCGAGCTCGCCGTCCTCGACGTGCTGGGCGAGGTCGCGCAGGTAGCTCGCCTTGGCGCGCGAGAGCCCGACGGTGCGCAGTTGCTCGGGGTCGGTGTCCAGCAGCTCTCGCGGCGTGGGCGTGCGGTTCCCGTAGAGAGCGCACAGCCGGTCGTAGATCGTCCGCGCCGCCTTGACCGACAGCTGCTGTCCGACGATCGCCCGCAGCAACGCGCCGTAGGCATCGTCCGGCCGCCCCCGCCGCCGCTCCTCCTGATCGAGCGGCCCGTGCGACTTCACGAGCGCTCCGAGCACGGGCTCGCACCCGCACAGAAAGCCGAAAGGGGATGACGTCGGGGGGCTCGCGCCCCCCGCGCCCCCCGCGTCAGCTGGCCGGTGGGTGGCGCTACGCGGCGGCACGCCGACCATCGAAGAAATCGGCCTCGAGCTCGCCGAGCGGGGTGGATGGCGGATCGCCGAACAGCCACTCGCGCGAGATCCGGTTCCAGTTCGCGGTCGCCCCCAACTGACCCAGCACGCCGAGCACCAGCGCCTCCATCCGTCGCGCCAGCAGGGCGTCGGCAGGCATCGTCTGGTGACGCATCATGTCCCAGTACTGGGAACGCGGATCGCCCATGTCGATCACCACGCGGCCGACGAGCTCACGGTCGATCGTCACCTCGCGGTCCTCCGTGTACCAGGCGGTCACCGCGCGGAAGTGCTCGTAGAAGGCGTCGACGGGGATCGCGGGGTCGTCGGCGTCGAAGAAGCCCATCGAGGCCATCGCCGCGTGCAACTGCTCCGGCTTCCCGTCCATCGCCGCGCGGAAGACCGCGATCTCCTCGTCGAGATACTCGCGGCTCACCCGCTTCGTCATCCCGAAGTCGAGGAAAGCGACCTTGCCGTCGTCCATCAGCCGGTAGTTGCCGGGGTGCGGGTCGCCGGAGAAGTGGCCGTGGCGATAGAGCGAGCCGGAGAAGAAGCGGTAGACGATCTCGCCGAAGCGGTCGCGCTCCGCCTTGGGCATCTGGCGCACCTCCTCGAACGAGCGGCCCTCGACCCACTCCGTGACCAGCACGCGCTCGCGGCTGAGCGAGGTGATGACATCGGGGATCACGACGAACGGGTGGCCGCGCCAGTCGCGCGCGATCGCCCGCTGGGCCTGGGCCTCCTGCTCGTAGTCGAGCTCGTCGGAGAGTCGCTCCTTGATCTCGGCGGTCATCGCCTTGGCGTCGATGCCGGGAGCCATCCGCTTCGCCACGCGCATCAGCAGTCCGAGGTTCTGAAGGTCGGAGCGGACCGCCTCGGCGACGCCCGGGTACTGGACCTTGACTGCCACCTCGCGGCCCGCGTGACGACCGGCATCCTCGGACAGCCGCGCCCGGTAGACCTGTCCGATCGAGGCGGCGGCGATCGCCTCCTCGTCGAACTCGCTGAAGACGTCGCCGATCTTCTCGCCTAGCTCGTCCTCGATCACGCGGCGCATGTCCTTGAACGCGACGCGCGGTGCCGAGTCGCGCAGCTGGGCGAGCTTCTCCTGGATGCGCTCCTGGGCCTCGGGAGGGAACGCCCCGGTGTCGATGTACGAGGCGACCTGGCCGATCTTCATCGCGGCACCCTTCATGTTCCCGAGCACCTCGAGGATCTGCTCGGCGGCCTCGGCCTGGCGGCGCATCGCCGCCTCTCGGCGCCTCTCCTCGCCGCGCGTCAGGTTTGCCGCCTTGGTGGCGTAGTTGCGCGCGGTCTGCCCGCCGGCGAGGCCGGCCACCTTCGCCGTGCGCTTGATCCGCCCAGTCGGGATCGAGTTGTCCTTCTCCCGCGCCACCTCAGAGGACTCTAGGTGGTTGCGTCGCGGAATCCGCTCAGGCGGCGGAGCCGCAGGACGGCTCCTCCTCGGCTATGCGGAAGGACGAGCCGCAGCCGCACGATGCGACGACGTTCGGGTTGTTCACCTCGAAGCCGGCGCCCATCATGCTCTCGGCGTAGTCGACCTGGGAGCCCTCGACGTAGCGCAGGCTGGCCGGGTCGACGAGGATGTGGATCCCGCCGTGGTCGAAGACGTGGTCGTCCTCGCGCTTCTCGTCGAGTGCGAGCGCGTATTGGAAGCCGGAGCAGCCGCCGCCGCGTACGCCGACGCGCAGTCCGACCTCGCCCTCAGTCTCCTGCTGGCTGAGGAAGCCGCGGACCTTCTCGGCTGCGATGTCTGAGAGCGTCACCATTGCTTCAGTAAATATAGCGCCCCTCCGGTGCATCGCGCCCGAGGCGCGCAGCGAGGCCGCTAGACGTGCAGCTGCGGCTCGATGGCGTCGCTCTGACGGTGGATGAACCGGTCGAATAGCGGTACGGCGAACGAGTAGCGCCCCCACCGGTTCTTGTAGATCAGGCCCATGTCGCCCATCGAGGAGAGCATCTGATTCGCGTGGCTGTTCCCGAACGGCTTCGGGAGCATCTCCTTCGACTTGTCGACGATCTCCTGGACGGAGAACTCGCCGCCCGAGCTCTCCAGGTGGGCGATGACCCATAGAAGCTGACGCTGGCGATCGGTCGCTTTCGCCCACCGCCCGGCGAAGAAGTCCGTATCCAGCTTTCGGGTGATCGCGTCCAAGGGCACCGGCGAGACCGAGCCGTCGTCTCCATAGGACTGGATGAACGAGTCGTAAGCCTCTCGACATATGAACTGGATGAAGTATGGGTAGCCGCCGGACTCGTCGCAGATCATCGAGACGGAGTCCTCGTTGAAGCTGACCGGACAGTCACCACTGTCGATCGGGCGGAGGATGGCCTCGCGGCTGGCCCCGTCGTCGAGCCTGTCGAGGTTGACCACGCGGAACATGCGCTCCGCATAGGTCCGCGCCTCGACAAGCTTCGGGAAGAGCGTAGGCAGGCCGGTCAGGGCGAGCATGAACGGAATACCCTTGCGTTGAATGGACTGAAAGACGTCCAGCAGCACGCTGAGCGGGAACTCGTTCTTTCCGGGCGAGTCGACGAGGTTCTGAGCCTCGTCATAGGCGAAGACGATTCCCCGTTTGCTCTCGTTTGATGTCGCTTCCGCGACAAGCTCCAGGACGGCCTTGAGCTTGTCCGTGACGAGCCCAGGGGTCGCGGTATAGATGTCGACGAGGGTGCGGAAGTCGAGCTTCTTGGCCTCGGGCACCGCGGCGAAGCCGACGGAGCTTTGCTCGCCGATCGTCACCGACGAACTGACTACGGACAGGTCCGCTAGCAAGCGAACCGCGAGGGACTCCTCGCTCACGCTGACCGACTCCGACAGATCGGCGCCGACCCAGTGCCATCCGAGGCTGATGGCCATCGGTTTGAAGGTGTCGAGCAAGACTGTCTTGCCGACGCCCCGAAGTCCGGTCAGAACGAGGTTCTCGAGAATCGTCGTTTGACCGAGAAGCCTCTCGAACTCTCGCTTCTCGGGGTCACGGCCAGCCAGGAACGGAGGCGCATGCCCGGCGCCTGGCCTGAAGGGGTTCTCGAAAGGCGGGTTGGAAGTGTTAGGCATGATTACCCTCCTGACTAAATCAACACGTAAAGCTAATCCTAGCATCCGCGGGAGATGTAGCCAGTGGGCTAAGTTTAGCCACTGGCTAACTCCCTCTAACGCGCTATCGTGCCAGGTCGCGATGCCTTCCAGCGACGAGCTCAGACAGCGGATCGAGGTGGCCTTCCCGGGCTCGCTCGTGACCGTCGAGGACACCACCGGCGGCGGCGATCACTTCCGCGCCGAGATCGTGTCCGACCGCTTCGACGGCCTGTCCCGCATCCAGCAGCACAAGCTCGTCTACGACGTGTTCGGCCCTGAGGTCGGTGGAGCGATCCACGCGCTGTCGATCAAGACTTCTACGCCCGGAGGAACGACATGAACAACACCGAGATCCGCGAGTTCATCGAGGGTGCCATCGAGGAGAACCCGGTGATGCTGTTCATGAAGGGCAGCCCGGAGCAGCCGGCGTGCGGGTTCTCTGCGCGCACCGCAGCGTGCCTGAATGCGCTCGGCGTCCGCTATGCCGCGCTCGACATCCTGCCCGACCAACGCATCCGCGAGGAGCTGTCCGCCGTCTCGGGCTGGCCGACGATCCCGCAGCTGTTTGTCAAGGGCGAGCTCGTCGGCGGTTGCGACATCGTCACCGAGATGTACGAGAACGGTGAGCTTGCGGAGCTGCTCGGAGCCGAGCAGCCCGAGGAGGCCGGCGAGGTCGCCATGCAGTCGGAGGCGCCGGTCACCAAGGGCCCGGTGCCGCTCGAGAACCGCCTCGACTGAGCGCGGGTTTCGGCAGCGCGATGCGCGCGTTGGTCGCCTTGCTGCTGCTCTTGCTCGCCGTGCCGGGCTCGACGGCGGCGATGACGTTGATGACCGAGGACTCGCGCGTCTTCGACGACTTGAAGGGCTCGCCCCTGGCGGAGCAGGGCTACACGGTCGCCGAGCAGATGGGCGTTCGGATGATGCGCTACCACCGCGGGCTGGAGGGCGGCGTCGATCGTGAGACCGGCGCGGTCGGGCCGCCCGACGTGCCGCTCTACTTCGCGCGCGTCGACGGCTGGCTGAACGACGTGTTGCGGCGCGGGTTCCGTCCGTACCTCGCGATCTCGGTCCAGCCCGGCAGCTACGTCGACATGCCGTCGGTCGAGGCGTACGGCCGCTGGTGCGGCGACGTGGCGGCGAGATATGGCGACCGCATCTCGCGCTTCGCCGTCTGGAACGAGCCGAACAACGGCCTGTGGGGGCCGCTGCTGGTGGGCAAGCCGGCGCTCTACAACCGGCTCTACCGCGCCTGCTACGCGGCGGTCAAGTCGGCGACGGGCGGTGTGGCGAAGGTCTACTACGGCGAGATCGACGCCCACACCGCGGACCCTTGCGCGTGGGTCGAGAACAGCCTCGACGACGGTGGAACGACGCTCGCCGACGGCATCGCGATCCACACCTACCAGTGGAGAACGCCCCCAGACCGGCCTGCGGGCACCTACTGCCAGGGCATCGGGCGGCTCGACGACTGGAACGCCGAGAAGCGGTCGTGGGCCGAGCGCGGCCTGCTGCGCACCCCTGAGGGCGGCGAGCCGCCTCTGCTGATCACCGAGCATGGCTACTGCGCGCCGCACGGCGAGTGCCCGGCGGTCGAGGGCGGCGCCGACAACGCGATCGGGAGCGAGGCCGAGCGCGCCAGGCTGCTCCGCGCCGCGTTCCTCTTCGCCGAGTCACGCGGGGTAGAGGTATTCAGCCTCTACCACCTCTTCAACCAGCCGGATGCGCCCGGCCCGCTGTGGGACACAGGGATCCTCGACGCCGAGACAGGGGCGGCCACGCCGAGCGTCTGCGTACTGCGCGATCTGACGTCGTTCCGGCTCGTCGCGCTCGATCGCGACCCTGCGCGCTGGGACCCGGGGCCGAGCGGCTGTCGCTAGGCGCCTGGCTCGACGTCGACCGGTGCACCGAGCGCATCGGCCAACAGGTCCGTGCTGCGCCTGGCCGCCCAGACCGCCACTGCGGGATCGCCGCCGTCGCGGGCCAGCGCCTCGAGCGTCACTCGACCGTCGTGTGAGGCGACGCGGACTCCACCGACCGTGCCGTCGCGCCCGCGCTCGAGCTGCTCGGCGAGTCTGACGATCCCGGACAGGAGCCGCAGGCGCTCGCCGTCGCCCTTGCGCCGGAGCGCGCCGAGCTCGCTCGCGTCCGGGGTGCCCTTGCGGTGGTAGCGGGCGATCAACGCGACGAGCTCCAGCTCGCGCGGGCTGAACCCCGGCAGGCCGGCATGGAGGATCAGGTAGTGGGAGTGGCGGTGGTGGTCGTCGTAGTCGACGGTCATCCCGACGTCGTGGAGCAGGCCGGCGGCCCAGACGAGGTCGCGGTCGGCATCGTCGAGGTCGTGCAGCCTGGCGGCGCGCAAGGAGTCGAACAGGTCGACCGACAGCCGCGCGACGTGTTCGACGTGCGGGGGGTCGGTCGCGAAGCGGCGAGCGAGATTCTCGACGGCCCCACGGCGGACGTCGTCGAGCAGCGGAGGGCGGCGGTCGGAGAGCAGGTGCTCGAAGAAGACCCCCTCGCGCAGGCCGGCCTCGACCACCTCGAGCTCCGAGAAGCCGCCGTGCTCCATCGCCGCCGCGACGACGAGCGCTCCGCCGAGGATCACGTCGCCGCGGTCCGGCTTGATGCCCGGCACCTTGGCGCGCTCGGACGCCGGAAGCGAGGCGAGCAGCTCGATCAGCTCCTCGAGCGCGTCGCGGGTCAGCACGAACCCCTGCTCGTCCACGTCGGGCAGATCCATCCGCTTCTGGACGGCGCTGGCGAGGTTGCGGACCGTCCCGCCGATCGCGGCCAGCCGCCCTGACCGGGGGCGCGAGCCCCCGGTCGTTCTCCACCACTCGAACTCCGACAGGGTCTGAGCTACATGGGCTCGGAGCTTCGCCACCTGCTTCGGCGTCGCGTCGTCGTCCGGCAGGAACGCCTCGCTTATCCGCACGGCTCCCAGCCGCACGGACTCCGCCTCGACCAGCTGCCGGTCGGCGATCTGGGTCACCTGCACGCTGCCACCGCCGATGTCGATCCCGAAGCCGTCGGAGAGCGTGGTCGAGTTGACGATCGCCAGGTAGCCGTACCAGGCCTCCTCGGCGCCGGTCAGCACGCGCACCGAGAGGCCGGTTCGGTCGCGAATGGCCTCGAGCACGTCATCGCGGTTCGGCGCGTCGCGGATCGCGCTGGTCGCCACGGTGTCGACGGCATCGACGCCCGACGCGTCGAGGAAGGACGCGAAGACCGCCGACGTGGTCAGCGCGCGGTCGACCGGCCCGGGCAGCAGGACGCCTTCGTCGCCCATTCCCTCGCTGATCCGCACCGGCTCGCGGATCTCGTCGGCGAGCCCCCACCAGCCGTCGCGTTCGTAACGAAAGACGACCAGACGGAACGAGTTCGAGCCCATGTCGATGACGGCCAGCCGCTTCATTCGCCCGGATATCATCCCCCGCCGCGTGTCCACCGGAACTCCAGACAACCCACTGCGCGTGGCCGTCGTCGGCTCGGGGCCGGCCGGCTTCTACACCGCCGGCCACCTGCTCAACGCCAAGGACCTGGCAGCAGAGGTCGACATGTTCGACCGCCTGCCGACGCCGTTCGGGCTCGTCCGGGCCGGTGTCGCGCCGGACCATCCCAAGATCAAGTCGGTGACGCGCGTCTACGAGAAGACCGCCGCCAAGCCGGAGTTCCGCTTCTTCGGAAACGTCCACATCGGCCGCGACCTCACCCACGAGGACCTGCGCCGCCACTACCACGCGATCGTCTACTGCTTCGGCGCCGAGACCGACCGTCAGCTCGGCATCCCCGGCGAGGACCTGCCCGGCAGCTGGGCCGCCACCCAGTTCGTCGCCTGGTACAACGGCCACCCGGACTACCGCGACCTGGAGTTTGACCTCTCGTGCGAGCGGGTCGCGGTGATCGGCAACGGAAACGTGGCGATGGACGTCGCGCGGATGCTCGTGCTGCCGCGCGAGGAGCTCGAGGTGACCGACACCGCCGACCACGCGATCGACGTGCTTGCGAGCTCGAACGTCAAGGAGGTCGTGATCGTCGGCCGCCGCGGTCCGGCTCAGGCGGCGTTCACCAATCCCGAGCTGCGTGAGCTGGGCGAGCTGACCGACGCCGACGTGATCGTCGAGCCGTTCGAGCTCGATCGTCACAGCGCGCAGTCGATCGAGGGCGAGGGCGACATCACGCCGCGCCGGAACGTCGAGATCCTTCAGGAGCTCGCCGCCCGGCCACCCGAGGGCAAGGCCAAGCGCGTGGTGCTGCGCTTCCTGCTCTCGCCGGTGGAGATCAAGGGCGACGGCAAGGTCGAGCAACTCGAGCTCGTCCACAACAAGCTCGAGCACGGCGGCGGCGGTGGCATCCGCGCCCAGGCAACCGACGAGCACGAGACGCTCGACGTCGGGCTCGTGTTCCGCTCGATCGGCTACCGCGGCATCCCGATCGAGGGCGTCCCGTTCGACGACTGGAAGGGCACGATCCCCAACGACGAGGGGCGTGTCGTCGACCCGGAGGCCCAACGCGCGATCCCAGGGGTGTACGTCGCGGGCTGGATCAAACGCGGGCCGTCGGGAGTGATCGGCACGAACAAGCGCGACGCCCAGGAGACGGTCGAGCACATTCTCGAGGACGTCCACGAGAACCGGCTGCACGATCCCGAGCTCGCCGACCCGTCCGCGATCGAGCAGCTCGTCGCCGAGCGCCAGCCGGACGCGGTCGAGTACTCGGGTTGGGAGCTCATCGACGCCGCCGAGAAGGCCGCCGGCGAGCCGCACGGCCGTCCCCGGGTGAAGCTCACCCGTGTAGCCGAGATGCTCGAGGCCGCGCGCCGTACTGCTGACGTCTAGCCGAGCGCCGAGGCGGCAGTCACGGCCGTGCCGTCGAGCGCGTCGAGCGCTCGCTCGGGCGTCGCCGAGATGCACGTGAAGATCGGCGTCTCGGAGGCGGTGTAGGCGCTCGACTCGGTCGTGCGCAGCTCCTGGACGAGATCGAGGAACTCGGACGGGTCGCCGGCGTTGAACGAGACGACGAACTCCTGGTCGTCCAGGCCGTAGGAGTACGCCGTGTTGATCTCGATGCCGGCGTAGCGCTTGCCGACCTCGATGTGGCCGCGCATGATCCGCATCCGCTCCTCAGGCGCGAGCGCGTACCACTCGCGCTTCTTCCACATCGGGTAGACGATGAAGAAGTCGCGCTCCGACCCGGGGCGTGGAGCGGTCGGCTGCTCCTCCTCCGAGTACACCGACTCCTTGGTCATCGCCAGGTAGGAGTGTGAGATGTCGGCGAAGCGCATCAGGCCCGACTGGTTGAGCAGCACGTGCAGCTCGTGGATGGGGGCGAGCGTGGGGGCGACGGCGCGGACCATCAGGTCGCAGTCGCCGCGCGTGCCGACCAGCGAGTAGGCGCGCAGGAAGTGGTCTGAGGCGAACTCGTTGCAGGCTGCGGCGAACTCGCGCTTGTCCTGCGCCCGCTCGTCGGGGCCGCGCCGGCGCCACTCCGGGGAGACCTTGAGGAAGGTGTACTTGAGGTAGTTGCGGTCGGCCATCGGCGATTCAGTTTGCCGCATCCCGCGGGTGGTCTACGATGCGACAGTGCGCGTTGGGATCATCTCCCCGTACTCGTACACGTATCCAGGCGGTGTCGGCCGGCATGCCGAGGCCCTGACCCAGGAGCTGCTGGGGCAAGGCCACGACGTGCGCCTCTTGGCCCCATACGACCCCGACGACCGTCTGGCACGTGCGACTCATCGGGGCGCGGCACCCGAGCGCCTGCCCCTGCCCGACTACCTCGTCCCGCTCGGACGCACCGTCGGCCTGCCGATGAACGGCGCCGTCTCGAACCTCTCGGTGTTCCCAGAGGCGGTGTCGGCGCTCGGCCGCGAGCTGCGCAACGGCAGCTACGACGTCGTCCACGTGCACGAGCCGAACGTGCCGGCCGTGAGCTGGGCGGCGACCGAGATGGCGCGCGTGCCGCTCGTCGGCACCTTCCACACCTACTCGCGCAACCGCGTCGTCAACGGCGTGGCGGCTAACTTCGTCGGCGCCCGCCGGCTCTACAACAAGCTGCACGTCCGGATCGCCGTCTCCGAAGCCGCTCGCTGGACGGCACAGCGCTTCTACGCCGGTGAGTACCGAATCGTCCCGAACGGCGTGGACCTGGGCGCGGCCCGCCCGGCCGACTGCGCTGGACGCGACCGTCTCGAGCTGCTGTTCGTCGGCCGCGCCGAGGCGCGCAAGGGCCTGCCAGTTCTGATGCGCGCCTTCGAGGCGCTGCGCAGCGCTGGCGTCGACGCCCGGCTTACCGTGGCCGGTGCGACCCACGACGAGGTGGCGCCGATGCTGCTCGACGTCGAGGGCGTCCACGTGGCCGGGCGCGTCGACGAGGCGGAGAAGTGGCGCCTGCTCGGCGAGGCCGACCTGCTCGTCGCGCCGTCGCTCGGCGGCGAGAGCTTCGGCATGGTCCTGACGGAGGCCTTCGCCTCCTCGACGCCGGTGGTCGCCTCGGACATCGGCGGCTACCGCGACGTGGTGCGGCATGGGGTGGACGGCGTCCTCGTGCCGCCGGCCGATCCCGCCGCGCTCGCCGAGGTGCTGCTCGAGCTGGGAGTCGACGGGGCCGCACGCCAGCGGATGGCGGCCGCGGCTCGCGAGCGGGCCGAGCGCTTCTCCTGGCCGCACGTCACCGCTGAGGTGCTCGGTGCCTACGGGGACGCGGTCGAGCTTGCCGCGCCCGTGACGCGCGTAGCGCGAGCAGGCACGCGCCTCGGCCTCGTGGCTGCGGCGCCGCTCAGTGCCGATGGGCCGACCGAGCTTCCCGTCATCGAGCCGGAGCTGCCAGCCGAGGAGCGCCGCGGACGCTGGCGCAAGGCCCGTCGCGCCGCCACGGTCGCCGGCATGGCCGGTGGCGTCGGGCTCGCAGCTCTCGCGCTCGACCGGATCGGCATCGACTCGATCGGCAAGGCGATGCTCGCCGCGACTCCGGTCTGGGTGTTGGCCGCCTTCGCCCTGATGTGCGCTTCGATGCTCCTGCGTGCCGAGTCGTGGCACGCGATTCTTCGCGCTGCGCTGCCGGGCGTTCGTGTGCACCGTCGAGACGCGGCCCGAGCGACGATGATCGGGGTCCTGATGTCGGCGACGCTGCCCGCCCGCCTGGGTGAGCCATCGCGCGCGTTGATCATGTCCCGCCGGCTCGGTCGCGTGCGCGACCGCTTCCCAGTCGTACTCGGCTCGCTCGTCTCCCAGACGCTGCTGAACATCCTGGCGCTGGTGATCCTCGGCGCGGTGATGTTCGCCACCGTCGGGATCTTCCGCGGCGGCGAGGACTCGCTCGTCTTCGTGACGATCGCGCCGCTCGTGCTCGCCGTGCTCGTCCTCGGCGCGCCGATGCTCCTGCGCCGCGGCAAGCCCTCGCGCTTCGTCCGCGTGCAGCGCGCCGCGGCCCTGGCACGTGGCGCGATGGTCCAGGTGCGCAGCGGCCTCAAGGTCTTCGGCCAGCCGCGGCTGGGTGTGTGGGCGACGACCATGCAGCTCTCTGCTTGGGCGATCCAGTGGCTGTCTTGCTATGTCCTGCTGGTTGCGCTCGGGCTCGACGGCGAAGCAGGCGTAGGCGCCGCCGCCGCAGTGCTGTTCGCCGTCAACGTGACCGCCGCGCTGCCGGCGACGCCGTCCAACCTCGGCGTCTTCCAGGCCGCCTGCGTAGCGGTCCTGTCGGCCTACGGCGTCGGCAAGACCGACGCGCTCGCCTACGGGATCATCCTGCAGGCGGTCGAGATCGCGACGGCTTTCGCAATGGGCGCGCCCGCACTGCTGCGTGAGGGCATGACGTGGCGCGATCTGCGCCTACGGGCGTTGCACGCGGCGCCAGTCGAGCTGCGGGCCGTGACGCGGGACGCGGCTTAGGCGCGTCGAAGGTTCACGTACCGGGGCTCCGCCCGAGAAGGCGCCCTTACGTGGCGTGATCTCTAAGCGCCACCCGGTTGGTAGTTTTATGCCATGCGTATTGCCATCGATAGCGCAGGTCGGCTTGTGATCCCGAAGGCGCTCAGAGGAGAGCTCGGGATCAATGGCCCTGCTGAGCTCGAGATCGCGGCGCGAGACGGGCGTCTCGAGCTCACGGTCGCCGACATTCCCGCGCGTGTAGCCGAGCGCGACGGACTCGCGGTGATCGAAACCGACGGTCCGATCGAGCCGCTCACGGTCGCTCAGACGCGTGCCGCGATAGACCGCATCCGCCGGTGATCACCCCGGACACCAGCGTCGTGATCGCGGCCCTAGCTCCGTGGCACGAGGCTCATGAAGCTGCGACGGAGGCGCTCGACGGGATCGGTGTTCGCCTAGTCGCACATGTCGCTTTCGAGACCACGTCGGCGCTCAGCCGAATGCCGGAGGGCAGTCGTATCGCTCCGGCGGTCATTCTCGAGGCGATCGAGCGACGCTTCCCGGAGCCGTGGATGTCGCTCGACGGTGAGGCGACTCGGGAAGCGCTCCAACGGGCGGTCGCAGCGGGAGTTCGGGGAGGAGCGCTCTACGACGCGCTCATCGGAGCGACCGCGCAGCATGCCGGCGTGCAGGTACTGACGGCAGACAGGCGCGCTAGGGTCGCCTACGAGTCCGTTGCGGCGCGCCCGGTATTTCTCTCCGCCGCCTAGCGTCGGGCCCGCTTCGCACTGGAAACTTGAGGTTTGGTCGCCTCGGTCCGATGCAGTTGGAGAGCAGGTTCTCCAACGCGGCGTGGCGGGCGTTGGAGAAGTACGCCACCCCCACAGGAGCTTATGCCGGGCGATTTGAAGCTCATCTTGGTCATGCTCGCTGCTTTCATCGGCGGCGCGGTTCCGGCATCTGCCGCCGAGCCAAGCACGTCTAGGATCGACGTCAGCTCCGTTCGCGGCGCGACGGTGCCGGGCGAGGTGATCGTCCGGTTCGATCGGGGAGCCACCCCCGACGATCGGCGCGCAGCCCGGCGCGCAGCGAGTGTCTCCTTCGAGCAGTCGCTGGAGGTCCCGCGAGCCCAGCTCGTCGCGGCGGATGGCGTGAAGACCGCGATCAAGCGGCTCGAGGCACAGCCGGGCGTCGCCTACGCCCAGCCGAACTACCGCTACCGAGCCTCGGCTGCCGACACCTTCCTCGGGGACCTGTGGGGCCTGAAGGACTCGTCGGCTCCCGATCCGGGCGTGGACGCCATCGCGAGCTGGGACACCACGCGCGGAGCAGGGCAGGTGATTGCAGTCGTCGACACAGGCGTCGCGCTCGACCATCCCGACCTCGCGAACAACGTCTGGACCGGACCGAACGGGATCCACGGGCATGACTTCGTCGACGGCGACACCGATCCCGACGACTACGACTTCCATGGAACGCACGTGGCGGGAACGGCTGCTGCAGTAGCCGACAACGGGCTCGGGATCGCCGGCGTGGCTCCCGACGCGCAGATCATGGCGGTGCGAGTGCTCGACGGCGACGGCAGTGGATCGAGCGCCGACATCGGCGATGGGATCGCATTCGCGGCGCATAACGGCGCCGATGTCATCAACCTCAGCCTCGGCGGTCCCGCGGGCGGCGGAGACGTCTTCATGTCGAATGCCGTCACGGTCGCCGATCAGGCGAACGCCGTCGTGGTCGTCGCGGCCGGCAACGACTCGAAGGACAACGACCTCGAGCCGACGACTCCCTGCAATCTCCCGCAGGCGAACCTGATCTGCGTGGCGGCGGTCAACCGGTCCGGCGGGCTCGCCGGGTTCTCGAACTTCGGCGCCAAGTCGGTCGACGTCGGCGCGCCCGGCACGAGCATCCTCAGCGCGAAGAACGACTACCGGCCCGTCTTCGAGGAGGACTTCGACACAGGCCTTGCGGCCTGGGACTCGTTCACCGCCGCCGGATCGTCCGCCTGGGCCCGGACCACGAGCCAGTTCTCCAGCGGCACCCACTCGGTGACCGACAGTCCCGCCGGTCCCTATGCGAACGACACCGACTCCGAGCTCTTCGCCGCGGCTCCGCTGGACCTCGGCTCCGAGCGTGGCTGCCGCGTGCACGTCGACCTGCTCTACGACATCCAGTCGCCCGACTCCGACGGATCGTTCTTCGACTTCCTGTTCGTCGGCGGCGTGACAAACGACCCGGATACGTTCGACGGCGTTCCGTTCGCGGGCCGGTCGTTCGGTTACGCGAGCGGCACGTTCTTCGAGGAGGAGGCGTCGATCTCGGATCTCGACGGGCGCAACGACGTCTTCCCGTTCCTCGGCTTGTCCAGCGACGAGGCGGTCCAGGCGGATGGCGCCTACGCCGACGACCTGACGGTGGAGTGTCGCGACGACAGTTACCTCGACGACAAGACGGACGCCGGCAACTACGTGGTCTTCCAGGGCACGTCGATGGCGACGCCGCACGTCGCAGGCGTGGCGGCGCTCGTACGGGCGGCGGACCCCGGCATCTCGGACACGCAGGTCGTCAGGGCGATCAAGGAGGGCGGCACACCGCTCGGATCGCTGGCCGGCAAGACGGTCTCGGGGGGTACCGCCGACGCCGGTGGAGCGATCGCCACGGCGCTCGCCCTGCCGAACACGCCACCGCAGCAGCCGACTCCCCCAGCGTCCCTCTCTCGCAGTTCGGCGCCGGTCCCTACCGCCCCCGCAAGGCCCGATCTCAGCAGGTCGCCGAAGGCGCTGCGGATCTCGAAGAGGGGCGTCCTGAAGTACTCGTTCCGCGCAACGCCGGGACTCACCGGGCAGGCGACCTTCCGCACACGCGTCAAGGCCGTCGTCTCGCGCAGGACACGCCTGACGATCGGAAGCAAGTCCTTCAAGGTCCCGAGCACCGGGCGAGTCACGGTCAAGGTCAGGCTGTCGAAGAAGCAGCGCCGGACCCTGCGGCGCAACCGGAGGCTGCTCTTGAACGCGACGGTAGTCGTCCGCAACGCGGCCGGACTCTCGTCGAGGGCGAGGAAGCGCCTGACGGTGAGGCCGCCCAGGCGCTGAGCGACTCAGCCCAACCTTCACACAACGATGTCAAGGTTGTCCGCCGTTCGATAGCCTGGCCTGCCATGAGCCGCGACTACCTCCAGGCAGTGAACCAGCGCGTCGTCGTCTTCGACGGCGGCATGGGCGCGACGCTCGAGCAGTTCGACCTAACTCAGGAGGACTACGGCGGGCTGCAGGGCAAGTGCCACGAGGCGCTGATCCTCAACCGCCCCGACGTCATCGAGGGCGTCCACGCGTCGATGGTCGAGGCCGGAGCGGAGGTCGTCGAGACAGACACCTTCCAGGCGAGCCGGCTCAAGCTCGACGAGTGGGGCCTGGCCGACTACACGGCCGAGATCAACCAGAAGGCCGCCGAGATCGCGCGCAAGGCGGTCGGTGAGGACCGCTTCGTCGCCGGCTCGATCGGACCGACCGGCTTCCTGCCGGCGTCCGACGACCCGACGCTCGGCAACATCCGCTTCCGCGACCTCGTCGAGGTCTTCACCGAGCAGGCCGAGGGCCTGATCTCCGGCGGCGTCGACCTGCTGATCATCGAGACGGCGCAGGACATCCTCGAGGTCAAGGCGGCGATCTTCGGAGCGCGTGCGGCGTTCGCCTCGACCGGGCGCAAGGTGCCGATCCAGTGCTCGGTCTCCCTGCTGCCCAACGGCGGCAAGATGCTGCTCGGCACCGACATCCAGGCCGTGCTCACGACGCTCACCGCGCTCGACGTCCAGGTCGTCGGACTCAACTGCTCGACCGGCCCGGAGGACATGCGCGACGCGATCCGCTTCCTCGGCGAGAGCAGCACGCTCCCGGTCCACTGCATCCCGAACGCCGGCCTGCCGCTCCAGGGACCGGACGGCGAGACGATCTTCCCCGAGGAGCCCGAGCCGCTCGCGAAGGTGCTCGGCGAGTTCGTCGACAAGTACGGCGTCGGCATCGTCGGCGGCTGCTGCGGCACGACGCCCGATCACATCCGCGCCATCGTGGAGCGGGTGAGCGGCAAGCCTGTCGGCCCGCGGCCGAAGCCGGGCGAGCCGTTCGTGTCGAGCATGATGACCGCGACGGCGCTCGTCCAGGAGCCGCGCCCGACGCTGGTCGGCGAGCGCGTCAACTCGCAGGGCTCGCGCAAGGCGAAGGAGATGCTGCTGGCCGACGACTACGACGGCCTCGTGCAGATCGCCGAGGACCAGGTCGAGGGCGGCGCGCACGTGCTCGACCTCTGCGTCGCGCTGACCGAGCGCACCGAGGACGAGGGTGAGCAGATGCGCAAGGTCGCCGAGCGCGTGTCGCTCAGTCAGCCCGCGCCGATCCAGGTCGACTCGACCGAGCCCGACGTGATCGAGGAGGCGCTCGAGCAGATCCCCGGCCGGGGGATCGTCAACTCGGTCAACCTCGAGGCCGGCGAGGACAAGCTCGACCGCGTCGTCCCGCTCGCGATCGCCCACGGCGCGGCGCTGATCGCGCTGACGATCGACGAGGTCGGCATGGCGAAGACGCGCGAGCGCAAGCTCGAGATCGCCCAGCGGATCAAGGCGCTGGCCTGCGACAAGCACGGGCTCGACCCGCAGCTGCTGATCTTCGACGCGCTCACCTTCACGCTCACGACCGGCGACGACGAGTGGAAGCCGTCCGCGGTCGAGACGATCGAAGGCATCCGGCTGATCAAGCAGGAGCTGCCCGAGTGCAAGACGTCGCTCGGCGTCTCGAACGTCTCGTTCGGCGTCTCGCCGCACGCCCGCGCGGCGCTCAACTCGGTCTTCCTGCACCACTGCGTCGAGGCGGGCCTGGACCTCGCGATGGTCAACCCGAACCACATCACGCCCTACGGCGAGATCCCGGACAACGAGCGCGAGCTGGTCAACGACCTCGTGTTCAACAAGCGCGAGGACGCGCTCGAGCGGTTCATCGGCCACTACGAGTCCAAGGGCGAGGCCGAGGCGGCCGACACTGCCGATCCGACGGCTGACATGGAGCCCGAGGAGGCTCTGCACTGGCACATCCTGCGGCGCAAGAAGGACGGCGTCGAGGCCCAGATCGACAAGTCGGTCGAGAAGATCGGCGCCGTCCCGACGCTCAACAAGGTGCTGCTGCCGGCGATGAAGGAGGTCGGCGACAAGTTCGGCGCCGGCGAGCTGATCCTGCCGTTCGTCCTGCAGTCGGCCGAGGTGATGAAGCGCGCCGTGGCGCAGCTCGAGAACTACCTCGACCGGATCGACGGCCACACGAAGGGCAAGGTCGTGATCGCGACCGTCTTCGGCGACGTCCACGACATCGGCAAGTCGCTCGTCAACACGATCCTCACCAACAACGGCTACACCGTCATCGACCTCGGCAAGCAGGTGCCGGTCGACACGATCATCGACGCGGCGATCGAGCACGACGCCGACGCGATCGGCCTCTCGGCGCTGCTCGTCTCGACCTCGAAGCAGATGCCGATCTGCGTCGGCGAGCTGCACGAGCGCGGATTGGAGTTCCCGGTGCTGGTCGGCGGCGCGGCGATCAACCGCGACTTCGGCAGCCGGATGCTCTACCCGAAAGGCAAGGCATCCGACGAGGTCTACGACCCGGGCGTCTTCTACTGCAAGGACGCCTTCCAGGGACTCGACACGATGGACGCGCTGATCGACGACGAGGCGCGCGCCGGGCTGATCGAGAAGATCCGCGACCAGGCCGCGACGCTGCGCAACAAGCCGGTCGTGATCGACGACTCGCCGCCGGTCACCGACGCCAGCGTGCGCTCGAAGACGCGCACTGACACGCCGATCCCCGAGCCGCCCTACTGGGGCGCGCGTGAGCTCGCCGTCGACCTCGACGACGTCTTCCCGTACCTCGACCGCCACGTGCTGTTCAAGCTGCATTGGGGCGGGCGCGGCAAGAAGGGGGAGGAGTGGCGCCAGATCGTCGAGGGCCACGACGGCGAGGAGGGCTTCCGCCCCAAGCTCGAGCGGATGTGGCGCGAGCAGGACTACCTCGAGCCCAAGGCGCGGCTCGGCTACTTCCCGTGCAACAGCGACGGCAACGACCTCGTGATCTTCGACCCCGAGGACCACGACCGCGAGATCGAGCGGCTGACCTTCCCGCGCCAGCCCAAGCACGACCGCATCTGCCTGGCCGACTTCTATCGGCCGATCGGCTCCGGCGAGCGCGACGTCGTGGCGCTCCAGGGAGTCACCGTCGGGCCGAAGTCGACCGACCGGATGGCCGAGCTCGAGCAGGCTGGCGAGTTTGCCGAGCAGCTCTTCGTCCACGGCCTCGCCGTCCAGTCGGCCGAGGGCCTCGCCGAGTGGCTGCACTCCGAGGTCCGCCGCAACCTCGAGATCGACGCCGACCAGGGCCGCCGCTACTCCTGGGGCTACCCGGCCTGCCCGGACCAGTCGGAGCACGAGAAGGTCTGGCGCCTGCTCGATCTGGATCAGATCGGCATGTACCTCTCAGACGGCTTCGCCGTGATGCCCGAGCAGTCGACGGTCGCGATCGTCGCCCATCATCCCCAGGCGGTCTACTTCGGCATGAAGTCCGGCTTCATCCCCGAGGACAAGGCCCCCGACGAGCTGATCGCCGGCACCGAGCGCGGCGGCGAGCTCCCGCCTGAGGACGAGGCCCGGGATGGGGCGGTCGAGCAGGAGGCCGTGCAGCGTGCGGCCGACGAGCTAGCCCGCTAGCTCAGCAGCCACCGGCCAGGTGCCACGGGGGGCCCGGGGGGCGCGAGCCCCCCGACCAATTTCAGGCGTGAGAACGCGGCGTGCCAAATCTTCGCCACGTGGATAAAGACCCTGGATCGGGGCGGACATACGTTGGCGAGGTCAATCTGTCCCCCGATCCGGTGGCCGTGAGCCGCCGGGGTCAAGGAGAAACCTCACACGATGAGATCAAGTGTGAAAAGGGCTGGCCCCGCCGTGCTGGCGATGCTCCTCATGGCGCTCGTCCTGCCCGCGGTGTCGCTGGCCACATCAGACGACTTGAAGCAGGCCATCGACGGAACGCTTGGAGAGACCGTTCCGATCAACACGATGTGGGTGGTCATCGCGGCCGTCTTCGTCCTGTTCATGCAGGCCGGCTTCATGTTCCTCGAGGTCGGCTTCTCGCGTGGCAAGAACGTCGGCACCGGCGTAGCCAAGATCCTGACGAACCTCTCGATCGCGGCCATCTGCTACTGGGCGGTCGGCTTCGCGTTCGCGTTCGGCTCCGAGGACGTGCTCGGCATCTCGTCGTCGCTGATCGGGAGCAACGGGTTCTTCCTCCAGTTCAGCGGGAACCCGGTCGAGGCGCTGCCCGTGATGGGCGTGTCCGACGCGCTGCCCGAGGCGAAGTTCCTGTTCCAGTTCTCGTTCTGCGCGGTGTCGCTGGCGATCGTCTGGGGCTCGACGCTCGAGCGGATCAAGTACAGCGCCTACGTCATCTACGCGATCGTGTTCGCGTCGATCATCTATCCGATCGGCTCGCACTGGGTCTTCGGCGGTGGCTGGCTGCAGAACGGCGACACGCCGCTGATGCCGACCGGCATGCAGGACTTCGCCGGCTCGACCGCCGTCCACCTCATCGGGGCGACCGGTGCTCTCGCGGCGCTGCTGCTGCTCGGAGCTCGTAAGGGCAAGTACGGCCCCGACGGCAAGCCGCGCGTCATCCCGGGTCACTCGATGCCGCTCGTCGGCCTCGGCGTGATGATCCTGTTCTTCGGCTGGTTCGGCTTCAACCCGGGCTCGACGTTGGCAGCCACCGACGGCCGTCTGGCCGAGGTCGCCGTCGTGACGCTGCTCGGTGCCGCCGGCGGTGTGATCGGTGCCTTCGTCGCCTCGCAGCTGAGGCTGAAGACGATCGACATCGGCATGATCTGCAACGGCATGATCGCCGGCCTGGTCGCGATCACGGCACCCTCGGGCTACGTGGAGGCCTGGGCCGGTCCGATCATCGGCTTCGTCGCCGGCTTGATCGTCGTGTTCGGCGTGATCGCCATCGACAAGCGGATCGACGATCCGATCGGAGCCACGTCAGCGCATGGCCTGGCGGGCATCTGGGGCACGATCTCATGCGGTCTGTTCACGGCGCCGCGCCTCGCCCAGTACAACGCCTTCGGCGATCCCGACGGCGGCCTGTTCTACTCGGGCGAGCTCACCCAGCTGATCGCCCAGGTGGTCGGCGTGCTGATCGCCTTCGCCTTCGTGTTCATCCTCAGCTACCTGACCTTCGCCATCATCAAGGCGACGATCGGCCTGCGGGTGAGCGAGGAGGAGGAGGATGCCGGCCTCGACATCGTCGAGCACGGCATGTACGGCTACCCGGAGCAGTTCATCCCGCTGCCCGAGATCGGAGCCGCCTCGACGGGGCCGGCCGCGCTCGGCACATCGGTGGGAGCATCACCCAGTGGGACGACAACTACCAAGACACCCGCTGAGGGGGTGACAGCATGAAGAAGATCGAGGCGTTCATTCGCCACGAGGCCTTCGAGTCGATCCGCATGGAGCTGCTCGAGAAGGGCTTCCCGAGCCTCTCCGTCGCGGAGTACAAGGGCTCGGGCAGGCAGAAGGGCATCACGGAGCACTACCGCGGCTCTGAGATGACCATCCACCTGCGGCCCAAGCTCAAGCTCGAGATCGTCGTCGAGGCCAAAGACGTGGGCGTGATCACGGAGGTGATCCTGAAGCACGCTCGCACGGGCCAGGTCGGGGACGGCAAGATCTTCGTCCTACCGATTGAGGAGGCGATACGCATCCGCACAGGTGAGGACGGAGACCTCGTCCTGCAGGGCCATGGCTCGGAGGAGATCCCGGCGGGGGCCTAGCTCCTCTCCCACCTCGCCGGGGCTTCGCCAACCGGCGGGCGCGCACGGGGGCGCGCCCGCCGGGCGAAGCCCGGCTTCGTTCGATTTGTACATGTGGACATAGGCCCGCGGCCATCGCGGGTTTAGAGTCCGCTTGACCTGACCCCCGTAGGAGGCCCCGTACACCGATGTCAAGGATTCGCCAGCAGAACGTCACGGCTGCCCGATGGAGCCCCAATGGGAGCGCTCTCGGTGCGGTAGACCTCTCCCAGCCGGGCAACAACCCGTTCGGCGAGAACGTCTTCTCGCTCTCGGTCCAGCGCCAGCGGCTGCCGAAGGACGTCTTCAAGCGCCTTCAGCGCACGCTCGACAAGGGCGAGGCGATCGATCCCGCGCTCGCCGACTCCGTCGCCGCCGCGATGAAGGACTGGGCGCTGGAGAAGGGTGCCACCCACTACACCCACATGTTCCAGCCGCTCACCGGCCTGACGGCTGAGAAGCACGACTCGTTCTTCAACCCGGCCGGTGAGGGCACCGCGCTCGCCGAGTTCTCCGGCAAGGAGCTGATCCAGGGCGAGCCCGACGCGTCCTCGTTCCCGACCGGCGGCATCCGCGCGACCTTCGAGGCGCGTGGCTACACCGCCTGGGACCCGACGAGCCCGGCGTTCGTGCTCGAGAACCCGAACGGCACGCTGCTCTGCATCCCGACGGCGTTCGCATCCTGGACGGGCGAGGCGCTCGACGGGAAGATCCCGCTGCTGCGCTCGATGGACGCGCTCTCGCGGTCGGCGATCCGCGCGCTGCGGCTGCTCGGCGACGACACCGCCCAGCGCGTCTTCACGACGGTCGGCCCGGAGCAGGAGTACTTCCTCGTCGACGAGCAGTACTACTTCGAGCGCCCCGATCTGATCACCACCGGTCGCACGCTGTTCGGCGCCCAGCCGCCGAAGGGCCACGAGCTCGACGACCACTACTTCGGCTCGATCCCCGAGCGCGTGCTCGCCTTCATGATGGAGGCGGAGCTCGAGCTGGCGCGACTCGGGGTGCCGGTCAAGACCCGTCACAACGAGGTCGCGCCGGGCCAGTACGAGCTCGCTCCGATGTTCGAGAACTCGAACGTCGGCTCGGACCACCAGCAGCTGACGATGCAGGTGCTTCCGCGCGTGGCGCGCAAGTACGGCCTGGTCTGCCTGCTGCACGAGAAGCCCTTCGCGGGCGTCAACGGCTCGGGCAAGCACAACAACTGGTCGATGGGCACCGACACGGGCGCGAACCTGCTCGAGCCCGGCGACACCCCGGCGGAGAACATCAACTTCCTGTTCTTCTGTGCCGCCGTCGTCCAGGCGGTCAACAAGCATCAGGGGCTGTTGCGCGCGTCGGTGGCGAACATCGGCCAGGACCACCGTCTCGGCGCCAACGAGGCGCCGCCGGCGATCATCTCGATCTTCCTCGGCGGCGAGCTCGAGAAGGTCTTCGAGGCGATCTCGTCGGGCAAGGGGGATCCGCACACGCCCGGGTCGTTCCTCGGGCTCGGCACGCCGGTGCTTCCGGCGCTGCCGATGCACGGCGGCGACCGCAACCGCACCTCGCCGTTCGCCTTCACCGGGAACAAGTTCGAGTTCCGGGCGCTCGGCTCGAGCATGTCGCTCGCGTTCCCGAACACGGTGCTCAACACGATCGCCGCGGAGGCGATCGACGAGCTCGCCGACAAGCTCGAGGCGAAGGGCGGCGACGACGTCGCCCACGCCGTGACAGAGGTCGTCAAGGAGGCCTACGACGCGAACAAGGCGGTCCTCTTCGGGGGTGACAACTACTCCGACGAGTGGCACGCCGAGGCCGAGCAGCGCGGGCTGAAGAACCTGCGCACGACGCCCGACGCACTGCCTGAGGTGATTGCGCCTGACACGATCGCCGCCTTCGAGAAGTACGAGGTGCTGTCCGAGCGCGAGCTCGAGTCACGCTTCGAGGTCTGGACCGAGCAGTACGTCACCCGCGCGAACATCGAGGCAGAGACGACGCAGTCGATGGCCCGCACGATGATCCTGCCGGCGGCGCTGCGTCACCTGGCGCTGATCGCCGAGTCCGGCGTCGACTCGCTGGCCGGCGACGTGCGCGGGCTGGTGGACGACCTCGTCGCCGCGCTCGCCGATCTCCAGACGGCGAACATCTACCCGGATGGCGTCGAGGGGCTCGAGCTGGCCGTTCACGCTCGCGACCGGCAGCTCGAGGCGATGGCCAAGGTACGCGCCGCCGCCGACAAGCTCGAGAAGGTCGTCGCGGACGACCTGTGGCCGCTGCCGAAGTACGAGGAGATGCTGTTCATCAAGTAACGCCTCTGTTAACACCGAAATGCTGTTCGAGAGCCCCGCGCAAGCGGGGCTCTCGTTGTTTTCTGCCAACCGGCCAGGTGTCACGGGGGTCCGGGGGCGTGAGCCCCCGGTTTCAATCAGGCAGGCTTTGGCCTTAGGGTGGCGACTGTTCCATGTCACAAGATCGGCCAAACTGGAAAGTAAAGGCAGTGGTCCCGCTCGACAAACGCTCGGACGTCGAGCTTCTCGCGCTTGCGCGGAGGAACCCCGACGCTTTCGGCCCGTTCTACGAGCGCCACGCTCAGTCATTGCTCAATTACCTTGCTCGCCGCACCGGCGACACCGAGGTCGCGCTCGATCTGACGGCTGAGGTATTCGCCGCGGCAATGGCGTCGAGCGGGCGCTATCGGGAGGAGCAGGCCCCGCCGCGCGCCTGGCTGTTCGGGATCGCGAACAAGAAGCTCGCCGCGAGCCGGCGCCGCAGCGCGATCGATCAGGCTGCCCGCCGACGCCTGCGGATGCGGCGGATCGAGTTCAGCGACGAGGGTATCGAGCGCGTCGAGGAGGTCATCGACGCCTCGCGGTCGGGGTACCTGAGCGGTATGGACAGGCTCTCGCCCGCCGAGCGGCTAGCGGTCAAGGCGCGCGTCATCGACGAGCGCGACTACGCGGACATCGCGGCCGAGGCGCACGACAGCGAGGCGACGATCCGCCAGCGGGTCAGCCGTGGCCTCACGAAGCTCGAGCGGTTCGGAAGGCGGGCATGACCGAGCACCGGCCTCCCATCGAGACGGATCCGCTCGGCGCGATCCGCAAGGAGCTCCTGACCGCGGCTTGGCGCAGAAAGGCAGCCGACGACCGGCGCCGGCGGTTGCTCGTGACCGTCTCGACGGTGCTCGTGTCGCTCGCTTGCGTAGCGGGGGGAGCGACGGCCGCAGGTGTCGACCTGCCGGTGATCGGCGATGCGCTCCACACGCTGTCCGTCATCAACGAGGCCGACAACAAGGCAGACGTGAACGGCGAACGCGATCCGACTGAGCCGAGGAACCTCGCGGAGATCAAGCCGGGACCCGGCAACTCGACGGAGACGCTGAGCTTCCCTTGGGCCACCGGCGGGGACGCCTTCGCCGCCGCATATCTGAACACCCAGGATCAAGTCTGCTTCGTCGTGGCACGGCCAGACGGCGAGAGCAACCAGGGCGGCTGCATGTCGCCGCTCCTTCTCGCGGAGCGACTCGACGACGGCGTCGCCTACGTTCAAGGCGTCTGGTCTGGCGTGTCGACGGTCGTCACCGGCTATGTGTCCGACAAGGTCGAGCGGATAGGAGTCCGTGGTCCGCAGGGAGATCTCGACGTTCGCCTGAGCGAGCCTTGGAGGCCAGACGTGGTCGGGGCGAGCTCCTTGAAGGCCTTCGTCGCGACTGTGGACTCAGGCGGAGACGGCGGCTTGGACATTGTCGAGGCCAACAAGGTGCTCGATGCCCGCAACTATGTGATCGAGGGGCATCTGCCGGATGGGCGGACCGTCGTCGTTCGCCCGTAAGACGACGTCCTTGACTCGGGTGGTCGGACCAGTTTAAGGTCGGTTTCGTGCCTTGAGGTTGGGCATTCCCTCCCATCTAGTGTGATCTAGGAGTCTTCGATGAAGAACGCGAGAGCGCGTCTCGCGCTGGCTTGCCTGCTCGCCCTTGGCGCGCTTGGCGCCGCGAGCGCCACGCCGGCGAGTGCCCTCACCAGCTACTACAACTGCGTCCTCAAGCCGAGCAACCTGTGGTGCGACGGCCAGGCCAACGGCAGCTATGACGGGCAGTACTCATTCGACTACAACGAGGCCTGGTATCCCGGTACCTGGGACGGTTCGGTGACGGCATGCCAGATGCTGCTGAGGACGTCCGACGGCTACGTCCTTCCCGGGTCGAGTTGCAATGCGAACTCGACTACTCAGAATTACACCGGCAACACGATCACCGTGGAGGCGAACATCAAGCAAATCAGCGGTGGCGACCATTCCATCAACGGACAGGCGATCGCGAACTAAGAATGAGACTCCTCAAACGCAACATTCCAGTCACGGCAGCCATTCTCGTCTCGGTAGCGGCGATGTCGGTAGCGGCCGTTGCGCAGAGTGGCGATGCTCCGCCCGGTGAGGGCGTGCCGCAGGTCACGGCCGTCGAAGCGGCCGCCCAGCAGGCGATGGAGGTGCTGGACACCGCGCGGACTTCGTCCGACGCGATGCCGACCGACGTCGCCCAGTCGATCGACGACCACGCCAGCTTCGGCATGAACCCCGATCTGTCACGGGAGTCGATCAACACGATCGCCAACGACGTCTACGTGATCCCGGCCGACGATCACATCTGCAGCAGCCTCACCGTCGGTGACGGTGTGAACGTCTCCTGTGCCGAGACGTCCGACGTCGCGGCGGGCCAGGTCGGCGCTAGCACGGTCACCCTCGTAGGTGGATCGATCGGGATCTACGGGATCGTGCCGGACGGCGTCGAGTCGGTCACGGTCAAGACGGGCACGTCGACGTCGACGAGCGTCGCGACCGACGAGAACGCCTACTTCACGGCCGTCCCCGAGGGGACCCCGCTGCGCACCGTGGGCTACACCGGACCGAGCGGCGTGGTGGAGTTCCCGATCTATGACCCAGCCGTCGTCTTCGACGAGGAGTAGGCCGCCCGGACTCTGCGACTCCTGCCGCCATCAGCGGATCGTGAGGAACACGCGCGGGAGCGTGTTCAGCATGTGCGAGCGGTCGAAGACCGACGACCGCTTCGCGAAGTACCCGCGCCTGCCGGTGCTGCAGTGCGTCGGCTACGAGCCTAGGGCAGGGGATTGACGACCGTCACGCCGTCAGCCGCCACGCGGCTGTCCGGCGGGCGGTCGGTGATCGTGCCGGCGATCTCGCCGCGCGGCTGAGCGCCGTCGGGGCCGACCGCCGTCGCCTTGCCCTGAAGCCCGGCGTTCACGGCGTAGGCGATCTTGAACGGCCCGGCCTTGACCGGCGTGACGCGCCAGCGGAAGGTCCGCTCGGCGTCGCTCTCCAGCGGCCCCAGCGCCCAGGTGTTGACGGTCGACGTCGCGCCACCCGAGGGACCCGAGACCTTGACGTCCGGGAAGCCGCCGAAGTCGCCGGGGTCGCCGTTGAGCACGAAGACCGGCCGGCTCGGGTCGGCGAGGTCGGGATCGTCGACGCGCCGGTAGAAGCCGTCCACGGTCAGGGCGATGTTCGGGATCGTCTCCGTGTCGTCGTTGCGGACGGTGATCGCAAGCACCGAGCTCTGCGCGAGGCGCTGGCGCTTCGGGAACTTCGCGTCGACGACCGCGACGTCGTAGGCGCGCTCGGTCTCGTTGGCGTCCTGACGCTCGCCGCCCCCGCAGCCGACGGCGCCCGCGGCGACGAGGCCACACAGGCAGACCAACGACGCATGGCCCTTCCGGAAGGTCAAAGCGGCCTGAACATACCAGGGGCACAGGGCGCGAGACGCAGTTCCGGCGCTGGCGTAAGCTGAGCGTCAGCGGGTTTCGAGGCGCTGTCCGAAGGGGAACTCCCAGACGGAGGAGCACCGAGTGGTCAGAGCTGCAGCCGACCGGGCTTTCCTGCCCGCAAAGAACCTGCTCGAGCAGGTCGGGGACATGTTCATCCTGACCGGCAAGACGTTGATGTCGGCGATCCGCCCGCCGTTTCCCTACGGCACCGAGTTCGTCCAGCAGTTCCTCTTCATGCTGCGACTCTGCTGGCTGCCGCTGTTGATCTCGACCGTCGCCTTCGGCTACGGCGCGCCGGGGCTCCAGGCGGGCAACTTCCTGATCATCTTCGGGGCGATCGACCGGCTCGGCGGCTTCTTCGTCCTCGCTTCGGTGCGCGAGTTCGCGCCCTTTGTCACCGCGGTCATCCTCGCCGGCGTAGGCGGCACGGCGATCACTGCCGACCTCGGTGCGCGCAAGATCCGCGAGGAGCTCGACGCGCTGCAGGTGCTCGGCGTCGACCCGATCAAGAACCTCGTAGTGCCGCGCTTCCTCGCGCTGATGATCGTCACGGGGCTCTTCAACATCTACGCGCTGATCTTCGGGATCTTCGGCGGCATCCTGGCGACGCTGACGTTCAACGCGCCGCTCGGTCCGTTCTTCGCGACGCTCCTCTCGAACGCCACCACGACGGACCTCTGGGGATCGGTGCTGAAGACGACGCTGTTCGGCGCGATCATCGCGATCGTCTCCTGCTACAAGGGGATGACCGCGTCCGGCGGCGCCGAGGGCGTCGGCCGCGCCGTCAACCAGGGCGTGGTGATCGAGTTCCTCGGCATCTTCGCGTTCAACTACGTCTTCACCCAGACGCTGCTGGCGACCCACCCAGAGATCTCGGTGATCAAGTGATGGGCGCGTCCTGGCTCGACGTCCCGCGCGAGTGGGTCGCGTCGCTCGGGGACATCGGCAAGTTCTCCTGGCGCGTGATCGGCGAGGTCTTCGGCGGGCGGACGCTGCGCTTCTTCGGCGAGACGCTGCGCCAGGCCGGCATCCTGATCCTCGGCTCGGCGATCGTCATCTGGGGCCTCGCGTTCATCGTCGGCCTGACCTGCGGCATCGAGGGCGCCTACTTCAACCGCGCCGTCGGCGCACCGGCCTACGCCGGCGTCTTCTCCGCCTGGTGCGACCTGCGCGAGGCGATGCCCTACGCCTTCGGCTACATGATGTCGGCGAAGGTCGGCACCGGCCTGGTGGCGGAGATCGGGGCGATGCGGATCTCCGACGAGATCGACGCGCTCGAGGTGATGGGCATCAGCTCACTGACCTTCCTCTGCTCGACGCGCCTGCTCGCCGCCTGGATGGTGCTGCCTTTCATGTACATCGCCGCCGTCGGTGCCGGCTTCTTCGCGAGCTACCTGGCGGTCGTCCAGCAGATCGGCGAGGTGTCGTCCGGCGGGTTCTTCCTGATCTTCTGGATGTTCCAGAACCCCCCTGACCTGCTGTACAGCACGATCAAGGGAATGGCGATGGCGACGCTGATCGTGCTCGTCGGCTGCTACTACGGCTACACCGCGAGCGGCGGTCCCGTGGGGGTCGGAACGGCGACCGCGAAGTCGATGGTCTTGAACATGGTGCTGGTGCACCTCGTCGGCATGTTGGGAACGCAGGTATTCTGGGGGACGAACCCCCGAGCGCCAATCGGCGGATGACGGGCCGAGGAGGAGTTACCAGTGGCTGACCACGAGCGCGACGAGCGCGACCAGCACATCGAGCCGGCATCGGGAGCGGACCCAGCGCCCGAGCCGCGGATGACCAGCGAGGGCCGCGCCGAGGAGCGTGCCGCGAGCGCAGTCGCTCCCCGCAACGAGCAGATGGCGGCGGAGCCACCGGAGAACATCCCCGCCAACATCCGCGATCAGACGCGCGAGGGCGAGCACCCCTACCACTGGCACGAGGGCGTCAACCGCGAGCACGGCTCGACCGATGCCGTCGAGTTCATCGACGTCAAGAAGTCGTTCGGACGCAACACCGTCCTCAACGGGCTCAACTTCGGCATCCCCGAGGGCCAGATCTCGATGATCATCGGCCCGTCGGGCACCGGCAAGTCGGTCTGCATCAAGCACATGGTCGGTCTGCTGTATCCGGACGAGGGCGACGTGCTCGTCCATGGCGAGTCCGTCCCGAACATGCCCGACGACGAGCTGTTCGAGATGCGCAAGAAGTTCGGCGTCCTGTTCCAGGACGGCGCGCTGTTCGGCTCGATGAACGTCTTCGACAACACGGCGTTCCCGCTGCGCCAGCACACCGACAAGGGCGAGGAGGAGATCGCGGAGATCTGCAACCGCCGCCTGCGCGAGGTCGGCCTCTCAGGCGCTCTCGACAAGATGCCGAACGAGCTGTCGGGCGGCATGCGCAAGCGCGCCGGCTTCGCCCGTGCGCTCGTGCTCGACCCGCAGATCGTCCTCTTCGACGAGCCCGACTCCGGCCTCGACCCGGTCCGCACCGCCCTCCTCTGCGAGCTGATCCAGGAGGTCCACGAGGAGAACGGCGGCGCCTACGTCGTCATCACCCACGACATCATGAGCGCACGTCGTGTGGCCGACTACCTCGCGGTCCTCTGGAAGGGCCGCATCGTCGAGTCGGGCCCGGCGAGCGAGCTGTTCAACTCGCCGAACCAGTTCGTCCGCCAGTTCCTCTCAGGCGAGGCTCGCGGCCCCCTCGGAATGGAGTGACCTCGCGCCGCTGAGTTAGGGATCAGTTAAGGGGGAGTGCGTAAGCGCATGTACTAGTCGGTTCCGCGCTTGCGAAGCGGCGCATGGGGGTAGGTGAAGGGTCATACTGCCCCGTGCGGGCGGTGCCGATTTACGGGACCGTTTTTGAGTACCGAGGGAGCGATACCAACCGCCGTGAACCGGCCTGTCCCGCGCAGGTCGAACCTAGCGCGGTTCCTCGCAGTGGCTGCGCTGATCGCCGCGGCCGTCCTGATCGCCTTGATGGTGCTCGGCGGCGGTGGCGGATACAAGGTCAGCGCGGTCTTCGAGAACGCCGGGCAGCTCGTCAAGGGCAACCAGGTCCGGATCGGCGGGCGAACCGTCGGCACGATCGACGACATCCGCCTCGACGACCGCTATCAGGCGATCGTCGACATGACGATCGACGACGACGAGCTCACGCCGTTCCACGACGGGACGACGGCGACGATCCGCGTCACCTCGCTGTCGGGCATCGCCAACCGCTTCGTCGCGCTCAACCCAGGCCCCAACGACGCCGACGAGATCGCCGACGGGGGGCGGATCGAGGCTGACGAGACGAGTGCGCCGGTCGACCTCGACCAGCTGTTCAACACCTTCGACCCGAAGACGCGGCACGGCCTGCAGAAGCTGATCCGCGGCCAGGCCACCTACATCGCCGGCCGCGCTCCCGAGGCCCGCAAGTCGCTCGCCTATCTCAGCCCCGCGCTCAGCTCGACGTCACGGCTGACGCGCGAGCTCGTCCGCGACGACGCGGTCTTCGAGCGCTTCGTCGTCGACACCTCGCGCGTGATGGGGACGATCGCCCAACGCCGCGACGACCTCTCGAGCCTGGTCTCGAACACGAACGCGACCGCCGGGGCGATCGGCGACGAGAGCGCTTCGCTGCAACGGGCGCTCGACGGCCTGCCGACCTCGCTGCGCAAGGCCAACACGACGTTCGTCAACCTGCGCTCGACGCTCGGCGACCTCGACCCGCTGGTCGCGGAGAGCAAGCCGGCGACGCGCGAGCTGGCGCCGCTGCTGGCTCGCGTGCGGCCGCTCGTCGCCGACGCCCGGCCGACGGTCAAGGACCTACGTCTTCTGATCCGCGCACCGGGCGCCGACAACGACCTGATCGAGCTGACGCGCAAGCTGCCGCGCCTCGAGCAGCTGACGAACGTCGTGTTCCCGCGGGCGATCCGGACGATGAACCGGTCGCAGGACTTCGTCGACACGCTGCGCCAGTACACGCCGGACCTCGCCGGCTGGTTCACGAAGTTCGGCCAGAGCGCCGCCGCCTACGACGCCAACGGCCACTACGCGCGCATCCAGCCGATCTTCAGCTCGTTCAGCGTCAACGACGCGACCGGGCTGCTGACCCCGATCGCCCCGGCACAGCGACTCGACGGCTTCGAGCACCGTCAGTTCCGCCGCTGCCCGGGCGGCGCGATGCAGCCGGCGCCCGATGGCTCGGCGCCGGTTCCTGTGCCCGGCTGCGACCCGGCGACCTCGCCAGGACCGGGTGGCTGATGCGCAGGATCGTCACAGCGCTGGTCCTCGCGGCGGTCGTCCTGGCCGTGCTCGCGTTGGTGGCGGTGAACGGCAACGACGACGACGCCTACCGCGTGCGCGCCGTCTTCGACAACGTCGCCGCGGCGGTCAGCGGGGAGGACGTCCGGGTCGCGGGCGCGACCGTCGGGCGGATCGAGTCGATGGACGTCACCGAGGACAAGAAGGCGGCCGTCGTGCTGGTGATCGACGACGCCAAGTTCGCCCCGTTCCGCGGCAACGCCCGTTGCTCGATCCGACCGCAGTCGCTGATCGGGGAGAAGTTCGTCGAGTGCGACCCGGGGACCGTCAGCGCTCCGCCGCTGAAGGAGATCGAGGACGGCGAGGGCGAGGGACAGCACCTGCTGCCCGTCGCGCAGACGAGCTCGCCGGTCGACCTCGACCTCGTCAACAACATCATGCGGCTGCCCTACCGCGAGCGGTTCTCGATCCTGATCTCCGAGCTGGGAGCTGGCCTCGCCGGCCGTGGCGACGACCTCGACGAGCTGATCCGGCGCGCCAACCCGGCGCTGGCGGAGACCGACCGCGTGCTGGCGATCCTCGCCAAGCAGAATCGCGTCCTGACCGAGCTGGCGCGCAACTCCGACGCCTCGCTGGCGCCGCTGGCGCGCGAGAAGGAGCACGTCACCGGCTTCATCCGCAATGCGAACCGGACCGGTCAGGCGACCGCCGAGCGCAGCGACGAGCTCGAGGCGGGCATCCGGCGGCTGCCGGGCTTCCTGCGCGAGCTGCGGCCGCTGATGGCGGACCTGGACGGCTTCGCCGAGCAGGGAGCTCCGGTCGCGAGCGACCTCCGTGTCGCCGGGCCGGACGTCTCGCGCCTGATCCGTGCGATGGGCCCGTTCGCGAGCGGCGCCACGCCGGCGCTCCAGACGCTGGGCGACGCCACGCGCACGGGCCGGCCGGCGCTGCTGCGGACGCGGCCGCTGATCCAGGATCTGGCGAGCTTCGCCCAGCAGGCCCGTCCCGTCTCGACGGACCTCGCGAGCTTGACGAAGTCGTTCGACCAGACGGGTGGCATCGAGCGGCTGGCCGACTACCTCTTCCTCCAGACGCTCGCGATCAACGGCTTCGACGGCCTCAGCCACTACCTGCGGGCGGGCCTGATCGTCAACCTCTGCTCGCTCTACGCGATCCAGCCGGCGGCCGGCTGCAGCTCGAGCTTCGGCACCGGGCAATCCGCGACGGCGTCGTCGACAGGGTCGGGCCCGGATCTTGCGCCGCGCCTGGCTGACCTGTCCAAGCTGAGTCAGAGCCCGGGCAGGGGCAGCGTCCCGGCTGGCGGAACGCCCGCTGCGCGGCGCCTCGCCGAGCAGATCCGGGAGCAGGGCAACGAGAACGTCAGGCGGATCCGCGAGCGCGCCGAGGAGCCGTCGCCAGGCCTCGACGAGGCGGCCGACCCGCTGCTCGACTACCTGCTCGGAGGCACGCCGTGAACGGGCGCCGGCGACAGGGAATCGCGGCGAATCCGGTGCTCGTCGGCGCCGTGGTGCTGCTCGTCGGGCTCGTCGCGGTCTTCCTCTCCTACAACGCGAACTCGGGCCTGCCGTTCGTGCCGACCTACGAGCTCGAGGCGCGGCTGCCCAACGCCGCGAACCTCGTGCGCGGCAACGAGGTCCGGATCAGCGGGACGCGCGTGGGCGTGGTGTCCGACGTCAGCGCGGTCCGCGACCGCGAGGGCCGGTCCTCGGCACTGCTGACGATGAAGCTCGACCAGGACCTCGACCCGCTGCCGACCGACTCGACCTTCGTCGTGCGGCCGGTCTCCGCACTCGGGCTCAAGTACGTCGAGCTGACCCCGGGGTCGTCGCGGGCCGGCTTCGACGAGGGCGCGACGGTGCCGCTCGCCCAGGCGCGGCCGGCACCGGTCGAGATCGACGAGGTCTTCAACATGTTCGACGCGAAGACGCGGCGCGGGACGCAGCGCAACCTGCAGGGCTTCGGCAATGGCCTCGCCGGGCGCGGTACCGACCTCAACGAGGCGATCCTCGCGCTGCGCCCGCTCGTCACCGACATCCGGCCGGTGATGGCGAGCCTCGCGCGGCCGAGCACGCGGCTCGACCGCCTCTTCTCCGCGCTCGGGGCGACGGCGGCCGAGATCGCGCCGGTCGCGGAGACCCAGGCACAGCTGTTCGCGAACCTCGACACCACCTTCGGCGCGCTCGCCCAGGTCGCGCGGCCGTACATCCAGGAGACGATCTCCGAGTCGCCCGCGACCTTCGCGGTCGGCACCGCCGAGTTCCCCAAGCAGCGGCCGTTCGTGCGCAACACCGCCGCCCTCTTCAACGAGCTGCGCCCCGGCATCCGCACGCTGCCGACGGCGGCCCCTGTGCTCGCCGACGCGCTCGAGATCGGCTCGGAGACCCTACCTCGCACGCCACCGCTCAACAGGCAGCTCGCCAGCGTCTTCGACGCGCTGGCCGAGTTCGCCGACGACCCGCTCGTGCCACTCGGCGTGCGCCGGCTGCGCGACACCACGCGGGTGCTCAAGCCGACCGTCGCCTTCCTCACGCCGGCGCAGACCGTCTGCAACTACGCGACGTTGTGGTTCCGCAACATCTCGAGCCTGCTCTCCGAGGGCGACTCCAACGGCACCTGGCAGCGGTTCATCATCATCGCCACGCCGCAGGGCCCGAACAACGAGGGCGGTCCGTCGGGCGCACCGGCGAACGGGCCGAGCACCGACAACCACCTCCACAACAACCCGTACCCGAACACCGCCGCGCCCGGCCAGACGCGCGAGTGCGAGGCGGGCAACGAGGGCTACGCCGTCGGGCGGACGACGATCGGCAACATCCCCGGCAACCAGGGAACGCTCACGAGCGGCCAGGCGACCGGCAGCGCGAGCGGGGGAGGGGCGCGATGACCGACCCGTGGCTGAGGAGCGGGATGTCGCGCTTCGCCGCCGGCCTGACGCTGATCGCGCTGGTCGCGGTCGGCGTGCTGCTCGCGTTCGGCGGCGTGCCGTTCGGCTCGAAGTACGAGCTCAAGGCCGTGTTCAAGGACACGAGCAACGTCGGCCTGCGCTCGCCGGTGCGCATCGCGGGCGTCGACGTGGGCAAGGTGACGAAGGTCGAGCCGGCCGGCGACGAGTCGACGGCTTCGGTCGTGACGATGGAGATCGACGACGAGGGCCTTCCGATCCACTCGGACGCCCAGGCGAAGATCCGGCCGAGGATCTTCCTCGAGGGCAACTTCTTCGTCGACCTCCAGCCCGGGACCCCGAGCGCCGACGAGCTCGACTCGGGTGACGCGATCCCGCCGTCTCAGACCTCCTCGCCGGTCCAGCTCGACCAAGTGCTCAGCGCGCTCCAGAGCGACGCGCGCAAGGACCTGCAGACGGTGATCCAGGGCTACGGCGAGGCGGTGTCGGGCAAGCCGCGGCCGGACGAGGACGCAACCCAGGATCCCGATGTGCAGGGCGAGACGGCCGCCGAGTCGGGCAACGACACCCTGCGCTACGCGCCGGGAGCTCTGCGCGGAATCGGGGTCGTCAACCAGGCCCTGCTCGGCACCCAGCCGCACGACCTGTCGAAGCTGATTGCCGGCGGTCAGAAGGTCTCCGCGGCGCTCGAGAGCCGTGAGGGCGAGCTGCAGAGCCTGATCGTCAACCTCAACGTCACGATGGCGGCGCTCGCGTCCGAGCAGGGCAGCCTGCGCGCCACGATTCGCCAGCTCCCGCGGCTCGTCGACGCCGCCACTCCCGCCTTCGACAGTCTCAACGCCGCCTTCCCGCCGACGCGTGCGTTCGCGCGCGAGATCCTGCCCGGCGTCCGCGAGACGGCCAGCACGATCGACGCCGCCTTCCCGTGGGTCCGCCAGACGCGCAAGCTCGTGTCGCCGGCGGAGCTGCAGGGCCTGGTGAACGAGCTGCAGCCGGGCATCGACGACCTCGCCCAGGCGACCGACGGGACGATCGACCTGTTGCCGCAGGTCGACCTGGTCGACCGCTGCCTGACCGAGAACGTCCTGCCGACCGGCGACGTGGTCATCGAGGACCCGCCGCTGACGACCGGCGTGCCGAACTACAAGGAGTTCTTCCAGGCGATGGTCGGGCTGTCGGGCGAGGGCCAGAACTTCGACGGCAACGGCAACTACACGCGCTTCCAGCCGGGCGGTGGCGGTCAGACGGTGTCGACCGGGAACGTCGGCGGCCAGGGCCGCTTCTTCGGCAACGCGACGGCGCCGATCCTCGGCACCCGTCCGGCGCGACCGGCCAAGCGCCCGCCATACAACCGCAAGGCCGTCTGCCACAAGCAGGCGTTGCCGGACGTCAACGGCGCGCGGACGGGAGGCGGGCCGTGAGCAGCGAGACCGCCCGCAAGTACGCCAAGACCGTCGCGGCGATGGTGTTCCTCGTCGTCGTGGCGCTGGCGATCGGCACCTACGTGCTCTCCAACCAGCGCTTCTACGCGCCCGCCTGGGTGCCGGTGATCGGCAGCGACTTCTACGAGGTCGAGGCGGAGCTCCAGACCGCACAGGCCGTCGTCCCGGGCCAGGGCCAGACCGTCAACATCGCCGGCGTCAACGTCGGCGACATCGGCAGCGTGCGGCTCGAGAACGGGCGCGCGATCGTCGAGATGAAGGTCAAGCGCGACTACGCGCCGATCTACCGCGACGCGTCGATCCTGCTGCGCCCGAAGACCGGGCTCAAGGACATGTACATCAGCCTCGACCCGGGCACCGCCGAGGCAGGCGAGGTGCCGGACGGCGGCCGCATCCCCGCCTCGGCGTCGCTGCCAGACGTGAACCCGGACGAGATCCTCGCCTCGCTCGACGCCGACACGCGCGACTATCTGCGCATCCTGCTCAACGCCGGCGCCGAGGCGCTCGACGCCGACGGCCCCGCACAGCTGCGCCAGGTGATCAAGCGCTTCGAGCCGACGACGCGCGACGCCGAGAAGATCACCGCCGGGCTCGCCGACCGGCGCCGGAACATCCGCCAGGTGATCCACAACTTCCAGGAGCTGGCGACCGAGCTCGGCGCGAACGATCGGGAGCTGGCGGAGTTCGTCAGCTCCGCGAACGCGAACTTCGAGGCGATCGCCAACCAGGACGACAGCTTGAGCGAGGCGGTCCGGCTGCTGCCCGGGACGCTCGGCCAGACCGCCACCACGCTGCGCAGCGTCGACGCGCTCGCCGACGACCTCGGACCGGCGCTGCAGGCCCTGCGCCCAGGAGCACGCGCGCTGGCGGGCTCGCTGCGCGAGACGCGGCCGTTCCTGCGGACGACCACGCCGACGATTCGCGACGAGCTGCGTCCGTTCGCGCGCGACGTGCAGCCGACGGTGCGCGACCTGCGCCGCGCCGCCGAGGACCTCGCCGTCGTCACGCCGCGCCTGACGCGAACGGTCCGGGTGGTCAACTCGCTGCTCAACACGATCGCCTACAACCCGCCCGGTCCCGAGGAGGGCTACCTGTTCTGGGGCTCGTGGGCCAACCACGCCGGCGCGACGATCTTCGGCACCCAGGACGCCCACGGGCCGATTCGCCGCGGGCTGGTGCTCGTCTCCTGTGCCGGTCTCGGAGTCCTCGACCAGATCAAGAACACCACGCCGTCGCTCGACGTGCTCGTGCAGCTGCTCAACGCCCCCCGTCAATCCGACGTCTGCCCGCAGGCGGTGCCGTAGACATGGTCAAGAACCCTCCCAGCCCGGTCCGCATCGTCGCGATGGTGGCGTTCGCCGCGTCGGTCGTCGGCATCCTGCTCTACCTCTGGCTGACGTTCGGCGGGTCGGTGCCGCTGCGAGCCGAGGGCTATCGCTACCACGTCGAGTTCCCCGAGGCCGCGCAGCTCGCGGAGGAGGCCGACGTCCGGATCTCCGGGGTCAACGTCGGCAAGGTCAAGCAGAAGGAGCCCGACCGGGCGAGCGGCCTGACCGACGTGACGGTCGAGATCGACGAGCAGTACGCGCCGATACCCGTCGACACGGGTGCGATCCTGCGCCAGAAGACGCTGCTCGGCGAGACCTATGTCGAGCTGAGCCCGGGCACGCGCCGAGCGAAGATGCTCGCCGACGGCGGCACGCTGCCGAGCGGCAACGTCTCGCCGACCGTCGAGCTCGACGAGATCTTCCGCGCGCTCGACCCGCGCACGCGCGAGGCCTTCAGGGTCTGGATGGACCAGCAGGGCCGCGCGGTCGGCCCGAGCGGCCAGGCGCTCAACGCGGCGCTCGGAAACCTCACGCCGTTCGCCCAGAACTCGCGCGACGTGTTCCGGATCCTCCATCGCCAGCGGTTGGCGACGACCGGGCTCGTGCGCGACACCGGTGCGGTGTTCGAGGCGCTCAGCGAGCGCCGTGGCCAGCTGCGCTCGCTGATCGAGAGCTCGAACCGGGTCTTCGACGCGACGGCCTCACGCAACCGCCAGCTCGCCGAGACGTTCGTCGTCCTGCCGACGTTCCTGCGCGAGACGCGCGCGACTACGCGGCGGCTGACCGAGTTCGCGCAAGACACGAACCCGCTCGTGAGCCAGCTGCGCCCAGCCGCACGCCAGCTCTCACCGACGCTCGTCGACCTCAAGGCCCTCGCGCCCGACCTGCGCGGCCTGTTCCGCGATCTCGACCCGCTCATCCGCGTGTCGCGCACCGGGCTGCCGGCGCTCGAGCGAACGCTCGACGACACGCGTCCGCTGCTCGCCCGGCTCGAGCCCTACCTGCGCAACCTGCAGCCGGTGCTCAGCTACCTCGGCCTCTATCGGCGCGAGATCGCGGCGTTCTTCGCGAACGACGTCGGCTCGACCCAGGTCACCGACCTGCCGCCGGGGAGCCCGGGACCGCTGCACTACCTGCGCACCACGAACCCGCTCAACCCCGAGAACCTCGCTGCCTATCCGCGCCGCCTGCCGTCGAACCGCTCCAACCCCTACAGCGAGCCGGGCGCCTACGACCAGCTCGCGCGCGGACTGCCGGTCTTTGGCCGCTACCTCTGCGACGGGGCCGGACCGGCGAGCTTCCTGCCTCCCGCGAGCGCGCTCGATCCGCTGCTCCCGGCGGGCCTGCGCGACCTGATCCTCACGTTCGGCTTCGCCGGCAGCGAGACCGGGGCCGTGCCGGCGCCGCCGTGCCGTGAGCAGGCCCCGCTCGGTCGCCTCGTGGGGCAGCCGGATCGCCGCTTCCCCGTACTGCAGCCGCTGCCGGCGCCCTAGCTTAAGCTGACCTCCGTGCGGTCGGGCGAGACCTTCGAGCGGATCGTGCGGGCGGTCGCACGTCGTCCTGTCGTGCCGCTGGCAGCGGTGGCGCTGCTCGCGGTCGTCGGCGCGGCGCTCGCGCTGCGGCTCGAGCCGAGCACCGGCACCGACACGCTCGTCTCGCACGGCTCGGACACGTTCGCCGAGACCGAGCGCTTCAAGCAGGACTTCGGCGACGACGCGGTCGTCGTGCTGGTCAAGGGCGACCTCCGGCGCACGCTGCTGACGAGCGACCTCGGGCGGCTGATCCAGCTCGAGGGCTGCCTCTCGGGCAACGTCCCCGAGCAGGGCCTACGCTCACTGCCCGGCGTCTGTCGCGAGCTCGCCGAGCTCAAGCCCGCGCGTGCCGTCCTCGGGCCCGGGACGTTCGTCAACACCTCCTCCAACCTGATCATCCAAGGGCTTGGGCGCCTGACGCAGGCGTCGCAGACCCAGGCCCGCAAGGCGGAGCGCAAAGCACGTGCCGACGCGGTCGCCCAGGGCTTGCCCACCGAGGAGCAGGATCGTCTCGCCGAGGAGGCGCGCGCGGAGGTCCAGAACGGCCTGAAGCGACAGCTGTTCGCGGCTGCGCTGCGCTACGGCATCACGACGACGCCGACGGTCGACAGCCCCGAGTTCGTCGCCGCGCTGGCGTTCGAGAGCGACGGCCAGACGCCCAAGGCTCGCTTCTCGTACCTGTTCCCGAGCAAGGACGCGGCGCTGATCCAGATGCGCCTGCGGCCCGACCTCAGCGACGCCGAGCGCAGCCGGGCGATCGATCTCGTGCGCGCGGCGACCGCCGACAAGCGCCTGCAGCCCGCCCACGGCGCGCGCTATGTCGTCACCGGCGTGCCAGTCGTGGTCGACGGCCTCGGTGACGCCGTGCGAGGGACGATCCCCTGGCTGCTGGTCGCGGCGGTGCTGTTGATGGCCGCCACGCTCGGGCTCGTCTTCAAGACCCGCCTGTGGCTGCTGCCGCTCGCGCTCGCGCTCGCCGCCGCGGCCATCACCTTCGGCGCGTTGTCGCTCGCCGGGGGTGGGCTGACGATGGCCTCGATCGCGGTGCTGCCGGTGTTGATCGGCCTCGCCGTCGACTACGCGATCCAGTTCCAGGCGCGCTTCGACGAGCAGCACGCACGTGGGATGCCGCCGGGGGAGGCGGCGCCGGCGGCCGCGGCCGCCGGGGGCCCGACGATCGCGGCGGCCGGGCTGGCGACGGCGATCGGCTTCCTCGTGCTGTTGACGTCGCCCGTGCCGATGGTGCGCGGCTTCGGCGGTCTGCTGGTGGTCGGGATCGCCGTCGCGCTCGCCTGCGCGCTGCTCGCCGGCTTCGCGGCGCTTGTCCGCTGGGGCGGGGCAGAGCGGTCGCACGCGCCCAGGTCGATCGTCACGGCCCGAGAGCGCATCCGCTCGGTGTGGAGCACGGTCGAGCAGTCGCGTCCCGGCACGGCCGTCGCGCGAGGCCTCCGGGACCTGCGCCTGAGCGCGATCGAGCGCGGTGAGCGCGCCCTCGCGGTCGCGGTCACGACGCCTGGCCGCGTGCTGGCGATCGGCCTCGCGCTCGCGGCGGTCGGTTGGATAGCGGACACCCAGTCGGAGGTCGTCTCGGACGTGCGCGAGCTCGTTCCCGCCGACCTGCAGGCGCTGGAGGACGTCAACGAGCTCCAAGCGGTGACCGGCGTCTCGGGCGAGGTCGACGTCACTGTCCGTGCCGACGACGTGACGGATCCCAAGGTGATCGCCTGGATGAGCCAGTTTCAGCAGCGGGTGCTGCGCGATGCCGGCTACGACGACGGTGCCCGCTGCAGTCAGGCGAAGCACCCACCCGAGCTCTGTCCCGCACTGTCGCTGGCGAGCCTCGTCAACGGGACCGGGACGCGGCAGGCCTCGGCGCTGCTCAAGACGTTGCCCGAGGACCTGTCGCGCGGCGTGATCACGCCGGATCGCAAGACGGCGAACCTCGCCTTCGGCATCCGTCTCGGCTCGCTGGACCGCCAGAAGGAGGTGATCGACCGCATCGAGCGCCAGCTCGACCCGCCGGCCGGCGTCGATGCCGCCGTCGTCGGCCTGCCGGTGCTCGCAGCCGAGGCGAACGCCGACCTCTCCTCGCCGGCGCGTCGCTGGACGATGCTGCTCGCGGCGCTCGCAGCCGTCTTCCTGGTGCTGCTCGCGCTGCGGCGCAATCTCCGCGACGCGGCGATCCCGCTGATCCCGATCGCCCTCGCGACAGGCTGGTCGGGCGGGATCATGTTCGTCCTGGGGCTGCTGCCGGGACCGTTCGAGGTCGAGCTGAATCCGATGTCCGTCACGCTCGGGGCGCTGGTGATAGCGATCTCGACCGAGTTCAGCATCCTGCTCTCGTCGCGCTATGGCCAGGAGCGAGCGGACGGCGCGTCGGCGGCGCGCGCGCTCGAGACGACCTACGCGTCGACGGGCGCCGCGGTGCTCGCCTCCGGCATCACCGCGATCGCCGGATTCGCGGCGCTGGCGGCGTCGGACATCCGCATGCTGCGCGATTTCGGGATCCTCACGGTCGTGGATCTCACCGTCTCACTCATCGGCGTGATGCTCGTGCTGCCAGCCGCGCTCGTCTGGGCCGAGCGGCGCGGCCAGGCCCGCGTGCCTCGACCGTCGATCCGGCCGCTGCGCTTCCGGGGCCACGATGCCTGAGGACCGCTTCGGGGATCTCGGCGGCGGCGGGGGAGAGCCGGACGGCCGCAGCGCCGCCGAGCGCTTCGAGGAGCAGGACCGGATCAACCCCGAGCCCGACGCTCCCGAGCGCCGGCCGGAGGTGCCGCGCCCGGGCAACCGCTACGCCTGGCTGGTCGGGATCGTGATGCTGATGGTGGTCAGCGTCCTGTTCGTGACCTCGTCGCTGCCGAACAGCGGCGAGGGCCTGCGCGGCCCACAGGTCGGCAAGCGACTGCCGGACTTCGCGGCCCCGTCGGCCGACAGCAACCTCTCCGGCGTGGCCAACGTCCGCCAGGCGACCGGCGGCAGCGAGTCGGCCGGGAAGAACCCCGCCTGCGAGCTGCTCGCCGACGGCGTCGTGAACGTCTGCGAGCTGCGCAAGAAGCCGCTCGTCCTCACTTTCCTCGTCACCCGTGGCGCGGACTGCGAGCCGCAGGTCGATCGCGTCGAGCGGATGCGCGCCGACTTCAAGCAGGTCAACTTCGCGGCGGTGGTCAGCGGAAACGACCGCGAGGAGGTCGGGGACATCGTTCGCCGTCGCGGCTGGACGATGCCCGTCGCGGTCGACGAGGACGGAGCGGCGGTGAACCTCTACGGCGTCGGCGTCTGCCCCACGACCGTCTTCTCGACGCCGGGCGGAGTCGTCGGCCGCGTCGAGCTCGGCAACCTGACCGAGGACCAGCTGCGAGCGCGCATCCGGGCGCTGCTGAAGCGGTCGAGGGTCTGAGGCGGTGCCGCACGGCGCGGCGCATGAGGGGTGGGTCGACGAGCGCCTGGCTCAGGAGCTGCCCGGCCTCGGCCTTCAGTGGACGGCGGTGGAGGCGCGACCGGGCCGGACGCCCCCGGAGATCCGCGACCAGATGCGCGACCTCGCTCGGCGCTTCAGCGGTGCGCACGTCGTCGGCACGCGCCAGGACGACGTCCCTTGGGCCTACCGCGTGCTGTGGCGCAAGCTCGGCGTCGATCCGGACGTCGACCGCACGCCGGTCGAGCGCTTGATGGTCGAGCGACTGGAGGTCGGCGGCATACCGAGCCGTGGCATGCCCAACGACGCCGTCGTCGTGGCGACGCTGGAGACCGGCGTGCCGGTCTACGTCTTCGACGGCGATGCGGTGAGTGGCCGTCTCGGCCTCCGTCCGGCGGCCCCTGGCGAGTCGGCCGGTGACGACGCCTTCCCACCGCTGCGGAGCGGGGAGATCGTGCTCGCCGACGAGGCGCGGCCGATCGCTCGGCTGACCGGCCGAGCCGTCGCCGAGTGCGCGCCGGGCGACGGCACCACCACGATGCTCGTCTGCGCTCTGGCCGCTCCGGCGATCTCGCAGATGGTGCTCGACGAGGCGCTCTGGACCGCCTCTGGACTGCTCGAGGCCGCTGGTAGGCTGGAAGGGTCCAGCGAGGAGAAGCAGCCGTGATCGAGGCACCTCACCGCCCCGCTGCCCCAGCAGCGCGCAGCCCCAAGATCGCCCCTGACGAGCGCGCTGCGCGCCGATCGCTGCAGGCTCAGATCGAGTGGTTGGAGGGCGACCTGGCCGCGCTGTCCGCAGCAGCATGGCCGCGCACGGGGCTCGACTGGACCGACGGCGCCGCCCGTCGGCGTGGACCGCGCATCCTCGATCTCGGCGAGCTCGAGCAGATCCGCGACGAGCTCGCGAACCGCGTCGCCGACCGGCGGCGTGAGCTAGCCGATCGCCATGTCGTCGAGGCAGCCAACCGCAGCCTCGTCGCCGACATGCTCGCTCACCCCGAGCGCCATCCCTGGGTTCGCGTCAGCCACGCCGACATCGGCGAGCCCGGCTGTCGCCACTGGCACGTCGTCCCGCGGTTCGGGCTGCTCGGCCGTCTGGCCGGGTGGTGGCGGGTGAAGATCTCCTCCGGCTGTCCGTTAGCCATGGCGAGATAGCGTTGGGCGCGTGATGCCGAATGGGTAAGCGCAGCCGCAAGCGCGGGGGCGCCGTCGCCGCGCCATCGGACGAGGGGACGACCCGCGCCGAGCGTGACGCGGCACGCCGCGCACGTGCCGCACGCATGCGCGAGGGCAAGCCGCCTCCGGCGGCGAGCAAGGCAGGCCGTGCGCGGCCGTCGCTCGACGAGCGCCCGCCGCCGCTCTGGGCGCCGTTCCCGCTCACCGAGCTGCTCGTGCTGGCGGGGGTCGTACTGATGGTCTGGGGCTTCCTCTCAGGCGGCGGCCGCGAGGCGAACGCCAAGCTCGCCGCCGGCCTGGCGATCGCGTCGATCGCCGGCTTCGAGCTCGCGATCCGCGAGCACGTGACCGGCTTCCGCTCGCACACGACGATGCTCGCCGGAGTCGTCGCGATCGCGACGATCCTCGCGCTCGGCTTCCTGTTCGGCCTCAAGACGCTCGGCCCGTTGCTGATCGCCGCGGTCCTCGCCTTCGGCGCTTCCTTCTACGGCCTGCGCCGGCTCTTCAAGCGCCGCTCCGGCGGCTACGCCTTTCGGTAAAGCCTCCAACCAGCCAGGTGCCCCGGGGGTCCGGGGGCGCGAGCCCCCGGTCCCTATCAGTCGTGCCCGGTCCAAGGGCCGGGCACGACCGAGGGTTACGGTCAGACGGGTGAGAGCACGCGATTGCGGCGCATGGCCGGCGCGTGCATGAGGTCTGGTGACGGCAGATGCCTGCCGTTGCTCTCGAGCGTTGCGGCGAGGATCGCGCGCTGGCGCTCCGTGAGCGTTCCGACACGCTTGTTCTCGGGGATGCCGATTGCCATCAGCAGGCGACGGCAGCGAGCCCGTCCCCAGCGTTTCTGGCTCATCAGCACGTCGCTGATCGACATGCTCTCGGCCTCCCACGGGCAGCCGAGGATGACCTCGGCTGCAGGCAGATCTCCTGCGGCGATCTGACGCTTCATCTCTGCGCGCGCCAGGCGCACGCGATTCGCGTGCTCCAACGCCCTCAGGTGCTGCGCCTGACCGGCCTCCAGCGTGACAGTTCCGCCCATACATCCTCCCCGCACGTCGTGCGATGTCTCGAACAGCTGATGCAGTTCCCCGTGTCTGGGCCCCTTGCTTGCGCAACACCGGCGAGAAGGTCGCCGGCCTCCTTGGAGGGCGAGGCCGAGGGTGAATAAATCGAAGCGGCGACCGACCGTCAACAGCGTGTCGTCCGGTCCGCCCGCTAAGAGCGGGCTTTTCGACTTCTGGGAGAGGTCGGAACTCTCAGCCTGCCGGGACGGGCTGCTCGGGCAGGCTCGCCTGAACCTGCTCGAAGACCTCGAGCGCACGGTCGAGGTGCTCGCGCCGGTGCGTCGCCATCACGCTCGTGCGCAACAGCGCGCCGCCGCGCGGCACGGCCGGATAGAGCGCGACGTTCGCGTACACGCCCGCCTCGTAGAGCGCCTTCCAGAACAGCACCGCACGCCAGTCGTCGCCGATCACGACGGGGACGATCGGCGTGATCACCTGCGAGCCGTCGGGAAGCGTCGTCGGCTCCACGACCTCGAAGCCCAGCTCGGACAGGCCGCGGTGCAGATAGCGCGCGTTGTCGAGAACGCGGCCGAGCAGCTCTCGTCCCTCGTCCGACCGGATGATCCGCAACGCGCCGAGCGCGGCCCCCACCGCCGCGGGAACGGCCGAGGCGGTGAACATGAAGGCACGTGACTGGACGCGCAGGAAGTCGATCACCTCGGACGGCCCGGCGATGAAGCCGCCGCACGACGCGAGCGACTTCGAGAACGTCCCCATCCGCAGGTCGACGTCTCCAGCGACCCCGAGCAGCTCGGACGCGCCCGTGCCGTTCTCGCCGAGCACGCCGACGCCGTGCGCCTCGTCGACCATCAGCCGTGCGCCGTAGCGGCGGCAGAGCTCGACGACCTGCGGCAGCGGCGCGAGGTCGCCCTCCATCGAGAAGACGCCGTCGACGACGACCAGCACGCCACCGCCGTCCGAGCCGGCGCGGTCGAGCATCTTCTCGAGCTTGTCGAGCCGGTTGTGGCGGAACGGCCGGATTCGCGCGCGTGCCATCGACACCGCATCGAGGATCGAGGCGTGGTCGCCCGAGTCGCAGATCACCGTGTCCTGCGGTCCGAGCAGCGTCGCGATGCAGCCGACGTTCGCGAGGTAGCCGGCGGTGAAGACGAGCGCGTCCTCGCTGCCCATCCAGTCCGCGAGCTCGCGCTCGAGCTCCAGGTGCAGCGGCGTCGTGCCGTTCATGAAGCGCGACCCGGTCAGTCCTGTGCCGTAGTGGTCGAGTGCGTCGCGCGCCGCCTGCTTGACGCGCTCGTCGCCGGTCAGGCCGAGGTAGTTGTTCGAGCCGAGCGTGATCCGCTCGCGGCCCTCCATCAGCGCGATCGGGCCGGGCTCGGCCTCGACGAGACGGAAGTACGGCAGCAGGTCGTGCTCGCGCGCCGCGTTCAGCTGCTCGAGCCGGTCGTGCGTGCGGGCCTTCTCGAAGAGGTCGGTTGGGATCGCCATTGACTAGGGTGCGGCGCCGTGGCCCTGGAGGTGAAGCCCGTCCGCTCGCGGCGGGATCGACGGGAGTTCATCGATCTCCCGTTCCGACTGCATGCTAACGAGGCGCAGTGGGTCGCCCCGCTCAAGCTCGAGCGCAAGCTGTTCCTCAGCCCGCGCTTCAACTCGTGGTTCAAGCACGCCGACGCCGAGCTCTTCCTCGCTCGCCGCGACGGGCGGATCGTCGGGCGCATCAGCGCGCAGGTCGACCACAACTTCAACGCCTACCAGGGCAACGACTGGGGGATGTTCGGCTTCCTCGAGCTCGAAGACGACCCCGAGGTTCTGGCGGCGCTGCTGGACGCCGCCGAGGCATGGCTGCGCGAGCGCGGGCGCGACCGGATGGTCGGGCCGATGGACTTCACGATGAACGACGAGTCGGGGATCCTGATCGAGGGCTTCGACCGCGAGCCGTTCGTCAAGCAGCCCTGGCACCCGCCCTACTACCAGCGGCTCTGCGAGCAGGCCGGTCTCGCTAAGGCGACGGACCTGCTGATGTGGGAGCTCTACATCGAGGGCCGCGGCAAGGTGCACTCCTCGATCGTCGAGATGGCCGAGCGGCTCGAGCCCGACCACGGCATCCGCATCCGCAAGATGTCCCGCCGCCGGCTGCGCCGCGAGCTCGACCTCTTCGGCGAGACCTACAACGAGGCCTGGAAGGACAACTGGGGCTTCACCCCCTACACCGAGGAGGACCTCGACACCTACGCGATGGACCTCCAGCTCGTCTACGACAAGCACTGGTTCATGGTCGCGGAGAAGGTCGACACCCGCGAGTCGGTCGGGATCGCGATCACGGTGCCGGACATCAACCAGGTGCTCAAGAAGATGAAGGGGCGGCTGCTGCCGTTCGGCTGGTGGCACTTCCTGCGGCGCGGCAAGATCATGGATCGCGTGCGGGTCGGCTTTCTCGGGGTCAAGCCGGAGTACCAGCACACGGGCGTCGCGGCCGGGCTCTACATCGAGCACTTCGACATGGCGGAGGTGACGCCTCAGACGTGGGGGGAGATGGGCTGGATCCTCGAGACGAACGAGGCGATGAACCGGGGGATGGAGGGGATGGGGGGGAAGGTCGTGAAGCGGTATCGGGTGTACGAGCGGGAGTTGTAGGCGCGTCCGGGGCGTTGGTGGCCGCGGGTCCTGTCTCTCGATGTGTGGTTGTGGGTGCTCGGCTCCGCTGGCGACTTCGCCCCGTCTCTGGCGCGTGTTGCCGTGCAGGGCTCTGACGTGGTCAGACGAGAGGGGCTTCGCGCCTAGCTGCGCCTGCGCGCCCAAACCAACATCGGAGCCACCCGCGGAAGCGGCGTCGGTGGCGTCTCGCCTGATTAGTTCAGGCGACTTGGACGAGTCCGGCGGAGTTGTGCGGCTGAGGGATAGGTAGGCCCCGATCCCGGAGGAGCTCGAGGTGTGCGGCGAGGGCCTCGGCCATGAGCGCCTCGGTCTCGCTGCGTGTCTCGCCGACGGCGAATACGCCGGGGACGTCGGGGGAGTAGGCACCCCAGCTTGTGTCGCCCTGCTCGTAGATGACTAGGTAATCGGTCATCGGAGTCCAGCGTTCATCGCGACCTAAATCTCGGTGGTGGCGGGGTTCGGTCAGTCAGGCGCGAGTGGGAGCCGTAGCACGGCGCTCGGGCTCGGGTGCTGCCATGCCGTGCTCGTGGAGAAAGGCGAGATATGCCGGGATGGCCTCTTGCATGCGTTGGTGGACGAGGTCGCGTGTCTCGCCGGTTGCATAGACACCGGGGATATCCGGGGAGTAGGCGCTCCACCCGGTAGGGGTCCTCTCGTAGATCACTGCATGTTCGGTCATCGAAGATCCTTGAGCCCTGTCTTGCGTCGTATCGAGTTGAGAGTACCTGGAGATAGCGTATCTGCGTTGTGGCCGGCTAGTACGACGGCGCGCGTTCCGTCAGGCGATCGCCAGAACTCGTGGCTGCCGCGTTGTCGTACGAGGTGCCAGCCGGCTGTCCGGAGGGCACGACGCACTTCGCCGTATTTCTTTGCCACGAGCCGACCGTTTCGAGCGGTCGGTAACTGCTCAACGCGTGTTCGTCGCGGCTCGGCTACACCACGGAGACGGTCGTGGCACGAGCTGTCCGGCGGGGGGCTAGACTCGGGTCCTTCGTGTCCGAGACTGGGGACAGCTTCGCGGACGAGCCGGTTGGCCGGGAGCTCGTGCCTGTAGAGGGAGAGCGGGTCTCGGAGGCGCGGCCGTTGACGCTGCGCGAGGACGATCCGAGTGCTGAGGTCGTGGTCGCTCAGCGGGCGACGTTGCCGGCGACGGTGGCGGCCGCGGGCGGTGGGTTCGTGCTCGGCGTCGCGACGTTCATGCTGATGCGAGTGCTGCGGCGCCCGGACGCCGCTCGGTCGGTGGCGAAGCGGCGCAAGCGGCTGCTGGCGAAGCGCGGGGGCAACGACATCGTGGCCTCGCGGTCGTTCCTGGTCGACGTCCACCTGCTCAAGCGCTGATCGCCTCGGCAGTAGTCGAGGTCGATGTGGTGCCAGTCGGCTCCTACCGGATGCCGGGCCGGGGGATGGACGGTGTGCTGCATGGGCGCGGCGGGGAGCTGGAGCGGCTGCTCCACGTCGACGACGAGTCGGTGACCGTGGCGGCATGGACGGCGGGCGGTCGGGTGCGCTTTCGAGCGCAGGCCGCCACGCGGGATGCGGCGGAGGCAGCGATCGGGCGGATGCGCTTCGCGCTCGGCGTCGACCACGACCTGCGTCCGTTCCACCGCGCCTTCAAGGACGACCTGCTGCTCGGTCCGGTCATCCGTCGCAAGCCGTGGCTGCGTCCGCGGCGCCGCCCGGAGCCGTTCGAGGCGTTCGCGTGGGCGGTCTCCGAGCAGCTGATCGACGTCGAGCGGGCGTTCGCGATCCAGCGCGAGCTCGTCAGGCGCCACGGCCCGCGCAGCGCCTGCGGGAGGTTCCGCGACGTCCCGTCGGCGGCGGCGGTCGCGCGTCTCGCCCCTGCTCAGATCGACGCCTGCGGGCTCGCGCCGAAGCGGTCGATCGCGCTGATCCGCGCGGCACGAGAGATCGCCACCGGGCGCGCCGACCTCGCGAGCCACGAGCCGACCTGGAGGCGCTTGGCGACGATCCGCAACATCGGTCCCTGGACGCTCGAGTGCCTGGCGTTCCTCGGCCAGGGCCGCGACGATCAGCTTCCCGCCGGCGACCTCGCCTACGTCAAGGCGGTCGGGCGGCTCGCCCATCTCGGCCGCAGAGCGACCGTCGAGGAGGTGCGCGAGTTCTTCGCCCCGTACGCGCCGTTCCAAGCGCTCGCGGGCATGTACGCACTGCATGCGCAGATGCCCGCAGGTCCGCCGCTGCCCTATCGCCCCGAGACCGGCGCCGTCGGAATCGGTGCCTCCTACCATGGGACGGGAAGGCCCCGACCCCCCAGGAGCAGCCGATGGGCACAAAGGTGAACAAGAACGACGCGCAGTGGCGCGAGGAGCTCGATCCGGAGCGCTACCACGTGCTACGCGAGGCGGGCACCGAGCCGCCGTTCACCGGCGCCTACACGTACTCCAAGACGGACGGCATGTACCGCTGCGGCGCGTGCGGCAACGAGCTGTTCAGCTCGGACTCCAAGTTCGACTCCGGGTCGGGCTGGCCGAGCTTCACCGAGCCGGCGGTCGCCGAGGCGGTCGAGCTACGTGAGGACCGCAGCCTGTTCATGCGGCGCACCGAGGTCGTCTGCGCGAACTGCGGCTCGCACCTCGGTCATGTCTTCGACGACGGCCCGGGCCCCGACGGCAAGCGCTTCTGCATCAACTCGTTGGCGCTCGACCTGGACGAGAAGGCCGACGCGCCGAACGACTAGCGCGGGGTCGTCCAGATGTCGGACGGCTTCTCGACGCCGAAGATCAATCCGGCGAAGTCGAGCAGGTCGGAGAGCGGGCGCGGGTTGGCCGGCGGCTGCACGGCGACCTTCGCCCCGACCTTCTCGATCACCAGCTCGAGAGCGATCGTGCCGTGGTCGAAGGCGGCGTCCTTGACCGTCTCCGGCACCTTGAAGTCGAGCTCGGCGAGCACGCGGCGCGCGTAGCCCTCCTCGTCGACGTTGACCTCGACGTGGACGTCGCCGAGCTGCTCGGCGACCTTGTCGAGCGTGTCCGCATCGAGCTTCGGCAGAGCCTTCGCACCGGGCGTCGCATCGATCTCGTCCTGCACCTCGGGCGACTCGATCGCCTCCGTGAGATCCGCGAGCACGGCGCGCTTGTCGACCGTTCCCGTGACGAGTTGCGTGGAGTCCCCGCCGATGTCCTCGCCGTCCTCGACCTTCGCGTTCGTCAGCCAGTCGGCGGGGTCGATGCCGAGCTTCCGCAACGAGGTGGCGCCCTCGTCGGCACGGTGGAGTGGCAGGGCCTCGATCAGCTCGGGATCGGCCTCGTAGGACAGTCCCTGGAAGCTCACGTACACACGTCCGTCGATCGCCGTGAGCCGGGCCGGGAAGGTCTGGCCCCCGGCGCGCAGCGTCACCTTCAAGTCGGCCTCCGGCACGCCCGAGCCGCTCCACTCGATCGGCCCGCCGGCGCTCACGGAGAGGTTGTCGCCGAGGATCGGGAAGCCGGGGATGTTGGCCGCGCCCTTCATCCGCACCTCGGCGCTCTTCAGCGGCTTCGATGCCGCCGTCTCGAGCAGCGCGATCGGATCGTCGGTCTGCGCGGACGCGTCGTCTCCGTCGTCGCCCCCGCAGCCGGCCGCTGCGAGCGCCAGGAAGGCGCTCGCGAAGAGGAGAGCCAGGGCGTGGGTGAGTCGGTGTCGAGTCATCAATCCTCGTTATAGGGCTTGGGCGCGCCGGGCGTCACAGTCCCTGACCCGGCAGGAGGTCGTTCGTGAACGCGCCGGTCGCGTCGGCTGTGTCCTCCAGCAGCCCGTTCTCGTTCATCCAGGCGGTGAACTCCTGCCACTCGGCCGGGTCCTGGTAGCCGAACGGCTTGCCCTTCACGGGGAGGAAGTAGGGCATCGTCTTGGCGATCACGGCGCGTTGCAGCCCCTCGTCGAGATCGGGGTTCGCGTCGAGCAGGGCATGGGCGTTGGCGGGTGCACGCTGCAGCTCACGCGTCCCACGGGCGAGTGCCGCGATGAACGCGCGCAGCTTGCCCTCGTCGCGCTCCAGCGAGCTCTCGTTGGCGACCAGGACGAGCTCGTCGTAGGTCGGCACACCGGCCTGCTCCATCCGGATGATCCGCGGATCGCGTCCGCGGCGACGCAGCTCGGTCCCCTCGTAGTTCCAGAAGCCGCCGAGCGTCGCGTCGACCTTGCCGGTCAGCAGCGCCGGGTTGAGGTTGAAGCCGACGTTGCGCTCGGTGACCGTCCGCGAGCTCACGCCGGCGTTCTCGAGGATCGTCTTCAGGTAGGCGGACTGGTAGTCGATCCCGGCTGTGCCGACGGTCTTGCCCTTGAGGTCGCGTGGACCGCCGATCTTCGCCTTCGGCAGCGAGATGATCGACGTGAGCGGCGTGCGCACCAGCGCCCCGACCGACACGACGCGCAGCCCTTTGTCGCGCGCACGCAGCACCTCCGGCTCGTAGGAGATCGCGATGTCGACCCGCCCCGCGGCAACCTGCTTGATCGGCGCCGCGGGGTCCGGCGGCTGGCGAACCTGCACGTCGAGGCCGGCGTCGCGGAACTGACCCGTGCTCTGCGAGGCGTAGATGCCCGCATGGTCTGCGTTCGGGAAGTAGTCGAGCATCACGGTGAGCTCCTGCGGCTCTCCCGGCTCGAGCACGTCCTCCTTCTCGCCGCAGCCGGCGCCAAGCACGGCAAGCAGCAGCGCGACGGTCAGCGCGAGCAGGGAACGGGTCTTCGTCATGCGTTCTGTTCCTTTCGGTTCCAAGGGCAGGCGAGCCGCTCGGCCAGCGACGCTAGCGCGAAGAGGGCGACCGCCATCAGGGTGAGGATCACGATCCCCGCGTAGACGCGCGGGGTCTGAAGCTGGTTGTTGCCGAGCAGCACGAGCCGGCCTAGGCCCTCGTCGGCGCCCGCCCACTCGCCGAACACCGCGCCGATAACCGACACGGTCGCGGCGACGCGCAGGCCTGAGAAGAAGCTCGGCAGGGCGGCCGGCAGCTCGACGGCGCGCAGCGTACGCAGGCGCGACGCTCCGAACGAGCGCATCAGCCCCAGCTGCTCGGCGTCGACTCCGCGCAGCCCGTCGAGGACGTTGACGGTGATCGGGAAGAAGCAGATCAGCGCGACGATCGCGAGCTTCGGGCCGATGCCGTAGTCGAACGCGAGCACGAAGATCGGCGCGAGCACGACGATCGGGATCGCCTGGGAGCCGACGAGCAGGGGATAGGCGGCGTCGCGCAGGACGCGCGAGAGGTGCATGCCGACGGCGAAGACCACTCCGGCCACCACGGCGATCGCCAAGCCGAGCACGACCTCGGTCAGCGTCACCCAGGCGTTGTCCCAGAGCAGCGTCCAGTCGTCCTCGAAGGCCTGGACGACCTCGCCCGGGGAGGCGAGCGTCAGGTCGTCGACGGAGTCCAGCGATGCGAACCAGGCCCAGACGCCGACGAAGGCCGCGAGCAGCAGCGTGGCGAGCGCGATGCGCCTCACGTCAGTGCCTCAAGCGCCGCCCCGCGCAGCCGGGCGAGCTCGGGATCGGCGATCGCGGCACGGCGGTCACGCGGACGCGGCAACGGCACGTCGAGCTCGGCCACGACCCGTCCCGGCCGCGGCGACAGCACCGCCACACGGTCGGAGAGGAACAGCGCCTCCTCCACGTCGTGGGTCACCAGCAGCACCGTCCGCGGCTCGGCGCCAAGCGCGTCGGCGAGCCACTGCTGCATCTCCGTACGCGTGATCGCGTCGAGGGCGGCAAACGGCTCGTCGAGCAGCAGTACCGGCCGCTCGGGCAGCAGGGTCCGGATGAAGGCGACGCGCTGACGCATCCCGCCTGACAGCGCCGCGGGGCGGGTGTGCTCGAACTGGGCCAGCCCGAAGCGCTCGAAGTAGGGCGCGGCGGCGTCTCGGGCCCGCGCCCCTCGCACGCCCTGGGCCTCGAGCGCGAGCGCGGCGTTGCCCAGCGCGTCGCGCCACGGCAGGAGCAGGTCGCGCTGGGGCATTAGCGACGTCGCCGTCTGGCGCTGGTCAGGGCTGTCCCGGCCGCCGACGGACACCGTCCCTGCGTCGGGCTCCTGCAGCCCGGCCACGAGCTCCAGCAGCGTCGACTTGCCGCACCCCGACGGTCCGACGACCCCGAGGACCTCGCCGGGCCGGACCTCGAGCGTCAGGCCCTCCAGCGCCGCGACGTCCGCTCCGCGGCGCACGCGGTAGCGACGAGCGACGCCGTCCAGCGTCACCCCGGTCCTCTGTGCGGAGTGAGGCTCGGCTTCCGGAGCCTCGGCGTTCATCGGCGATCTAGTCCCTTCGCGGGCATTACCCCACAGGTTCGGAGGGTCAGCGCCGGGTGGAGGTCCAGTGGCGCTATCTCAGCCCGCTGCCCGCGAGCACCCCTGTCAGTGACGGCACTGTACCGCCGGAGCCGGGCGCTACGCTCGGTCGGTGATCCCGGCTCGCGTGACCGTCCTGACCATCGGCGCCCGCGACCTTGCGAGGCTGCGCGACTTCTACTCCGCGCTTGGCTGGAAGCTCGCGATCGAGCTCGACGAGTTCGCGGCCTTCGAGACGCGCGGCCTGGTCCTCGCGCTCTACCGCCTCGACCTCCTCGCACGCGACGCGAACCTCGAGCAGGCCGCGCCTGGCTCGGCGATCGGCGGCTTCAACCCGGCGGTGAACGTCGACCGCCTCGAGCAGGTCGACGAGGCGATCGAGGTGGCGCGAGCGGCCGGCGCGACGATCGTCAAGGAGCCGCACACCGCCGACTGGGGCGGTCGCTCGGCCTACTTCCTCGATCCCGAGGACAACCTCTGGGAGGTCGCCTGGGTGCCGCAGGACAGCCAGATGGCGGGTCTGATCCGCCGCGCAGTCGGGGAGCGCTGAGCGCCGAGGTTCCGAAGGTGCAGCCCAACCGCCGGCGACGGCGCCCTGGAGGGAGGGCAAGGCCGTCGCCGGCGTTTTCACCAGCGGCGGTGGTATCGCCCGCGCCGCCACTGTGGGCTCATGACGAATCTAGGTCCGCCTGCTGCGCCCGTCTATGCCTTCAACTGACTAGTCATTTGCAGCTATGGACAGCCTTACCGCTTCAGGCTTCTCTGCCACTCGACCGCCACATCGAGACTCTCCGGCGAGCGCGTAGGAGTGCAAGCGGCAGTGTTCCGCGAGCGCCCGCGGCATCCAGGGCGCACTTGACGGCGTCGCGCGCATCGGCGCCTCGAGCCGCTGGGGCGGAGGCGAAGAGCGCGATCATCGACGCGACGATCAGTGCGTGGCGCTCGGGATGAGCGGTCTCGCGGGTCAATGCGAGTGCACGGGTCACGAAGGCGGCGACCCGGTCGCCCGCGACTCCGGACGATGGATATCGACCGACGAGGCTGTGCGTTTCGTCCGCGGTGTCACGCTCTTGGTCGATCAAGCTGTCGATCAGCGCGAGCACCGCGCCGGCCCATGGGACGTAGACGTCGTGAATTGCGTCGCTCTCACCGGGTTCCAGCTCGGGATTGGCAGCGGCCGCTACCAAGACGAGGATCGCGAGCGACGATCCCGTTGCTCCGATGACCTCCCACCAAGTCAGTCCGTGAGAGTCTCCGCCTTCCTTCGCCGCCCACGGGACGATGACGTCGGAGAGGAAGCCAGGAGGCGCTACAGGCAGGGCATGGTTGTAGCCCTGGCTCTGCATGGCAAGCCGAGCAGCAGAACGAGCAAGCGGGGCGACGACCGAGAACGCCGGAAGGGCATCGCAGATCATCCGACACGTCTCCACGAACCTGTCGAGGTAGCCGCCGTCGTCGTCGTGGGGATGAAGCGCGTACGCCGCCCCTTGTGCCACGCCAGGCATCAGCGCGTCGGTCAGGGCCGTGTGCAACTGAAGCGTGTCCAGGAGCGGGTCGCTTGCGTCAGGGTCCTCTGAGATCGTGTCGAGATAGTCGTACATCACCTGGAAAGCGACGAGAAAGCGCACGACATCGTCGCGTTCGCCTCGGGGAGCTATGACGGCGAAGGCAGCCGCCCCTTCGGCGTGCCGACGCTTCTCTCGCAGTGACGCGAGGGCTTGCGCACGCAACACGGGATCGGGGATCGTCGCCGCCCGAGTCCGCCAGTGCTCGAGCTCACGGGCGACCGTTGGATAGATGCTCAGCCAGTAGTCAGCGCCGATCTTCAGGAAGTCGACGACGATGCGGACGTGGGTACATGCGCCCTTCGGCATGCAGGAATCTGATCCGAATCAGCCCGCCCACCTCACTCCCTGAAGGTCGCGCGCGGGGAAACACCCGCCGCGAGGTATCCGGGAAGCATGCTCATCGCGACGGCGACGCCGGCAACGAGCCCTATCGCGAGGAGTATCTGAGATGCCTCGATGCCGAACGGCGCCGCGAACCCCGTTGTCGTTCGGAGGAAGCGACCGGCCAGTAGATGGCCGTAGATCCCGAGCATCGCGCCAACCAGACAGCCCACGGAGACCAGCAGCCCCGTCTCGAAGAGCATGGCGCGCCAGAGCTGTTTACGGCGGGCGCCCTGGATCTTGAGCGCCGCGAGGCGGGGGCGACGTTGCCAGATGGTTGCTCCCAGCGCGCAAGCGACGGCGAACGCGGCGGCGAGAAGCAGCAACGCGGCGATCTGGCTCAGGCGAGAGACGCCCTCGCGTCCGAAGTCGTAGTACTGGTTCTCCCGCTCTTGGCGTGTCTGCACGATCAAGCCAACGTCGGCTCCGAGCGCGGCTGCGACGGTGCGCTTTCCCTCGGCCGGAGAGACGCTGCGATCGAGGTCCACCTCGATCGCTGACGGCGCGGTCGTTCCCATCGCCTTGACGTAGTCCTGGTCGTTGATGGTCACGGCCCCGGGGATCCAGCCGTAGTTCATCGTCTTCGCGGCGAGCCGGAAGCTGGCGGTCCCGGTCGGGGTCGGCAACCTCAGGGTGTCACCGACATCTATGTCGCGCTCGTCGGCGAAGGCAGTCGAGGCGGTCGCCCAACCTCCTTGGCGCAGTCGCCTCGTGGCGAGGCCGATGTCTCCCTCGAGCATCTGGCTCGACGGGATCATCGTTCGATCGCCCACCGGGCGACCGATCAGCCAGATACGCCGATCGCCTACATCTAGGAACCCGCCGCGGTGAAGACGGACGTCTGCGACACCTGGGGCGCGCCTCACCTTGGCGAGGTTGGCCGGCGGCGTGAAGCTGTTGGTCATCAGGTCCTGCCCGCCGGGAGTGACCCAGATGTCGGCGTTGGACAGCCACTGCCGTGTGTGGCTGTCCAGGCCGCGAACGATGTCGTCTCGGGCGCCGCCTATCGCGACGCTCCCGTAGACGGCGAGCGCTGCGACAGCGGTGAGCGCGACGGATCGAGTCGTCGTCGCGCGCAGCTCCATGAGGGCGACGGCGAGCATGTTGAGCTTGCCTGTCGAGCGCGTGAGGCGGTCGAGGCGGCTCGCGACTAGGCCGAACGTCGTCGGCATCACCAGGAGCGCGGCGACGGCGAGCGTGACGCCGCCGACGATGGTCAGCGCCGGAGCCGCGAACGCGATCGCGGTCGTCAGTGCGACAAGCGCGATCCCAAGCCACAGAAGCCGGAGTGCTGCTCGGTCGGTGATCGCCTCGCCGGGCTCGGCGCGCTCGCGTGTGACGGCATCGAGCGGCAGTCCCGCGCGAAGGTCGAAGACGGGGCGCAGGGATGCAACGAGCACGGCGAGCATCCCTCCGCCGAACGCCAGGGCGACGATCCACGGACGAAATATGCGATCCGTGCCGACCGGGAACGCGAATGTGAGGTAGTCGGGCACGTCACCGAAGACCGTTCGAAGCAGCAGCTCACCAAGTGCAAGTCCGATGATCGAAGCCAAGATGCCGAGAGCCAGCGCCTCGAAGGCGAGGATCGAGAGCGCCTGTCGCGGCGATGCGCCATCCAGGCGCAGGCTCGCGATGAACCGTCGGCGCTCGGCGACGGTGAAAAGCATGGCGTTCAGCGAGAAGAGAAAGCCGACCATCGCGCCGATGGCGGCAAACAAGTGAGTCGACTGATCGTTGGGCTTCGCTGCTTGACGAAGAGTTGCCAGCTCGGAGTCGGCATTCGACACGTTCACGCGGTCGCCAGCGATATGGGCGAGCGCCTGACGAGCTTGCTCGGTCTTGCCCGGCTCGGTCTCTATGAGGACCTGGGAGAGGCGTCCATCGCGATTGCTCAACCTCTGAGCGACCGGTAGTTCGGCGAGCGCCGAGCCGGTGCCCCCGAGCGCACCCAGCACGTCGTCGGTGAGGACAGCTATCGGCACACGATGGCGGTGGCCGTCCGCACGCAGGTCGACCGTCGAGCCGGAATGGACGCCGAGGGAATCGGCCACCCGCTCGGGCAGTGCGATCGAGCTCCCAAGGCGAAGTCCTGCGGGAGCGAAGTTGCGGGTGAGGTCGCCGCCGAGCAGGGACAGCTCTGGGCCTGCGGCGACCATCTGCACGGAGCGCTGCCCTCCCGGCCCGATGAGGATGACGTTCGTCCGGAGCATGGGCACTGCCAGACGGACGCCGTCGACGTCTTGGACACGAGCTGCGAGGTCGGCGTCGAAGCCGCGATCCGAGCGCGCCGTCACCTGGAGCGACGCGTTTCCGGCCACCCCGTCGAGCACCTGTGCGGCGGACCCCGTGATGCTGCTGCTCGACATCAGGACCGCGTAGACGAGAGCGACGCCGACTGCGATGCCCGACATGGCGAGCATCTCCTGCATCGGATGCTCACGCACACGCGCGCGGTAGAAGCCGAGCAGTGCCCGGAACCGGAGCCCGCAGAGGCGAAGGATCATCCCTGCCCTGTCGAGATGCGCGCAAGCGATCGATCATGGGCCAGGTCGCCGAGGTGGCCATCGCGAAGGACGAATGCGCGATCAACCCACTCGATCGCTGCGGGGTCGTGGGTTACGAGTAGAACGGCCATGTCGCGCTGTCGTGCAAGGCCGCGTAGGAGCTCGAGGACCTCGCCGCCCCGATCGGCGTCGAGGTTGCCGGTCGGCTCGTCTGCGAGAAGCAGCGCGGGGTCGTTGGACAGAGCGCGAGCAATGGCGACCCTCTGGCGCTCACCAGCAGACAGACGCCCAGCCGGCGCTTTTATTCGAGGGCTGAGACCCAGGCGGTCGAGCCAAGGGGTCACTCGACGGCGCGCGTCAGATGGCGAGATCCCGCTGAGAAGCAGCTTCGTGGTCGCGTTGTCGCGCACGGAAGCGGAGTTGTTGAGATGGAAGCTCTGGAAGACGAACCCGAGCTGTGCGAGGCGAAAGCTCGACGCTTCTCTGTCGGTCAGCTCCGCGAGGTCGCGTCCCTCGACCAAGACCTTGCCGTTGTCGGGCGCGAGCATGGCGGCGGCCAGGAGCAGGAGGGTCGTCTTCCCCGAGCCGCTCGGCCCGTAGATCGCGACCACCTCGCCCGGGGCGACCGTCAACGAGACGCCATCGACCGGGCGTATCACCTCGCTCTCGGTGCGGTAATGCTTGACGACGTCCCGCAGCTCGAGCGTCACGGGTCGGACGCCTTACCGCCAGTCGCAGATCTGGGTGAGCGCAGCGGAACGACAGTTCCAGGCTTGTCGTTCGAGTTGATCTTGCCGTTGCCGACCGACAGCAGTCGGGGCACGCCGGCCATCATCGTCACCTCCTCAGAGGCAACGAGCATCGTAAGTCGGAGGTCCCTGGACAGGGCGTGCAGCAGATCCCGGATCTCGTCACGCTCGCCAGGGCTGTGGGTGATCGCGGGCTCATCGACCAGCAGCAGACGTGGCTTGCGGACCAGGGCGCGCGCGAGGGCAACGCGAGTCGTTTCTCCGGCACGTAGCTCGAACGGCGCGGCGTTCAGACAGTCGCTGACGCCGACCATGTGAAGACAGTGGTGCGCGGCGTTGATCGCGTCAGCCTGTTTGCGTCCTTGGAAGATGAGTGGCAGAGCGACGTACTCCACGACCGACGTGCTGCGATCGGCGAGTGTCGCGGCACTGTCGATCGAGACGGTCGCCATCCCGATGTCATGGCGCCGCAGCGCGGAGCGCTCGCCCTCCGACATACGTGCCAGGTCGCGACCGTCGAATCGAACTACGCCGGTGTCGGGCATCTCGATGCCAGCGGCAAGCCTGAGCAACGTCGACTTGCCAGACCGGCGCTCGCCGAATACGCCGACGAAGTCTCCAGCGTCGACCTCCAAGTCGAAGGGCTCGAAGACGACGCCCGCCCGCGGATACGACTTGCCGACCTGATGGAACGACAAGAGAGTCACCCTCGACTACCTGGCTTTGGCGGTGTCGTCGAACGCCTCGATGCGAACCCGCATGGATTTGATCCAGCTCAACTCGGCTCGTACATGTTGCAAGGCTTGGTCCCGAAGACTCTCCGCGGTCAGTCGATCCCAAGCGGTCAACTCGTCAGGTGCATGAGCCGTGGCGCTGGCGATCATGTCGAGGCACTCGATCTCATAGCTATCCAGTGCCTCCAGGAGGAGGGGCGCATGCTCAGGCCGAGATACGGCGAGCCGCGCTAGAACGTCCATGCGAACTGGCTCCTTGCGCACCGGTCTGCGAAGCCAGTCCTCGAACGCGGCTACTCCGGCTTCGGTGACGCGATAGAACACACGCTCGCGCCCGCGGACGGAACCACCGACGCGCCCGCGCTGCTCGTGCTGGACGAACTCTTGCTTCTCCAGCTTGTCGAGCGTCGCGTAGATGCCAGTCGTGTTGAACTGCCAGCTAGGGCCCATACGAGCGGCGAGCCGCTTGCCGAGCTCGTAGCCGTACCCCGGCCGCTCCGCTACAGCGCCGAGGACAACGCTATCCATTAGCGATGGGCGAGACCGAGACATAACCCTCCAGTCAGTGCCTGCAAGGATCGCAAGAAGCCACACAAGACATCCCTCTCTCCGCAGCGACTCGCGTCCGACCTACCGATGCTATCCGGCGTCGACGCGCATTGCAACGACTCCGATCGGAAGGGGCTCGCGACTGTCGACGGGGCTCGTAGCCGGTACGTGCTCACGCTGATCGATGCGAAAGTAGTTACTCATGAGCGTGGGGTCCATCCCTTTTTGTGACTACTTAGGAGCAGCCAATTGCCGTACAGCGTCCGACTTTCTCGGACGCTACTCGCGCCTTCAGCGCTTTGCGACTGGCCGCAGGTCGGCGATCGCGTTGACGAAGCCCTCGAGCTGCTTGGTCGTCCAGCACTCGAAGACCCCGTTGCAGTACGGCTCGTAGGTCGACATCACCGAGTCGCCGTAGTTCCAGTAGAGCTTCGGCTCGGGGTTCATCCAGAAGGTCCGTCCCGCGTGCTCGGCCACCGCGCCGAAGGCGGCAGCGTGGGGCTCGCGTCCGTTCGTCCGCGCGTCGCCGAGCACGATCACCGTCGAGCGCGGGTCGAGATCGTCGACGACCTTGTCGAGGAACTCGATCCAGACGCGGCCGTAGTCGGTGTAGCCGGATACGTCCGCGACTCCCGCGTCGCCGGCGATCGCGCACGACACCGCCTCGAACGAGCGCTCGCGCTCGAAGACCTCCGTCACCTCGGAGATCCGCTCGACGAACACGAACGAGCGGATCTTGCGAAACGAGTCGTGCAGCGCGTGGAGGACCGACAGGAAGAAGACGCTCGCGCTCGTGACGCTCGTCGAGACGTCGCACAGCACATAGAGCTCGGGCCGCCGCGGCCGGCGCGGGCGGTAGCGCAGATCGAGCGGCACGCCGCCCGTCTGCAACGACGTGCGCATCGTCCGCCGGACGTCGATCACCGACGAGCGGCTGCGCCCGCGGTCCTCACGTCCCTGGGTCGCGAGCCGGCGTCGCAGCTGGGCCACGACCCGGTGCACCGCCGCCAGGTCCTGGGAGGGGCCCGTCGGCAGCGCGCGGTCGAGCTCGCGCAGCGGCTTGGACGGCGGCAACGTCTGCGTGCGCTCGATCAGCGCCCGCTCGAGCTCGCGCCGCACCTGCTGCTCGAACTCGCGCAGCCGCTCTCGCGGCACCGCGTCCGGGTCGGCGAGCTCCGTCCCCGCCTGCTCGCCGCGCAGCCCGAGCGTGCGCCTGATCCGTTGCACGTCGACGCCAATCACGCCCGACCCCTCGCCCTGGCGCCCGAACGCCGCGATCGCGAGTCGCGCCAGGTCGCGGATCTGCCCGTCGGGCGCGTCGGCGTCGCGCAGGACGTCGCGGATGCGCTCGCGCAGCGACTCGAAGTCGGCCTCGCCGTGCTCGCCGCCTTCACCGCCCGCGCGCGCCGGTCCCTCCTTGATCCCGCGCTCGACCGCCTCGCGCTCGGCCGCACGGAAGAAGAAGCGGTCGAACACCAGCTCGAGCACGCGCCGGTCGTCGCGCGACTTCGCGAGCGTGGTCGCGAGCGCCTCGAAGAAGTCCTCGCGCCCGGTCCAGCTGACGTAGCGCAGCGCCTCGAAGGCGTCCATCAGCTCCGAGGTGCCGACGGCCATGCCCTCGGCGCGCAGCTCGTCGGCCAGCTCGAGCAGCCGCGGCGCCATCCCGGCGGGGCCGGAGGCGGGCGGCATGCCGCCGTAGAGGGCGGGGTTACGCGGTCGGCTTGGACCCGACGAGGCCATCGCTCAGCTTCACCCCGACGCGCTCGGCAACGAGGTCCAGATCGGTGCGGTGCTTGACGACGACGCTCATCGTCTGGCGCAGCACCTCGCTGTCGATGTCCTCCGCGCCGAGCAGCAGCAGCGCCCGCGCCCAGTCGATCGACTCCGCGATCGAGGGCGGCTTCTTGAGGTCGAGAGCACGCACCATGTGCACGACCTCGACCAGCTTGCGGGCGATCTCCTCGCCGAGGTCCGGCGCATGCAGGCGCACGATCTCGAGCTCGCGGTCGACGGACGGGTAGTCGAGCCACAGGTAGAGGCAGCGCCGCTTGAGCGCCTCGGTCAGCTCGCGCGAGTCGTTCGAGGTGAGCAGGACGATCGGATGGGTTGTCGCCTCGACGACGCCGAGCTCAGGGATCGAGACCTGGAAGTCGGACAGGACCTCGAGCAGCATCGCCTCGAACTCCTGGTCGGTCTTGTCGATCTCGTCGATCAGCAGGACGACGGGCTCGGTCGCGGAGATCGCGCTCAGCAGCGGGCGGGGCAGCAGGAACTCGTCCCCGAAGATGTCGTCCTTGACCTCCTGCCAGCCGGCGTCGGAGGCCTCGACCTGGATCCGCAGCAGCTGCTTGCGGTAGTTCCACTCGTAGAGCGCCTTCGCCTCGTCGAGTCCCTCGTAGCACTGCAGCCGCACGAGCTTGCGGCCGGTCGCGCGCGAGATCGCCTTCGCGAGCTCCGTCTTGCCGACGCCCGCGGGCCCTCTACGAGCACCGGCTTGCCAAGGCGCCCGGCGAGGAACGCCACGAGCGCGGTCGACTCGTCGGCCAGGTAGCCGGCGCCCGCCAGGCCCGCGCGGGTCTCGTCGATCGACTGGAACTCCGCGCTCACCCAGCGAAGGATACTTTCGAGCCAGTGGCGGCCGTGCTCGACCTCATCGCGCAGTCCGGGTTCCTCGACCCAGACGCCGGTCCCGAGCAGTCGGGCGGCTTCCGCGTGTCGCCCTGGGGCTTCGTCGCCGTGCTCGTCGTGGGATTCCTGGCGGGCGTCGCGGGTCACGTGCTGAGGTCCCGCGCTATGGTCGCCTTCGGTATCGCGCTGATCTTCGGTGCGACGGTTCTAGTGCCGGTTCTGCTGGCGATCAGCAATTAGGAGGCTGAATGGCAGAGGTAGCGGAGGTGCAGTCGGGACTGGAGGGCGTAGTCGCCTTCGCGACCGAGATCGCCGAGCCCGACAAGGAGGGCGGAGCGCTCCGCTACCGCGGGGTCGACATCGAGGATCTCGTCGGTCAGGTGCCGTTCGAGAAGGTCTGGGGCCTGCTCGTCGACGGCTCATTCGATCCCGGCCTGCCGCCTGCCATCCCGCACCCGCTGTCCGTTCGTACCGGCGATCCACGCTCCGATCTCCAGGCCGCCGTCGCGATGCTCGCGCCGGAGTGGGGGCTGAAGCCGGTCATCGACATCACCGACGAGCAGGCGCGCGCAGACCTCGCGCGGGTCTCGGTCATGGCGCTCTCCTTCGTCGCCCAGTCGGCGCGTGGCGGTGGTCAGCCGCCGGTCCCGCAGGCCGAAGTCGACAAGGCCGGCTCGATCCCCGAGCGCTTCCTGATCCGCTGGCGTGGCGAGGCCGATCCGCGTCACGTCGCCGCGATCGACGCCTACTGGATCTCCGCCGCCGAGCACGGCATGAACGCCTCGACCTTCACGGCGCGCGTGATCACCTCGACCGGCGCCGATGTGTCCGCGGCGCTTTCCGGTGCCGTCGGCGCGCTCTCGGGCCCGCTCCACGGCGGCGCCCCTTCGCGAGTCCTCTCGATGCTCGACGCGGTCGAGGAGAGCGGCGACGCCGAGGCCTGGGTCAAGAACGCGCTCGACAACGGCGAGCGGCTGATGGGCTTCGGCCACCGGGTCTACCGCGCCGAGGATCCGCGCGCCCGCGTCCTGCGCCGGACCGCGCGGCAGATCGGAGCGCCGCGGCTCGAGGTCGCCGAGGCGCTCGAGCAGGCCGCGCTGGCCGAGCTCCAGGCGCGCAAGCCCGACCGCGTGCTGGCGACGAACGTCGAGTTCTGGTCGGCCGTCGTGCTCGACTTCGCCGAGGTGCCGCCGGAGCTGTTCACGCCGATGTTCTCCTGTGCGCGCGTTGCCGGCTGGGCGGCGCACATCCTCGAGCAGAAGCGCGAGGCACGCCTGATCCGCCCGACCGCGAAGTACGTCGGTCCAGGGCCGCGGCCTGTCTCCGAGCTCTAGGAGGAGGCCGGATCGTCCGGCTGGCGCTCGTCCCCGAGCGCCAGCGTCGCGTCCTCGTCGAAGGTGAGCTGCCGGGTCGCGGCGGTGTCCTCGGCGAGCGCCTTCGGCTTCTTGCGCAGCGGGCGCCGACGGGCAGGGGGCGCCGCGACCGGGGCGCGGTCCACGGGACGCACCGGCACCGCCACCACTCCGTGGTCGAACCTCTCGGGCAGGTCGTCCGGCGCTCGCTTGGCGCGCTCGCGCAGCCCGGCGGCCGCGAGCAGCAGCGCGCAGACAAGCGCGAGCACGCTCAGTCCCGGTGGCCGGTCGAACATCCGCGTCGCGATCAGCACGCCGCACCACACGCCGGCTCCGAAGATCACCGTCCCGTCGCCAAGCGGCAGGTGGAACTCGCGTCCCTCGGCACGCTGCTTGAGCAGGGCGAGCACCGCGCCGGCGGCGAGTATCTCGGCGGCCTCGACGAATGAGAACGGCCCAAGCGTGCTGACGATCAACAGGATCGCGGCGATCGCAGCGACGCGCTGCTCGGGATGGAGCCGACTCCAGAGCTGAACGAGCCTCCCGACGCGGCCGCGACCGGCGGCGTCTGGGCTCACGCCGCCGCGCCGGCGCCCGCAGCCGCTCGGATCACGCGCCCGAGCAGCTCGGCGTCCGCATCCGAGACTGTGCGCAGCTGGCCCTGGAAGGCGAGGTGCCAGTGCTCGATCGGCCACTTCCCGACGTGCTCGAGCGCACCCGCCAGCTCCACGGCCGGCACCCACTCGTCCTCGGGGAGCACGACGACCGGCTCGGTCTCGAAGCGCCACGGATACTCATCCGGGTTCCCGGGCTTGCCCGGCCAGACCTTCGTCCGATCCTCGAACATCTCCGACGTCACGCGAACGATCCCGCCGAACGCCTGGACCACCGTCAGGTAGAAGACGATCTCGTCGCCGGGATGGATCGACTCGGCCTGCTTGCGCCGGCGCTCCTTCATGCCGATCAGTTTGAACTCGCGCTCGCGGGTAGCCGCGAAGTTGTCGGGCGATCCCGTCATCACCCACGTCTTGTGTCCGTCCGCCACGCGCAGAGCGTAGCGCCGCCCGTGGCGGTTTTACGGCGGAGCCCACGGGTAGCTCTGAGCCATGGGAGACGACGACCGACAGACCACATCCACCAACCCCGAGACCGCGCCACCCGGCGAGGCGGCGAGCGGATTTCCCGAGCCCCCGATGGAGGACGATCAGGACCTCTCGCGCGACGAGAACCCGCACCACGCACTGAACAACCCCGTCGGAGACCCCGACCCGACCGAGTGGCCCGATCCCTACGAGTCGCGCCCCGATCCGCGCGGCCCGGACGCCGATCCCCACCCCGGCGATCGTTCGAGCAGCGAGCCCCATCCCTCCCAAGACCCAGAGGCCGACCAGTGGGAGGCCCCAGAGCGCGACAACTTGGACGATTGAGAACTGGGGGCTCACGCCCCCAGACCCCCGTGGCACCTGGCCGGTTGGGGCCTAGTCGATCGGTATGTCTTCGATCTTGCGCTCGACAGGCGTGTCGTCGAGGCGCTCGAGATAGTGGTCGATCAGGGCGCGGAGAGTCAGTAGCGCCTCGCGCATCAGCGCCGTGACGCGCTCCTGCAGCTCGGTGGGCGCGGCCAGGCGCAGCGCGTCGAGGAGGATGAAGAGGGCGGCCGGATCTGGGTCAGGCGGCGGTGTCTGTTGCCGGTCGTCCATCGGTAGCCCTCCTGAACACGACTTCGAGCGCGCCGTCCTTGAAGCTAGCGCCGCTGGTCTCGTAGCCCGCCAGTGCGGGCGGCAGGATGATAGTTCGCTTCTGGCCGCCGACTCGCACGATCACCTCGAGCCCGGCCTTCTTGAGGTCGATGTCGCCGCGCTCGGCGAACGGCAACGGCAGGCGCAGCGTCGCCGAGTCCTCGTCGGTCGTCAGCTCGCGCGAGAGATCGCCGTGGAGCACCTCGTTCGCCGCCACGCCGTCAAAGAGCTCCTCGCCGAGCTCGTCGAGCGTCTCGGGGCCCATCACCTCGTGGGGCAGGTGAGCCGCGGTCAGGATCGGCACGGGCGCGAAGCCCGAGCGCACGAGCTCCATGTTCTCCTGCTGCACCCGGCGCCAGTCGGCGAAGTAGCCGCCGCCCGCCTCCTCGGGCAGCACCCGGTTCACGACCACCGCGTCGGTCAGATACCCGTAGAGGTTGAGGTAGGTGAACGTCCGCATCGCCTCCTTGACGACCATCCGGTCCGGGTTGAGCACGAGCCGGACGGACATCGCCGAGCGATCGCGCAGGATGGCGTTCATCGCGACGAGGTTGTTCGCGAGGCGCTCGACGTCCTCGAAGACCGCCTCGCTCGGGAGCGACATGTCGAGCACGGTGCGCGCAAGCGGTCGCGCGGCGGCGACGAGCTTGCTGCGGAACGGGAAGACCTTCTCGAGCCACCAGCTGCAGACATCGGGAAACGAGAGCAGGCGCAGCGTCTCGCCAGTCGGTGCGCAGTCGACGACGACCACGTCGAACTCGCCCGAGTCGTGGTGGCGCTTGATCTGGAGCAGCGAGAACAGCTCGTCCATCCCGGGCGGCACGGTCAGCTCCTCGGCGGATATCCGGTCGACGCCGCGCTCTGTCAGCAGCTCGCCGGCCCACTCCGAGACCGCGTGCCAGTGGCGCTCCATCTCCTCCTGTGCCTGGACCTCCTGGCCGAAGAGGCACGGCGCGATCTCCGTCGGGTCGCTGCCGAGCTCGGCTCCGAGCGAGTCCGACAGGCTGTGCGCCGGGTCCGTCGACATCACGACGGTGCGCAACCCGCCCGCGGCACAGCGGCGAGCGGTCGCCGCGGCGACGCTGGTCTTGCCGACCCCGCCCTTGCCCGTGTAGAGAATCGTCCGCGGCGCCATCCGAAGGCGCATCGTATGGCGCGGGCGCGCGGCGCTTGGTGACCGTCAGGGAGCCGGACGCGCCGACTCGACTTGTCCGGTGACGATCGTCCGCAGGCCCTGGCCGGTGCGCAGCTCCTTCGCCGCCACGCGCACGCTGTAGCTGCCGACCCCGCCGGGCTTCCACGTGAAGAACCCCTCGCCGCGCCGGAAGGTGCCGAGCTTGTCGAGCGAGAGCCGGCCGTCGCGCTTGATCGTGACCTGGACGGCCGAGAGCTTCGACAGGTAGAACCGCACCTGGGTCGGCTCGCCCTTCGTGACCGTGTCCGGGGCGAGCAGCTCCAGCTCGGCCGGGTCGGTCATGTAGGAGCGGAACGCGCGCGCGGCGTCGCAGTAGACCCGTCGCCCAAGCCGGCTGCAGAGGCTTGCCGAGAACTCGCGCAGCAGCTCGTGGTACTCGAGCGTCGACTCGGCGCCGCGGTAGGAGTAGGTCGACCAGTCGCCCGTGTCGTTGGCCGGCAGCTCCTCGCGCGCCTCGGGCTCGGCCTGGGCGAACAGCCGCCGGGCGGTCGCGTCGCCGGTGATCTCGGCGTAGTCGTAGAGCCCGATCAACGACTGGAGGAAGGCGTTGATGATGTAGAGCCGCGGCGCGAAGGAGTACTGCAGGTAGTGGATCCCTCCGAACGGCCCCGTGGTCTTCACCCCCGTCGGCGGAGCCTTGCCGAAGGCGCGGAAGGCCGGGCGCGCCTGCTCGAGGTAGCGCTGCTCGCCGGTCAGGTCGTAGGCGCGACCGAATGCCTGGATCGCCGTAGCGGTCGCCATTCCGCTGATCCACGGTGGGATGCCGCCACCGAAGTCGAAGTAGTACTCCCATGCCTTGAAGCCGCCACGGGTCGCTGCCGTGCGGCTCAGCTCGTCGAGCAGCCGCTGCAGGCCGCGGCGGTCGCAGGGCACGCCCATGTCCTTGACGCAGGCCCCGTGCATCAGGTTGGCCTGCTTGAAGTTCGCGAGCGGCTGGAGCTGGAGACCGTTGCCGACGTAGTACTCGAAGAGCAGCCGGCTGCCGCGGAAGGTGACGCGGTCGCGGTCGGACGGGAACGGCATCCGTGGCCAGTACTGGGTGTTGCGGCGCAGGATCAGGAAGACAGCCGGCATCCGCGAGGCGGTCAGCTTGTGGCGCAGCGCCATCCCGTCGACGAGGGCGATCGCGTTGCCCAGCTCGCTGCCGCGCGAGCCCGGGAGGCGGCTGCGCACGGAGCGGGCGCGCGCGACGACCTTGCGGTAGCGGCGCAGGCTGGTCCGGGAGATCGCGTCGCGGCGATATGCCCGCAGCAGGGCGAGGGCGGTCGCTCTGCGTGCCCGCTTGGCCTGCTTGGAGAGCTTGCGTGCGGTGTGCGCGCGCCGATCCGCGCCACGCGGCGCCGTCGCCGGAAGGTCGGAGCCGGCCCGCGCCGGTGCGAACGGATCGTCGACGCGCTGTGCCCGACTCCCGTCGACCGCGATCACCTCGGCTGCCTGGGCCGGCGCCGCCACGAGCAGCACGGACAGGGCGGCCAGCACGAGCAGGAGCCTTCCGAATGCCGGAGTCATCGCCCATCCCAACCGTCGAATGCCCGCGAAGTTGCGTCCGGCGCGCGGGGCACCGCTACTCTGCGCCAAACCCGCTTCGACCCTCCCGATGGTGACCATGCGCACAGCACTTCGACGGCGACCTGTAGCCGTCCTCCTGACCGCACTTCTCGCGGCGCTGCCATTCGTCGTCGCAGCCTGCGGTGGAGCGGGAAGTGGCGACGAGCAGGACGCAGAGGCGCTGCTCGACCGGGCATTCAGCCGGCCGGTGCCGAGCGCCGACGTCGACATCGACGCCCAGCTAGACATCGACGGGCTGAGCGGCTTCGAGGACCCCGTGCGGATCCGCGCGTCCGGCCCCTACATCGGTGCGAAACGAGCGCTGCCGAAGGTCGACATGGACATCGACATCAGTCAGGGAGCGGGGCAGGGCCTGCAATCCGGTCTCCTCTCGACCGGAGAGCGCGTGTTCGTCAAGTTCGGCGGCAGCTTCTTCGAGCAGCCGCCTGAGCAGGTCGCCGCCGCCAACCGGCGGCTCGCCAAGGACGACACAGGTGACCAGGGCTCGCTCTCGGATCTCGGCCTGCATCCACGCGACTGGGTGGTCGACGCCTCCGTCGCGGGCGACGAGGAGATCAACGGCACTCAGACGCGACACGTGAAGGGAGAGCTCGACGTAGCCGCGCTCGTCACGGACATCAACGGCCTGGTGAAGGGGTCGGCCGGGGCGCTCGGCGGATCCGGTCAGGCGCCGAAGCCGCTGCGCAAGAAGGACATCGCGCGGCTCGCCGACACGGTCGACAACCCGACCTTCGACGTCTATGTGGGCAAGGACGACGACGTCGTGCGACGGATCTCCCTGCGGCTCGACATCGACGTCCCGAAGGACGACCAAGCCGACGTGCGAGGCGTCACCGGGGCGGGGATCACGTTCTCGGCCGAGCTGAGCGACATCGGTGGCGACCAGCAGGTCAAGGCGCCGAGCGCGTCCAGCCCGATGTCGGTGCTGACCGACCAGATCGGCGGGCTCGCCGGGCTGACCGGGCTCGGCGGCTCGGACGGCACAGCGACGACGCCAGACGCCACGGCGACCGCCCCAGACGCCGGCTCCACCACCGGCAGCGACGGGGGAGACGCGAAGGAGTTCGAGCGCTACGGCCAGTGCCTGGAGCAGGCGCGGCCCGACGACACGAAGGCGATCGCCCGCTGCGCGCAGCTCGTGAACTGACGGCTCGGTAGCGTGCCGGCGCGATGATCCTCCAGGACGTAGCGCCGTGGGCCGGGCTGATCGGCGCCCTGCTGGTCTTCCTCTGGTTCGACCTCCACTTCTTCGCCCGCGGACGCGAGCCGGACTTCAAGGAGGCCGCCTGGTGGTCGGTCGGCTGGCTGTTGCTCAGTCTCGCGGCGGCGCTCGTGGTGTGGGCGCTCGAGGGCGGCGAGGACGCCGTGCTCTACACGACGGTCTACCTGATCGAGCGCTCGCTCTCGCTCGACAACCTGTTCGTCTTCCTGCTGTTGTTCGCCTACTTCGGCGTTCCCTACGAGCACCGCGGCCGGCTGCTGACCTGGGGAATCGTCGCCGCGCTCGTCCTGCGCGGCCTATTCATCCTGCTCGGCATAGCGCTGCTCGAGCAGTTCCACTTCGTGATCTACATCCTCGGCGCGGCTCTGTTGGTCTTGGCCTACCGGATCTTCGCCGGGGTGGACGAGAACGTCGACCCGGACAAGAACCTGCTCGTGCGGCTGGTGCGCCGCGTCTGGCCCGTCACCTCGAAGTTCCACGGCGGCAGCTGGTTCGTGAAGGAGGAGGGCAGCGCCCGGCGGCAGGCGACGCCGCTCTTCCTCTGCCTGGCGGCGATCGTCTTCGCGGACATCGCCTTTGCGATCGACTCGATACCTGCCGCGTTCGCGATCACCCGCGACCCGTTCCTGATCTGGATGGGCAACGTCTTCGCGCTGCTCGGCCTGCGCGCGCTGTTCGTGCTCGTCGAGGGCCTGATCCGCCGCTTCCGCTACCTCGACGAGACGATCGCCGTCGTCCTCGGCCTCGTCGGCGTCAAGCTGCTGATCGAGGACTGGGTCCACGTCGGTCCCGTCGCCAGCCTCGCCCTGATCGCCGTCCTCTTCACGATCGGCATCGTCGCCTCCCTCATCGCCGACTCCAAGGACCCCGACGCCGAGGCCAAGCGCGAGGAGCGCGCGCGCCGGACCGAGGAGACCAAGGCTTCGGGCTGACTAAGCCAGGAAGAAGACGATTCCCAAGACGGCGTAGAGCGCGAGCAGCTGCACGCCCTCGAACCAGTTCGACTCGCCGTCCTGGGTGAGGAAGTTGGCGATCAGGACGGCGAACAGCAGGCCGCCGAGCTCGTAGCCGTTGAAGACGAGCGCCATCGGCTCGGGGCCGATCAGGAACGAGAGGAAGACGAGCACGGGCGCGACGAACAACGCGATCTGCGCGCTCGAGCCGATCGCGATGCCGACCGCGAGGTCCATCTTGTCCTTGGCCGCCACGAGCACCGCCACCCAGTGCTCGGCCGCGTTGCCGACGATCGCGACGACGAAGACGCCGACGAAGAACTCCGACAGGCCGATCTCCTCGGACGCCTCCGAGATCGATCCGACGAGGATCTCCGACATCAGTCCGACGAGCACGGCGGCGACGGCGAGCGAGACGATCGAGCGCTTCATCGTCCAGCCCTCATGCTCACCCTCGTCCTCGTGGAAGGGGTTGAACATCTTGCGGTGTGTCTTCAGCGAGAAGACCAGCCCGGCCGCGTAGCTGAGGATCAGCACGATCGCGACGCCGAGCGACAGCGTCTCGAGATCCGAGCCGAAGTCGACGCGCTCGTCGCCGACGCCGGGCAGCCCGCCGCCGTGGATCAGCTGGAACAGCGCCGGCATGATCAGCGCGGTCAGAGCGAGCAGCAGCATCCCGGACTGAGCGGCCGCGGCGGTCCGGTTGAACGTCTGCTTCTCGCGCTTGAGGCCGCCGACCAGCATCGCGGCGCCGAGCACGAGCAGGACGTTGCCGACGATCGATCCGACGATCAACGCCTTGACCACCTCCTGCAGTCCCTCCCTGAGGGCGAAGAAGGCGATGATCAGCTCGGGCGCGTTGCCGAAGGTGACGTTGAGGAAGCCGCCGATCCCCGGCCCGGTCTTGGCTGCGATGTGCTCGGTCGCCTCACCCATCACCGCCGCGGTCGGGATCACGCCGAGCGCCGCCGCGGCGAAGATGAGCACCGGCGAGGCGTGCGCCAGCTCGAGCGCCACGGCGATGGGGATGAAGACCGCTAGATAGTGGACGGGACGCATCGAGCGCGGGACTCTAAGCCTTGCGCTGCGCTACTCGTCCGCGTCAGGGTGCTCGATCGTCGCGCCGGCGCGCTCGTGGTCCTCGTCGGTGTCGAGGTCGAAGTCGTCGTCGGTGTCCTCGAGAGCCCGCGGCTGGCGGCCGTCGCCGCCGTGGTAGGTGGCCTGGAAGGTCTCGAGCAGCTCGTCTCGCCGTGGCTCGTCGATCGGTGAGTCGTCGGCGATCAGCACCCAGTCCGCCCCCTCGAACTCCTCGAGCGCGAAGATCTCGTTGTCCATCGACGACGAGTCGTCGACGACGACCACGACCTCGGTCTGCGGGTTGAAGTAGGTCCCGGGACGAACCAGAAGCTCGTCGATCTCGTAACGCCGCCCGTCTGCCATGTCGTACGTATACCCGACCGGTCGGCCCCTACGCGCCCAGCTCGCCCAGCCGCCGGTCGATCTCCTGGTCCACGTCGAGCGGGGGTTGGCCGCGTCGTGCGCGGCGCTCGTTGGTCGCTACGACGAGCTCGCGGATCTCCTCGCGCAGTGCCGGGTCGGTGCCGCCCGACGGCGCCGCCAGTCGCGCCAGCTCCGCCTCGACGTCCAGCGGCGGCTCACCGCGCGCCCTGCGGCGGTCGGACTTCGCCTCGATCATCTGGCGCAGCTCGGCGTCGGCCTCGGTGTCCCAGGCGGGGCTGCCGGGAGCCGGCCCGGCGCGCAGGTCCGGCTCGTCGAGCGAGAGGCCGGTACGGCCGACACCGCGATAGAGGGCGCCTGTGCCGATGTAGCTCAGGCATGCGACGACGGCCGCGACCACCGCGATCGCTATCAGCACCGTTCCAAACGACCCATCCACGCCTCAAGGGTGACAGCGCTCCATCCGGTACCCTCCTAGGAGTTGACTGACGAGTCAATCGAGCCGGTCGCCCTTGCGCAGTGGCTCGCCTCGTCCCCCGGCGGCACCAAAGCACTTCAGAGGAGCGACAGTGGTCGATTTCACGCTTACCGATGAGCAGAAGGACATCCAGGCGATGGCGCACGACTTCGCCGAGAAGGAGATGCGCCCCGTAGCTTGGGAGTACGACAAGGACGGCCACTGGCCGGACGAGGTCATCAAGAAGGCCTGGGAGGTCGGCTTGATGAACACCCACATCCCGGCCGAGTACGGCGGCCCGGGCCTCGACTTCCTGACCGGCTGCATCATCGAGGAGGAGATCGGCTGGGGCTGCTCGGGCATCGGAACCTCGCTGATGTGCAACGGCCTCGCGACCGCGCCGATCGCGCTCGGCGGCTCAGAGGAGACCAAGCGGAAGTACCTCGGGATGCTGACCGAGGAGCCGAAGCTCGCCTCGTTCTGCCTGACCGAGCCGGACGCCGGCTCCGACGTCTCCGGCATGAAGACGACGGCCGTCAAGCAGGGTGACAAGTACGTCATCAACGGCTCGAAGTGCTTCATCACCAACGGCTCGCACGCCGACTACTACACGGTCTACGCCAAGACCGACAAGGAGGCCGGCCACCGCGGCATGTCCGCGTTCGTCGTAGATCGCCACCTCGACGGCGTGACGGTCGACAAGAAGGAGGACAAGCTCGGACAGCGTGCCTCCAACACCGCGACGATCTCGTTCAACGACGTCGAGGTGCCAGCCGAGAACATGCTCGGCGAGGAGAACAAGGGCTTCAAGCTCGCGATGATGACGCTCGACCGCACGCGTCCCGGCGTCGCGGCGATGGCCGTCGGCATCGCGCGCGCGGCGTTCGAGTTCGCCACCGAGTACTCGAAGGAGCGCGTCCAGTTCGGCGTGCCGATCGCGATGCACCAGGCGATCCAGTTCATGATCGCCGACATGGCGACGAAGATCGAGGCCGGGCGCCTGATGACCTGGAAGTCGGCCCACCTGCTCGACACCGGCCAGCGCAACACGCTCGTCTCCTCGCACGCGAAGCGCTTCGCCGCGGACTCGGCGATGGAGGTCACCACCGACGCCGTGCAGGTCTACGGCGGCTACGGCTTCATCAAGGAGTACCCGGTCGAGAAGCTGATGCGCGACGCGAAGATCATGCAGCTCTACGAGGGCACGTCCCAGATCCAGCGCCTCGTGATCGCCCGCGAGGTATTGCTGCCGCGCCGCGCCGAGGCCCCGGCCACCGCCGGCGTCGCCGCCTGAGGTAGAACCGGGGGCTCGCGCCCCCGGACCCCCGTGGCACCTGGCCGGCCGAGGCAACTCGGTCGGCCTGGCCTCGGCTCGTGTCAGGATGGGCTTGATGGCGTCTAGCTCGAAGCGAGATCGAAGTCGTGCCGCCGTCCGAGACGCAGTCGCCCACGCCGGCGGCATCGCCGCCAAGCCGGCGCCGACTCCACCTCGCGGACAGGATCCGCTCTCCGGCGAGCTGCGCCGGCGCGAGGTCCTGCCGCTGCTCGTCCTGCACCTGATCGCGGCCGGGCCTTCCTATGGCAACCAGCTGATGGAACGGATCGCCGGCATGACCGAAGGTGTGTTGACGGTCAACCCGAACACGATGTACCCGCTGCTGCGCCGGCTCGAGGCGCGCGGCCTGATCGAGGGCCAGTGGGAGCATCCCGAGCGCCGTACGCGCCGTTTCTACTCGATCACCGAGGCCGGTCAGGAGGAGTACGCACGCCTGGTTACGGAGGTCCGGCCGTTCCTCGACTCCGTCGCGCGCTCGATCGACGACATCGTGCGCGAGGTCTACGGCTAGGGGTCTCCGCTACCGTCTGGCTGGCTAGCCAGTTTCGATCCGACCGACCCAGGAGGAAGAGTGGCCCGTAACGAGGCGCGTGCACTGAACGGCAAGGTCGTCGCGATCACCGGTGGTGCGCGCGGGATCGGACTCGCCACGGCGCGCGCGTGTGCCGCCCGCGGAATGAAGGTCGCGATCGGCGACGTCGACCTGGCCGAGGCCGAGGTAGCGGTCGAGACGGTCCCTGGCGCGATCGCCCTCGCGCTCGACGTGACCACCCGCGAGTCGTTCGCCAGCTTCCTCGACGAGATCGACGCACGGCTCGGCCCCGTCGACGTGCTGATCAACAACGCCGGCATCATGCCGCTCGGGTCCTTCGTCGACGAGGACGACGTCACAGCCGAGCGGATGATCGACATCAACGTCTACGGCGTCCTCTACGGCATGAAGCTGGTCCTGCCGCGCTTCCTCGCCCGCAACACCGGCCATCTCGTCAACATCGCCTCGACCGCGGGCAAGGCCGGAGTCCCCGGCGGCGCCACCTACTCGGGCACCAAGCACTTCGTCGTCGGCGTCAGCGAGGCGGTCCGCGGCGAGCTGCGCGACACCCCGGTCGAGGTCTCGTGCGTCATGCCGGTGCTCGTCAACACCGAGCTCGCCGCCGGCACCGAGGAGTCGCGCGGCGTCAAGCGCGTCGAGCCCGAGGACGTGGCCGCCGAGATCGTCTCCGCGCTGGAGCGTCCCCGCTTCGACGTCTTCGTCCCGCGCTCGGTCGGCCCGATCTCGCAGGTCTCGGCGCTCTTGCCGCGCCGCCCGCGCGAGGCGCTCGGCCGCGCGCTGAAGGTCGACAAGGTGCTCGCGAACGCCGATCCGGCGGCCCGGCGCCAGTACGAGCTGCGCGCTGCGCACTCCGAGCCCGGCCTCGAGCCGGGAGCCGAGGTCAAGCAGCTCTCCGGCGGCGACGAGTCCTAGGGCAACCGCCCGATAGCCTCCCGCGCCGCTCAAGCGAACCGAACAGAACTGGAAGGGAAGGGATGTACGTATTCAAAGCCGCGGTCGTTGGCGCGGGCACCATGGGAGGGCAGATCGCCCAGACCATCGCCGCCTCCGGCATCCCCGTCGTCCTCAAGGACGTCAAGCAGGAGTTCGTCGACGCCGGCCTGACGGAGGCCCGCAACGTCACCGCCGGCCAGGTCGGCAAGCTGGTCTCCAAGGGCAAGCTGACCGAGGAGCAAGGCAACGCTCAGATCGAGGAGATCGTCGGCCGCATCACCGGCACGACCTCCTACGACGGCTTCGGTGACGTCGACTTCGTGATCGAGGCGGTCCCGGAGATCATCGAGCTCAAGCAGCGCGTCTTCGCCGAGCTCGACCGCGTCACGCCCGGCCACGCGATCCTCTCGTCGAACACCTCGTCGCTGTCGATCTCCGAGATCGGCGCCGAGACGCTGCGTCCCGAGAAGATCGTCGGCTTCCACTACTTCTTCCCGGCGTCGGTGATGCCGCTGATCGAGATCGTCGAGGGCGACGACACGTCGCGCGAGACGATCGAGGTCGCGATCAACTTCGCCCAGACGATCAAGAAGCAGCCGATCACCTGCGCCGAGGTCCCCGGCTTCGTCGTCAACCGCATCCTCAACTCGGCGGTCTGCGAGATCTGGCGCGCCCAGGAGGAGCAGGGCCTCTCGATCAAGAAGATCGACGAGGGCGTCGCCGCGTCGAACCTGGCGCCGGTCGGGCCGTTCATGCTTGTCGACCTGCTCGGGCTCGACACGGTCCTGCATGTCGCCGAGCACCTGCGCGACTCCTATGGCGATCGTTTCTTCGTGCCGAAGCGGATGGAGCAGCTGGTCTCCGAGGGCAAGCTCGGCATGAAGACCGGTGGCGAGGGCTTCTACGCCAACGGCGAGCCGCAGGTCGAGGGAGACGGCGAGCCGGACAACGAGGAGCTCGGCGAGCTGTGGGCGATGAAGGGCCTGCGCGAGGCGCTGCTGGTGCTCGAGGAGGGCGTCTCGAGCGTGCGCGAGATCGACCTCGGCCTGATGGCCGGCGCCGGCCTCGACCCGCGCCGCGGCCTGCTGCCGCCGTTCTGGAAGGCCGACGTCGAGGGTCTCGACGTCGCGCTCGAGAAGATGGAGCGCCTCGAGGAGAAGCACGGCGAGGAGCGCTTCGGCGTCCCGGTCATCCTGCGCCGGCTCGTCGCTCAAGGTCGCCTCGGCATCAAGTCGGGCCAGGGCTTCTATGCCTGGCCACAGGCCGACGAGGGCGAGCAGCGCGAGACGGTCAAGCTCGAGACTCGCGGCGACGTGGCGATCGCCTGGCTGGCCAACGCCCCGATGAACGCGATCTCCCCGCAGGTCATCGAGGACCTCGGCGCCGTCTGGGAGAAGGTCACGGGCGAGGGTCAGGTCAAGGCGCTCCTGATCGCCTCCTCGATCCCGGTCGTGTTCTCCGCCGGCGCCGACATCAAGGCGTTCACGCAGATGGACGAGGCGACGGGCGCTGAGCTGATCCACAAGGCGCATGACCTGTTCAAGTCGCTTGGCGCCAACCGCGTCTCGACCGTCGCGGCGATCAACTCGATCGCCTTCGGCGGCGGCTGCGAGCTCGCGATGTCGGCCGACGTGCGGATCGCCGCCGAGTCGGCGATCTTCGGTCAGCCGGAGATCAAGCTCGGCATAATCCCCGGCTTCGGCGGCACCCAGCGCCTGCAACGGCTGGTCGGGCCGAACAAGGCACTGGAGATGAACCTGACCGGTGACGCGATCACCGCCGGGGACGCCTACGAGTACGGACTGGTCAACCGCGTCGTGCCGGACCACGAGCTGTTCGACACGGCGCTGCAGTGGGCGCGCAAGCTCGCTGGGCAGGCGCCGGTCGCGGTCGAGCTGATCAAGCAGGCCTCGACCGACCCGGACCTCGACGAGGGCATCGACGCCGAGAAGCAGGGCTTCGCCGCCGCGTTCGCCACCGAGGACGCCAAGGAGGGCATCGGCGCCTTCCTCGGCAAGCGCACGCCGAGCTGGCAGGGCAAGTAGCCCGCTGCTCGTTCTCAGTTGGACTCAGCAGTACAAGACAGCCGCTCGGCCGCCGCGTCTCAGGACGCGGCGGCGCTGGCGGAGCTGATCGCCCGTAGCGAGCGCGCGGTCGTCTTCACCGGCGCCGGGATCTCGGTGCCTTCGGGCATTCCCGACTTCCGCAGCGCCGGCACCGGCATCTGGGAGGACGTCGACCCGATGAAGGTCGCGCACATCGACGCCTGGCGGCGCGACCCCGACACCTTCTGGACGTTCTACGGCGACCGCTTCGCCTCGCTGGTCGACAAGCGCCCGAACCGCGCCCACGAGGTCGTCGCTGAGCTCGAGCGGCGCGGCGCGATCCGCGGCGTGATCACCCAGAACATCGACCGGTTGCATCGAGTGGCCGGCACCCGCAACCTGCTCGAGATCCACGGATCGATCGAGCACAGCGTCTGTCGCCAGTGCGGCGGGCGCACCGAGATCGACCGCGTAGTGGAGCTGCTGCGTGATTCCGATGGCGCCCCCGAGTGCCCGGCCTGCGTCTACCCGCTCAAGCCCGACGTCGTGCTCTTCGGCGAGATGCTGCCCGCGCGGACGATGGCAGCGGCCGAGCAGCTCGCTCTCGAGGCCGACCTGATGATCTGCATCGGCAGCTCGCTGCTCGTCCATCCCGCCGCCGGGCTGCCCGGGCTGACGCTCGACGCCGGCGGCGAACTGGCGATCGTCACGGCCAGCGACACGCCGCTCGACGACCGCGCCGTCGTGAAGCTGACCGGGGACGTCGTCGCCGAGCTGGACGCCGTCCTGCAGGCGCTGCCGGCCCGCTAGCGGCGCGAGGAAGTCGAGAGCCGGCGAGCCGTCAGCGCCGACTCCATTCGTGCCACGGATGCTTGGAGGGCTAGCTCCAGCTCGGCCGACAGGTCGCCCGCGAGCGCCGCGTTCGCGGCGTCGCCGATCGCCTTGCGATCTGCCTCCAGGGCGCCCCGCCGATCTCCCGTCAGGTCGTCGTCCTCCGCCAGCACCGCCTCGAGGGCGACGCGTGCTTGGAGCGCCGCCTCGCGTGCCCGTCCAGCATCGATGTCGGCGCGCGCACGCAGCACGAGCTCCTCGCAGGCCAGCACGGTCTCTCGAGCGCCGATGATCGCCGCGAAGCGCTCGTCCGGCGCCTCCATCGAGCGCTTGACGCGCGGACCGTCATCAGCCGTGAGCTCCCAGGCCTCGGCATAGCGTCCCTCGACGGCCTCCTCGCCGGATCCGTACCCGAGGCGGGTGACGAGCGCCTGCTCCACCGAGACGTCGCGCGCGTGCCCGTCGCCCTTGCTGACTCGGTGGGCGTGCAGCGCACGGTTGAGCAGGCGCAGCGCACGGCCCAGCTCATCCTCGCGAACGGCCTCGTCGGACCGCAGGTCGGCCAGCCACGCAGCGGCAGCCGACTCATCCGGGAACGGCTCAGCCCTGACCACCGTGGCGCGGCTCGTCGGAACCGGAGTTGGGGATGCCGACGTGATCGCCTGGCCCTTGCGCTGGCGCAGCCCGCGGCGCTGCGGCGCGCCGAGGGTCGAGAGGATCAGGACGGCTTGGGGCTCGCCCTCGGCGCGCTCGCGCACGACGAAGCGCCCATCGCTGGGCCCCAGCAGGAAGCCGTACTCGAACTGAGCGAACCCGAACAGGGGAGGGACGCTACTCGCCCGTGTGGGCGTCGGACCCGCGCCGGTGGGCCGGAAGCGCGTACTTCGAGGGCTCGGTGGCGACGACCGGGTTGTCGATCTCGCGCAGGCGGGCGATCAGGTCGGACCACTGGCCGGGCTCGAGGACTGCAAGCGCCTGCTGGCCGAGCTTGCTGTTGGCGCCGAACAGCGGCCGGAAGCCGACGTGGACATGATCGTTGTGGTCGGCCATCGCGAGCGTGTTCTGGCCGTAGTCCAAGAGGCTGATGATCTGATCGGGGCGCATCGTGCCTTGGAGGCGCATCAGCCTGCGCACGGTCTGGTCGGCGACGCCGCCCGGATCCTGGTGGCCGATGATCGGGATGCCGTTGATCTGAGCGATGTCGACCGCGTTGCCCGAGGAGTGCTGGGAGACGTTGCCCGAGGCGGTGAGAATCGAGTGGCCCGACTTCAGCGAGGTGATCGTCGGGCGCAGCCCGGACTCGGCGAGATAGGCGATCGTCGCGAGCACGCGGCGGTCGATCTGGCCCGACTGGATGTCGGTGCGCCCGGAGTCGTAGATCTCGATCCGCTCGTCGGACAGGACCCGCTTCTCGAGCAGCGGCTTGGGCAGCAGCATGATCTGCCCGATCGACAGGCCCGCTCCGGGGCCGTCGCCGTAGAGGACGTTCTTGCCCGCTGCGCGGTAGATCGCGGTCGCCTCGAGCAGCTTCCAGCCGTCGAGGATCGGCTTCGGATCGATCGTCGGCGCGCCCTTGCCGGCCGGACGGATGCCGAAGTCGACATGCGCCGCCTTGTCCGCGTCGACCTTGCCGATCCGACCGAGGATCGTGCCGCCGATCACGCGCGCGCCCGGCTCGAGCCGCTTCAGCCGGACGTCCTTGGCGTCGGCGCCGAAGGGACGCGAGAAGTAGTTGCGGTAGGTCTCGTACTTGCCGTCCTTGCGCGCCTTGGAGTCGAGCATCTGCTCGAGGCCACCGGCATCGCGGGAAGCGGGGAGGTTCGGGTGGGCGAAGAGCCGCTCCTTGACCGGAATCGAGGCGGCCGGCTCAGGCTCGGTCGCCTGCGGCTCGCTGTCCGTCGCGGGCGCGCCGTCGGAGCCGGCTGGCTGGGCGCCGGCGGAGGCTGCCTTGCGCGGCTTCGGATCGAGGGCGTCGCCGTTGGCCTTCACGGCGCGGACGTTGATCGCGTCCTCCTTGAGGACGGGATAGAAGTCCACGACCTCGCCGAGGCCGGAGTAGGTGTAGCGGTTGCCGTAGACGTCCTGCAGGACGACGTAGTTGCCGAGCCGGTCGTTGTGGCCGGTCTTCTTGATGACGCCGTCGTTGGTCGCGACGACCGGCGAGCCCTTCTGGGCAAAGATCTCGACTGCCTGGCGGGCGTCGTCGGACTCGACGACGTTCGCCGCGTTCTCGCCCACGGCGACGCGCTTGACGGCCTCTTGCTCGGCGAGGTCATCGGCGTAGCGGGCGCGGGCTGCGACGGGGAAGCGGCCCTCGGTGAGGCCGGTCAGCGAGCCGACGAGGTCGGCCGGCACGCCGGAGATCAGCCGTGCGCGCAGCAGGACCGAGTCGACGTACCAGTCGGCGTGGTTGTAGGCGAAGATCGAGCCGCGGACGTCATTCTCGTAGTTCGCGGCCTTGAGGTAGCGGGCGGCGGCGAAGATCGCGTCGACCGGGTTGAACGGGTCCTTGCGACCGTCCTTGTTCGCGTCGACGCCATAGGTGCGCCACGACGCGGGCATGAACTGCATCCAGCCGAGCGCACCCGCCGAGGAGACGTTGAGGTTGCGCCCGTAGTCGGTCTCGATCTCGTTGATCGCCGCGAGAATCTCCCAGCGAACGCCGTACTCGATGCCGGCCGCCTGGTAGATCGGCAACAGGAACAGCGGCACGCGGAACTTGCGGATCACGAAGTTCGGCACACCCTCGGTGACAGCCGGACCCGGAAGCGCATCGAAGAAGGTCGGGTTGGACGCGGTCGGCGTTCCGTCGGAGTTGCGCAGCGGCAGCTCGGCACCTCCACTCTGACCCTCGTCCTTAGGTTGAGACTTCTTCTCGATCACCTTCTTGACGATCGAGCGCTTGTCGTCGCCGGCTTGCCTCTGCTCACGACCGCCGCCGGGGGCGGGGGCGGGCGCGGCGTCCTCGGTGTCCGAAGGCGTGGTCGTGGACGGGGGCGGCGCGGGGACCGTCGGCGTCGTGGGGGCGGTTGGCGTGGTGACCGGAGGCGCGGGCGGCGGTGCGTCCTCGGTCGTGGGCTGAGCCGAGACCCACTCCACGGGGCCGAGGTCGGCGGGCAGCGGGATCTGCGAAGCGGGCGTGCCCGGAGCGACGTCGACGGTGACGGTGATGATCTCCCCGCTGACGAGCTTGACCGTCACGACCTGGCGGTCGGCCGAAGCGGGCATGGTGAAGGCCGTCAGCCCCGCGGCAAGCGCGACGCCTGCGCAAAGCAGGGTATGCCAAAGGCGCTTCTTCATGCCGGGAATTGGTCTCCTCCTCGTGTGCCTCGGAGGGAGGCACTGTCCGCCGCGCGGAAGCTTATCGATCGATCAGGCGCACCGGGGACGCTAGCTGGTGGGTAGGAGGGCAGCAAGGGGGATCGGTAATCGGTTTTGGAGGCGCGGGGGAGCGTGGCGCTGAGACGGCTATCGGCAGATCGGGCCGGATTCCCAAGCCGCGTCAGCCGGCTTGCATGACCTCTTACACGCGCACGCGCGTAAGAGGGCGAGAGTGCCCTGGGGTCTCCAGTCGGCATACGCACTTTGATCCTGGAGTCCTCTTGCTCCCGAAGCACATTCCTCTAACATCCGTAAACCTAAAGTAGAGATCGATACTTGCGTAGTGGTCCTTCCGAGCAGGCTCTCCCTGTAGGCTCCTCGGCCCTATGACACGCCAATCCGACTCCACCTTCGTCGACCGCCTCTCCCACCAGGGTGAGGAGGCGCTCGGCAAGATCGCCGAGGGCCTGATCGCCAACCCGATCGTCACCGGAGCCCTGTCGCGGGCCTTCGGCGCACGGGAGAAGGCTGTGCAGGCCCAAGAGGCGGCGATGGGTGCGCTGAACCTGCCGTCGGCTGCCGACGTCGAGCGGATCACGCGCCGGCTGCGCTCGGTGTCGCAGCGCCTCGAGGGCATCGAGGACGTCCTCGACCGGATCGAGGAGCGTGCCGGCGAGGTCCGCCAGCAGGCCGGCGACAGTCCCAGCACCGCGCTCGACGCGAAGCTCGACGAGCTCGCGCGTGAGGTCGCGGCCCTGCGCAAGGCGGTTGCTCCGAGTGCGAAGCCCAAATCCCGGCGCAAGAGCGCCTGACTGACGGTCAACGGCTCCTGGCTGCGGCTTGGAGGGCGGCCCAGCCGGCGTCGCCGAGCTTCACGCCGAGACCCTCGAGGTCCTCACGTGGGATCCGGTCGCGTTGCTCGCCATGGAGCTGATCGGTGACCCCTAGGATCACGCCTGCGTCTACGCCGCGGCGCTGAGCGACTGCGAGCAGGGCCGCGGCCTCCATCTCCACGACGTCGGCTCCGGCGTCCAGCCAGCGCTCCGCCGCGTCGCTGCGCGGGTCATAGAAGAGATCCGTCGAGACGACCGTCGCCGGCTGCACGCCGATCGCCAGTGTCGCCTCGAGCAGCCCGGGGTCGGGCGCAAGCATCGGCCCCGCCCCGAGGGCGGCGCTGGTCCCATCCGTGGCGAAGACTTCGCGCGCGGCGACGAGGGTGCCGGTGTCGAACCCGGCACGGAGAGCGCCGCAGGTGCCGATCCGCAGCAGTGTGTGCGCCCCGAGGTCGATCAGCTCCTCGATCACGATCGCCGCACTCGGCCCGCCCATTCCGGTCGACTGGACAGAGAGCAGCTCCCCGTCGCGCGCCATGCCGGTATAGCCCCACAGCCCGCGGTGGTGGTTGAACATCTTCGGCCCGTCCAACAGCGCTTGCGCGACCGCCAACGCCCGGTGCGGATCTCCCGGCAGGAGCACACGCTCGGCCAGCGGCGCCGCCGGATGGAGGTGGATCGGCGTGGGGTCCGTCACCGGCCGCAGACTATGCTCGCTGCGTGCCGGAGCGACGCGACATCCAGGACGCCCTGCGCGAGGCGGTCGATCGCACGGTGCGCGCCTCTGTGGACACGCGCGAGCGCGCGCAAGGCGCAGCCGGCGGTGTCACGGGCGCAGTGGACGACCTGCTCAAGGGCGCCGAGCGCACGCTCGGCAGCAGCAGTCGCTCGGTCCGCTCCGCCGTCGAGGACCGTCTCCCCGCCACCCAAGAGGACATGAAGGCCCTCCGCGCCGAGCTCCACCGCATCGACCGCCGCCTCGAGGCGATCGAGCAGCGGCTCGGTAAGTAGAACCGGGGGCTCGCGCCCCCGGACCCCCGCGCCACCTGGCCGGCGGCGGTGGGTCGGCTACCTAGAAATGGACACCCTTGAGTAGGTAGGCCATCGCGACGGCCTCGGTCGACATCTCGTCGTCCTGCTGGGCAGCGCCGTCCTCCAGCTCGCCCTTCTTCTTGGCGGCTGGCGAGTCCGGGAAGAGGTTGTACGCGGCGTTGAGGATGATGTCGACGGTCGCGGGCGAGAGCGAGTAGAGCACCTCGCCGAAGGTCCCCATCCGCGAGGCCTTGCGCTTCGGCTTGTCGATCATCGCGTCGGTCAGCATCTCCGCCGCCTCGTCGGGCGTCAGCGTCGGGAACGCCTTGTAGATGTCGGTCGGCGCGATCATCGGCGTCCGCACGAGCGGCATGTAGACCGTCGTGAACTTGACGTTGTCGGCGACGCACTCCGGGGCTGCGCAGCGCGAGAAGGCGTCGAGCGCGGACTTCGACGCGACGTAGGCCGAGAAGCGCGGGGTGTTGGTCTGCACGCCGATCGACGAGACGTTGACGATGTGGCCGTCCTTGCGCTCGCGCATGCCCGGCAGGAAGGCCATGATCAGCTTCAGCGCGCCGAAGTAGTTGAGCTGCATCGTGCGCTCGTAGTCGTGGAAGCGGTCGTAGGAGCGGGCGACCGAGCGGCGGATCGAGCGGCCGGCGTTGTTGACCAGCACGTCGACGCCGCCGTGGGCGTCGAGGATCTCCTGGGCGACGCGCTCGACCTCCTCGAGCTCCGAGAGGTCGGCCGGGTGGACGTGCGCCGTGCCGCCGACGGCCTTGATCTGCTCGGCGACCTCCTCGAGCTTCTCGCGCGTGCGCGAGACGAGGATCACCTCGCCGCCGGCCTCGCCGACGCGGATCGCAGTCTCGAGGCCGATGCCCGACGACGCGCCGGTGATCACGACCCGCTTGCCCTTGATCGCGCTCGCCAGCGAGCGGTCGCGGAAGAGATCGGGATCGAGGTTGCGCTCCCAGAAGTCCCAGAGCCGGCCGGCGTAGGAGTCGAGCGGCGGGACGACGATGTCGGTGCCTTGGAGGGCGCGCTGGGCGTCGCGTGGATCGAAGGTGCAGCGGAAGTCGCGCACCTCCATCGCCGCCGGCGGGATGCCGAGGTCGGTGAGGATCTGGTGGCGGATCTTCTTGACGGTGGGAAGTGCCATCACACCGGCGCGCACGGGCCCCGGGACGACCTTCGTCAGGTTCTCGTCGACGCGCATCCCGAGCTGTGGCGCGTGGGCCGCCTTGGCGAAGATGTTCGTCGCCGCCCCGACGGTCATCGGCTCGGGGTCGACGAGGTGGAAGGTCTCGCCGGGCAGCTCCTCGTCGGAGAGGTGGCCGATGTGGTCGATCGCCCGGGCGACGAAGTCGACCGGGACGATCGTGATCTTGCCGCCCTCGGGACCGATCAGCGGCATCCACGCCGGGAGTGCGCCGCGCAGCTTCTTCAGCAGCCCGAAGAGGTAGTACGGGCCGTCGATCTTGTCCATCTCGCCGGTCCGCGAGTGCCCGACGACGATGCCGGGCCGGTAGACGAGCGTCTTCGCCTTCACCTCGCGGCGGACCATCAGCTCGGACTCGTACTTCGTGCGGTGGTAGTGGTGCGGCAGCTTCTGCCCCTCGTCGAGCATGTCCTCCTGGAACACGCCGCGGTAGGTGCCGGCGACCGCGATCGAACTGACGTGGTGGAACCGCCCGACCTGCCGTGCGTTGGCGAGCTCGATCGCGTGGCGGGTTCCCTCGACGTTCGCTCGCTGGGCGCTCGCCTCGTCGGCCTCGATGTCGTAGACCGCGGCGAGGTGGAAGAAGTGGTCGATCGAGACGTCGTCGGGCAGCACCGAGGAGCTCACACCGAGTGCCGGTTGACCAAGGTCGCCGGCTATGGGGACGATCCGTCCGTCGGACGCACCGAGTCGCTGGGCGAGCGCATCCGCCTTGCCGCGCGAGCCCTCGCGCACGAGGATGTAGATCGTGCCGTCGCGCTTCAGCAGCTCCTCGACGAGGTGCCTGCCGATGAAGCCTGTCGCGCCGGTGACGAAGTAGTTCACGCGGGGGCGAGTCTATCCCTGTCGAGGGCCCGCGAGCGAATATGCGAGGCGCAGCCCACGGCGGTAGCGTGAGCCGTCCGTGGACGACCAGCGACTCACCCTCAATGAGGTCGCCGAGCGCGCGGGAGTCACTCCGGCGACGCTGCGACGCTGGGTGAAGAACGGGCTGATCCCTCAGGCAGACGGAGTCGCGAGCGACGGCTGGACGCTCGCCGCCGCCTCGCAGACCCGAGTTGTGGCAAGGCTGCGCGACCGCGGCCACAGCATCGAGCAGATCCGCCAGGCGACCGAGGAGGGACGGCTTGCCTTCGGGTACATCGAGGAGCTGCTGCCCGAGCAGGCCGGCCGCGCGTCGCTCAAGCAAGTCGCCAAGGAGACCGGGCTCGAGCCCGCGCTGATCGAGCGCTTCTGGACCGGTCTCGGCCTGCCGACGCCGGAGCTCGACCAGCTCTCCGACGACGACGTCGATGCGCTGCACGAGGTGGCGTCGGTGCTGGGTACCGGCCTGCCGCTCGTGGCCTTCCTCCAGCTGGCGCGTGTGTACGGACAGGCGCTCTCGCAGATCGCCGACGCCGAGGTCCGCTTGATCCATCTCTACGTCCACGAGCCGCTGATGCGCGAGGGCGTGCCCGGGCTCGAGATGGCCGAGCAGATGGAGAGCATGGCGCGCGACCTGCTGCCGCTCTCCTCGTCGCTGATGGAGTTCCTCCACCGGCGCTTCCTGCAGCACTTCGTCGCCCAGGACGTCGTCGGGCACATGGAGGTCGAGCTCGACGGCGACACCGATCTCGGCCGCGTCAAGGTCGGCATCGCCTTCTGCGACCTGGCCGGCTACACCCGCTTCACCGAGGAGGAGGGCGACGAGCAGGCGATCTCGCTCGTCGAGCGGTTCGTCGACTCGATCGTCAAGACGTTGCCCGAGGACGCTCGCGTCGTCAAGACGATCGGCGACGAGGCGATGATCGTCGCGCAGGACATCCAGGCGCTGACCGATTGGGCGGTCGACTTCCAACGGCTGTTCGACGAGCGGCCCGAGCCGCGCATCGGAATCCACTACGGGGCGACGCTCTACCGCGACGGGGACTACTTCGGCCGCGAGGTCAACCTCGCCTCGCGCGTGGTCGCCCGCGCGCGTGGAGGAGAGGTGCTGGTCACCGACGCGGTCGTCGACCAGGTGTCGCGCTCCAAGCACCTGACCTTCGAGGCGATCGGACAGGTCAAGCTCAAGGGCTTCGACGAGCCGCGCCAGCTCTGCCGGGCGAGCATCCCCGGGCGCTCGTGAGCACCGCGGCTTTCGAGGCGGCACGGGCGAGCGGTCTGATCCGGGCCGGCGAGCCGCTGCTCGTGATGCTCTCGGGCGGCGCCGACTCCGTCTGCCTGCTCGACGTCGCGCTGCGGCTGGACGCGGAGGTGAGCGCCCTGCACGTCAACTACCGCCTGCGCGACGAGGCCGACGACGACGAGGAGCACTGCCGCGGGCTCTGCGCGCGGCTCGGTGTCGAGCTGTTCGTCGAGCGTGTGAAGCTCGGCGAGGGAGGGAACCTCCACGCACTCGCCCGCGACGAGCGCTATCGGCTGGCCGAGCGGCGGGCGGTCGGTGACTACGCCGCCGCCCATACCGCCTCCGACCAGGCCGAGACAGTGCTCTACCGGCTGGCCGTCTCCCCCGGCCGACGGGCGCTGCTCGGAATGGCTCCGCGGCGCGGCCGGCTGGTGCGGCCGCTGCTCGAGGCAACCCGTTCGGACACCGAGGCGCACTGCGCGGCCCGCGGGCTGGCCTGGCGCGAGGACGCCTCGAACCGCGACCCGCGCTTCGCCCGGACGCGGGTTCGGCACGGACTGCTCGCGGACCTGGCCGAGATCGCCCCGCACGCCGAGCGGACGGTCGCCGAGACCGCTGCGCAGCTGCGCGACGAGGCGGAGGTAATCGACCGTGCCGTAGGTGAGGCGCTGTCGGCGCTCGGAGGCGGACCGGCGGTCGAGGCAGCAGCGCTCGTCGAGCTCGGGCCGGCACTCGCCCGACTGGTGCTGCGCCGGCTTGCCGAGCGCGAGGCCGGGGGCCCGCGAGCGCTCTCGCGCACAGAGGTCGACGCGGTGCTCGCGCTCGCGGGCACGGCGCTCGTCGGACGCGGAAACGGCGAGGCGGCCCTGCGCGGCCCCGGCGGCGGCAGCCGCTCGCTCGACCTCGGTGGCGGTCTGCGGGCGATCGCCGAGTACGGGACCGTCCGCTTCCGGGCCGGCGAGGACGTACCACAGCCGGAGCCGGCCGTGCTGGCCATCCCCGGCACGGCGCACTTCGGCGAGTGGACGGTCGAGGCCCGTGCCGACGGCGGCGGCGAGGTCGAGCTGCTCGCCGCGGCGCTCGGCTCGGCGGTGACGGTCCGCGGCTGGCGCGATGGCGACCGGATGCGTCCGCTCGGGCTCGGCGGCTCGAAGAGCCTCCAGGACCTGTTCACCGACTCCAAGGTCCCGCGCGCGCTGCGGCGCTCGCTGCCAGTCGTGGAGGTCGACGGCGACATCGCCTGGGTGGCCGGGGTGGCGGTCGACGAGCGGTTTGCCGCGCGGCCCGGCGCCGGGCCGCGCATCGGTCTGACCGCGCGCCGGCCAGCGGCTACCTAGACTCGCGCCGCGTGGCCCCCTCGGCGATCGGTGAGATCCTCGTCCAGCAGGACGACCTCGCGCATCGCGTGGGAGCGCTGGCCGAGCAGATCTCCCACGACTACAAGGGCCGCTCGCTGCTGCTGATCGGCGTCCTCAAGGGCGCGATGTTCTTCCTCAGCGACCTGATGCGTCAGCTCGAGGTGGACTGCGAGGTCGACTTCATGGCAGTCGCCTCCTACGGCTCCTCGACGAGCTCGAGCGGCGTGGTGCGCATCCTCAAGGACCTCGACGGGCCGATCGACGGTCGCGACGTCCTGATCGTCGAGGACATCGTCGACTCGGGTCTGACGCTGAGCTACCTGCTGCGCACGCTGAAGGCGCGCGAGCCCGCGTCGCTGGAGGTCTGCGCGCTGCTGACCAAGCCCGAACGGCGCAAGGTCGACCTGCCGATCGAGTACGTCGGCTTCGAGATCCCGAATCGCTTCGTGATCGGCTATGGCCTCGACCACGGCGAGAAGTACCGCAACCTGCCGTATGTCGCTGTGTTTGACGGGCCCACACCCTGATTCCGAGCCCGCTTGCAGAGGGTAAGAAGCTCGCTACACCCCTGCTAGGCTGTCGTTTCACCGCTCGGAGCAGATTTTTTCGCCCAGCGAGAACCCAATGAGCGTCTCATGAGCCGATTCTTCAAAAGCGCGATGTTCCCGATCTTGATCGTGGTGCTGCTCGCGTTCTTCGCTCAGAAGCTGATCAGCCCGGGCGAGAAGCAGAAGGACGTCACGTACAGCGAGTTCGTCACCCAGCTCGACGAGGGCAAGGTCAAGGAGGCGACGCTCAGCACGAAGAACAACCGCATCGACGTCGAGGACACGTCGGGGGCCAAGTACCAGACTGCCTATCCCGACAACACCGAGCAGAACCTCGTCAACACGCTGCGCGAGGAGAACGTCAAGTTCGACGTCAAGGCGAAGTCCGGCAGCGGCTGGATCACCGCCCTGACCTACATCCTGCCGTTCGTGATCTTCCTGCTGTTCTGGCTGTTCATCATCAACCAGATGCAGGGCGGTGGGTCGAAGGTCATGTCCTTCGGCAAGTCGCGCGCGAAGAGGATGTCCGTCGACGCGCCGAAGATCACCTTCCGTGACGTCGCCGGGGTCGACGAGGCCGTCGAGGAGCTGCACGAGATCAAGGAGTTCCTCGAGAACCCGAAGAAGTTCCAGGCGCTCGGCGCGCGGATCCCGAAGGGCGTGCTGCTCTACGGACCGCCCGGAACCGGCAAGACGCTGCTCGCGCGCGCCGTCGCGGGCGAGGCCGGCGTGCCGTTCTTCTCGATCTCGGGCTCGGACTTCGTCGAGATGTTCGTCGGCGTCGGCGCCTCGCGCGTGCGCGACCTGTTCGAGCAGGCCAAGCAGAACAGCCCCTGCATCATCTTCATGGACGAGATCGACGCCGTCGGCCGCCACCGCGGCGCCGGCATGGGCGGCGGCCACGACGAGCGCGAGCAGACGCTCAACCAGCTGCTCGTCGAGATGGACGGCTTCACGATGACCGACAACATCATCTTGATCGCCGCCACCAACCGGCCCGACATCCTCGATCCCGCGCTGCTGCGCCCCGGTCGCTTCGATCGCCAGATCGTGGTCGACCGCCCCGATCGCAAGGGCCGCTCGAAGATCCTCGAGGTCCACACGCGCGGCAAGCCGCTGGCGAAGACGATCGACCTCGACAACCTCGCCGCGCAGACCCCCGGATTCACCGGCGCCGACCTCCAGAACCTGGTCAACGAGGCCGCCTTGCTCGCGGCGCGCCAGGGCAAGCGCGAGATCGACCACATCCAGCTCGAGGAGGGGATCATGCGCGTGATCGCCGGCCCCGAGAAGAAGACGCGCGTGATGAGCGAGAAGGAGCGGCGGATCACCGCCTTCCACGAGATGGGCCACGCGATCGTGGCGCACTTCCTCGAGAACACCGACCCGGTCCACAAGATCTCCGTGATCTCGCGCGGCCAGGCCCTCGGCTACACGATCTCGCTGCCGACCGAGGACAAGTTCCTCACCACGCGCGCGGAGCTCCAGGACACGATGGCGATGACGCTTGGCGGCCGTGCCGCCGAGGAGATCGTCTTCGGCGAGGTCACGACCGGCGCGTCGAACGACATCGAGAAGGTCACCGCCACCGCCAAGCAGATGGTGATGCGCTTCGGCATGTCCGAGAAGCTCGGCCCGCGTGTCTTCGGCCACGACCACGGCCAGCCGTTCCTCGGCCGCGAGTACTCGAGCGAGCCCGACTACTCCGACGACGTCGCGCGTGAGATCGACGACGAGATCCGCCGGGTCGTCGAGGAGGCCCACCAGTCCGCACGGGCGATCCTCGAGCAGCACCGCGAGGACCTGCGCCACACCTCCGAGATCCTGCTCAATCGCGAGACGATCGAGCGCGAGGAGTTCATCGAGCTGCTCGCCGGCAAGAGCGAGGACGAGGTCTTCGGACGCGACGAGCAGCCGGCGTTGCCGGTCGGTCCGCCGGCGGAGGCGGAGGCGCCGGTGCGCAAGCCGGGGCGTGGGCCGACGCCGTTGCCGCGGCCTGGTCTTGCTGGTGGCACTGCGGACTGAAGTAGCGCCACCCGCGGCATGAGCAGGGTGCCTGTCCGATAATCGGTGGATGGGCGTGGCTTATGAGGTGATGGGCGTGGTGAATGTGACGCCGGATTCGTTCTCGGACGGGGGGTTGTACCTGGACGCGGATGCGGCGATCGCTCACGGCCGTGAGCTTGCTCGGGACGGCGCGTCGATCCTCGATGTCGGCGGCGAGTCGACACGGCCGGGGGCGGAGCCGGTGCCGGCGGGGGAGGAGATCGCTCGGGTGGTGCCGGTCGTCGAGGGGTTGGCGGGGGGAGAGGCGCGACTTTCGATCGACACGTCGAAGCTCGAGGTCGCGGAGGCCGCCGTGGCGGCGGGGGCGACGATCGTCAACGACGTGGCGGCGTTCCGGTTCGCGCCGGAGCTGGCCGGGCTCGTCGCTTCGACCGGGACGACGTGCTGCCTTATGCACATGCTCGGGGAGCCGCGCACGATGCAGAAGGACCCTCGCTACGGCGATGTCGTGTCGGAGGTCAAGGCGTTCTTGGAGGAGCGGTTGGCGTTCGCGGTCGGCGAGGGAGTGGCCGAGGAGAAGGTGTGGCTGGACCCGGGGATCGGGTTCGGCAAGACGGTCGAGCACAACGTGGAGCTGCTGCGGCGGTTGGACGAGATCTGCGCGATCGGCCGGCCGGTGGTGGTCGGCACCTCGCGCAAGAGCTTCCTCGGCCGGCTGACGGGCCGTGACGAGAGTGATCGGCTGGCGGGGACGATCGCGACCAACGTGATGGCGTTGGAGCGTGGAGCGACGGTCTTTCGTGTCCATGACGTCCGTGACGTGGCGGATGCGCTGGCTGTGACGGCTGCTACGGTCGGCTTGTGATCGACGATCGAGACCCGGTGGATCCCGATGACGAGCTCGAGGAGCACGACTTCGACGAGGGCGACGAGGTACCCGAGCCGACCGTGACGGTCGAGATCACCGGGCTCTCGCTCTACACGCAGCACGGCGTGACGGCTGCCGAGCGGGAGCTGGGCCAGCGGCTGGTGATCGACGTCGCCTTCGAGCTCTCGGACTGCGACGCGATGGTGACCGACCGCATCGAGGACACCGTCGACTATGGAGACGTCTGCGAGCAGGTGGCGCTCGCCGCTCAAGAGCGGTCGTACAAGACGCTCGAGCGGCTCTGCGCGGCGATCGCCGATCGGCTTACCGACCGCTACGGTGCGGAGTCGGTGCGCGTGAAGGCGGCCAAGCCCGAGCCTCCGATCCCGTTGCCGGTCGACGAGGTGTCGGTCGAGGTCTGGCGCGAGAGCTGACCGGCGTGCGCGGCTATCTCGGTCTTGGCTCGAACCAGGGCGACCGTCTCGCCGCATTACGGAGCGCCTGCCGGGAGCTGGCAGCGCGAGGGGTCGAGATCGTCGCGTCGTCCTCTCTCTACGAGACGGCGCCGCAGGGCGAGATCCTCGACCAGCCCGACTTCCTCAACGCCTGCGTGGCGATCGAGACCGAGAGCGGGCCCGAGCAGCTGCTCGACGTCTGCAAGGACGTCGAGCGCAGCCTCGGCCGCGTCCCCGGCGGCCCGCGCCACTCGCCCCGTCCGATCGACGTCGACGTGCTGCTGCTCGGCGACATGGTCTTCATGTCGGAGCGGCTCACGCTGCCCCACGCGGAGGTGACCGCGCGCCGCTTCGTCCTCGAGCCGCTGCTCGAGCTCGATCCCGGCCTCGCACTCCCGAACGGCGTGCCGCTGTCCGACTTCGTCGAGGCCGTTGCCGACCAGCCGGTTCGCCGCGTCGGCCCGCTGGAAGTTCATCCATCGAGCCGGGAATGATCGATGGAACGCTCGCTGCGCGTCCTCGTCGTCGACCCGCACGAAGTCGTCCTGCTCGGGTTCGAGGCGCTGCTCGCCGGCAGCGGATGGGTCGAGCGTGTCCTCACCGCCTCGAGCGGTGACAGCGCTCGCGCTGTCGCGGCCCGTGACGAGCCACACGTCGCGGTGGTCGACCTCGCCATCGGCGAGGAGTCGGGGCCCGCGCTGAGCGGCGACCTCCAGCGCGTCTCGCCGACCACCCAGGTGCTGTTCATGTCCGGTACGGGGTGGATCTCCCCGCGCGCGGCGCGTGCCGCCGGTGGCTGTGGCTTCGTGTCCAAGGATCAGCCGGCCGCCGAGATCGTCGCGGCAATCCAAGCCGTTGGCAGCGGACGAACCGTGTTCGCGGCGGCGCCCGAGGCGCCGCGCAGCGCGCTGACGCCACGCGAGCGCCAGGTGCTCGGCCTGCTCGCCGGCGGCGACACCAACCGCGAGATCGCCGAGCGCCTCCACCTCTCGGCGCACACGGTCAAGGAGCACACGAGCGGCCTCTATCGCAAGCTCGGCGTCCGCAACCGCGCCGAGGCGGTGCAACGCGCCGAGCGCCTCGGCCTCACCGCCTGACGGTCGGGGATACTTCGCCGCATGCTGCTCGCCGTCGACGTCGGCAACACACAGACCCACGTGGGCCTCTTCCGTGACGAGGACCTCCTCGAGCACTGGCGCTTTCACACCTCACGGACCGCGACCGCCGACGAGCTGGCCGTCGTCCTCGGCGGGCTGCTGCGGCTGCGCGACGGCTCGCTGCGGGACGTCGACGCGATCGTCGTCTCCTGCGTCGTGCCGGCGCTCGCGCAGGAGTACGACGAGGTCCGGCGCCGCTACCTCAAGGGCCGCGGCGCACTCGTCGGGCCCGAGCTCAAGACCGGCATGCCGATCCGGATCGACGACCCGCGCGAGCTCGGCGCCGATCGGCTCGTCAACGCGATCGCCGCCTTCGAGCGCGTCGGCGCGCCGTGCATCGCCGTCGACTTCGGGACCGCGATCAACTACGACGTCGTCTCGGGGGACGGCGAGTACCTCGGCGGCGTCATCTCGCCTGGGGTCGAGATCTCGATCGAGGCGCTCAGCGAGCGCGCCGCGGCGCTTCCGAAGGTGCGCCTCGAACCTCCGCGAGCGGCGATCGGCAAGGGCACCCGTGAGGCGATCCAGTCCGGGGTGATCTATGGCTACGCAGGCTCGGTCGACGGGATCGTCGCGCGGCTGCGCGAGGAGCTCGGGGAGGAGGCGACCGCGATCGCCACCGGCGGCTGGGGTCAGGTCATCGGTCCGCACTGCGAGCAGATCGACGAGCTCGACGACCTGCTTACTCTGAAGGGGCTATGGCTGATCTGGGAGCGGAACAAGACCTAGTGCGCTCGCTGAGCGACCCATGGAAGCTGGCCGGCATGGAGCTTCCCAACCGGCTCGTGCTGGCTCCGCTGGCCGGCATCGGGAACTGGTTCGTGCGGCTGCAGGCCAAGCGCCACGGCGCCGGCTTCGTCGTCTCGGAGATGGTGTCGAGCTTCGGCCTCAGCTACGGCAACGAGCGGACCGTCCAGCAGTTCCTGCGGATCCATCCGGAGGAGCACCCGGTCTCGATGCAGCTCTTCGGCCACGACGCCGACGTCATGCGCCGGGCCGCGGCGATGGTCGCCGAGGCGGGCGCGGACGTCGTCGACCTCAACATGGGCTGTCCGGTGCGCAAGGTCTGCAAGACCGGCGCCGGCGCCGCCCTGCTCGAGGACCCGGACAAGGCGGTCGCGATCGCCAAGGCGGCCGGGGAGGGCAGCGGCCTGCCCGTGACGGTGAAGCTGCGGCCCGGTCAGCGGCCGGGCGATCGTGCCGGCGTCGAGCTAGCCCGCCGCCTCGTGGACGAGGCGGGCGTCGCGGCGATCTCCTTCCACCCGCGGCACGCCTCCCAGCAGCACAAGGGCAAGCCCGACTACGACCTGGCGCGGGAGGTCGTGGAGGCACTCGACGTCCCCGTGATCGTCTCCGGCGGCCTGCTCGACGACGATCGCGCCGCCGAGGCCTTCGAGCGGTCGGGCGCCGACGCGGTGATGCTCGCCCGTGGGTCGCTCGGCAACCCGTGGATGTTCGAGCGGCTGCTCGGCGTGCGCGACGGCGAGCCGTCCGTCGCTGAGGTCGTCGATGAGCTCGGGTGGACGATCGACCGCTGCGAGGAGCACCTGGGCGTCGATCGCGCCGGCCACTACCTACGCAAGTTCTACCCCTGGTACGCCGAGCGGCTCGACCTCGCCAAGGCCGCCAAGCAAGATCTGGTGTCGGCTCCGACGACAGCGGATGCGCGTTCGGCCCTAGCTCGAATCGCAGCTCGCGAGCCCGCTCCCCAAGCGGCCTGACGCGCCCTGGGGGAGACCGCCAAGGCGATTGCTACACTCCCGCGTCCTCTCGGCCAGAAAGGCCGACTGTCGAGGGAATTTCATGCCTAGAGACACACTTCTGACAGCCGACGGGCTCACCGAGCTCAAGGCCAAGATCGAGCATCTGTCGACGGTCCGCCGTCGTGAGGTCGCGGAGCGCATCAAGGAGGCGCGCGAGTTCGGCGACATCTCCGAGAACTCCGAGTACGACGACGCCAAGAACGAGCAGGCGATGCTCGAGAAGCAGATCGCCGAGCTCGAGGAGAAGCTGCGCAACGCGCGGCTCATCGACGAGAAGAACATCGACACCGACACGGTTGGGGTGGGCGTCATCGTCCACGTCAAGGACCAGAAGACCGACAAGTCGACGAAGTTCAAGATCGTCGGCTCCGCCGAGGCCGACCCCGCTGAGCAGCGACTCTCGAACGAGTCGCCCGTCGGCAAGGCTTTGATCGGCCACAAGCGCGGCGACGTCGTCGACGTCCCGGTCCCGCGCGGCCCCGCCCGCCAGCTCAAGATCACCAAGATCGAGGCGGCCTAGCCCCGACCGGCCAGGTGTCGCGGGGTCCGGGGCGCGAGCCCCTGGTTCTAATTACATAGGGTTTCGCGCCCCTATGGAAGATGACCGGAGGCAGAAGCTCGACCAGTTGCGTGCGCGCGGCATCGAGCCGTTCCCGCACGAGTACCCGGGTGTCGTGTCCTCCGAGGAGGTCCGGGATCAGCACGGTCATCTGGAGGCGGGGGAGGAGACCGAGGCCGCGTACCGCGTCGCCGGCCGTCTGGCGGCCCGGCGCGGTCATGGCGGCCAGGCGTTCCTCGACGTCGTCGATCGCTCGGGCAAGATCCAGGTCCAGGCCAAGAAGGACGTGCTCGGCGACGAGTCGTTCGACACGCTCACCTCGCTCGACCTCGGCGATCTGATCGGGATCGACGGAACGGCGTTCAAGTCGCGCCGTGGCGAGCTGTCGTTGCGCGCGACCGACTGGAAGCTGCTCGCCAAGTCGCTCCTGCCGCCGCCGGACAAGTTCCATGGGCTCGAGGACGTCGAGACCCGCTACCGCCGTCGCGAGCTCGACCTGATCGCCAACGAGGAGACGCGCGAGCTGTTCATCCTGCGCTCGAAGACGATCGCCGCGATCCGCCGCTGGCTCGACGCGCGCGACTTCCTCGAGGTCGAGACGCCCGTGTTGCAGCCGCTCTACGGCGGCGCGCTCGCGCGGCCGTTCACGACTCACCACAACGCCCTCGACCGCGAGCTCTTCCTGCGGATCGCGCCCGAGCTCTATCTCAAGCGGCTGATCGTCGGTGGCCTCGAGCGCGTCTACGAGCTCGGCAAGGACTTCCGCAACGAGGGGCTGTCGCCGAAGCACAACCCCGAGTTCACGATGCTCGAGTGGTACGAGGCCTACGCCGACTACGGGGACATCGCCCGGGAGCTCGAGGAGCTCGTCGCCCACGTGGCGAGCGAGGTCGGCTACGCCGGCGACATCGACTTCTCGGCGCCGTGGCGTCGCGTCACGCTGCGTGACGCGATCCTCGAGCGCACGGGCATCGACGTACTCGCCCACCGCGACCGCGACGCGCTCGTCGCGGCGGCCAAGGAGAAGGGGATCGCGCTCGATCCGACCGAGGTCTGGCCGCAGCTCGTCGACGAGCTGCTCTCCAAGCACGTCGAGCCGGAGCTGATCGACCCGACCTTCGTGACGGACTACCCGGTCGAGCTCTCGCCGTTCGCCAAGGCGCATCGCACCGAGCCTGGGCTCGTCGAGCGGTTCGAGTGCTTCGCCGGCGGGATGGAGTTCTCGAACGCCTTCACGGGGCTCAACGACCCCGACGAGCAGCGCGCTCGCTTCGAGGCCCAGCAGCGCCATAGCGCCGCCGGCGACGACGAGGCCCAGCCTTATGACGAGTCGTTCGTTCGCGCGCTGGAGCAGGGAATGCCGCCGACTGGTGGGATCGGCGTCGGCATCGACCGGCTGGTGATGCTGCTCTCGGGTCGCACGGCGATTCGCGAGGTCGTGCTCTTCCCGGCTCTCCGCAGCTGAGAGACCGCCTTCTGGGCCAAGGGGTAACTGCGGGGATGACCGAGGGCCGTTGGTAGACTGGGCCGCAGGTCACTGGACTTGACTAAGGCCTCGTTCCCGACGGCACTCGCGCCGACCGGGTTTCGGAGGCGGGGCCCCCGGCAAGTCCATTGCCCCAAGGCACCCGAACGAAGGACCAAGCCGTGTTTGAGCGCTTCACAGAGCGGGCCCGCCAGGTGGTCGTCCTGGCCCAGGAGGAGGCCCGCATCCTCAAGCACAACTACATCGGCACCGAGCACATCCTGCTTGGCCTGCTCCGCGAGGAGGAGGGCCTCGCAGCGCGCGTGCTCGAGTCGCTCGACATCACCGTCGAGCGCGTCCGCGCGCAGGTGGTGCGGATCGTCGGCTCCGGTGAGGAGGTCACGTCGGGTCAGATCCCGTTCACGCCGCGCGCCAAGAAGGTGCTCGAGCTGGCGCTGCGCGAGGCGCTCTCGCTCGGCCACAACTACATCGGCACGGAGCACATCCTGCTCGGCTTGGTGCGCGAGAACGAGGGCGTCGCCGCCCGCATCCTGCTCGACTTCGACGCCGACTCCGAGAAGATCCGCAACGAGGTCATCCGGATGCTCTCCGGTCCCGGTGGCCGTCAGCGCCAGGGCTCCGGCCAGGGCGGCGCCGCGCCGGGCGAGGGCAAGAAGAGCTCGAAGCTGCTCGACCAGTTCGGCCGCAACCTGACCAAGCTCGCCGCCGAGGGCAAGCTCGATCCCGTCGTCGGTCGCGAGACCGAGGTCGAGCGGATCATGCAGATCCTCTCGCGCCGCACGAAGAACAACCCGGTGCTGATCGGCGAGCCGGGTGTCGGCAAGACAGCCGTCGTCGAGGGGCTCGCCCAGCGCATCACGAGCGGCGAGGTGCCCGAGCTGCTCAAGAACAAGCAGATCTACACGCTCGACCTGGCGGCGCTCGTCGCCGGCTCGAAGTACCGCGGCGAGTTCGAGGAGCGCCTCAAGAAGGTGATGAAGGAGATCACCCAGCGCGGCGACATCATCCTGTTCATCGACGAGCTGCACAACCTCGTCGGAGCGGGCGCGGCGGAGGGCGCGATCGACGCGGCCTCGATCCTCAAGCCGGCGCTCGCACGTGGCGAGCTGCAGACGATCGGCGCGACGACCCTCGACGAGTACCGCAAGTACCTCGAGCGCGACTCCGCGCTCGAGCGCCGCTTCCAGCAGATCCGCGTCGACCAGCCCTCGAAGGAGGAGACGGTCCAGATCCTCAAGGGCCTGCGCGACCGCTACGAGCAGCACCACCGCGTCGGCATCACCGACGAGTCGCTCGAGGCCGCCGCCGAGCTCGCCGACCGCTACATCTCAGACCGCTTCCTGCCGGACAAGGCGATCGACCTGATCGACGAGGCCGCCTCGCGCGCCCGCATCAAGTCGATGACCTCGCCGCCGGTCTACCGCGAGCTCGAGGAGGAGATCGAGACGACGCGACGCGACAAGGAGGCCGCGATCGAGGCGCAGGAGTTCGAGAAGGCCGCGAACCTGCGCGACCAGGAGCGCCAGCTGACGAACAAGAAGCGCGACCTCGAGGAGCAGTGGCGCTCCGGCGAGGCCGGCGAGCGCCCCGAGATCGGCGAGGAGGAGATCGCCGACATCGTCTCGATGTGGACCGGCATCCCGGTCTTCAAGCTCACCGAGGCCGAGACCCAGAAGCTGATGCGGATGGAGGACGAGCTGCACAAGCGCGTCATCGGTCAGCACGCCGCGATCGAGGCCGTCTCGAAGGCGATCCGCCGCTCGCGCGCCGGGCTCAAAGATCCCAAGCGGCCGACCGGCTCGTTCATCTTCCTCGGCCCATCGGGCGTCGGCAAGACCGAGCTCGGGCGCACGCTTGCGGAGTTCCTGTTCGGCGACGAGGACGCGATGGTCCGGATCGACATGTCGGAGTACATGGAGAAGCACTCCGTGTCGCGGCTCGTCGGATCGCCCCCCGGCTACATCGGCTACGACGAGGGCGGCCAGCTCACCGAGGCCGTGCGGCGCAAGCCGTACAGCGTGCTGCTGCTCGACGAGATCGAGAAGGCCCACCCGGACGTCTTCAACATCCTGCTGCAGATCCTCGAGGACGGCCGGCTGACCGACAGCCAGGGCCGCACGGTCGACTTCCGCAACGCGATCGTGATCATGACCTCGAACGTCGGCGCCGCTCAGATCGCCAAGAACACCGGCATCGGCTTCACCGTCGGCGAGGGCGACACCGGCGTCTCGTTCGACGACATGAAGACGCGGATCATGAGCGAGCTGAAGAAGGTCTTCCGGCCCGAGTTCCTCAACCGCATCGACGAGGTCATCGTCTTCCACAAGCTGGCCAAGGACGAGATCCGCGAGATCGTCGAGCTGCTGCTCAAGCGCATCCGCGAGTCGCTCGCGGAGCAGGAGCTGTCGCTCAACCTCTCCGACGACGCGGCCGACCTGCTGGTCGAGAAGGGCTGGGACCCCTCGATGGGCGCCCGTCCGCTGCGTCGGGCGATCCAGCGCTACATCGAGGACCCGCTCGCCGACGAGGTGCTGGCGAAGACCCTCGATCCGGGCTCGACTGTCGAGGTCAACAAGGCGGCCGACGACGACGAGCGCGAGGTCACGATCACGGTGGTCAAGCCGGCACGCAAGCGCGAGGCGGTCGGGGTGGGCGCCAACGGCGGCGACGACGCGCCGGAGCTCGAGGGCGGCTCGGATGAGGGCGACAGCCTTCCGGACGAGCCTGACGTCCTGCCGGACGTGCCGGACGCGCCTCCGGCTGCTGACGACGACAAGTAGGCGGGCTGTTGGGGCTGGGCCCGGGCGTTGGTGGCCGCGGGTCCTGTCTCCGGTGGTCGAGGTTGGGTGCTCGGCTGCGCGGGCGACTTCGCCCCGTCTCTGGCGCGTTTGCGGTGTAGGGACTCGGCGTGGTCAGACGAGAGGGGCTTCGCGCCTCGCTTCGCCTGCGCGCCCAACTCGCCACCGTCGCCACCCGCGGAAGCGGCGTCGGTTTAGCCCTGCTGTTCGGGCCTGACGGGGGTTGTCTCGTCCTGACTCGCCCTTAACTTGGTCGGATGGCTCGTGCGTCCACCTACTTCGTCTGTTCTGCCTGTGGCCATGAGGAGGCGAAGTGGCATGGCCGGTGTCCGGGCTGTGAGGAGTGGGGGACGCTGGTGGAGGAGGCCCGGCCAACCGCATCGACGAGCAGTGGGGTGGGAAAGGCCGTCCGCGCTGGGAGGGCGCTGACGCCGGTACCGCTCGGCCAGGTCGAAGCGCCGCATGTTGCTCGTCTCGGCACGGGTATCGGCGAGTTCGATCGCGTGCTCGGTGGTGGGCTCGTCCCGGGCTCGCTGGTGCTGCTCGGTGGCTCGCCGGGAATCGGCAAGTCGACGATCGTGACTTCGGCGCTGGGCAACCTCTCGGCGGCCGGGCGCAAGGCGCTTTACGTATCCGGCGAGGAGTCGGCCGCGCAGGTCCGCCTGCGCGCCGAGCGTCTCGGTCCCGCGGCCCTCGGCGTGCCAATCGTCGCGGAGACCGATCTCGGCGCGGTGATCGCCACGATTGAGGCCGAGCGTCCGGACGTCTGCGTCGTGGACTCCGTCCAGGTCATGAGCTCGCCCGACCTGACCGGTGGACCGGGTTCCGTCGGCCAGGTCCGCGAGGTCGCGGGTCGTCTGATGCGCGTCGCCAAGGAGCGTGGCGTCGCGGTGATCCTCGTTGGTCACGTCACCAAGGAGGGCGCGCTCGCCGGTCCGCGCGTGCTCGAGCACCTCGTCGACTGCGTCCTCTCCTTCGAGGGCGAGCGCGAGCGCACCTACCGAACGCTCAGAGCACTCAAGAACCGCTTCGGCTCGACCAATGAGGCCGGCGTCTTCGAGATGCGCGACGAGGGGCTCGTCGAGGTCGAGGACGCATCTGCCCGCTTCGTCGCCGAGGCGACCCGCAACGCCCCCGGCTCAGCGATCCTCTGCGCCATGGAGGGGTCACGGCCGCTCCTGGTCGAGGTCCAGGCCCTCGTTGCCCCGACCGAGCTCGTACCGCCCCGCAGGATGGCCAATGGCATCGATCGCAACCGCCTCGCGCTCGTCCTCGCCGTCCTCACCCGCCACACCAACATCTCGCTCGCCTCCAGCGACGTCTTCGTCTCCCTCGCCGGCGGCGTCCGCATCGACGAGCCCGGCGCCGACCTGGCCGTCGCCCTCGCCGTCGCCTCAGCCGCCAAGGGCATCCCACTCGGCGACACCCAGAAGCCCCTCGCCGCCTTCGGCGAGCTCGGCCTCACCGGCGAGCTCCGCCACGCCGCCCACCCCGACCGCCGCCTCTCCGAGGCCCAAAAGTTCGGCCTCACCCAGGTCCTCCACCCGACCGACACCCTCCCCAACCTCCGCTCGGCCCTGAACAGCGCCTTCCACAACCACCACGCCCCCGCCCAAGCCGCCTAGCCATCGATTGAACGATCCTCCGGCCCATGACCCGCCCAATCGTTCATCGGCCGATGAGAGGACGTGAAGGACAGGACCCGCGGCCACCAACCCCCGGGCATTCCGAGCCCTCAGCCCAGTAACGGAGCGTTTTTCCCACTACGAAGCCTTTTCCGCCGCTATCGCGTAGAATTGGTCCAGATGCCGTACGCCGGGGATGACGTTTCTGAGCTTGAGGCTCGCCAAGAACCCCGACTAGTTCGGGCATTGGAGATGATCGCGCCCGGAACCGCGGTGCGCGAGGGAATCGACTCGATCGTGCAGGCCCGGACCGGTGCGCTGATCTGCATCGGGGACAGCGACGACCTGTCGTTCCTCTACTCCGGCGGCCTGAAGATCGAGGTCGACTACACGCCCGCGCTGCTGTTCCAGCTCGCGAAGATGGACGGCGCGATCATCCTGTCGTCGTCCGGCACGAAGATCCACTGGGCCAACGTCCAGCTGATGCCCGATCCGACGATCCTGTCGCTCGAGACGGGCACGCGCCACCGTACGGCCGAGCGTGTCTCGAAGCAGACCGACGCGCTCGTGATCGCCATCTCGGCCGCGCGCAGCGTCGTGTCGCTCTACCTCGACGGCGCGAAGTACATCCTCGAGGAGATCCCGGTCGTGCTCGCCAAGGCCAACCAGGCGCTCGCCACGCTCGACAAGTACCGCCGTCGCCTCGACCAGGTCTCAACCCGCCTGACCGCGCTCGAGTTCGAAGGCGGCGTGACGCTCCATGACGTTCTGACCGTGCTCCAGCGTGCCGAGCTTGTGACCCGCATGGCGGTCGAGATCGAGCGCTACATCGTCGAGCTCGGCGCGGAGGGTCGCCTGATCGAGATGCAGCTCGAGGAGACGATGGTCGGCGTCGCCTCCGAGAAGTCGGCGCTCGTCTACGACTACATCGCCGAGCCGAGCGACGAGAACTTCGCCAGCGTGCTCGACGCGTTGGCGCGGCTGCCGCACCAGGATCTGCTCGACTTCGGGATGCTCTCCGAGCTGCTCGGATACGACCGCAAGCTGAACACCCTCGATCATCCGGTTTCGCCACGTGGCCACCGGGTGCTCGGCCGGATCCCGCGTCTGCCGAAACTCGTCGTCCAGGGCATCGTGCGCGAGTTCGGTGGCCTCGACCAGATCCTGGCCGCGGGCGACGGCGACCTCGAGTCGCTCGAGGGCGTCGGCGACGTGCGGGCGAAGGACATCCGCGAGGGCCTTCGCCGCCTGCAGGAGATCAACCTCGTGGACCGCTACTTGCAAACGTGACCAAAGGGCCCTGGCGGTTGCCGCGCCGGGCTCGTTTCGAATTAGGAGGCTCGTCATTTCCGAGACGACGATTGACCAGGAGCTCGTGGACCTCGAGATCACCCGCGAGATGCCGCACATCGAGTACGAGATCGGGGACAACGTCGTGTACCCGCATCACGGCGCCGGCAAGGTCCTCAAGAAGGAGCAGAAGGAGGTGCTCGGCGAGACCCGCGAGTACCTGACGATCAAGATCCTTCACAACGACATGACGGTCATGGTCCCGTGTGAGAACGCGGGCAAGGCCGGTCTGCGCCGCGTGATCGGCGAGGACGACGTCGCACGTGTCCTCGCTGTGCTGCGCGACGACGTCAGCCAGATGCCGAAGAACTGGAACCGGCGCTTCAAGCACAACCGCGAGAAGATCAAGACCGGGGACGTGATGGAGCTGGCCGAGGTCGTCCGCAACCTCGCGATCCGCGAGTCCGAGAAGGGCCTCTCGACGGGTGAGAAGCAGATGTACACCCGCGCCAAGAAGATCCTCGCCTCCGAGCTGATGTACGCGCTCGAGATGGAGGAGGACGAGGCCGAGCAGCATCTCGACTCGCTGATCGAGGACGCGCACGCGGACCGCATGGGGGCCGCCGCATCCGCGTAGCGATCGTTGCCGCCGGCGGGAGCGGCGAGCGTCTCGGGGCCGATGGCCCGAAGGCGTTCGTGGCTTGCGCCGGCCGGCCGTTGCTCGAGTGGAGCGTCGATGTGCTGAGCTCGGTCTGCGAACGGGTGGTCGTTGCGATCCCCGCCGGATACGACGTGGGTGACGACACCGGCTTCGAGACGGTGACCGGCGGGCGATCGCGCTCCGAGTCGGTGCGCAACGCGCTTGCCTCGGCACCGGAGGCCGAGATAGCGGTTGTGCACGATGCAGCGCGGCCGTTGCTGACCCGCGAGCTCGTCGAGCGCTGCGTAGCGGCGATTCACGCCCCTGGTGTCGACGGGGCGATCGCCGCCGCGCCGGTGGCGGACACGATCAAGGAGGCCGACGGCTCCGGGCGGGTCCTGCAGACACTCGACCGCTCGTCGCTGTGGTCGGTCCAGACGCCGCAGGTCTTCTGGGCGCCGCGGCTGCGCGCCGCGCTCGACGTCGACGACGACACGCTCGCCGCCGCTACGGATGACGCCGGTCTCGTCGAGGCTGACGGCGGCACGGTGGCGATCGTCGACGCCCCGCGCGAGAACCTCAAGGTCACGACGCCGCTGGACCTGCGGATCGCCGAGGCGCTGCTCGAGCGACGCACCGCGGACGCATAGGCGAGGCGGTCGACCGTGCTGACGGACTACCACGTACACCTGCGCCCTGACGAGGACGGCACACCCGCAGAGCGCTACTTCACCGCGGCCAACGTCGAGCGCTACCGCGAGGCCGCGAGCGAGCGGGGCATCGGCGAGCTCGGCGTCTCGGAGCATGTCTACCGCTTTGCCCAGGCGCTCGACGTGTGGCAGCACCCGTTCTGGCGCGAGAACGCGCTCGACGACATCGACGCCTACCGCGAGTTCGTGCGCTCGTCCGGCCTGCGGGTCGGCATAGAGGCCGACTTCGTCGCGGGGCGGGAGGACCGGATGGCGACGCTGCTCGAGTCGCGCGAGTGGGACTACGTCGTCGGTGCGGTGCACTTCCTGCGCGACGAGGCAGTCGACATGCGCGGCGAGTGGGACGTCTGGCGCTCCGCCGATCCCGAGAAGGTCTGGAAGCGCTACTTCGAGACGCTCGGCGAGGCTGCCCGCACCGGGATGTTCGACGTTCTCGCCCATCCCGATCTCGTCAAGGTCTGGGGCAGCGACGCGCCGAGGCCCGATGGCGACCTGCGCCGCTTCTATGCGCTGGCGATGGACGGCATCGCCGAGGCCGACGTGGCGATCGAGGTCTCGACGGCCGGCCTGCGCAAGCCGGTCGCGGAGATGTATCCCGCCGAGCCGTTCCTCGAGATGTGCATCGACGCCGGTAAGCCGATCGCGCTGTCCAGTGACGCTCACGTGCCCGAGCACCTCGGCTACGAGTACGAGCGCGCCTTGGAGTGGCTGACGAAGATCGGTGTCACCGAGCTGGCGGTCTTCGAAGGGCGCGAGCGCAGGATGGAGCCGATCGGATGAGCGCCCGCTCCGGACTCGGTTACGACTCGCACCGCTTCGCCGACGGAAGGAAGCTGATCCTCGGCGGGGTCGAGATCGCCGAGGCCGAGCGCGGGCTGACCGGTCACTCGGACGCCGACGTGCTCGCCCACGCGATCACGGACGCGGTGCTCGGAGCGACGGGGCTCGGCGACATCGGGCGCCACTTCCCCGACACGGATCCGCGCTGGAAGGACGCCGATTCGATCGCCTTGCTGGGTGAGGTCGCGACGCTCGTCGAGGACGACGGATGGAGTGTCGTCAACGTCGACGCGACCGTGATCTGCGAGGCGCCGAAGCTCGGGCCGTACCGCGAGGCGATGGAGTCGGCGCTGGCGGGCGCCCTCGGTCTGGACTCCGCCACGGTCAACGTGAAGTTCACGACAAACGAGGGCATGGGCTTCGTCGGTCGGGGTGAGGGCATCGCGGCGCTCGCCACGGTCTCGGTCGACTCGGCCTGAGCCGGTTAGGGTGATCCGATGTCCGACGACGTCGATCTCGCTTTCGCCGGGATAGCCCGCCAGGCGGCGCTCGTCCGGGCCGGCTCGGTCTCGTCGCGCGAGCTGGTCGAGCTCTACCTGGGCCGCATCGAGCGGCTCGATCCCGAGCTCAACAGCTACCGCGTCGTCATGGCAGAGCGTGCGCTGGCCGAGGCCGATCAAGCGGACTCTCGGCGTGTGGGCGGCGACGACCGCCCGCTGCTCGGCGTCCCGCTGGCGATCAAGGACAACGTCGACGTCGCGGGCGAGCTGACCGGCAACGGCACGGGCTGCGCGACGAAGCGAGCGACCGAGGACGCCGAGCTCGTGCGCCGCCTGCGCGCCGCCGGCTGCGTCCTGATCGGCAAGACGAACCTGCCCGAGCTGGCGATCATGGGGACCACGGAGGGTCCGGCGTTCGGCGTCACGCGCAACCCCTGGGACACCGACCACACGCCAGGCGGGTCGAGCGGCGGCAGCGCCGCCGCGGTCGCGGCAGGCCTCGCGGCCGGCGCGCACGCCACCGACGGCGCTGGATCGATCCGCATCCCCGCCGCCTGCTCGCATCTGTTCGGCCTCAAGCCACAGCGCGGCCGCGTGCCGCTCGCGCCCGACGAGGAGCACTGGAACGGCCTCAGCGTCGCCGGCGCGGTCACGCGCACCGTGCTCGACAACGCGCTCTTCCTCGACGCCGTCGCCGGTCCCGGACCGGCTCCGGGCGGGCCGCCGTCGCTCGACCGGTCGTTCGCCGACATCGCGCGCTCGCTGCCTGGCCGTCTGAGGATCGCCGTCTCGCTGCGGCCGCCGTTCCTCGCCCGCGTCGCGCCCGACTCGCGGCGCGCGATCGATGGGATGGCAGAGCTGCTGCGCGCGCTCGGCCACGACGTCGAGTACGTCGAGCCGCCGATCACCGACTGGCTGACCGAGGTCCTGCCGCGCTACCTCAAGGGCATCGAGCAGGAGGCCGAGCGCACGCCGAACCCGAGTCGCCTCCAACGGCGCACGCGCGGCTTCGCCCGTCTGGGCTCCCTGATCCCGCAGGCGGCGCTCGACCGCGCGCGGCGGATCGAGGCCCAGGTCACCGAGCGCTACAACCGCGTTCTGCAGGACCGCGACGTCCTGATGACCCCGGTGATGGCGGGCAAGCTGCCCGAGGCCGCCCAGTGGGAGGGCGTCGGCGCCCTACGCACGCTCGCCGAGATGACGATGGTCTACCCGTACTGCGTGATCTGGAATGCGACCGGCCAGCCGGCCGCCGCGGTGCCGGCCGGCTTCACGGACGGAGGCCTGCCGTTGTCGGTCCAGCTGATCGCTGCGCCGCAGCGAGAGGACGTCCTGCTGTCGCTCTCCGGGCAGATCGAGGCCGAGACGGACTGGCCGCGGCACCGCCCGCCGACGAGCTAGGCCCCGCCCACGCCCCAGACCGGGTTGTAGGCTGCGCCGCGTGAGGGAGGTGCGCCTGCACGACACGCTGAGCGGGGAGGTCCGTCCGCTCGAGCCACGCGAGCCCGGCAAGGTCGGCATCTACGCGTGCGGGCCGACGGTCTACGCACGCGTCCATGTCGGCAATGCGCGGCCGTTCGTCGTGTTCGCGCTGCTCAAGCGGTTCCTCGTCCACGAGGGCTACGCGGTGACGTTGGTCGAGAACGTCACCGACGTCAACGACAAGATCTACGCCGCTGCTACCAGCGCCGGCATTCCGAGCGAGCAGCTCGCGCGCGAGATGACCCGGGCCTACGAGCAGGACACCGACCGTCTCGGCCTCGGCCGGCCGGACCACGAGCCGCGCGCCGTCGACACGATCCGCCCGATTGTCGATCTGATCCAGGACCTGATCGACGGCGGTCACGCCTACGCGGTCGACGGCGACGTCTACTTCGACGTCTCGAGCTTCGACGGCTACGGCAAGCTCTCCAACCGCCCGCGCGACGAGCAGGAGCAGGGCGAGGGCGACGACGCGGCGGCGCTCAAGCGCGCCGGCGAGGACTTCGCGCTCTGGAAGGCGCGCAAGCCGGGTGAGGACACCGCCTGGCAGGCGCCGTGGGGCGAGGGGCGGCCCGGCTGGCACATCGAGTGCTCGGCGATGGCCGAGCAGATCCTCGGGACCGACTTCGAGATCCACGGCGGCGGCTCCGACCTCGTCTTCCCGCACCACGAGAACGAGATCGCCCAGACCGAGGCGGCACGCGACGAGCCGCTCGCCCGGATCTGGATGCACAACGGCATGGTGCGGATGGGCGCCGAGAAGATGGCGAAGTCGGTCGGCAACATCTTCCTGCTGCACGGCGCCCTCGACGAGCATGGCCGCGACGCGCTCGTCATGTACTTCGTCGGCGGCCACTACCGCCAGCCGATCGCCTTCTCCCATGACGCACTCGCCGAGGCGGGACGCTCGGTCGAGCGCATCCGTGAGCTCTGCCGGCGCCTCGACGTCGATGCCGGCGATCCCGAGGGGCTCGACGGCTACGTCGAGCGGTTCTTCGACGCGCTCGCCGACGACTTCAACACTCCCGCCGCCCGAGCGATCCTCTTCGACTGGGTGACTGAGGCGAACCGGCGGCTGGAGGCGGGGGAGGCCGTCGGCATCGGCCGCCTCGGCGAGATGCTCGAGGCGTTCGGGCTCGAGAACCTGCTCTCCGCGGAGGACGAGGCCGCCGATCCGGAGGCCGAGCGGCTGCTCGCCGACCGGCAGGCGGCCCGCGCGGCGCGCGACTTCGAGCGCGCCGATGCGATCCGCGACGAGCTGGCCGCACTCGGCTGGGACGTCCGGGACACGCCCGAGGGCGTCCGCCTGGTCCGCGGCGAGTGATCGTCTACGGCCGCAATCCGGTGCGCGAGGCGCTGCGCGGACCGCGCGAGGTCGCGCGGGTCTGGGCGACCGATCGTGCGCTGGGCTCCGAGGACTGGCTGCGCGACGCGGGGGCAACCGTCGCTGACATCGGCGAGATCGAAGAGCTCAGCGAGACCCGCGACCACCAGGGCGTCTGCGCCGACGTTGCGCCATACCGCTACGCCGACGCGGCCCTTCTGCTCGACGCGGACGACGCGCTCGTGGTGTGCCTCGACGAGGTCCAAGATCCACACAACCTCGGAGCGGTCTGCCGCGTAGCCGAGAGCGCGGGGGCGTCCGGCGTCGTCATCCCGGAGCGGCGCTCGGCGGAGATAACCCCGGCGGCTTGCAAGACGTCGGCCGGTGCGGTCGAGCATCTTGCGGTTGCGCGCGTGCCCAACCTCGCCAACTGGCTGGCGGAGGCCAAGGAACGGGAAGCCTGGGTCTACGGCGCCGCCGCACAGGACGGCGCCGTGCCGTACGAGCAGCCGGACTACCGCGGCAAGGTGGTCCTGGTGCTCGGCTCCGAGGGTCGCGGCCTGCGGCCACGAGTCGCGGCCGGCTGCGACCAGCTCGTCGCACTTCCTCAACGCGGATCGGTCAGCTCGTTGAACGTCTCGACCGCCGCCGCAGCCCTTCTGTACGGAATCTTGCATTTTCGAGGCAAAAAGCCTTGACAAGCTCGCTTGCGGTATGAATACTGCCGCTAGTACATAAGGGTGGAGTAGAGCTTAAGCCTTATCTCCACTGATGAGCGCGCGCGCCAGGGGAGGTAACCGCGCCATGAGCTTCAAGGACTCGCGGGAGTCCTGAAGGGAGCATGCATGGCTGCAACTATCTCTCAGTCCCCCTTGGCCAGGTCTGGCCCTCAACTGGACCTTGAGGACAACTACCTCATCGCCCTCGCCAAGCAGGGTCGGCCCGATGCCTACGACAAGGTCGTCCGCCGCTACTACGGCTTCGTCCGCCTCAAGGCCAGCTCGTACTTCCTGATCGGCGGCGACGCCGACGATCTGATCCAGGAGGGCCTCGTTGGGCTCTACAAGGCGGTCCGCGACTTCCGGACCGACCGTGAGTCGAGCTTCCGCAACTTCGCCGAGCTCTGCATCACGCGTCAGATCATCACGGCCGTCAAGACCTCGACGCGCAACAAGCACACGCCGCTCAACGAGTACGTCTCGTTCTCCCAGACTCCCACGGCCTCCGGTGGGGACGGCGACCCGACCCTCGACGAGATGCTCCCGGGCCCGACGGCGCACGACCCGGTCAATCAGGTCATCTCCAGCGAGGAGCTGCACAGCCTCGTCGGTTGCCTCTCCAGCGTCCTCTCGGAGCTCGAGAGCTCCGTCCTGTCGCTCTACCTCGACGGCCACAGCTACGAGGCGGTCGCCGAGCGGCTCGACTGCGACACCAAGACGGTCGACAACGCGCTCCAGCGCGTCAAGCGCAAGGTCGGAACGCACCTCAAGTCGCGCGAGGTAGCGGCCTAGAGCTCCTCCCACGAGAGGAACGCGCCCAGCACTTGAGGGCGCGTGAGGACGAGCCGATGCAGCCCGCATGCGTCGCGCCGTCCGCCCACTCGTCTTCGTCCTCGCACTGGTTGCGGCGGCGGCGCCCGTAGCGCTCGCGGGTGCCGCACCGGCGACTGGTGGACCCACGGTCGCGGGAGGCGCGTCGCAACTCGTGGCGCAGGCGAACCACGTCGAGGTCGCCAAGGCGGCCGCCCGACGGGCGGTTCAGATCGCCCGGACACCCCCGCCGAGCCAGATCGTGCGCGTACGACCAGGACCGGGCGTCGTCCTGCGTGACCGCCCGAACGGGTCGCCGCTCCTCCGGGTAGGAGACCGAACGCAGTTCGGATCGCCTCAACGGCTTGGAGTCGTCCGCAGGCAAGGACACTGGCTCGGGGTCTCGTCTCCCGACCTGCCCAACGGACGACTGGGCTGGATCGACGGCCGCACGCCACGGATCTCGCTGTCGCGTACCGCCTGGGCCATCCGTGTCGACGTGTCGAGCCGGATGCTGGTTCTCCGCCGAGGCAGCCGCGTGGTGCGCCGAATGCATGTCGCCGTCGGACGACCGGGCTCGCCGACGCCGACTGGGCGCTTCTCGGTGACCGACAAGATCTCCGGCGAGCGCTTCGGGCCCTACTACGGCTGTTGCATCCTTGCCCTCTCAGCCACCCAGCCCCACACGCCACCGGGTTGGACCGGTGGCAATCGGATGGCGATCCACGGCACGGACGCTTCCAGCTCGATCGGGACGGCCGCGTCGGCGGGATGCCTGAGGGCTGGCGACGAGGATCTGAACGCGCTGATGGAGTGGGTTCCGGCCGGCACGCCGGTCGTCATTCGGTAGGGGTGCCGTTTAGTCCAAAGCTCGGTACGGGTAACTCCTCCTCAACCGACCAGAGGAGAGAAATGATCGGGCTCATCATCACATTGCTAGTCGCAGCGGCCGCTTATCTGCTGCTCGTCGCACTGACAGGCTCGGCGATCATCGGAATCGTCGCCGCGGTGCTGATCCTGCTCGCCGGCATCCCCTCAGGCGGCTTCGGCTTCGGAGGTCGCTGGGGCGGGACACACGCCCCTCGCTAGCGGCTTCCGCTAGCACCAGCAACCTCACGTTGAACCAGCACCGGCCGGCTCCCACGAGCCGGCCGGTGCCGTTCTGGGTTCTATGCTTTGCCGCCTGGCCCGCCTAGCTCAATTGGCAGAGCACTTCTCTTGTAAAGAAGAGGTTCTCGGTTCGAGTCCGAGGGCGGGCTCTACGCTCAGGCGGCGCCGACGGCGAGCTTGAGATCGCCGTGACCGTTGGAGGTGGCGGGCACCGGGGCCGGCTCCTCCTCCGCCTCGGCATTCAGATGCGCCTCGAGCGCGGCGACGACGAGACCGAACAACGCGTGGCGGTAGAAGGCCTGCCAGAACGCACGACCGTTGCCGCTCAGCTCGGGTAGCTCACGCCGCCGCGGATGACGGCGGTCGGTGACCGCGACTAGCGGCCAGAGCGCGAAGTGCTCCGCTAGGGCGAGGCCCATGCCCTGGGCGAGGGGCGGTCCAGGGAGGAAGCGGCGCAGCTGTGCGTACGTCGCTCCGAAGGCCGCTCCGTTCTGGATGTGCAGCAGCAGGCCGGGCAGCTGCCAACCGTCGCCCTTGGCCACTGCCTTGCCGAGCAGCTCGACGTCGTCGTAGCGCGATCCGAAGGCGCGCTTGTCGAGCGGCTGCTGCGCCGCCCAGACGGCGGCGGCGATGCCGCCGGCAAGCGCTCCGTTGAGGCTGCGGCGCACGTCCACGCGCACGAGAGTAACGCGGGGGACCGCCTCGGGTAGCTGAGGTATGCCGGCGACCCGCTCCAAGCGCGCGTCCAGCGGGGCCGAGGTGCGTGCGTCCGCTCCGCCGGCTCCGCCGCGTCCGGGCGAGGATCAGCGCCTCTCCCCACACCACCGGCGCACGCGTGAGCACGGGGTCAACCTCCTCGTCTACTGGATCGCTCGCGCCTTCCTGCAACCGGCGTTCCACATCTACTTCCGCCTGAGCCGGACCGGACGCGACCACATCCCCGACGGCCCGGTGATCCTCGCCGCCAACCACCGCAGCTTCCTCGATCCGTTCATCGTCGCGACCTGCGCCTTCCGGCCGATCTACTTCGTCGCCAAGAAGGAGCTGTTCGACAAGCCCTGGCAGGGCTGGCTGCTCAACCGGCTCGGCGCTTTCCCGATCAAGCGCGGCCAGTCCGACGAGGACTCGATGCAGACGGCGCTCGCGCTGCTGGCACGCGGTGAGGCGGTCGTGATCTTCCCCGAGGGCACGCGCCACCGCGTCGGTCCGCTGCATGAGCCGCGGCGCGGCGTCGGACGGCTCGCCCTCGAGAGCGGGGCGCCGGTCGTCCCCGTGGCGATCACCGGCACGGAGAACGTCCGCCGTGGCTGGCGGATCCGCCCGGCGAAGGTGAGCATCCGCTGTGGACGACCGCTGACCTTCCCACGCGTCGACGGCCCGTCGTCCGAGCTCGCCGGCGAGGTCACCGCGCGGATCTGGCCCTGCGTCGAGCTGCAGTGGGCTTGGCTCGGCGGTCCGCTCCCCGGCCGGTCGTCCGACAAGCCGCCCAACCGCGAGCCGGCGGCTGCCTGATGGCGGCGGCGATGGCCGGAGTAGGCTCCAACCCGAGTGGGCGAGGTCGCGGACAAGCGCAAGCTGGACTCGGACTTCACCGAGCTGTACCGCGCCCATCTGCGCGACGTCTACAGCTACGCCTACTACCGGGTCGGCGACCACCACGACGCCGAGGACCTCACCGAGCAGACCTTCCTGCAGGCGTACAGGCACTTCGAGCGTGCGCAGCGCGAGTCCGACGGGCGGCCGCTGCGGCCGTGGCTGATCCGCATCGCCCACAACCTCGCCGCCAACTACTACCGCGACCGCTCGCGCAAGCCGCAGACCAACTTGGAGGATGCGGCGATCATCTCCGCGCCACACGACACGGCGGACCTCGTCGAGGGTCGGCAGGAGCTCCAGGACGTGCTCGAGGGCGTCGCACTGCTCCCGGACGATCGCCGCGAGGCGCTGATCATGCGCTTCGCGCTCGGCATGGACAACCGCGAGATCGCGCGGGCGCTCGACCGCACCGAGGGGGCCACCAAGGTGTTGATACATCGTGCGATCAAGCAGCTCGAGCAGGGGCTCAAGGACAGGCAGGAAGGTGATGGCGGGTGAGCGCTGACTTCGCCGACGTCGAGGCCCTGTTGCGCTCCGCGCTCGTGCCGGTCGAGCCCTCGGAGCGGATGACCGACCGCCTCGAGCGCAACCTGTCCGACATCACCGACATGGCCGTCGAGGAGCTCGCGGACTGGGAGCTCAGCGCTATGCGCGATCCGCGCAACTGGGGCCGCCCGGCGGCCGCGGTCGTCGTCGGTGGCGCGGCGGCCGGGGCACTCGTCCTCGTGCGCGTGCGCCAGCAGGCTCGGCGCCGTCAGGGCGATTCGCTGGACGCGCTGGAGCGCGGCATACGGCAGATCGCCTCTGACATCCACCGCCGCATCGATGGCTAACGCCGCTCACTAGTCTCCGGCCGGTGCCGGTTTGCTATCGCCACCCGCGTCGGGAGACGGGGGTCTCATGCTCGAACTGCGGCCGGCCGATCTGTCCCGACTGCATGACCTCGACCTCGGTCGGCATGCGCTGCCCGGAGTGCGCGCGGCAGAAGACGACGGTGCGAGCCGGAGCGGCTGGGGTCGGCGAGGACCCGATGCTGACCTATGTGCTGATCGGGATCAACGTGCTCGTGGCGCTAGGCGGCTTCCTCAGCGGCGCGAGCGCGTCGGGAGGTGGCGGTCTCGGGAGCTCGGCACTGCTCGTGGACGGCTGGGTGTCGCGCGCCACGATCGACCAGGGTGAGTACTGGCGACTGGTGACGGCCGGCTTCCTGCACGCGGGGATGTTCCACCTGTTGTTCAACATGTTCGCGCTCTACGTGCTCGGCGGGATGCTCGAGCCGGCGATCGGCCGCTTGCGCTTCGGCGTCATCTACTTCGTCTCGCTGTTGGCCGGATCGTTCGGCGCGCTGCTGCTGGAGCCGGTCGCGCCGACCGTCGGCGCCTCGGGAGCGATCTTCGGTCTGATGGGGGCGGCCGTGATCGTGATGCGCGACCGCGGCGTCAACCCGATGGAGAGCGGGATCGGACTCTGGATCGGGATCAACCTGCTCTTCACGTTCGCGGTCCCCGGCATCTCCATCGGCGGGCACATCGGCGGGCTGGTGGGTGGCGTGCTGGCGGCGCTCGCGTTCACCGAGGCCGGCCGGCGGGCGCGCATGCCTGCCGCACTGCCGATCGTGCTGGCGTCGGCCATCGGCGTGGCGGCGATCCTGGGCTCGATCGCCGTCTCGGCGGCATAGCTCGCGGCCACTCGGGGAACCTGTAAGAGATGACACTCCTGGAGCGAGACGAGATCGACGCGCGAGTACGCGAGACCGATGGCTGGGACCTCGAGGGCGAGGCGATCGTCAAGCAGTTCAAGGGCGGCGACTTCTCGGGAGCCGTCGAGCTCGTCAACCGGATCGTCCCGGTGGCAAACGGGATGAACCACCATCCCGACGTCTCGATCTCGTGGGAGACGGTGACGGTGATGATCACGACGCACTCCGAGGGCGGGCTGACTGCTGCCGACTTCGAGCTGGCCGAGCGCATCGATGCGCTCGCCGGCCGCTGAAGTCCTCTGCGTTCGCCGTGACCCCTGCTACGTTCCCGGTCTCGCGAATGACTGACGACGAGCCTCCTCGAAGTAGGGCCCACCGCGGCCTGCCGGCCCTAGGGGGCCAGGCGTGACCGAGCTAGCGCTCCTGGTCGGCGTCGCCGTGCTCGTTGCCGCGAACGGCTTCTTCGTCGCGGCCGAGTTCGCGCTCGTCCGCTCGCGCGACTCGAAGATCGACGCGATGCAGAAGGAGGGCCTCAGCGGCGCCGACGAGGCGCATGAGCAGATCGAGCACATCGACGAGTACCTCTCGGCGTGTCAGCTCGGGATCACGATGGCCTCGATCGGCATCGGCTTCCTCGGCGAGCCGGCGATCGCCAGCGTGCTCGAGGAGCCGCTTGGGAACGTCGTCAGCCATGGCGTGGCCGTGGTGATCGCGTTCGCCATCTCCTATCTGGTCGTGACGGCGGCGCACATCACCGTCGGCGAGCAGGTCCCGAAGATCTACGCGATCACCCACCCGGAGGGAACGGCGCGGCGGGTCTCGCGTCCGCTCGACCTCTTCCGGACGGTCTTCCGGCCGCTGATCTACCTGCTGAACACGGCGTCGAACGCGATGCTCAAGGCGATCGGCGTCGACCCGAAGGCGGAGTTCGAGGAGATCTCCTCGACGGAGGACCTCAAGCTGCTGATCACCCGAAGCACGACCGGAGGCAAGCTCGACCCGGGCGAGGCGGGGATGCTCTCGGGCGTCTTCCACCTCCACGAGCAGGAGGCGCGCCAAGTGATGACGCCGATCCCGGCCGTGGTGACCGTCGACATATCCGAGACGGCGGAGGAGGCGCTGCGCCGCTGCGTGGACTCCGGGCACACCCGCTTGGTCGTCACCGAGGACGGCAACACCGACCGCGTCCGTGGCGTGGTCCACAACAACTCGCTCGCGCGGCGGGTGCTCAACGAGGGTCCCGACGCCTCGATCGAGGGCAGCGTCAAGGACGCGCTGATCGTTCCCGAGACCAAGTCGCTCGACGACCTGCTCGCCGACCTCCAGCGCGAGCGCGCGTCGCTGGCGGTCGTGATCGACGAGTACGGCCGCACCGCGGGCATCGTGTCGATCGAGGACATCGTCGAGGAGGTCGTCGGCGAGATCGCCGACGAGACCGATCCCGCGGTGGCCGGCATCCGCCAGCTCGCGAACGGCGACTGGTGGGTCCGCGGTCACGTGCCGATCACCGATCTCGCCGACTATGGGCTCGAGCTGCCGGTCGACTCCGACGCCTACAACTCGGTCGGCGGCTTCGTCTTCGGCGAGCTCGGCCGTTTGCCCAAGCGCGGCGACATGGTGCGCGCCAACGGATACTCCCTGCGCGTCGAGTCCGTGCGCGAGAACCGGATCGACGCGGTGCGGATCCGCGACCACGGTGGCGAGGCGCCGCCGGTCGGGCCCGAGCCGCGCGAGTCGACCGAGGGCGCCTAGGCCTTAGGCGGGTACTCGTAGAAGCCGGCGCCGCTCTTGCGGCCGAGCCGGCCCTCGGCGATCAGCGCGTGGATCCGCGCCGGCACCTCGACGCCGATCGACTCGCCGATCGCCGCGGAGACGTCGAGGCCGACGAAGTCGAGCAGCGCGAGCGGTCCCATCGGATGGCCGGCGCCGAGCTTCATGCAGGTGTCGACGGCCTCGGGCTCCAGCCCTTGCGACTCCATCAGTCCGACCGCGTCGAAGAGGTAGGGGAAGAGCAGTCGGTTGACGACGAAGCCGGGCTCGTCGGCGACCTCGACGCCTGTCTTGCCGAGCGCCTCGCAGAGTTCGTTCAAGCGCTCGCGGGTCGTTGGCGAGGCGTCGGACGAGTAGGCCAGCTCGATCAGCTTCATTCGCTCGACGGGGTTGAAGACGTGCAGCGCGCCGAACCGGTCGGGACGGCCGCTCGCCACCGCGAGCTCGGCGACGGAAAGCGAGGAGGTGGTCGAGGCGAGGATCGCCGTGTCGGGCAGCAGCGCGCCGAGCCGTCCGAGCAGCTCGGACTTGATCGCGGCGTCCTCGGCGACCGCCTCGACGACGACTGTGCAGGAGGCGAGCGCATCGAGGTCGGTCGTGACCTCGCCGCGGCCGTCGAGCTTCTGCGCAGCGCGCTCGGCGGACTCGTCGCTACGGGCCCAGAGGGTCACTGGGACCGCGGGCACTCGGCCACCGGCAGCACGCGCCAGGCCGCAGGCGATCGCACCGCTGCCGACGATCCCGAGCCGCTCGGAGGTTGCGTCTGCCGTCATCGGCGCGGCACCTTGACAGACGGCGTGGTTACCGTGCGCCGCGCCATCGTCGAAAACTGGCTGACTGGCTAGTCAATCCGATACGCTGACCGCTCAACTTCGAAGGGACGAGGCAGATGCGTAACGGAAGCCGTGAGGTCGTAATCGTCGAGGCCGTCAGGACGCCGATCGGGCGGGGCCACAAGGAGAAGGGCTACTACAAGGACACGCATCCGAGCAATCTCCTCTCTCGGACCTACGGTGAGCTGATCGACCGCTCGGGCGTCGACGCGTCCGAGGTCGAGGACGTCATCACCGGCTGCGTCCAGCAGATCGGCGAGCAGGCCTTCAACATCGGCCGCAACGCCTGGCTCGAGGCCGGCCTGCCGATCGAGACCCCTGCCACGACGATCGACCGCCAGTGCGGCTCCGCCCAGCAGGCGGTCAACTTCGCGGCGGCGCAGATCGGCGCCGGCGTGCTCGACTGCGCGATCGGCTCGGGCGTCGAGCACATGGGCCACCTCTCGTTCGCCGAGGGCCTGCGCGCCCAGGGCGAGTTCGGCGCAGCGTTCACGCCGCAGCTGCTCGAGAAGTACAACCTGATCCCGCAGGGCCTCTCGGCCGAGATGATCGCCGACCAGTGGGAGATCCCACGTTCCGAGCTCGACGAGCTCGCCGTCCGCTCCCACCGACTCGCCCACCAGGCGACCGAGGAGGGCCGCTTCGAGCGCGAGATGATCCCGTTCCAGGTCAATGGCGACACGTTCGTCACCGACCAGGGCATCCGTCCCGGCACCGACATCGAGACGCTCGCCGCGCTCAAGCCGGCGTTCAAGGAGGACGGCAAGATCACCGCTGCCAACTCCTCGCAGGTCTCCGACGGCGCGGCGGCGGTGCTGCTGATGGAGCGCTCGAAGGCCGAGTCGCTCGGACTGAAGCCGCGCGCCCGGATCGTCGACCAGACGACCGTCGGCGTCGATCCTGTGATCATGCTCACCGGCCCGATCCCCGCCACGCGCAAGCTGCTCGAGCGCAACGGGATGGTCATGGACGACATCGACCTGATCGAGATCAACGAGGCGTTCGCGCCCGTGGTCGCCGCCTGGCAGCGCGAGCTCGAGCCGGACATGGACCGCGTCAACGTCAACGGCGGCGCGATGGCGCTCGGCCACCCGCTCGGCTCGACCGGCGCGCGGCTGATCACCACGCTCCTGCACGAGATGGAGCGCTCGGACAAGTCGGTCGGCCTCGTCACGATGTGCTGCGGTGGGGGGCTCGGCACGGGAACCCTCATCGAGCGGATCTAGACCGGGGCTCGCGCCCCCGGACCCCCGCGGCACCTGGCCGGCCGGGGGCAGGATCGGCCGTTTGGAGTAGGGCGCGTGCACCTCGGGTAGGCGAGCCTCATGGCGTTGGAGACGCGGCATGAGCTGCTCGCCGGCCGCTACCGCACGCTCCGGATACTCGGGACGGGTGGGATGGCCCGGGTGCATCTGGCTCAGGACGAGCGGCTGGGTCGCCAGGTGGCGATCAAGCAGATGCACGCGCACAGCCCGGACGACGCCGCCGTCCGCTTCGAGCGCGAGGCGAAGCTCGGCGCCTCGCTGAACCACCCGAACCTCGTCTCGATCTACGACATCGAGACAGAAGGCGAGTCGGTGCTGATCGTCATGGAGTACGTCGACGGCGAGACGCTGCAGGACGCGATCGCCCGCGCGCCGCTTGCCCCGGACCGCGTGGTCGAGATCGTCGCGGACATCGCGTCGGGTCTCGACCATGCCCACAAGCACGGCGTCGTGCACCGCGACGTCAAGCCGGCGAACATCCTGATCCGCCACGACGGCACGGCGAAGCTCGCCGATCTCGGCATCGCCTCCGCGGCCGAGCAGACCTCGATCACCCGCAGCGGCACCGTCCTCGGCACGGCCTCCTACATGGCGCCCGAGCAGCTCGACGGCGGTGTCGCCGGCCCGCGGAGCGACGTCTACGCGCTCGCGGCCGTCGCCTTCGAGGCGCTCTGCGGGAAGAAGGCCCGCTCGGGCAACACGCCGCTGGAGATCGCGACCGAGGTGGTCAAGGGCCCGCCGCCAGATCTGACGCGCTGTTGGGGTGGCGCACCGCCAGCCGCCGCGGCTGTGCTCGGACGAGGCATGGCGCGCAACCCCCACAACCGCCAGTCGAGCGCCGGTGCGCTGGCCCAGGAGCTGACGCGGGCGTTGAAGACCCCCCACGCTCCGCCCCCGGCCACCAGGGTCGTGCCGGCGCCGACAGCCGTCGCGCCGAGGCCGATGGCGACGTCTCGAGCCCGGGGGCGGAACTGGATCCCGGTTGCGGCCGCGGCGTCCATGCTCGCGCTTGCCGGGATCGTCGGCTTCGCAGCGCTCGGTGGCGACGACGGCGGTGGCGGCGCGACGCGCGACGCCGCGAGCTTCGGCAAAGCGGCGAAGGGTTCGAACAAGGCGTCAGGCAGATCGAGCAGTAGCAACTCGGACCGAGCCTCGGCCGGCGCAGCCGGCTCGGCGGCCGAGGACGGTCCCGGATCGGCAGCACCGAGCACCGGCGACGGAGCAACAGCGGCGCCGACGGCGACGTCTGGCGCTGCTACCGGTGACGATCCCGTAGCGCTCAACGATCAGGGCTACGCGCTGATGCAGGCTGGCGACTACGACTCCGCCATCCCACTTCTCCAACGGGCCGTCGCCGCCTATCCGGAGGACTCCCAAGACCTGACCTACGGATACGCGCTCTACAACCTCGGACGCTCCCTACGTCTCGCTGGGCGTCCGGACGAGGCAGTCCCGATCCTCGAGCGCCGCCTGCAGATCCCCGATCAGACAGAGACCGTCCAGCGCGAGCTCGACGCCGCGCGCGCGGCGGCCAGCTAGCTCAGCCGCCGGCCGTCGGAGCGCCGTTCGGGTCTCCGCCGCCCGAGTCGAGGCGAGCGATCAGCTCGTCGAGGCGCAGCTCCTCGAGACCCTTGCCGACCGCCTCGAGCTCGCCGGCGCAGTAGTCGACGAGCGTGCGGCCCTCCTTGACGAGGTCGAGCGTCTCGCGCAGGCCGGCGCCGCCCGAGTCGAGGCGCTTGATGATCTCCTCGAGCCGCTCGGTGGCGGCCTCGTAGCTCTGTGGCTGGTCGTTCACTCGTCCTCGATCCTGGCCCGCACACGATCGTCGTGGAAGCGGACGGACACATCGCCAGCTTGCCGCGCTGCCGCGGCGCTGGTCACGATCTCGCCCGACCCATCCTCGATCAGGGCATAGCCGCGCTCGAGGCTGCGCTCAGGATCGTGCGCGGCGAGGGTGGCGCGCACCCGCTCGAGATCACGCCGACGGCGCAGCAGCGATGCCTCGCCGGCCCGGCTGAGGTCGGTCGGAGCTCGGCGTAGGGCCTGCGTGGCGGCGCCGTGAGCACGAGTCGCCACCTCCGCCTTGCGCGAGAGCACGAGCAGGTGACGGTCGGTCATGTCGCGGCGCAGGTCGAGGCGCCGGCCGCCCGAGGCGCGCAGCTCGCGCAGCTTCTGGTGCAGCCACGTGCGCTGACGCGCGACGTGCTCGCCCGGCGCGCGCGACAGCGCCGCGAGACGGTGCGCACGCTCGATGACGGCACGTCGGCCGTAGCCGTCGAGTCGGCGAGCCGTCAGAAGCACGGTCCGTCGCGCCTCGCCACAGTCGATCCCGACCGCTGTCTCCGAAGCGTGCGTCGGCGTGGAGCACGAGGCGGCCGCGACGTCGTCGATCAGCGAGCGGTCGGTGTGGTGGCCGACGCTCGCGATCACCGGCACGGGCAGCAGGGCGATCGTGCGGCACAACGTCTCGTCCGAGAAGGCCATCAGGTCCATCACCGATCCACCGCCGCGCGCGATCACGATCACGTCGACCTCCGCGACGGCCGCAAGGTCCTGCACGGCGCGTGCGATGGCTGGCGCGGCGTGACGGTCCTGCACGGGCGCGAAGGCCCAGACCACACGGCCCGCCCAACCACGACGCTTCAGCCCCGCGACCACGTCGTCACGCGCCTTGCCGCTCTCGCCCGTCACCACCCCGATCGTGCGCGGCAGCACGGGACGGGGAAGGCGCTTCTGCGGCTCGTGCAGTCCCTCGCCGTGCAGCAGCCGGCGCAGCCGCTCGATCTGGGCGAGCAGCTCGCCCTCACCGGCCAGCTTGAGCCCGGTGGCACGGAACGAGAACGAGGGCGAGGACGTGGCGCTGCCCGGGTAGTAGTCGCAGCCACCGGCGAGCACGACCTGCGCGCCGTTCTCGAGCGTCACCCCGGCGCGGTCGTAGTCGTCGCGCCACATCGCGCAGGGGAGCGCCCCGCGGCTGTCGCGCAGCTCGAAGTAGACGCCCTTGGCGCGGATGCCGAGGTTCGAGACCTCGCCGAAGACCTGGACGCGTGCGAAGTCACGCAGCCGCGCGCGCAGCGCCTCCGAGTACTCGCCGACGGGGAACGGCCCCTTGAGGCTGCTGCCGTCGATCCCGGTCGGCTGGAGGGGAAGCGTCGGCTCGTGCTGCATGTCCACGATCTTCGCAGCCGGGGCGGCTTTCTCCACGACGAGACTGGCTGTCCAGCCAGTCTGCGCTAGGCTGCCGCCTCCGTGGACCTGACGCTCTCGCCCAACGAGCAGGCCTTCCGTGACGAGCTGCGTGATTGGGTCGCGGCGAACCACCCAGGCGAGGAGCCCGCCGGCGACGAGGCCGCGTGGGCGTTCCGCGTCGCATGGCAGCGCCAGCTCCACGAGCAGGGCTACGCCGGCCTGTCTTGGCCCGAGCAGTTCGGCGGACGCGGCGCGACGCTGATCGAGCAGGCGATCTTCGGCGAGGAGATGGCGCGCGCCAAGGCGCCCTCTCCCGCCAACATCCTCGGCCTCGTGATGGGCGGGCCGGTCGTGATCGCCCACGGCACCGAGGAGCAGAAGCAGCGCTACCTCGAGCCGATCCTCTCGGCGGAGGAGATCTGGTGCCAGGGCTTCTCCGAGCCCGAGTCGGGCTCCGACCTCGCGTCCTTGAAGACCAAGGCGGTCAAGTCCGGCGACGAGTGGGTCGTCACCGGCCAGAAGGTCTGGACGACGTTCGCCCACCACGCCAAGTGGTGCATGCTCGTCGCGCGCACGGACCCGGACGCGCCCAAGCACAAGGGCCTCACCTACTTCCTGATGGACATGGAGCAGGAGGCCGTCCAGGTCCGGCCGCTGCGCCAGATCACCGGCGAGGCTGAGTTCAACGAGCTCTTCATCGAGGAGGCGCGGATACCTGACGAGAACGTCGTCGGCGGCGTCGGCAACGGCTGGATGGTCGCGATCACGACGTTGATGCACGAGCGTGCCGGCCTCGGCGCCGCTGCCGGCGCGTCCGTGAAGATCGCGCTCGGGCAGCTGATCGAGCTCGCCAGGGAGCGCGGCGTCGACGACGACCCGGTGGTCCGCCAGAAGATCGCCGCGTTGCTGATCGAGGCCGAGGCGCTGCGCCTGAACTCCTGGCGTGGGCTGACTCAGATCATGAAGACCGGGATCCCGGGTCCCGAGGGCTCGCTGCCCAAGCTGCAGTGGGCGAACGTCAATCAGGGTCTGACCGAGCTCGCCGTCGCGATCCAGGGCGAGGAGGGCCTGTCGCGCGACTCCGACTGGACCTACCGCTTCCTGCGCGCCCGCGCGAACTCGATCGAGGGCGGGACGACCGAGATCCTCAAGAACATCATCGCCGAGCGCGTGCTCCAGCTCCCGAGGCTGCGATGAACTTCGACTTCTCCGACGACCAGCAGGCGATCAAGCGCACGGCGCACGATCTCGTGGCGAGCCGCTTCAAGGCCGACACGGTCCGTGAGCTGGCGGAGGCCGAGCGCTACGACGACTCGCTGTGGGGCGAGGTCGCCGAGCTCGGCTGGGCCGGCATCTTCGTCTCCGAGGATCTCGGCGGTCAGGGCCTCGGGATGGTCGAGCTGGCGATCCTCGCCGAGGAGCTCGGCTACGCCGCTGCGCCGCTGCCGTTCTTGGCGAACGCGGCCGCCGGCCTGGCGCTCGAGCATGCCGGCGGCGAGGCGCAGCGCGAGCGTTGGCTGCCTGGCATCGCCTCAGGCGAGACGCGGGGCGCGGCGGGCATGCTGCGCGACGGGATTGCTCAGCTCGTGCCCGATGCCGACTCGGCCGGCGTGATCGTCTTGCTCGACCGCGACGGCGGAGTCGTGCTCGAGCCATCCGACTGCGAGATCGAGCCTGTGCCGGCGATCGACCAGACCCGCCGCTACGCGCGCGTCACGCCGCGTGAGGGTGCTGGCGAGCCGCTCGGAGGCGACGTCGCCCCGGCGCTCGACCGGATCGCGACCGTCGTGGCCGCCGAGATCGTCGGGGTCTCACAGCGGGGGATGGAGATGGCCGTCGAGTACGCGCGTGACCGTCAGCAGTTCGGACGTCCGATCGGCGCCTACCAGGCCGTCTCCCACCGTTGCGCCGACATGCTGCGCGAGGTCGAGAGCGCGCGCTCGACGACCTACTGGTCCGCATGGGCCGCAGACGCCGAGCCCGAGACCCTTCCGCTCGCCTCCGCGATGGCGAAGGCATACGCCTCCGACGCCGGCTGGAACGTCACCTCCTCGGCGTTGCAGGTGCTCGGCGGGATCGGCTTCACCTGGGAGCACGACCTCCAGTTCTTCCTCAAGCGCGCCAAGGTCGACGGCGCGCTCTTCGGCTCCGCCGGCGAGCATCGCGAGCGCGTCGCTGCGCTCAGCGGCCTCGGCGCCGCCGTTGCAGCTGGCTAGCGTCTAGCTGCGTCAGACACGGGCGCGGCGCCGCGCAGGCTCGGCAATGGCCGCTCGCCCTGACCCTGATCGCCGCGGCGCTCTGCGCCCTCGGCGAGGCTCTCGAGTCGGGCGATCTCGCGCTCGCCCTCGACGCGGGCGAGATGCTCCTCCGGGAGGCCGGCGATCAGCGTCCGGATGCGGTTGCGGATGTGGAGGGCGAAGTGTGGCGCCGAGGCTCCCATCAGCTGGCGCACGTCCTCGACGGTCGGCTGCCGGTCGAGTCGTCCTGGCTGCTCGTACTCGCTCACGACGGGCAGTCTACGGCGCCTGCGCCTGCACCGGGATCAGCTCTGCAACGCCGTCGATCTGCGCCTGCTGGGCGATCGAGACCTGCTCGTCGTCGCCCAGGATCCAGACTCGGTTGTAGACGGCTTGGCCGGGATCGCCCTCGTAACCCGGCTGCACGCTGAGGAAGTAGTCCTCTAGAGACTTCGGCAGCTTGCCCGCACGATCGGAGAGCAGCAGCGGCGCGAAGACGCCTCGGGTGGCGAGCGTGGCCGCAGGCGCTGCGTCGAGCGGACGGGAGACGCCGGCGACGGTGAAGTTGTAGCCCGGGACGGTAGCGCCCCAGCCGAAGTCGCCCTCCTCGTAGCGGGCGAACTCGATCGCGTTGCGGACCGGCGTCGGGCCGCCGATCCGCGTCACCTCGCCAAGGTCGCCCAGGTCGGCGAGGACCTTGTCGGAGATGACGGACTTCGGTCCGAGGACGAAGATCCGAGCGTTCTTATGGGCGGCGAGGGCGTCCCTCGTAGCGGCTGGCACGCGGTCGCGCGCAACGAAGAGGACGGCGTCACCCGAACGGGCGGCCCACGCGGCGGCGGGCATCGCGTAGCCGGCCTGCTCGCCAGTCGTCACGACGACGTTCTCCGAGGGAGCGCCGCGGGCCGCGGAGAAGAAGCGGTCGATCGCCGCCGCGAGGTCGTAAGGACCGTCACCCTCGATGCGCGCCGTGCGGAAGCCGCCTGGCTTGGCGGGCTCGTCGCTGATCCGGATCACCTGAGCGTCCTTCGAGAGATCCGACCCACGGGGATCGAGGCGCTTCAGGGTGTCGGAGGTCACGTCGGGAAGCTCGCCGTCACCAGAGATCAGCAGCGGCGCACCGATCGGCTTGGCGGCCAGCACGGAAGCGGCGACAGCGCCCTGCCAGTCGTCCTCGCCAACGAGCACGACGGCATTCGGGCGCGTGGAGTCGCTCGTGGCAGGGAAAGCCGCGTTGGCGACGCCGGCGGCGTCGCCTGCCGCGTCGTCGCCGCCAACGCGCACAGTGTTGCGCGTCGCGGCCGAGGGGAAGCCGAGCTGCGCGGCGGCCTGGTCGCTGTCCGAGGCCGGGCCAAGCTGTGGCGGCCGACTCGACTCGTCGCCGAGGTCGCATCCACCGATCAGCACCGCGCCGCCGGTCAGCACCGCCGCGATCCATCCGTTCGCCCGCACGCGCCCGGAGACTAACCAGCACGACTGCCGAGCGCGCCGCGTAGGTGATTTGCACAACGCTATCCCGCAAATACCGACAAACCGTCATTTGACGATTGGCACGATCGTTGTTTGTCTGTCTAGACAGCCAGGAGGCTCCTGGCCAAAGCTTTGGCGTGTCGATGGAGGGATCCAGGGGACCGACGCGCCGCGAGTCGGCCAACCGCCATGTGGGCGGGTGGTCCGGCTCCTCCGCGGCGCGGGCAATGCCGCGGAGGGGCTGGATCACCCGCCGGCAGGGGCGTCCGAAGCGCGACAATGGCTCCGTGGACATCTCGCTCGACCCGGGACCGATCGCATACGTCGTCGTGGCCGAGGTCCTCTACGTGCGTGCGGTCCACATCCTGCGCGTTCGTGGCTATCTCGTGCCGAAGGGGCAACAGGTCGCCTGGCACACCGCGATCGCCTTGATCGTCGTCGGCCTGATCAGCCCGCTCGACGCGCTCGGCGAGAAGCTGCTCGTCGCCCACATGGGCCAGCACCTGCTCATCGCCGACCTCGCGGCGCCATTGCTGCTGGTCGGAGTGCGGTCGCCCGTCTACGCCTTCATGCTGCCTCGGCCGGTGTTGGTCCCGCTGGCGCGCTGTCGTCCCCTGCGGCGGGCGTTTCGCTTCCTACGCCAGCCGCTCGTCGCGGTCCCGGTGTGGGTGCTGATCCTCTACGGCTGGCACTTCAGCTTCATGTTCGACGCCGCCCTGGAGAGCGACTGGGTGCACGCGCTCCAGCACATCTCGTTCGTCGCCGGATCGCTGCTCGTGTGGTGGTCGGTCATCGAGCCGAAGCGGCGACGGCTGCCCGGAGAGCTGTGGAAGGTGCCGTACGTGCTCGGCGCCCGCCTCGCCGGCATGTTCCTGGGCATGGCGTTCGTGATCATGCGCTCGCCTGCCTACGAGCAGTACGTCGAGTCGGCTCCCGAGCACGGACTCTCGCCGCTCACCGATCAGCAGATCGCCGGCGGGATGATGCTCGGGCTCGACCTGCTCGTGATGCTCTTCGCGACCGGTTTCTTCTTCTACCGCTCAGGGCAGGACCACGATCGTGCGCAGCGGCCCACCGCGGCCGTGGGCTAGCGCCGGTTACTCTGGGTAGCGCCCCACCCCGGAACTTCGAGCAGGTCTAAAGGAGACAGTCATGGCAGGTCTCGGCGGACGCATGTCAACGGTGATCAAGGCGAAGGTGTCGAGGATGCTCGACAAGGCGGAGGACCCGTCGGAGACCCTCGACTACGGCTACCAGAAGCAGGTCGAGCTGCTCCAGAACGTCAAGAAGGGCATCGCCGACGTGACGACGTCGAAGAAGCGGATGCAGATGCAGTCCTCCAAGCTCGAGCAGCAGGTAGTCAAGCTCGACACCCAGGCGCGCCAGGCGCTGTCCCAGGGTCGCGAGGATCTCGCCCGCGCCGCGCTCGAGCGCAAGACGGTCGCTCAGACCGAGCTGCAGTCGCTCGACACCCAGGTCCAGGAGCTCGCTCGCCAGCAGGAGCAGCTGACCGCCAACGAGCAGAAGCTGCGCACCAAGATCGAGGCGTTCCGCACCAAGAAGGAGGTCATCAAGGCCCAGTACTCCGCTGCGGAGGCCCAGGTCAAGATCTCCGAGGCCGCCAACGGCGTCGGCGAGGAGATGGCCGATCTCGGGCTCGCCATCCAGCGCGCCGAGGAGAAGACCGAGGACATGCGCGCCCGCGCCTCCGCGGTCGAGGAGCTCGAGGCCGCCGGGACCTTCGACGACCTCTCCGCGCTCGGCAGCGGCCAAGACGACATCGACCGCGAGCTGGCGCAGCTCGGCGCCGGGTCGCAGGTCGAGGACGAGCTCGCGGCTATGCGAGCCGAGCTTGGATCGGGCGGCGGCGAGTCGCCACAGCTAGAGGGCGGAGAGGAGAGCAAGTGATCGTTCGCATCGCGGGAGAGGGCCAGTTCAAGCTGCCGGACGGGGACGCGGAGCGGCTGAACGAGCTCGACAACAAGGCGGTTGCGGCTGCCGAGGGTGGGGACGAGGCTGGGTTTCGCGATCTGTGGAATCAGATGCTGGCGCTGGTCGAGAACGACGGCGAGACTTTGGATGGCGACGAGCTGGTCGAGTCGGATGTGATCCTGCCGCCGCGGGATGTGACGTTTGCGGAGGCGCGCGGGGAGTTCACGGGCGACGGGTTGATTCCTGACTGAGCTGGCTGTGGTCGGGGTGGGTCCGGGCGTTGGTGGCCGCGGGTCCTGAAGGATGAGGTCGGTCGGTGCTCGCCAGATCACCGGTCCGGCTGCGCTCCTCCCGAGTCGATGTGTGGTTGTGGGTGCTCGGCTTCGCTGGCGACTTCGCCCCGTCCCTGGCGCGTTTGCGGTGTAGGGCTCTGGCGTGGTCAGACGGGAGGGGCTTCGCGCCTAGCTGCGCCTGCGCGCCCAAACCAACATCGGAGCCACCCGCGGAAGCGGCGTCGGTGGCGGCCTAGGATCTTCGGATGGCCTTCGTGAACGCCTGGGGCGATGAGTGGATGGCGGTGGTTGGTGAGTCGTTCCATATGGACGAGCTGGACCGGGTGACTGGTGGCGGGGTGGGGGAGCGTGAGCTCACTGCTCAACTGGTTCGCGATCCGGAGAATCCGCACGACCCGAACGCGGTCAAGGTCGTGGTCGCGGGCGAGGAGGTCGGCTACCTCTCGCGGGAGAACGCGGGGCGTTTCTGCGACGGCCTCGATGCGGTCGGGGGCCGAGCTACGTGTGGGACGGTGATTCGGAGGGAGGACGCTTCACGTCCGTGGAACGTCGTGCTGCAGGTCGACTACGCGACTCTCGACTCGCTTGGCTAAGTCGATCGCATCTGTCGATGGGTCCCTTAAACGACTCGACCCGCCGGACGGGCGGGTCGGGACGGTGCAGGGCATAAGCCCTAGGCGCTTGATAACCGGAGCTAATAATACCAGCCGACGGGAACTTGACTGGACGGGCTAACACGGTGGCGATGAACTCACTCGGCCGCGTGATAATTGCGGCCGCTAGACCGTCCAGTCGAGACTTACTGGCGGAAGGTGTGGGAATCGAACCCACTGGAAGGATCACTCCCAGATAGCGGTTATCAAGCGCCTGCGACGACCACGCCGCTGCACCTTCCTGTACGCGAGTTTACCGGCGCCTTTGCCGAGTCCCACCCTGATTCGACAGTGATGCAGAGTCGTTACATCTCGGTTGACGAGCTAGTTCTGCTTGATGATGCGGCGGCAGCGGCGGTCGAGGTAGACCACGCCGAGCCAGAAGTTCTTGAAGGCGGGGTTGCGGGTCTGCTTGTGGTGGTAGCGGTAGTAGATCTGCTGGGCGATGGTGGCGAGGCGGAAGAGGCCGAAGACCTCGTAGAAGGCCCAGTTGTCGATCTGGCGGCCGGAGCGCTGGGCGTAGCGGTCGACGACCTGCTGGCGGGTGAGCATCCCCGGCACATGCGTCGGCTGACGGCGGAGGATGTGCATGAAGCGGTCGTCGTCGGCTTGGACCCAGTAGGCCATGGCGCCGCCGAGGTCCATCAGCGGGTCGCCGATCGTGGCCATCTCCCAGTCGAGGATGCCGACGATCCGCTCGGGGTCGTCTGGAGCCAGGACCACGTTGTCTAGGCGGAAGTCGTTGTGGATCACGCAGGTGCCGACGTCGTCGGGCTGGTTCTCATCTAGCCACTCCATGACTCTCTCGAAGGAGGGGACGTTCCAGGTCTTAGCTGCGCGATAGCGGCGCGACCAGCCCTCGACCTGTCGGCGGACATAGCCCTCGCCCTTGCCCAGGTCGGCGAGGCCGGCGGCGTTCGGGTCCACACTGTGGAGATCGACGAGGCAGTCGATGACCGACTCGCAGAGCTGGCGGCGGCCGGCGTCGTCGAGGCCGAGGTCGCGAGGGAACTGCTTACGCAGGATCGTGCCGTCGAGGCGCTCCATCACATAGAAGTCACTGCCCATCACCGCCTCGTCCTGGCACAGCCCGACCATCGTCGGCACGTACGGGAACACGGGCTTGAGCGAGTCCTGGACGCGGTACTCGCGCGACATGTCGTGCGCCGAGGCCGCCTTGGTCCCGGCTGGTGGGCGGCGGAGAATCAGGTCGCGCTCGGGGTAGCGCAGCAGGTAGGTGAGGTTCGAGGCGCCGCCTGAGAACTGACGGACCTCTGGCGGGCCGGTCAGGTCACCGGCGCGCTCACGCAGCCAGGCGTCGACCGCGCCGACGTCGAAGGCGTCCTCGTCGCGGACGGCACGGGCGCCGTCGACCGTTGGATCCGCGGGCGCGGCGCCGGTCATCCCGCCCACTTGCCGATGCCGTGGCGCGCCAGCTCGAGGCGTGCCACCACGCCGCGATGGACCTCGTCGGGCCCGTCGGCGAGGCGCAGTGCGCGGGCCGTGGTCCAGGCGGGTGCGAGCGGGAAGTCGGTGCTCATGCCACCGCCGCCGTGCAGCTGCATCGCCATGTCGACGACGTTCTGCGCCATGTTGGGCACCGCGATCTTGATCTGCGACACGGCGTTGAGCGCGTCGGGCGAGCCCTCGTCGAGCAGCCAGGCGGCGTGCAGCACGAGCAGCCGCGCCTGGTTGATCGCGATCCGCGCGTCGGCGATCCGCTCGCGGTTGCCGCCGAGGTTCGCGATCGGCTTGCCGAACGCGATCCGCTCGCCAGCGCGCTTGCAGGCCAGCTCGAGCGCGGACTCCGCGAGCCCGATCAGGCGCATGCAGTGGTGGACGCGGCCGGGCCCGAGTCGCGCCTGGGCGATCGAGAACGCCTGGCCGACGCCGCCGATCGCCGCCTCCTTGGGCAGCCGCACGTCGGTGAACGACACCTCGCCGTGGCCACCGGGCGCGTCGAGGAAGCCCATCGTCGAGAGCATCCGCTCGACCTTCACGCCGGGCGTGTCGCGCGGCACGCAGACCATCGAGTGCTGGTGGTAGCGGTCGGCGTTCGGGTCGCTGAGGCCCATGAAGATCAGCACGTCGCAGTTGGGATGCCCGACGCCGGTGCTCCACCACTTGCGTCCGTTGAGCACGAGGTCGTCGCCGTCGAGCGTCGCGGTCGCCTGCATGTTCGTCGCGTCGGAGGAGGCGACGTCGGGCTCGGTCATGCAGAACGCCGAGCGGATCTCTCCGGCGAGCAGCGGCTTCAGCCATCGGTCTTTCTGCTCGTCGCTTCCGAAGTGCAGCAGCACCTCCATGTTGCCGGTGTCGGGCGCGCTGCAGTTGAAGATCTCGCTGGCGACGATCGAGCGGCCCATCCGCTCGGCGAGCGGCGCGTACTCGGCGTTCGAGAGCCCGGCGCCATGCTCGGGATCGGGAAGGAAGAGGTTCCAGAGGCCGGCATCACGAGCCTTGGCCTTGAGCTCGTCGATCACCGGCAGCACGACCCATGGGTCGCTAAGCGCGAGCAGCTCGCGGTGGTAGGCCTCCTCACGCGGGGAGATCTCCTGCTCGATGAAGGTGTCCACGCGCTCCAGCAGCTCCTGGGCGCGTAGCGAGTGATTGAAGTCCACTTAGAGCGGAATCTGCCAGAGCGGGAACCAGCGCGTCAGCTCGGGCTCGATAGGCAGGTCGTTCGCGACCTGCGCCTTGAGGCGCATCTCGCGCTCGTTGTCGCGCTGCTCGGAGCCCGGCGCGGGGACGAACGGGTAGAAGGCGCCGCGCTTGAAGTTGTAGATGAAGTAGAGCCGGCGGCCGTTCTCCTCGAACGCGAAGACAGCCGCGAGCAGACGGTCGCCGTAGCCGCCGCCCTGGAGCTCGGTCGAGATCGTGTTGAGCGAGACGACGAGGTCGTCGAAGTCGGGATCGCGCAGGATCAGCCAGCGGTAGCCGAACTCGTCGTCGGCGGTCTCGAGCTTCGAGCCCTGATCCTGCGCGGAGCTCTGCAGCAGCTCCTCGGCGTCCTTGAGGATCTGGCTGAAGTCGGCGGTCCCAAGCGGCTGGAAGACGATGCCGGCGGCCCCGGCGCTCTTGATGTTCAGCTCCGTCTCGAAGGTGACGTAGGCCGTGGTCATCGCGAACAGCCGGTCGGGCGCGACGCCCTGGAGCTTCTTCTTGCCCCCGAGGAGCGCGTCGAGGAATCCCACGCGCTAGGCGGCGAGCGTCGCCGTGGAGCCCTGGAGCTGCATCTCGAGCTCGTTGAGCCGCTCGATCCGCTTCTCCATCGGCGGGTGCGTCGCGAAGATCGTCTGCAGCGTGCTCTTGACGCTCGTCGGGACGATGAAGAAGGCGTTCATCTCGCCCGCGGTGCGCAGGTCGCGCTGCGGGATCGACTCCATCGCGCCGGAGATCTTCATCAAGGCCGAGCTGAGCGCGCTCGGCCGGCCGGTGATCAGCGCGGCGCCGCGGTCTGCGGCGAACTCGCGGTAGCGCGACAGCGCGAGCATCAGGAAGAACGAGATCGCGTAGACGGCGAACGAGACGGCGAGGATCACGAGCACCGGTGCGCCGCCATCGTCGTCGTCGCCGCCGAAGAAGAAGGCGAACTGCATGATCATCGAGGCGACGCTGGCGAAGAACGAGACGATGGTCATGATCATCACGTCGCGGTTCTTGACGTGGGTCAGCTCGTGCGCCATCACGCCCTCGAGCTCGGCGGGGGAGAGCCGGCGCATGATGCCGGTCGTCGCGCAGACGGTCGCCTGCTTCTGGGAGCGGCCCATCGCGAAGGCGTTCGGCACGTCGGTGTCCGCCACGGCGACCTTCGGCTTGGGCAGATCGGCCTGGATGCAGAGCCGGTCGATCATCGCGTGCAGCCCGGGCGCCTCCTCGGGCGAGACCTCCTTGGCGCCCGCCGCCCTGAGCGCGATCTTGTCGGAGAGGAACAGCTGCGCGAGCGTCAGCGCGCCGATCACGACCACCATCGTCACCGCTCCGGCGCCGGCGGAGAACAAGATGGCGACGAACGCTACATAGAGCAGTCCGAGCAGGAACATCGTTCCCACCATGCGGATCTGGAGGCCGGTGTCGCGGCCGAAGGACGTCTTCTGAGTGGCCATGCGAACAAGTCTAGTGAGGGGGTGCACGAAGGCTTGCAGCCGCAGGGACCGGCGCATGCTGCGTGTTAAGTTGGCACCGTTCCGGCGGAAGTTTTGCCTGCTCAACGCGGCAAACGGGCGACTGCCGGTCGCTCTGCCGAGAACCGCCTTACGCCATGCAAAAGTACTTCTGGATCCCGATCACGCTCGGACTGGCGGCCTACGTGCTGCTGCCGATGCCTGGCCAGACCGCGCCGCTCTCGGAGCGAATCGAGGCCAAGCGCTCCCAGGTCGAGGAGAAGAAGCACCAGGAGGGCGTGCTCACGAGCACGATCTCCGGCCTCAACGACCGCATCAAGAGCCTGCAGGGCGAGATCGGCAGCACCCAGGGCCGTCTGGCCAACGTCCAGGACGAGCTCGACGCCCGCGAGGCAGAGCTGCAGGCCGTGCGCGACGATCTCGAGGTGGCGCGCGACAAGCTCGCCCGAGCGCGCAAGAAGCTCGGGCTGGCGCGCGTCGGGCTCGCCGACCGCCTCGTCGAGCTCTACAAGGCCGACCGCCCCGACGCGCTGACCGTCGTGCTCGAGGCCGACGGCTTCTCCGACCTGCTCGAGCGCACCGAGTTCCTCGACCGCATCTCCGATCAGGACCGCGAGATCGTGACCACCGTCAAGGTCCTCAAGGAGCGCTTCGAGCGCAAGGAGCGCACGCTCGCCGCGCTCGAGGACCAGAAGGAGCAGATCGCCGTCGCCGTGCTGCGCCGCCGCGACGAGATCGCCGCCACGCGTGACCGCCTGGCCACGGCGCAGGGCGACCTGCGCGGCGCGCGCAACGACCGCTCGGCGACGCTCGCCCAGGTCCGCGACAGCCGCTCGAAGCTCGAGGGCGACCTGCAGGACCTCGAGGCCGCCCAGGCTCGCGTGACCGGCCAGCTCCAGGGCTCGCTGCCCGCTGGGCCGATCAAGCACGGCACCGGGCAGCTGATCTGGCCCGTGAACGGACCGGTCGTCTCGCCGTTCGGGATGCGCTGGGGACGGCTGCACGCCGGCATCGACATCGCCGTCCCGTCCGGCACTCCGATCCGCGCCGCCGACGGCGGCAACGTCGTGCTGCTCGGCTGGGTCGACGGCTACGGCAACTACACCTGCATCCAGCACACCAGCTCGCTCTCCACTTGCTACGGGCACCAGTCCGCCTTCGCGACCTCGCAGGGCGCCTCGGTGCGGCAGGGCCAGGTCATCGGCTACGTCGGCTGCACCGGCCACTGCTTCGGCGACCACCTGCACTTCGAGACACGCGTCGGCGGCTCCCCCGTCGACCCCTTCGGCTACCTCTAGCCCGCCTGGCGGCGTCATCGGCCCCTCGCGGGCAGAGCCCGCCCCGGGGCCTGCTTCCTTGCCAGCCGAGCTAGTGTGCCGAGCCGGTGCTCCCGGAGATCCACCTAGGGCCGCTGACGCTGCAGACCTTCGGGATCTGCTTTGCGCTCGCTTTCTTCGCCGCGGGCGCCCTGATCGCCCGGCGGCTCGAGGAGCTCGACAAGCCACGTGACTGGGCTTACGAGATGGCGTTTGCCGCACTCGTCGGTGGGCTCGTCGGCTCGCGGCTCGACTACATCCTGCAGAACTGGGACAGCGCGTCCGACGACCTGCTCGGCAGCCTGTTCAGCGGCGCTGGGCTGGTGTGGTTCGGCGGTGCGGTGGGAGGCGCGCTCGGCGTGATCCTGTGGGCGCGCTGGCGCGGCTTCCTCGAGGCGCGGATGTTCGACATGGCGGCGCCGGCGCTCGCGCTCGGCTATGCGATCGGGCGCGTCGGCTGCCAGCTCTCGGGCGACGGCGACTATGGCCGTCCCACCGACCTGCCGTGGGGGATGGCCTATCCGGACGGGACGGTCAGCACGCTGGAGGAGGTCCATCCGACGCCGGTCTACGAGACGCTGGCGATGGGGTTCGTCGCGTTCGCCCTGTGGCAGCTGCGCGACCGCGTCCGGCCTGGCGCCCTGTTCGCGCTCTATCTCGTCCTGGCCGGTGGCGAGCGGCTGCTCGTCGAGTTCATCCGCCGCAACGACGACGTCGCGCTCGGCCTCACCCAGCCGCAGCTGATCAGCGTCGCGATGATCCTCGGCGGTGGCTACTGGCTGGCGCGGCTGCGCAGCCGGCCCGCCCCTCGCCCCGCCTGACCGAGCGCCGCCGTCAGGCAGAGCGCCAGCGCGACCGATGCGCCGGCTGCCGTGCCCGCGACGTCCGACGCGTAGATGCCGGCGACGCCCGCGAGGCAAGCGACCGCGCTCGCCGCGACGATCGTCCCGACCGGCGACGAGGTGTGACGCCGCACGGCGATCGTCGGCGCGACCACCGCCGCGAGCACCAACAGGCTGCCGAGCCCCTGGACAGCGACGGCGAGGGCGACGGCCAGCAGGCCGAGCAGCGCGAGGCGAACGACGGTCGGTCGCATGCCGAGCGAGCGTGCTCCACCGGCGTCGAGCGCGACTGCCGTGAGCGGCCGGTGCAGCGCCACCAGCGCGCCGCCCCCGGCCAACGCGAGCACTCCGGCGGCGGTCAGGTCGCCGTCCGACACCGCGAGTGGGTTGCCGAACAGCAGCTCCTCGAGCCGGGCGGGTGTCTCCGGGGTGAGTGCCAGCAGTCCCCCGACTCCGAGCAGCCCGGTGACTGTGACCGCCGTCGAGGTGTCCGAGCCGATGCGCGGATCGCGGCCTGCCACGGCGACCACGAGGGCGGCGATCAGCACGCCGCCGACGCCGCCGACAAGCAGCGGGACGCCGGCGAGCGCCGCCAGCACCAGGCCGGGGAGCATGCCGTGGGCCAGCGACTCGGCCGGGTAGCTGAGCCGGAAGCTCGTGACCCAGAAGCCGAGCGCTCCGCAGAAGCCGCCGAGCAGGATCACCTCGATCAGCGCGCGCCGCTCGATGCCGGAGCGCCAGGGATCGAGCAGGGCGTCGAGGACGTCCATCAGTGCGAGTGGTCGTGATGCTGGACGGTGACGGCGCGCAGCGGTCCGTCGCCGTCCTCGAGCAGGACGATCTCGCCGCCATAGGTCTGCTCGAGCACCGCGCGGGTGAGCGTTGGACCGGGCTCGCCGAAGGCGACCTGACGCTCGTTGAGGCAGATGACGCGGTCGAACGTGCGGGCGCTGTCGACGTCGTGGGTCGATACGAGCAGCGTGCGGCCCTCGGCTCGCAGCTCGTCGAACAGCGCGTCGATCTGCTCCGCGCTCGCGGGGTCGACGCCGGCGAGCGGCTCGTCGAGCAGCAGGACCGGCGCGTCCTGGACGAGCGCGCGGGCGAGCAGGACCCTCTGACGCTGGCCGCCGGAGAGTGCCCCGAAGCGCTCGTCGGCTCGGTCGGCGAGGCTGACGCGTCCGAGCGCGGCTTGGGCCGCCGCGCGATCGGCACGGCGTGCGGGCAGCCACCAGCGTCCGTTGGCGAGCGAGCCCATCAGCGCCACGTCGAGCGCGCTGACGGGGAAGTCGAGCCGCGTCCGCTCGGTCTGGGCGACATACGCCGGCCGTCCCGTAACCGAGACGGCGCCCGACGCCGGAGCGAGCTCGCCGGTGAGCGCTCGGAAGAGCGTCGTCTTGCCGCCGCCGTTGGGCCCGAGCAGACAGAGCGAGCTGCCTGCCTCGAGCGAGAAGTCGACGTCGCTGAGGACCGGGTCGCCGCCGTAGGCGACGGCGAGGTCCTGGGCGACGACAGCCGCGGCGGTCACGCCGTCTCCAGGGCGACCGGGCGCGCTGTTGCCGGCGAACGCGCGGCCAGTGCGAGTGCGACGGTCGCGTAGAGCGCGGCACCCACGACGGCGATCGCCGGTCCGGGCGGCACGTCGAGCCAGAGCGAGACGTAGAGGCCGGTCGCTCCCTGGAGCAGGGCGAGGGAGACGGACACGCAGAGCAGTCCCGGGACGCTGCTCGACAACAGGCGTGCCGTAGCCGCGGGGACGACGAACATCGATGTCACCAGCAGCGCGCCGACGGCCGGAAGCGCGGCCACGGCGGACAGCGCGACCAGCCCGAGCAGCGTCAGGTCGATCGGACGCAGTGGCAGTCCGGAGGTCGCCGCGGCCCCGGGATCGAACCCGGCCGAGGTCCACGCACGCCCGAGCAGCACCGTCGCAACCACCGCAAGGCCGGCCGCCAGCGCGGCCACCCAGAGGTCCTCGCCGCCGAGCCCGATCGCCGTGCCGAACAGGAGCCGGTCGACGGCGGCCCCGGAGTCGAACACGTCACTCGCGAGCACGATCCCGACGGCGAGCGCAAAGACCAGTACCAGCGCGGTCGCGCTGTCGCCCAGATCGCGCCCCGTCCGCCCCCCGCGCTCGACGCCGCCGGCGTAGGCGAGCGCGACGGCGAGCGCCGCGACCGTCGCGCTGAAGCCGGTCGCGTCGGCGATCACGAGCCCTGGGAACGTCGCGGTCCCGGTCGCGTGGGCGAAGAAGGCGAGCCGGCGTAGGACGATCCAGGCACCGAGCAGCCCGCCGGCGACCGCGATCAGCGACACCTCGAAGACCGCCGTGCGCATGTACTCCAGCGTCAGCAGATCCGTCGGTGAGGGAAGTACGGCGAAGAGGCCCACCCGAGCAATCTAAACGAGAATGATTCTCGATAGTGGGCTTGCGAGCCGCCGTCCATCGGGGCGCGCTGCGAGGTTGCTTCATAATCCGCACGCTCATGGGCACCGACGACGCGGAGCAGGCACTGGCAGACCCTGGGCAGGCGGGCAGTCTTCCGGGAGGAGTCGGTCACGTCTATCCGCTCGGCTCGGTGCTGAACGACGCCGGGCGGCTCGAGATCGGCGGCTGCGACGTCGTCGAGCTGGCACGCGAGTTCGGCACCCCGGCCTACGTCTACGCCGAGGACGATCTGCGCGAGCGGGCGCGGGCGACGGTCGCCGCCTTCGCCGAGCGCACTGACAGCTTCGAGGTCCTCTACGCGAGCAAGGCGTTCCCCGCCACGGCGGCGCTGCGGATCTTCGCCGAGGAGGGCCTGTCGTGCGACGTCGCCTCGGGGGGCGAGCTTCACCTGGCGCTCGGCTCCGGCTTCGATCCCGAGCGCATCTACATGCACGGCAACAACAAGACGCCGGAGGAGCTCGAGCTCGCGCTGGCCAGCGGAGTCGGTCACGTGATCGTCGACTCCTTCGACGAGATCGACCGGATCGAGCGCGTGGCAGCGGGCCGCCCGCAGCGCGTGCTGCTGCGCGTCACGCCGGGCCTGCGTCCCGAGACGCACTACAAGATCGCCACCGGCCAGGAGGACTCGAAGTTCGGCATCGCGCTCGCCTCGCTGCCGCAGGCGGTGGTGCGCTGCGAGCAGGCCGGCCTGGAGGTCCGCGGCCTGCACGCGCACATCGGCTCACAGGTCTTCGACCTCGACATCTACGACGCGCTCGCCGAGGTGCTCGTGGCCGCCGGCGACTTCCCGGTGATCAACATGGGCGGCGGCTTCGCGGTGGCCTACACGCGCGACCAGCATCCGCCGCGCGCGGCAGAGTTCGCCGAGAAGATGCTCGAGCGGCTCCCGAACGGCGTCAAGATCCTCTGCGAGCCCGGCCGCTCGCTGGTCGCCAACGCCGGCGTCACCGTCTACACCGTCGGGACCGTCAAGCGGATCGAGGGCATCCGCACCTACGTCGCCGTCGACGGCGGGATGTCGGACAACATCCGGCCGATGCTCTACGACGCCGTCTACGAGGCCGACATCGCCGACCGCTTCGGCGACTCGAAGCCGTGCCGACTCGTCGGGATGCACTGCGAGTCTGGCGACGTGCTGATCGAGGACGCGCGGCTCGAGGATCCCCGCCCGGGCGACACGCTCGTCGTGCCGGCGACGGGTGCCTACGGCCATGCGATGGCCAGCAACTACAACGCGCTGCGCCGACCGCCGGTGATCTTCTGCCGCGACGGCGACGCTCGTGTGGTCGTGCGCCGCGAGACCTATGACGACCTGACGGCCCGCGATGTCTGAGAGCCCCTCCTTCCGCGTCGGCCTGCTCGGCCACGGCACCGTCGGCGCGGCCTTCCGCGAGCTGCTCGAGAGCCGCGCCGACGCGATCGAGGCGCAGGTCGGCCGCCGGCCGGAGATCTCCGGCGTCCTTACCCGCAGCCGCGGCGACTTCGAGGACATCCTCGAGCGCAGCGACCTGATCGTCGAGGTGATGGGTGGCATCGAGCCGGCGCACGACTACGTCATGCGTTCGCTGAACGCCGGCAAGCACGTCGTCACCGCGAACAAGCAGCTGCTCTCGCAGAGCGGCGAGGAGCTGCACGCGGCGGCGTCCGCCAACGGCGTCCAGCTCGGCTTCGAGGCGGCCGTCGCCGGCGTGGTCCCGGCGATCCGCGTGATGCGCGAGACGCTCGCCGCCGCGCACATCGAGCGCGTCCACGGCATCGTCAACGGCACGACGAACTTCATCCTCAGCGCGATGGCGCGCACGGGAGCGGACTACGACGACGCGCTGCGCGAGGCTCAGGAGCTCGGCTTCGCCGAGGCCGATCCGACCGAGGACGTCACGGGCAAGGACGCGGCCGCGAAGATGGCGATCCTGGCGCGGCTGGCGTTCGGCGCGCCGGTGAGGCTCTCCGACGTCCCGTACGAGGGCATCGAGCGCGTCACCGCCGACGACATCTCCTACGCCCGCGAGCTCGGCCTGTCGCTGAAGCTGATCGGCTCCGCCGAGCGGATCGACGGTGGAATATCGGTCGGCGTCTACCCGGCCTTCCTCTATGCCGGTCATCCGCTGGCCTCGGTCAACGGCTCCTACAACGCGGTGACGATCGAGTCGCCGGCGATCACCGAGATCACCCTCTCCGGTCCTGGCGCCGGCGGCAGCCAGACGGGCTCGGCGGTCCTCGGTGACGTGATCGCCGCAATGACGCCGCCGGCGACTCAGATGCCGCCGGTAGAGGAGCTGGCGATCGTCAGCGATGTCGAGTCGGCCTTCTACCTCTACGTCGAGGTCGCTGACCGCCCAGGCGTGCTCGCCCAGGTCGCCGAGATCCTCGGCCTGCAGGGAATCTCGATCCGCTCGTTCGTCCAGCGCGGCATCGGTGACGACGCCCGGCTGGTGATGGTCCTCCACCCGATCCTCGAGTCGAAGTTCCGCGCCGCGGTCGAGATGATCGAGCGGCTCGACTTCGTCCGTTCGCGGCCACGCTCGATCCACGTGATCGAGGAGGTCTTCGAGTGAGCCTGTGGCGCTACCGGGATCGCCTCCCGGTCGAGCCACATGTGACGCTGGAGGAGGGAGACACGCCGCTCGTCCCGGCGCCGTGGCTCTCGGAGCAGACGGGCGCCGAGGTCTACCTCAAGCTCGAGGGCGCCAACCCGACCGGCTCGTTCAAGGACCGCGGCATGACCGTGGCGGTGTCGGCGGCGATCGCCGAGGGCGCCAAGGCGGTCATCTGCGCGTCGACCGGCAACACCGCCGCCAGCGCCGCCGCCTACGCCGCACGCGCCGGGCTGCGCGGTGCGGTGATCGTGCCGCAGGGCAAGATCGCCACCGGCAAGCTGGCGCAGGCACTGATGCACGGCGCGCGTGTGGTCGCCTTGCGTGGCAACTTCGACGAGGCGCTCGCGCTCGTGCGCGAGCTCGCCGAGCGCCACCCGATCGCGCTCGTCAACTCGGTCAACGAGTTCCGGATCGAGGGCCAGAAGACCGGCGCCTTCGAGGTCTGCGACCAGCTCGGGGAGGCACCCGACGTGCTGTGCGTGCCGGTCGGCAACGCCGGCAACGTGACGGCTTGGTGGCGCGGGTTCGGCGAGTACGGCACTGCGCCCGAGCTGCACGGCTATCAGGCGGCGGGAGCGTCGCCGCTTGTCGACGGCGCGCCGGTCGAGTCTCCGGAGACCGTCGCCTCGGCGATCCGGATCGGCAACCCGGCGCGCTGGGAGGACGCGATGAACGCGTTCACGGCGTCCCGGGGTCAGGTGCGCAAGGTCACCGACGAGCAGATCCTCGACGCCTACCGTCTGCTCGCCTCTCGCGAGGGGGTCTTCTGCGAGCCGGCCTCGGCGGCGTCGGTCGCCGGCCTGCTCGCCAACGGCGCTCAGGGCCGCGTGGTCTGCGTGTTGACCGGTCACGGCCTCAAGGACCCGCAGACTGCGATGGAGAACGCCTCGTCGGTCGTGCCCTGCGAGCCGGACATCGGCAGCGTCGAGGCGGCGGTGCTCGACGAGTGAACCGCCGGCGCAGGGTCCGCGTCCCGGCGTCCTCGGCCAATCTCGGACCGGGGTATGACGTCTTCGCGGCCGCGCTGTCGCTGTCGCTCGAGCTCGAGGTCTCCGAGACGGGGGAGTTCTCCGTCGAGTCCGACACCCCGGGCATCCCGCTCGACCGGACGAACATGTGCGTGCGGGCCTTCGAGCGCCTGCACCCCGCGGACGGGCTCGCATTCCGGATCCGATCCGAGATCCCGCCGTCGGGCGGCTTGGGATCGAGCGCCGCGGCGATCGTGGCCGGCCTGGTCGCGGCGGACTCGCTCTACGAGCTCGACGCGCCGCTGCTCGAGCACGCGATCGCGATCGAGGGCCATCCCGACAACGTCAGCGCTGCTCTACTTGGCGGCTTTGTCCTGTGTGCGGATGACAGGCCGCTGCGCATCGATCCCCCAGCGGGACTCGAGGGCGTAGTAGTCACACCACCGGAGCCGGTTCCGACTGCGGAGGCGCGTGCGGCGCTACCAAAAGAGATACCGGTGACGGATGCGGTTCACAACATCGCCCATGCTTCGCTGCTGGCTGTCGGCTTGGCACGGGGAGACCTAGGGCTGGTCAGTCGCGGGCTGTCGGATCGACTGCACCAAAATCGCCGCGCACACCTGTATCCGCGGTCGATGGAGATAATCGGTCATGCTGTGGAGGTGGGAGCTCTCGGCGGGACCATCTCAGGAGCGGGGCCGTCGGCTCTGCTCTGGTGCAATTGGGAGCACACGGGCGACGTCGTCGATGCCCTTCACGAAAAAGCGCCGGACTGTGTGGTCCAGCGCGTCCGGTTCGATCTATCAGGCGCGGATGTGGAGGACATACGGTAAGTGACGACTCGCATCGAAGCGGCGGGCGGCGTAGTGATGCGCAAGGGCCCGTCGGCGACGGAGATAGTGGTGGTGCATCGGCCCCGCTATGACGACTGGAGCTTTCCCAAGGGCAAGCTCGATCCCGGCGAGACCTTCGAGCAGTGTGCGCTGCGCGAGGTACGCGAGGAGACGAACCTGATCTGCCGGCTGGGACCCGAGCTGCCGTTTGCCCAATACACCGACAACCAGGGCCGGCCGAAGATCGTGCGCTACTGGCTGATGGCGGTCATCGAGGACCCGGGCTTCGAGCCCAACGACGAGGTCGACGAGCTGCGCTGGGTCGTTCCGAGCATGGCCAACGAGCTGCTGACCTACACCCGCGATCAGGTGTTGGTCAAGACGCTGTAACGGGCTGGTCGGCCGGCGAGCGCTCGGCCCATGGCCGGAGCTCCTCGAGCTGGCGGCAGACTTGGAGCAGCAGATCTTCACGGGCCGGGGGGCCGACGATCTGCGCCGCCGTGGGCAGGCCGTCGTCACCGTGGAAGAGCGGTACCGAGACGGCAGGCTGTCCGGTGATGTTGAACAGCGGCGTATACGGGGTGAACTCGCCGCCTGCGATGAACGTCCCGGCGGGATCGTCGCGGTCGAGCTCCCCGTGGCGGACCGGGCGCTTGGCCAGCGCAGGTGTAACCAGCAGGTCCCACTCGCTCCAGCGGGACACGACTCCGCGCGCGAGCGCCTGGGCCATCGCCAAGGCACCGACGTAGTTCGTCGAGTTGATGCCCTGACCCATCTCCCACAGCCACCAGGAGAGTGGCTCGATGTTCTCCGGAGAGGGAGCGGTACCAGTCAGCATCTGGCCGTGCAGAACGCTGGCCGAGACGTTCGCCGCCCAGAGCGTCGTGAAGACGGGCACCACCGCCTCGCCTGGGAACGGCGACGGCACGTGCTCGACCTGATGGCCGAGCTGCTCGAGCAGCTTCGCGGTCTCCAGCGCGCCGCGCTCGCACTCGGGGTCGAGCTCGCCGTCGAGCGGCATCTCGGTCATCACCGCGACGCGCAGCTTGCCCGGGTCGCGCTGGGCGAGCTCCGCGAACGGCGCCGCGGGCGGTGGCGCCCAGGTCGCGTCACCCAGCTCCGGGCCGGAGATCAGGTCGAGCAGGGCCGCTACGTCGGCCGTCGTGCGTGCGAGGACGCCGTCCGACGAGAGGAAGTGGTCGCCGAGGTCGGGCGCCCGGGAGACGCGACCGCGTGCGGGCTTCAGGCCGAGCAAGCCGCAACAGGCCGCAGGGATCCGGATCGATCCGCCGCCGTCGCTCGCATGGGCGACCGGCACCGCTCCCGCGGCGACGGCGCCGGCCGAGCCGCCGCTCGAGCCGCCGGTCGTCCGCTCGGGGTCCCACGGGTTGCGCGCCGGGCCGAAGCGGCGCGGCTCGGTGACCGGCGTGATGCCGAACTCGGGCGTCTGAGTCTTGCCGACGATCACGAAGCCCGCCTCGCGGAAGCGGCGCACGAGGCCGTAGTCGTAGTCGGGAGTGAACTCGCCCAGCAGGTCGGAGCCCTGGGCCATCCGCAGGCCGGCGACCGGCGCGAAGAGGTCCTTGATCGCGATCGGCACTCCTGCGAACGGCCGATCGTCGCCAGGACCGATCGCGGACGCGGCAGCGAGGGCGTTCTCGCCATCGACGACCGTCCAGTGGTTCAGCCCCTCGGTCGCCGCGATCCGGTCGAGCGAAGCTCCGACCAGCTCATGCGAGGAGACCTCGCCCGAGTGGACCATCGATGCCAGCTCGGTGGCGGGCTTGCGTAGGAGATCAGCGGTGTCGGCCATGCGAAGACCTTAACTGGCCGGCTAGCCAGGAACCGGAACAAGCCGGTCAGGCGCCACGGGGGGCCGGGGGGCGCAAGCCCCCCGACTATCTCCCTACGCGGCCAGCTCGGTACGAAGTTCGGCCAGCCGCTCCCGGTCATCCTCGCGTCCGAGGCGCTCGAGGATCTCCTCGCCGAGCGAGAGGTAGTCCACACCGAGATCGGGACGGTGATCGATGATCGAGACGGCGCGCTCGGCGGACTCGGCGTAGGCGACCGAGCGCCGGATCGCCGTGGCGAAGATCTTGTCGCCGAAGCCGTCGCGCAGCTGGGTGAGCGCCTCGCGGGCGTGGACGGTGCGCATGTCGGCGATGTTCAGCACCGCTCCGAGCCAGGCGAGGTCGGGGTTGAGCGCGCGTGCCGCCTCTACGACCTCGAGCGCCTGCTCGACCCCCTGCAGCGAGAAGTACTCGGCCTCGGTCGAGATCAACGCGTAGTCGGCTGCCACCAGGGCGTTCACCGTCAGCAGCCCGAGCGAGGGCGGGCAGTCGACGAGGATGAGGTCGTAGTCGCCTCCGATCTCGCCCAACGCGCGGCGCAAGGTCACCTCTCGTCCGATCTTGCCACTCAGGATCAGCTCGGCCTCGGCGAGGTGGATGCTCGCCGGCAGCACGTCGGAGTGGACGGCGTCCGCAGCCGTCGCGCGGCCCGAGAGAACGTCGGCCAGGGTGGGCTCCGGATCGTCTCCGACGGCGAAGTAGTCGGTCAGGTTTCCCTGCGGATCCATGTCGACCGCGAGCACGCGCAGGTCGATGCGCCGAAAGACGTCCACGAGTGTGCGCGTCGTAGTGGTCTTACCGGTGCCGCCCTTCTGTGAGAGCACGGTGATCGTCGTCGCCATTCGGCGGCCGACGATACAGCGCTCGACCCCGCGAAGGGCCTTGCAACGAGGTGAAGCGCTTCCTACCTGCCGGAGGCCCTCAACGGGTAAGATTTCGCCTCCCTGACTCTCGCGTGCCCGCTCGGCGACACGTGCGACCCGGAGGAAGGACTGATGAAGCATCCCGTCTACCCGCCGGGCGGCAGGGCGAGCAAGTCCCAGCCAGCCAGTGGGCTACATGACCAGCGGTTCGAGCACGACGCCTGCGGCGTTGGCTTCGTCGCGCGCCTGCACGCACCGGCCTCGCACGAGGTCGTCGAGCGCGGGCTCACGGTCCTCGACCGGATGGAGCACCGCGGAGCCGAGGGCGCCGATCCCGAGACGGGCGACGGCGCCGGCATCCTGATCCAGGTTCCCGACGCGTTCTTCCGCGCCGAGGCCGGCTTCGAGCTGCCTGAGAGCGGTCGCTACGGCGTCGCGATGTGCTTCCTGCCGCCCAATGAGGACGCCCGGGCCGAAGCGATCCGCGTGCTCGAGGAGGCCGTCGCCGCCCAGGGCCTCACCGTGCTCGGCTGGCGCGACGTCCCGGTCGATCCGAGCGCCTGCGGCAAGACGGCGGCGCAGTGCGCGCCATACAGCGCCCAGCTGTTCGTCGGCGCGCCGGACGGCGCGGCCGACCAGGACGCCCTCGAGCGCAAGCTCTACCTGGCGCGGCGCGCGGCGGAGGCGCGCCAGGTGCGCGGCTTCTCGATGCCGAGCTTCTCGTCGCGGACGATCGTCTACAAGGGGATGCTGATCGCGCCGCAGCTGCCGCGCTACTTCCCCGACCTCCAGGACGAGCGGGTCGTCAGCCGGCTGGCGCTCGTCCACTCGCGCTTCTCGACGAACACCTTCCCGAGCTGGGAGCTCGCGCACCCCTACCGGATGCTCGCCCACAACGGTGAGATCAACACGCTGCGCGGCAACCGCAACTGGATGCGCGCCCGCGAGTCGCAGCTCAGCTCGGCGCTCTTCGGCGAGGCGCTGCGCGACCTCGGCCCGCTGCTCGACGAGAAGCTCTCCGACTCCGCCTCGCTCGACGCGGCCTTCGAGATGCTCACGCTCGGTGGCCGCTCGATGGCCCACGCGATGTCGATGCTGATCCCCGAGGCCTATCGCGGCCGTGGCGAGCTGCCCCAGGACGTCAACGACTTCTTCGCCTACCACGACTCGCTGATCGAGCCGTGGGACGGACCCGCCGCGGTCGCGTTCACCGACGGCCGCGCGATCGGCGCGACGCTCGACCGCAACGGCCTGCGCCCGGGACGCTGGCTGCACACGCGCGACGGCTGGGTCGTCTTCGCCTCGGAGACCGGCGTGCTGCCGCTCCCGGAGGAGGACGTCGTCGGCAAGGGCCGCCTGCACCCCGGAAAGCTCTTCCTCGTCGACCTCGAGCGCGAGCGCGTCGTCCCCGACGCCGAGGTCAAGTGCGACCTCGCCGCACGCCATCCGTACGGCGAGTGGCTGCGCGACCGCGTCGTGAAGATCGAGGACCTGCCCGAGAAGGACCCGCGCATGCCGCGTGTCGAGCCGCTGCAGGCACGCCGTCTCGCCTTCGGCTGGAGCCAGGAGGACGTCCGCGTCCTGCTCGAGCCGATGGCCCGCGACGGCATGGAGCCGACCGGCTCGATGGGCAACGACACCGCGCTCGCGGTCCTCTCGGACAACCGGCCGCCGCTGTTCTCCTACTTCAAGCAGCTCTTCGCCCAGGTCACCAACCCGGCGATCGACCCGATCCGCGAGTCGATCGTGATGAGCCTGCGGGCGACCGTCGGGCCGGAGATCAACCTGCTCGGCGAGACGGCCGACCACTGTCACCAGCTCGTGATGCCGCAGCCGATCCTGCGCAACTCGGAGCTCGAGAAGCTGCGGCAGGTCGACCACGCGGTCTTCGAGGCGCGGACGATCGACATCACGTGGCCGGTCAAGGACGGCCCGCAGGGGATGGAGCGACGCCTCGAGGAGATCTGCGCTCAGGCCTCGCAGCTCGTCGAGGACGGCATGAACATCCTGATCCTCTCCGACCGCAACCTCGGCCGCGAGCGGGCGCCGATCCCGTCGCTGCTCGCGACCGCGGCCGTGCACCACCACCTGGTTCGCGAGCAGACGCGCCTCTGCTGCGGGCTCGTCGTCGAGACCGGCGAGGCGCGCGAGGTCCACCACATCGCCTGTCTGATCGGCTACGGCGCCGCGGCCGTCAACCCGTACCTGATGTTCGAGTCGCTCGGGATGCTGCAACGCGAGGGCCGGCTCGCCGAGGGCGACGGCCTCGACGAGGCCGAGGAGAAGGTCGTCAAGGCGATCGGCAAGGGTCTGCTCAAGGTGCTCTCGAAGATGGGCATCTCGACGATGCGCTCCTACACCGGCGCGCAGATCTTCGAGGCGATCGGTCTCGAGACCGAGCTAGTCGACCGTCACTTCAGCGGGACGCCGTCGCGGATCGGCGGCGTCGGCTTCGACGTGCTCGCCGGCGAGTCGCTCGACCGCCACCGCCGGGCCTACCCGGCTGCCGCGTCCGATCTGCTGCCGCCCGGTGGCATCTACGCCTGGCGGCGTGCGGGCGAGTTCCACGGCTGGAACCCCGAGACGATCGCCAACCTCCAGCACGCGGCGCGCGGCGAGGGCGAGCCCGAGTCCTACGAGCGCTTCCAGACCTACGTCAACGAGGTCGCGGTCAAGAGCTCGACGCTGCGCGGGCTCTTGCGCTTCCGCGACGACCAGGAGCCGATCCCGATCGAGGAGGTCGAGCCGGCCGCCGAGATCGTCAAGCGGTTCAAGAGCGGCGGCATGAGCCTCGGCGCGCTGTCGCCCGAGGCGCACGAGAACCTCGCGGTCGCGATGAACCGCCTCGGCGGCAAGTCGAACACCGGCGAGGGTGGGGAGGACGCGGCCCGTTTCGCCGACGAGCGCCGCTCCTCGATCAAGCAGGTCGCATCGGGCCGTTTCGGCGTGACGATCGAGTACCTGACGAACGCCGACGAGATCCAGATCAAGGTCGCCCAGGGCGCCAAGCCCGGTGAGGGCGGCCAGCTGCCGGGCCACAAGGTCGACTCCTACATCGCGGGCCTGCGCCACTCGACGCCCGGCGTGACGCTGATCTCGCCGCCGCCGCACCACGACATCTACTCGATCGAGGACCTCAAGCAGCTGATCTACGACCTGCGCTGCGCCAACCCGAAGGCGCGCGTGTCGGTCAAGCTCGTCTCGGAGGTGGGCGTCGGCACGGTCGCCGCCGGCGTCGCCAAGGCGAACGCCGACCACGTCGTGATCGCCGGCCACGACGGCGGCACCGGAGCGTCGCCGCAGTCCTCGATCCAGCACGCGGGCATCCCGTGGGAGATCGGCCTCGCCGAGACCCAGCAGACGCTGCTCAAGAACGACCTGCGCTCGCGGATCGTCGTCGAGACCGACGGCCAGATGCGCACGGGGCGCGATGTCGTCGTGGCGGCGCTGCTCGGCGCCGACGAGTACGGCTTCTCGACCGCTCCGTTGATCGCGCTCGGCTGCATCATGATGCGCGTCTGCCACCTCAACACCTGCCCGGTCGGGGTGGCGACCCAGGACCCCGCGCTGCGTGCTCGCTTCGCCGGCCAGCCCGAGCACGTCGTCAACTACCTGATCATGGTCGCCGAGGAGGCGCGTGCGATCCTCGCGTCGCTCGGCCTGCGCAGCTTCGACGAGGCGATCGGCCGTACCGAGCTGCTGCTCCCCGACGACAAGGTCGACCACTGGAAGGCGCGCGGGGTGGACCTCCGGGCGCTGCTCGTCGTGCCCGAGGAGGCCGCCGACGGTCGCCCACGCCACCACACGAGCCCGCCGCCGCCGGTCCTCGACGACGCGCTCGACCACGAGCTGATCGCCGCCTGTGCGCCGGCCATCGAGCGCGGCGAGCGAGTCTCCCTGCGACGGCCGGTCGAGAACAAGAACCGCACGGTCGGCGGCCTGCTCTCCAACGCGATCGCGTTGGCCCGCGGGGCGAACGGGCTGCCTGACGGCACGGTCGAGATCGAGCTCGACGGCTCGGCGGGCCAGAGCTTCGGCGCCTGGCTGGCGCCCGGCGTGACGTTGACCCTCAACGGCGACGCCAACGACTACGTCGGCAAGGGGCTGTCGGGCGGGACGGTCGTCGTGCGGCCGGCCGCCGAGGCGACCTTCACCGCCGAGCAGAACGTGATCATCGGCAACACGGTGCTCTACGGCGCGACCGCCGGCAAGGCGTTCTTCCGTGGGCTGGCCGGCGAGCGGTTCGCCGTGCGCAACTCCGGCGCGAGCACCGTCGTAGAGGGCGTCGGCGACCACGGCTGCGAGTACATGACCGGCGGCCGGGTCGTCGTGATCGGCCCGACGGGCCTCAACTTCGGCGCCGGCATGAGCGGCGGGATCGCCTACGTGCTCGACGTCGACGGCCTGTTCGCCTCGCGCTGCAACACCGAGCTGGTCGACCTCGAGCAGCCGAGCCATGAGGACCTCGAGGACGTCCGCGCGCTCGTTGCCGAGCACGCTGCGGTCACGGGCTCGACCGTGGCGGCGACGCTGCTCAGCGACTGGGACGCCGCCTCACGCGGCTTCGCGAAGGTCATGCCACGCGACTACAAGCGGGCGCTCGCCGAGCTGGCGATCGCCAAGGACGACTCAGCCGACGCGCGCGCCGCGGCGCCGGCATAGGGGGGACGATGGGAGAGCAAGGCGCATTCCTCCGGCTCCACCGGGTCGGCTTCGACAAGCGTGACCCGAGCGAGCGCGTGCACGACTACAAGCAGTACTTCTCGCTGCCCGACGACGAGACGCTGCAGGAGCAGGGCGCGCGCTGCATGGACTGCGGCGTCCCGTTCTGTCACGAGGGCTGCCCGCTTGGCAACCCGATCCCGGAGTGGAACGACCTCGTCTTCCAGGGCCGCTGGCGCGACGCCGTCACGATCGCCCACTCGACGAACAACTTCCCCGAGTTCACCGGCCTGATATGCCCGGCGCCCTGCGAGTCGGCCTGCGTTCTGAACATCAACGACGACCCGGTGACGATCGAGCAGATCGAGCTGGCGATCGCCCAGCGCGGCTTCGACGAGGGCTGGATCGTCGCCAATCCGCCCCAGCGGCGGACCGGGCAGACCGTCGGCGTCGTCGGATCGGGTCCCGCGGGCCTCGCGGTCGCCCAGCAGCTCAACGGCCTCGGCCACACGGTCACCGTCTACGAGCGCGACGAGTCCGCTGGCGGGCTGCTGCGCTTCGGCGTTCCCGACGCCAAGCTCGAGAAGTGGATCATCGACCGGCGGCTGAAGATCCTCGAGGAGGAGGGGATCGAGCTCCGCTGCGGCGTCGACGCGGGCCGCGACGTCTCCGTCGAGCAGCTGCGCAAGGACCACGACGCGATCGTCATCGCGATCGGGTCGCGGGTCCCACGCGCGCTCGGCGTGCCGGGATCCGAGCTGCACGGCGTGCACCCCGCGATGGACTACCTCTACCAGCGCAACCGCTGGGTCGCGCGCGAGGAGGGCCGGCCGAGCCCGGATCCCGCGCCTGGCGAGGAGATCAGCGCGGCGGGCAAGCGCGTCGTCGTCGTCGGCGGAGGCGACACCGGCATGGACTGCGTCTCGAACGCTCTGCGCGAGGGCGCGGCCGACGTGCTGATGCTCGACGTCTACCCCGAGCTGCCGCCGTCGGGCCGTCTCCCGGGCACGCCGTGGCCGCTGCCGCCGAAGCGCACGCTGAGCACCTACGCGCTCGAGGAGGGCGGCGAGCGCCGCTGGGCCTCCCAGGTGACCGAGGTCGTCGGCCGCGACGGCAGGGTCGTCGGCATCCGCGCGCGCAAGGTCGAGGGCACATCGTCACGCGACCTGCGTCCCGTCGAGGGCAGCGAATTCGAGCAGGAGGCCGACCTCGTGCTCGTCGCGATCGGCTTCAACCACCCCGAGCACAAGGGCCTGATCGAGGGGCTCGACGTGCCCGTCGACAACCGCGGCAACGTCCGCGCTCCCGTCTACGGCACCGCGCTCGAGGGCATCTTCGCCTGCGGCGACGCGCGCATCGGCCAGTCGCTCGTAGTCACCGCGATCGCCGAGGGCCGGCGCTGCGCGAAGATCGTCGACCGCTTCCTCGGCGGCACCGGCGTCGCGCTGCCCGTCCGCGCCGAGGACATGTTCGCCTACGAGGACGAGGATCCCGACTCACTGCGCCACCAGGGCGAGGTCGCCGGCAACGTAACCGTCGGCGACGCCTTCTGGGCCGGACCTCGCGCCGACTGACTCCGGGCAGGAGCCGTCCCCAGGAAGGCGAAAGAGGGACCATGCCAGACCTCTCCGCCATCCTGCTGCGCAAGAGCATGGGCGCGCTGAAGAGCGGCCGCCCGCACTGCTCGTCGTGTCGCCGCACGCCGCTCGTTGGAGAGCGGCTGCACGAGACCGATCGCGGTCGCCAGCTCTGCGAGCTGTGCGTGCTCGACCTGCCCGTCGACGCACGCAGCGTCGTCCGCGTCGAGCGCATCCACGCATCCGAGCGGCAGCTCGCCGTCGGACCGCACATCGCCGCCTAGCCTGGCGCTCGTAGAATCGCGGGCCGATGCGTCCCGTCACGATCCACACCACGATCTCGGCGCCGCGCGAGGAGATCTTCGACCTCGTGGCCGACCTCTCGATGCGTCCGGCTTGGGGCGATCACTACCTCGAGGACTACCGGCTCGCGCGAGCGAATCCGCGCGGTGAGGGAGCGGCCGCGCGCTTCAGGCTCAACCTGCCGTTCGCGCACGAGTGGGGCCAGATCGAGATCAAGAAGGCCGACCGTCCGCGGCGGATCGTCGAGGAGGGCGGATTCGGGCGGCTCGGACGATCGCGGCTGGTCTCCGTATACGACTTCGTCCCCGCCGGGTCGTCCACCCGGGTCGAGCTGACGACGTTCTCCGAGCCCGGCACCTTCGTCGACAAGATCAAGCACACCGCCTCCACCGGGCGGATGCGGCGCTGGTCGCGCAAGAGCCTCGATCGCCTGCGCAAGATCTTCGAGGAGGGCTCCGACGCGACGCTCTCACGGGCCACGGTCGCGGGCTACGACGCCGGCAAGGCGCCCCGCTTCGGGGACCACATCGCCGCGACGCACGGCGTCGGTCCGGCCGACAGGTAGACTGCCCGACCGCCGATGGCCCTCCCCAAGACGCACACCATCGCCGCCTGCGCGCTCTCGCTCTCGCTCGCGCTGATGGGCGGACTCGCGGCCTGCGGCGCCGATCACTCGGACCTCGGAGTCGACGAGCCCGCCCGCGAGGGACTGGCCGTCGACATCGGCGGGCTCGACTACAACGTCTTCATCACCCGCGAGCTGAACCTCGCCGTGACGCCGGACAAGGACCTCTACGACGGGCCGCCCGCCGAGCCGGGCCACACGCTATACGGCGTCTTCGTCCTGGTCTGCAACACCGGTGGCGACGCCGTCCGCAGCGCCGACGTCGCCGACTTCGTCGTCAAGGACAATCAGGACAACGAGTTCGAGCCGATCGAGCTGCCCGAGGACAACGCCTTCGCCTATCAGCCGCAGGAGCTCGGCGATCAGGAGTGCATCCCAGAGGCGGGCAGCGTCGCCCAGCAGGGGCCGACCGCCGGTTCGATGCTGCTCTTCGACTTCCCGCTCGAGAACACCGAGAACCGCCCGCTGGAGCTCGAGGTCACATCTCCGGCGACCTCCGACCGCGAGTCGGAGACCAAGCGCTTCTTCCTCGACTTGTAGCCGGCTAGCGCTTGAGACCGGCTACCAGCACGCCCTGAGCTGCCGGGGCGGCGGTGGCTCCACCGGCGCCGTTGCGGACGAGCATCACCGCGACGACGATGCGCGGCTTGCCGGCGGGGGCGTATGAGGTGAACCAGGCATCGGTGTTCGACGGGTCGCCGTCGAGCAGAGCGGCGTCGGGGTCCTCGCCGCGCGTGTCGCCGAGCTCGGCGGTGCCGGTCTTGCCGGCGACCTCGACGCCGTCCACGTGCGCGAGGGTCCCGGTGCCGAACTCGACGACGCCGAGCATCAACTTCTCGACCGTCTTCGCGATCGCCTGGCTGGTGACTCGCCTGCCGGCGGCGTTGGCCGGCTGGGGCACCAGCGAGGGCCGCTTGCGGATGCCGCCGTTGGCGATCGTCTGGGCCACCGAGGCCATCTGCAGCGGCGTGGCGAGCGTCCGGAACTGGCCGATCGCCGTCGAGCCGACCTCGAGTGGTGTCGCGATCTCGGACGCCGGCGGGATCGTGCTCGGCAGCGCTCCCGAGATCCCCGGGTCCTCGTTCCAGCCGAAGCGCTCGGCGGCCTCGACGAGCCGCTCGGCGCCGACCTCGACCCCAAGCGGGGCAAAGACCGAGTTGCACGAGTGGGCGAAGCTGCTCGCGAAGTCGCCGCCGCACGACTCGCCGTTGGCGTTCTCCAGCTCGACGCCGTCGATCGTCGCGGCCGTCGCGACGGGGAACTCGTCGGCGAGCTTGACCTTGCGGGCCTCGAGCGCGGCGGTCGCCGTCACGATCTTGAAGGTGGAGCCGGGCGGTTGGGGAGCGGAGAAGGCGATGCCCGCGAGGGCGATGATCTCGCCTGTGCGCGGCTCGAGCGCTGCGACGCCGCCGAGCCGGCCGGCGAGCGCGAGGTTCGCGGCCTCCTGCACACGTGTGTCGATCGTCGTGCGAACCGCCCGTCCGGGCCTCGGCTCGCCACGCGCGATCACTTTCGACCCGGCGAGCAGCTCACCGCCCGGCGTGCCCGCGAGCCGGCGCTCGAAGACCCGCTCCAGGCCGCTGGCGCCGACCGGTGTGTCTCTGGGGAACCCGCGCTCGTAGAGCACCTGCTGCTCGACGGCGTCCGTGGGTGCCTCCAGCCCGCCGGCAATCGAAGCCGCGACGTCGCCGGCGGGCGAGGAGCGCGCGTCGGCGGGACCCTCTGCGAGGACGACGCCGTCGGCGGAGACGAGCTTTGCGCGGGCCGGGGCGGAGGTGCGGCGGTCGAGCGCGATGCTCGGCGTCAAGCCCGGGAAGACGAGGTGCGGCTCCCAGTCGATCTCGCCCTCGGGCGCGGACAGCACGATCTCGCCCTCGAGTCGCCCGAAGATGCGCGTGTCGACCGTGACGGGCAGCCGGACGACGTCACCGTCGGACTCCGGATCCGAGGTGGCGATACGGGTCACGGTCGCCGTCGCGGCTGCGTCGCGGTAGGCAGCGGCGAGCTGCTCGCGTGAGACGGCCGCCCGGCGCTCGGGCGACAGCAGCCTGTGCATCGCCGCGTAGTCCTCGCGCACCCAGGCGGCGGCGAAGTCGCGCGTCGCCTGCTCGGCCTTCGAATCGCCACCGCCGAGGGTCACGCCGACGACGAACGCGCCAAGTGCCAGGACCGCCAGCACGGGCAGCGCACGGTGGATGAGCCGCCTGCGCCGCTCGACGATCGGGTTGCTCGTCACCTCGCTCGGGAGGCTACCGTCCACCGTCCGTGACTTCGCTCGATTGGGTGATAGTCGCCTTCACGGCGCTGATGGTGATGGGCGGCTACGCCGTCGGGCTCGTCGTCGGCGCGCTGGCCCTCGCCGGCTTCGCGGGCGGCGCGTTCGCCGGCTCGCGGCTCGGTCCGAGGCTGCTCGAGGACGGGTCGCACTCCCCCTGGGCACCGCTGATGGCGCTCGTGTGCGCCCTGGTGCTCGGGATCTTCCTGGCGACGATCCTCGAGGCGTTCGGCTTCCAGGTCCGGCGTCGCTTCGGCGACGGGATCGGCCTGCTCGACGGGTTGGGCGGGGCGCTGCTCGTCGGTGCGCTCGGGCTCGGCCTGGCGTGGGTCATGGGCTCGGTAGCGCTCCAGACGCCAGGGGCGCGCGGGCTGCGCGAGCCGATCCAGCGGTCGGCGATCCTGCGCGAGCTCAACGCGGTGCTGCCGCCCTCGGGACCGCTGCTGCGCGCGCTGGCCCGCTTCGATCCCGTGCCGCGCATCCAGGGCCCGGGCGCAGACGTGCGTCCGCCCGATCGCGCGATCCGGCGTGACCCTCAGGTCGCACGGGCCGCCGGCAGCGTCGTGCGGGTGCTCGGCACGGCGTGCGGTCTCGGGGTGCAGGGCTCGGGTTGGATAGCGGGGGATGGGGTGGTCGTGACCAACGCCCACGTCGTGTCGGGCCAGGACGACACGACTGTCGACGTCGGCGGCGACGGCGGATCGGTCGACGCAGAGGCGATCTGGTTCGACGTCCGCAACGACGTGGCCCTGCTGAGCGCGCCCGGGGTCTCCGGCACGCCGGCGCTCTCGTTCGCAGACGGTGCCGAGGTGGGGACCGCGGCCGCGATCCTCGGCTTCCCCGAGAACGGGCCGTTCGATGTGCGCGCTGCCCGGATCGGGCCGACCCGCGCCACGATCAGCCAGGACGCCTACGGCCGCGGCCCCGTCCAGCGCCAGATCACGGCTCTTCGCGGCCTCGTGCGATCGGGCAACTCCGGCGGTCCCGTCGTGGACGGCGACGGCCGTGTTCTCGCGACGATCTTCGCGGCCTCCACGAACCGGTCGGGTCCAAGGACGGGCTATGCGGTGCCGACGTCCGTCGTCCGGGACGCGCTCGCCCGGGCAAGGGGCGCCGTCGACACCGGCCCTTGCGTTCGATGATTCGCTAGAAATTCGCAACTTATGCGTCGTGCTCTCCACACTGCCGTTGCCATTGGTCTGCTGCTAGCTGCGCTTGCGGGGCCGGCCCAGGCCTTCGTCAAGCCGCCGAATCCCTGCCTCGACCGCGAGCAGCGGGCACGGCTGCGCTGTCCGGACCTGACGATGAGCAAGCCGTTCGGGCTGACGCTGGACCGGCTTGCGAAGCCCGGTCGCGTCGTCCTGCGGGCCGGCAACTCGATCAACAGCGTCGGTCGCGGACCGGCGGAGCTGCACGGGCGCCGGGTCGCGCCGAAGCTGATGCGCGGCAGGCAGCGGATCTACAAGCGCGCGGGCGGACGGATCGGCATAACCACCGGAGCGCAGCTCCTCTTCAAGTACATCCCGGGCCAGGGCAGCTACTGGAAGTTCCGCTACGCAGCCCGCTTCGAGCTGTGGCGCCGTAACCGCGACGGCGAGCGGACGAAGCTGGTTCGCGTCGGCCCGAAGGCCTCCTACTGCCTGCGCGACCTCGTCCACAGCTCGCCGGGACTGCGCCGCTCCCCGCGCACGTTCTTCTACCCCGGCTGCAACATGTCGAGCTCGACGCAGCGGATCACGCTCGGAACCTCGGTCGGCTGGTCCGACGTCTATCCGCCCGCCTACCACGAGCAGTGGATCGACGTGACCGGGCTGCGGGGCTGCTTCGACTACGTCCACATCGCCGATCCACGCAACGGGATCTACGAGTCGAACGAGCGCAACAACTCCGCCAAGGTGGTCATCCGACTGCCGTACAGGCCCGGGCCCCAGCGCTGCTCCGGCAGCGGCGGAGCGGCTCCACCGGCCGACGGGCCGAGCACTCCATACGAGTACTAGGGCGGGGGCTCGCGCCCCCGGACCCCCGCATCGCCTGGCCGGCCGCGCTACGCCCCGCTCCGCGGCGTGGTCTACCCTCGTCAGCCGCAGGCCACCGATCTTGGGACTTTCCTCATGGGCAAGACACTCGTAGTCGCAGAGAAGCCGTCCGTAGCGCGCGATCTTTCCGCTGCGCTTCCGGGCGCCTTCGCGCAGGGCAAGGACAAGGCGTTCCTCGAGGGCGACGACTACGTGATCACCTGGGCGGTTGGCCACCTCGTCGGCCTGGCCGAGCCGGACGCCTACGACCCGAAGCTGAAGAAGTGGCGCTACGCCGACCTGCCGATCGTCCCGGACAAGTTCAAGCTCGTCCCCAACGACGACCGTGCCGCCAAGCAGCTCAAGGTCATTCACCGCCTGATGGCGCGCGAGGACATCGACGGCGTCATCAACGCCTGCGACGCCGGTCGCGAGGGCGAGCTGATCTTCGCCTACGTCTACGACACGGCGAAGATCCAGCCACCGGTCCAGCGCCTCTGGCTCTCCTCGATGACGCGCAAGGCGATCGAGGAGGCGTTCACCCGCCTGCGGCCCGGCTCCGAGATGGAGTCGTTGGAGCATGCCGCTCGCTCGCGCTCCGAGGCCGACTGGCTCGTCGGCATGAACGCCACCCGCGCGGCGTCGATCCGCCTGCGCGCCGCCTTCGACGGCGCCGTCTCACTCGGCCGCGTCCAGACTCCGACGCTCGCGCTCGTCGCCCGCCGCGAGGAGGAGATCCGCGCCTTCGTGCCCGAGCCGTACTGGCTGGTCGAGGCGAAGTTCGCCGCGTCGGGCGAGCGCAACTACTCGGGCCGCTATCTGGGCGGCAAGCGGATCAAGGAGGACGAGGCCGCGGCGATCGTCGAGGCCGCCAAGGGCCGGGACGGCCTGATCACCAAGCTCGAGAAGAAGGAGGAGCGCGAGAAGCCGCAGCTCCTCTACGACCTCACCTCGCTCCAGCGCCACGCGAACACGCTGCACGGCTTCTCGGCTCGCCGCACGCTCGGTGCTGCCCAGAAGCTCTACGAGGAGCACAAGGCGCTCACCTACCCGCGTACGAACTCGCGCTACCTGACCGGCGACATGGTCGAGGAGATCAAGCCGATCGCCGAGCTCGTAGGCCACAACCCCGGTTACAAGAAGGCTTCCGAGTACGTGCAGTCGCTGAAGGAGCTGCCGCTCGATCGCGTCGTCAACGACGAGAAGGTCGAGGACCACCACGCGATCATCCCGACGAAGTCCGAGCACGACCTCGACAAGATGGGCGCCGACGAGCTCAAGATCTACGACCTCGTCACGAAGCGCTTCCTGGCGATCTTCCATCCCGAGGCGGTCTTCGAGCGCACGCGCGTCGAGACGACCGTCGCCGAGCACGTCTTCCGCACCAGCGGCCGCGTCCTGATCGAGGCCGGCTGGCGCTCCGCGTACGGCCAGGAGGTCCAGGGCGAGGGCGAGCAGAACGACGACTCGGGTGGCGACCAGCTGCTGCCGAAGCTCGACAAGGACGAGACGGTCGAGACGCGCGAGATGGAGTCGCTGCGCAAGGAGACCCAGCCGCCGCGCCGTTTCACCGAGGCCTCGCTGCTCGCCGCGATGGAGACCGCCGGCAAGGAGATCGAGGACGCCGACCTGCGCGAGGCGATGAAGGACTCCGGGATCGGCACGCCGGCGACGCGCGCGTCGATCATCGAGCGGCTGATCTCCGTCGGCTACATCGAGCGCGAGGGCCGCGCGCTGCATGCGACCGAGAAGGGCGTCCAAGTGATCCGCCTGCTCGGCGAGCACGCGCTCACCTCACCGGGGCTCACCGGCGACTGGGAGCACCGCCTCACCAAGATCGAGAAGGGCGAGGACTCGCGTCCCGCCTTCATGAAGGACATCGCCAAGTTCATCGGCGAGACCGTCGAGGAGCTCGACAAGCTCAAAGGCGTCCAGATCGAGCGGGCCAACCTCGGCCCGTGCCCGGTCTGCGGCAAGGACGTCGTCGAGAACCGCAAGGGCTACTCGTGCTGGTCGAAGGACGACCCGGGCTGCGGCTTCGTCATCTGGAAGAAGAAGGCGAACAAGAACCTGCCGGTGTCGGTCGCCAAGGAGCTGATGCAGAGCCTGCTCGAGTCGCGCGAGCGCGGCGACGAGCCGCCGATCGGGCGCACGGAGAAGCAGGTCCCGGGCTTCCGCGGACGCTCCGGGCGCAACTTCCGTGCCAAGCTGAAGATCGAGCCGCGCGAGGACGCCCCGGGCAAGTGGAAGGTCGACTTCGACGAGGAGTGGGCGACCGGCGAGCCGCCCAAGGAGCAGACGGACCAGGCGGCTGCCGGCGACGGATCTGCCGACGCGGCCGCCGAGGCCGAGCCGGCCAAGGCGGCTACGGGCTGAGAACGCTCTCGACGCGCGGCGAACCGGCGTCGTCGAGCCACACGACGCGGCCTGGCCAGTACGGGTTCGAGGGGCCGTCCTCGCCGCCGAACGTGCGCTCCGCGATCCAGCTGCCGCTGTTGACGAGGCGGGCGCCGTTCGTGGCCCGCCAGCCCTCGCCCTCGCCGGGGAGCGGCCCGGCCCGGTGGGTGTGCCCGAAGATGACGTAGTCGGCCTCGATGCCGAGCCGGTCGACCACCTCGCCCATAGCCCGGAGCCCCGAGCGGCGCAGCTCGCCGGTCGAGATGTCTGAGCTGAACGGCCCGAAGCCGAGCGCATTGATCGCCGCGACGGCGCCGGGGATCGCCGCACGGCCGATCAGGAAGCCCTTCAGGCGCCCCCCCGTGCCGTTGCCGGTCGCCGCCGTCCAGACGTCGCGCGAGAGGTTGTTGCGGCGGACGTGGGGGCGGGCGCGGGCGTTCTGGGCTACGGAGTGCGCGAGCGCGTAGATCGGGGCGACCACTGCCTCGTACTCCTCGACCGACGTCGGCCCGTCCGCCCCCGTCCGAGTCGCATAGCGCCGTACGACCGCGGCGACCAGGCTCTCCACACGCGGCACCGTCATGTGGACGTCGAGGTACTGGCCGTGGGTCGCGTAGACGTCGTCGCGCAGCCAGACGCCCGGATAGGAGACAGTGACCCGACTGTCCGGCATCAGTCCCGCGACGGCCGCCACGAGGTCGCCCGGACTGGGCTCGAACTCGCTCGCCAAGCCGAGCCCGCCGCTCTCGCTCAGCCGGGCTCGCTCCAGCGCCGGGGCGACGAGCTGATAGTCGTGATTGCCCGGCACGAGCAGCACGTCCTTGCCGGCCGCGGCCTCGCCGACGCGGCGCAGCACCGCAGCGACGTCGTCGAGCACGGCTGCGACCGGGCGCTCGCGCAGCTCGAGCAGGTCGCCGAGGAAGACGATCCGGTGCGCCGCACGGACTACGTCGAGCAGCCGCTCGAGCGGCTCCGGCCGGCGCGCGACGTCGGCGCCCGAGACGGTGCCGAGGTGGAGGTCCGACACGATCGCGGTCGTCACGGCCGGGATCTTCGCAGGGGCCGCCCAACGCCTATCCTGGACGCCCGCGCATGTCCGTCTTCTGCCGCCACAACCGCTTCACTGTCGAGTGTCCGATCTGCTCGAAGGGGACGGTGCTCGACGCGGCGCGCGGCTCAGCGCGACGCCGGTCGTCGGACGGGGTGGCCAAGAAGGCCTCGCGCGCGGCAGGGGAGCGTGGAACGGCGGCCTTCACCGGCCCGCACGTGGCGTCGCCGGCGCGCCAGGACGAGGACGGCGCCCTCTACCTCTTCCGGCTCGAGCGCGTTCCCGGCGGGGTGCGCCTCGGCGAGTGGCGCGGCTCGTCGCTGGCCAAGAAGGCGCCCGTGCTCCCCGCCCAAGATCTCGCCGACCTGGTCGTTCGCTGCGATGAGGCGTTGCAGCCGCGCGATGCGGCTCGGCTCACGGCGGCGCTCGCCACAGAGGCCGATCCCGAGGCGACGGGTGAGGCCGGCATCAGCCGCGGCCGCTCCGGCGACTTCAAGGAGGAGCTGCGAATCGAGCGGCTCGAGGACAGCCAAGTGCGTGTTGCCCGCTGGGTGCTGCGCCCGGTGATCGGCTGGGAGCTTCAGGACGCGCCGCCGATGCTGCCGGCCGCGCGCTATGCCGAGGCGCTGGCCGACGCGGCTCGCTGCGGCATCGTCGCGATCGGCGCCCGGGCTCAGCCGTCCTGAGCCACCCCTATACCTGACCGGGCTATGCCTTTGAAGCTGGTCACGGGCCCGGCCAACGCGGCCAAGGCCGGGGAGATCCTCGGCGGCCTGCGCGCACGCCTGAACGAGGAGCCGGTGCTCGTCGTCCCCGGCTTCGAGGACGTCGAGCACAACCAGCGCGAGCTGGCTCGGCGCGGGGCCGTCTTCGGCGCACGCGTCCTGCGCTTCGGGGCGTTCTTCGGCTTGTTGGCGCGCCGCACCGGCACCGCAGCCCGTACGGCGAGCGATCTCCAGCGCTCGCTGATCGTCGCCGAGGCGATCGCGGCGTCGGAGCTCGTGGTCCTCGCCGACTCGGCGGCGCGGCCCGGGTTCGCGCGGGCACTGGGCCGCTTCGTCGCGGAGCTCGAGCGGTCGATGGTCGAGCCGGCACGGCTGACGGTCGCCTTACGGCGCTGGGCGGCCGACGGTCCGCGGGCCGCCTACGCCGAGGAGGTCGCCGAGCTCTACCGCCGCTACCGGGCGGGGCTCGAGGCTGCCGGCCTGGTCGACGAGGACCTGCTGGCCTGGCGCGCGGTCGACGCGCTCGCCGCGGACCCCTCCGCTTGGGACGGGACGCCGGTCTTCCTCTACGGCTTCGACGACTTCACTCGGGTCGAGCTCGAGGCGTTGAAGGCGCTCTCGAAGGCGGCCGAAGTCGCCGTCTCGCTGCCCTACGAGGGAGGACGCGAGGCGTTCGCCGCGGTGCGGGCGGTCCGCGACGAGCTGGCCGCCGAGGCCGACGAGGTCATCGTCCTCGAGGCTGCCGACGATCACTACGCCAAGGCCTCGAAGCGGGCGCTGCACGCCCTCGAGCGCGGTCTGTTCGAGCCCGGCGCTCGGACCGCCGACCCTGGCGCCGTCGTTCGCCTGCACAGCGCCGGCGGCGAGCGGGCGGAGGTCGAGCTGTGCGGCGCCGAGGTGCTGCGCCTGCTGCGCGAGGGCACGCCGGCGGGCGACGTCGCCGTGGTCTTCCGCGACCCGCCGCGCTACGCGTCGCTGGTCGAGCAGGTCTTCGGCGCCTACGGCATCCCCTACTCGATCGACCGCAAGGCGCCGCTCTCGCACACCGCGATCGGCCGCGGCCTGCTCGCGCTGCTGCGTGCGGCGCGGCTGGACGGCACGACGGAGGACCTGCTCGCCTATCTGCGCACCCCCGGCCTGCTGCGCGAGCCGCGCCACGCCGATCGGCTCGAGTCGCTCGCTCGACGGCGCGGCGTCACATCGGCCGAGCAGGCGCGCGAGCTGTGGGAGGGCGAGCTCGAGCTGTTCGCGCTCGACGAGATCGACCGGCTGGTGGCGGCCGACGCGCCGGGGGCGCTGACCGGCGAGCTCGAGCGCCGGCTCGAGCGGTTGTTCGCCGCTCCCTATCTCGGGCGAGCTCACGTGCTGGCGGGCGCCGAGCTCGAGGACCCGCGCGCGTTCCACGCCGCGGGCGGGGCGCTGCGTCAGCTCGCGGCGGTCAGCCCGGACGCCGACGCCGCGACCGTGCACGCCGTGCTCGAGTCGCTGCCGGTCCGGATGGGGGAGATGGCGCAGCCCGACCGCGTCCAGGTCGCCTCCCCAGAGCGGATCCGCGCGCGACGGTTCGCCGCGGTGCTGGTCTGTGGGCTGCAGGAGGGCGAGTTCCCGCGCGGCGCGCCGACCGATCCCTTCCTGTCCGACGCCGACCGGCGTTCGCTCGCGAGCGCGTCTGGCTTGCGGTTGCCGTTGCACGAGCGCGAGCTCGACCGCGAGCGCCACCTCTTCTACGTCTGCGCCTCGCGCGCCGAGCGGGAGCTCGTCCTGAGCTCGCGCTACTGCGACGAGGAGGGCGACGCCGAGCAGCGCTCGTTCCTCGTCGACGATGCCCTCGCCGTCCTGCCCGCGCTCGCCGACACGGAGCGTCGCCGGTCGCTGTCCGACGTCACCTGGGACCCGCTGGCCGCTCCGACTCCCGACGAGTGGGAGCGGGGCCTCGCGCTGCGCGGGCCGCGAGCCCGGCCGGCGCCCGTCGAGCCACTGACGTCGCCGCCCGCGCTCGCGACGCTCGCCGGGTCGAAGACCGTCTCCGCCAGCGCGCTCGAGCGCTACGCGTCGTGCCCGGTCAAGTGGCTCGTCGAGGACGTGCTGCGACCCGAGAAGCTCGAGCCGGACCCCGAGCAGATGGTCCGCGGCTCCTACGCCCACAGGGTCCTCGAGCTGACCTTCCGGCGCCTGCGCGAGCGGACCGGCTCGCGCCGCGTCACGCCGGCGAACCTCCGTGACGCCGAGGAGATCCTGATCGAGGCGCTCGGGGAGGAGCGCGGCGACCTCCGGCTGGCGCCGACCCAGACGCGCGTCCGCGCGGCGGTGCGCCGGCTCGAGCTCGACCTGCTGCGCTACCTCCGCCACGAGGCCGGCCGCGACGGCGTCTTCGAGCCCGAGCACCTCGAGCTGCGCTTCGGCCTGCCGGACTCCGAGCACCCGGTCGTCGAGCTCGAAGACGGGCTGGGCGTGCGCGGCGTGATCGACCGCGTCGACACCTGGCGCGACTGGGCGCTCGTGCGCGACTACAAGGGCGGGCGGGTCGACTCCTACAAGGAGGCCGACTGGGAGCGGCGCAATCGCTTCCAGGTCGCGCTCTACATGCTCGTCGTGGAGCGCCTGCTGGGCCTCCGTGCCGCCGGTGGCGTCTACACCCCGCTGGGGGGGTCCGAGCGCCGCTCGCGGGGTCTCGTCGCAGCGGAGCTGGCGGACGAGCTCGGCGGCGACTTCTTCCTGAACGACTTCAAGCCGGAGGAGGAGCTCGGCGAGCGCGCCGCGTGGGCGCAGGCGGCGGTCACAGAGGTCGCGGCCGGCATGCAGGGCGGGAAGGTGCGCTCGTGTCCGGACACCTGCGCTTGGAACGGCGGCTGCTCCTACCCGTCGATCTGCAGGGTCGAGGGATGAGCGCCGGCACGCTGACCGACGAGCAGCGTCGCGCGGTCGAGCGCCGCGACGGCTCGCTGCTCGTCTCAGCCGGAGCGGGGGCCGGCAAGACCTCCGTGCTCGTCGAGCGCTTCGTCGGCGCGGTGCTCGAGGACGGCGTCCCGGTCGACGGCGTGCTCGCGATCACCTTCACCGAGAAGGCGGCAGCCGAGCTCAAGAGTCGCGTGCGCAAGCGGTTCGCCGAGCTGGGCGAGACCGCTGCCGCCCGTGCCGCGGAGGGCGCCTGGGTCTCGACGATCCACGGCTTCTGCTCGCGTGTCCTGCGCACTCACGCCCTGACCGCCGGCATCGATCCCGAGTACGAGGTCTTGGCCGAGGTCGACGCCGAGCGAATCGCGATCGACGCCTTCGACCGCGCGCTCGAGGAGCTGCTCGCCGGCGACGAGGAGTCCGTGCGGCTGGCTGTCGTAGCCGCCTACACGCCCGACCGCCTCGCGGAGATGGTGCGTACGACCTACGGCCGCCTGCGCAGCCGCGGCCAACCTCGCCCGGCGCTGCCACAGCGCGACCGCCCGGCGACGACCGTGGGCGCAGACGCGCTGCGGACGGCGGCGGAGGCGGTGCGCGCCGAGCTCGCCGACGCGAGCGGGGTCACGGTCGAGCGCGCCCGCGCGGCGATCGGCCGTTGCTTCGACCTGCTCGACCGCGACGGCATCGCCACCGCCGACCCCAAGCAGCTCGAACGGCTCGCCGCCAAGCCGGGCAACGCCAAGGCGCTGCAGGGGAGCGCCTACGCCGCCTACTGCGAGCTCGTCTCGGCCCTCTGCGCACAAGCGGCGGCCGTACGCGAGTACGAGATGCACCTGCTGCTCGACGAGCTGCTGCGCTCCTACGGGCGCCACTACGAGGCCCTCAAGGCCGACCGCTCGGCGCTCGACTTCGACGATCTCGAGCTGCGCGCCCACGCGCTGCTCGCCGCTGACGACGCGATCCGCGCGGAGTACTCCGAGCGCTTCGCCCACGTGATGGTCGACGAGTTCCAGGACGTCAACCCGCTGCAGAACGAGATCCTCGAGCTGCTGGCCCGCGACAACCTGTTCCGCGTCGGCGACGACCGGCAGTCGATCTACCGCTTCCGCCATGCCGACGTCGCGCTGTTCCGCCGCTACCGCGCCGAGGCGCGCGCGGTCGGTCGCGAGGAGCGGATCTCGGTCAACTTCCGCAGCCGCAGCGAGATCCTCGACGCGGTCAATGCCGTCTTCGGCGAGCTCTGGGGCGAGGAGCTCGACCCGCTGCGCGAGCGCCCAGACGCCCGCGCCGCGCCCGCGCGTGTCGAGCCTTGCGTCGAGCTGCTGGTCGCGGACCGCGACAGTCGCAGCGGACGCTGGCAGGACGCGGTCGGTGGCGCCGAGAGCGACCGAGCCGCCTCCGCCGCGGCGCCGGACGTCGCCGAGCAGCTCTTCGGGCCGTCGATGCGCGGCGTGACGCCATGGCGCGCCGCCGAGGCCCGCCTGCTCGCGCGGCGGATCGACGAGCTGGCGGGCGAGGGCAGGCCCTACGCCTACCGCGACGTCGTCCTCCTGCTGCGCGCCACGACGAGCGCCTCTGTCTACGAGCGGGCGCTCGAGGAGCGCGGCGTCCCGACCCACGTGCTCGGCGGTCGCGGCTACTGGAGCCAGCAGCAGGTCGGCGACCTGCGCGCCTACCTGTCGGCGCTCGCCAACCCGCTCGACGAGCTGGCCCTGTGCTCCGCGCTCGCCTCCCCGCTGGCCGGCGTGTCGCTCGACGGGCTGGTGCTGCTCGGGCGCTGCGCGCGGTCCGTGCGCCGCGGGGCCTGGGACGTCCTCGAGGCTCTGATCGGGACGGACGCGAGGCCACCGGAGATCCAGCGCCTCGCCGAGCAGCTCCCCGACGGCGATGCGCGCCGGATCGCCGAGTTCGCTCGCGGGCTAAGCAGCGACCGTGCGCTTGCGACGCGCGTCTCGCTCGAGACGCTGATCGACGGCGCGGTGACCCGCTCGGGGTATGACCGCACCGTGCTCGCGCTGCCTGCGGGCGACCGCCGGATGGCGAACGTGCGCAAGCTGATGCGGATGGCGCGCGAGTTCGAGGCGCGCGAGGGCCGCGACCTGCGCCGCTTCATCGACTTCGTCGCCGAGCGCGACCTGATCCAGGAGCGCGAGGGCCAGGCGCCGCTCGAGGCCGAGCAGCTCGACGCGGTCCGCATCATGACCATCCACCGCGCGAAGGGCCTCGAGTTCCCTGTCGTCTGCGTCGCGGACCTCGGCAAGGCCGGCCGCGAGGACGACGCCGCACTGCGGATCGGCGACGCCGGCGAGGTCGGCATCCGGCTCGCGTCGCTCGAGAGCGGGTCCTTCGACGGCGCCGAGCTCGAGCGGTTGCGCGAGCGTGACCGCCGTGAGGCCGAGGCCGAGGAGCGACGGATCTTCTATGTCGCCGTCACCCGCGCCCGCGAGCACCTCGTGCTCAGCGGAGCCACCGACCTCGAGCTCCTGCCTCCGGCTCGCGACCTCGACGAGCCGATGCGCTGGCTGCGCGCGGCGCTCGCACCCGAGCTTCCCGACCTGGGCGCGAGGGGCGAGTCGGTCGTCACCTACGGTGGACGCGAGACCAGGGTCCGGTGCACCGCCCTCTCGCCGGCGACGCTCGACGAGCTGCTCCCGGCCGGGGAGCGCGATCCAGCAGCGCCTGAGCCTGTGCCGCTGGCGCTCGATGCCCTCGACGCTCCGGCGCTCGCTACGCCGCCGCTGCCCGGCGCCCAGCCGGTCAGCCGGATCAGCTACACGGCGCTTCAGCGCTATGCCGCCTGCGGCTACCGCTTCTACCTCGAGCGGGCGCTGCGGCTCTCACCGACCGACGACGTGCCGGGACCGGTCGACGGGCAGCCTGCCGAGGCAGAGGCGCTGCCGCCGACCGTGCGCGGCTCGGTGGTCCACGGGCTGCTGGAGCGGCTCAGCTTCGCGGAGCCGGCGACGCCGGCCAGCGAGGACGTCGAGGCGCTGATCGGGCGTCACGGCGAGCCGGTCCGCGGGCACGAGGTGGCGGAGATCGCGGGCATGGTCGACGCCTTCGCGGCATCGCCGCTGTGCGCGCGGATCGCCGCGGCGGAGCGAGTCCGCACGGAGCTCGCCTTCGCCTTCGATCTCGACACGGGCGGTGGGCGCAGCCTGCTCGTCGACGGCGTGGTCGACGTCCGTGCCCGCGAGGACGATCGCACGCTGATCGTCGACTACAAGAGCGACCGTCTCGGCGACCGCGAGCCGGAGGATCTCGTCGAGGCGTCCTACACGACGCAGCGGATCGTCTACGCCCTGGCGGCTCTGCGCGCCGGCGCAGATCGCGTCGAGGTCGTCTACGCGTTCCTGGAGCGGCCCGACGCGCCGGTCGTGGCGCTGTTCGAGGCGGGCGACACGCCGGAGCTGGAGCGCAGCCTGCGCGACCTCGCGGGCGGCGTCGCCGGCGGGCGCTTCGACCCTTCGCCGGCGCCTTGGCGCGGTCTCTGCGGCGACTGCCCTGGACGCAGCGGGCTCTGCTCCTGGGGCCCTGAGCGCACGCTCGCCGCCGAGCCGGCGCTGCCCGCGCCCCACTGACGCCTTTCCGTCAGGTGCGGAGCGTAGGTTGACCGCATGCCCCTCTGCTTCATCGAGCCGAAAGAGGCCATCCGCGTGGTGGCCGACGCCGTCGGTCGCGAGGCGCGTCGCCAGCTGCTCGGCGAGGTCGTCCGAGCCTGGGTCGACGAGATCCCGGAGGACGAGCTGCCGGTCCACTACGCCAAGGCCGTCGAGGTGCTCGACGACGACGATCTCTCGGTCCTGGCCGCCTGGCACGCCTCGCTGGAGGTCGGCCATCCGATCGCCAACAAGGAGTTCCTGCTCAAGGCGTTCGGCCATCTGGGTGAGCACCGCCGCGAGGCTCTGCGCATCGCGGCGACCTTCCGCGGCGACGACGCGTTCGAGGCCGGCGTCAGCGAGGAACAGGCGATCGACACGGTGCTGCCCTTCCTCTCCCACGAACGTACGGTCGAGCTCGCAGCCGAGGCTGTCGAGCTGTACTGCTGGGACCGCCTCGGCTCGGATAACTGAGCGTCTCGAACAGTTTTTCCGGTTGCGGATCAGCCACCGTATGTGGTGGGTGACAATTCGCACGAGATTCGCCCCTTACTCGTCAACCTTGCGTAGGCACGCGCGTTCCAGGTCTCACTATGCGCGCTACCACGATCCGTTTCACACCCGAGCTTTGGACTCTGCTACAGCGAGAGGCGACGAAGGAGGGTGTCAGCGTCGCGCAGTACGTACGCGACGCCGCGCTGTTTCGGGTGGCCTATAGCGCCGGGGTGCGCCGAGACAAGGGCGAGGGCTCGGATGCGGCGCCCGAGCCGATCCCGTCGGACGCCATAGCCAGGTAGCGGTCAGCGGCGCTTCTTGCGCGTGACCTTCACCGTCTGGGTCATGTCGACCGGGTGAAGGGCACAGAAGAGGCGGTAGGTGCCGGGCGTGCGCAGCCTCTTCTCGTAGCTGCGTCCGGCATCGAGGTTCACCGAGGCGAAGCCCCGTGGACCGTTGGCGACCGTGATGTTGTGCAGCTCGGTCGAGTCGAAGGTCCAACGCAGCATGCCTCCCTGGACGATCGAGACGTTCGGCTTGGAGAAGAAGCGGTCGCCGACCTCGATGTCGGCGCCGCTGCGTACGCGCACGCGCTTGCCGGGCGGGGCGGATATGCGGCGCGCCTTGCCGTTCGCGTCGAGACCGGTCAGCGGCACCTTGTAGCGCGGCGCCTTGCGCCGGCCCGGCTCGCTCGTTCCCCAGTCGCGCAGGTCGCTCGGACGTGCGCAGCCGGCAGGCTTCGCGGCCGGGTCCTTGGCCAGGAAGAGCACCATGATCCCCATCACGCGCGTATGCGGACGGCTGCCGTCGTAGTTCGAGTCCAGGCGCAGGCGCTCTCCCTCGCGTACGGGGAAGCCCGTCGCGCTGGTGAACCCGGTCATGTTGATCGGGCCGGGCTCGTGCAGCACCGGCCTGACGTTGTAGAAGGGGTGGCTGGCGAGTCCCCAGGTCGGCCTGGACGCGTAGAGCTGGCAGCTCCCGCGGTTGAGCGTGAGGTTCTTGGCGCCGCCGTGCACGTGTCCGGCACCGGCGACGATCCGTCCGCTCGCGGGAACCGTCCAGGAGGCAGACTTGCGATTCGTAGAGCCCCGGCGTCCGCCGCCGGGCACGTTGTAGACCGGGTCCGCGAGGCAGTTCTTGACGTCGAGCCAGTAAGGGGTGACCTCCTGCTTGGGCTCGGTGTCGTAGGTGACCTTGTACTGGATGTAGGCCGTGTCGGTCTTCGCTCGGTGGTTCATCATCATCGCCGTCATCGCCCAGACGTCGTTGGCGTGCATCGGGTAGCCGTAGCCCTCGGGCAGGCGCATCTTCGCCCGCTCCTCGCCGGCGGCGTAGAAGCGCTCGGCGGCGGCCGGGAAGGCGGTCCGGTTGTTGAAGCCGGTGATCTGACCGCAGGTCCCGTCGTGCTTCTGACCGACCGTCTGGCCGAGGTTCAGGAAGACGATGTGGTGCAGCATCAGGCGGTTGATCGGCATCTGCTTGCCGGCCGAGTCGACGACGTCGACCTCCATCTGGGTCACGTATCCGTCGACCGCCGGCTTCGGCACGTTGAAGATCAGGTCGCGTTGGAGCACCTGGTACGGCCCGATCGAGATCGGGCCGTACTTGAACGTCTCGGTCGTGGGAGCGGCGGAGGCCGAGGCGGCGAGCGCCAGCGACAGCACTGTCGCGGCCAGCACGACGAGCGAGAGCCTGCGAGACACGGGGCCACTCCTCACGGCGACCCACGTTAGCGACGGCCTGGTCAGTCGGCCAGTGCCAACTCGATCTCGGCGCGCGCCTGCTCGGTCGTCTCGAACTGGACTGCCTTCATCCCGACCTCGCGCGCGGCGTCGCAGTTCAGGCCGATGTCGTCGACGAAGACGCAGTCCTCTGCGCGCAAGCCGCCGCCGAGCCGGTCGACCGTGAGGTGGTAGATCTCGTGCTCGGGCTTGCGCATCCCGACGAACGCCGAGTCGACGACGATCTCGAAGATCTCGTCGATCTCCGGCAGCATCGAGCGCCAGCGGTCCTCCCACTCGCGCACGTTGTTCGTGAGCAAGGCGGCACGCAGGCCGCGGCCGCGCAGCTCCGCCACGTACTCGATCATCTCGTGGTTGCGCTCGAGGTGCCTGAAGTAGGTGTCGGTCATCGTGTCGAGCCGAAGGCCACCGAGCTCCTGCTCGAGGCGGCCGATGAACTCGACCTCGGACAGCTCGCCGCGCTCGAGGACGAAGAGGGGATGCTCCCCGTGGCGCTCGGCCGAGGCGGCCAGCGCCTTGCCGAGGTCCTCGAGCGGGATTCCGCTCTGCTTCGACCAGGCCGCGAAGGCGTGCCCGAGCGGGGTGGTGAGCACGCCGCCGAAGTCGCTGATGATCGCCTTGTGGTGGGTCACGCCGCCTGAGGCTCCAACGCGCGGGCCATCAGCTCGTAGGAGCCCGTTCCCTCGCGGTCCTCCATCCGCCAGCGGAACACCGCGGCATGGACGTCGACGCCCTCGAACTGCAGCGACGAGCCCGCCACCACGGTGCCGGCTCCGCGCAGCGCGTAGTCCTCGTCGGGCAGCCAGAGCTCGAGTCCGGCGCTGCGCTGGCGGCCTTCGCCGTCGTAGACCGTCGAGATGCGCGCGTCCTCGACCGGCACCACCTCGCCGGCACTCAGCAGCCACGCCGTCGTGCGCTCCTCGTTGTGGCCGAGCGCACCGCGCGGCCGGCGGCCGATCGCGAGGAACGCGTTGTCGCGGTCGAACAGCGCCGTGATCGAACGCAGCGCGTCGAGCTCGTCCCAGGACGGCGACGAGCGGGTCTCGGCGAGCGTCCCGAGGCAGTCGACCTCGCGACCGCCGACGTCGCCTCGCACGGCACAGAAGTGGGCGCTGACGCCGTCGAGCTCGGCGGTCGCCGCGACCGGCTCGAACCGGACCGAGAGCGTGTCCGCCAGCTCCGCCCGCCAGCCGTCGCCGTCGCGCTCGACGGCGGGGCCGTCCGGCAGGGCGGTCGAGCTCGCGCCCTCGAACAGCAGCGTCGCCCCGGATCGGGCGCTCACGCTGAGCCCACACTGGGGGTCGGAGAAGTGCAGCGAGAGCGCCGGTTCGGTCACGGCTCGATCCTCGGCCGGTCGACGCGGTCCCTCTCGCGTGCGGTTCCCTCTACCGGGCTGCCGGCGACCGGACCGCCGGGTCGCCGCCCGCCGACCGAGAGCCGCTTGCCGATCCGCCGCACGACGAGCCCGCGCAATGCCGAGCGGGTCGGCGGGAGCAGCAACAGCATCCCGACGACGTCCGTGATGAAGCCGGGCGTGATCAGGAAGGCGCCACCGAAGATCACCGCAACGCCGTCGAGCACCTCGCGGTGGGGGACGCGGCCCTCGGCGAGCGCTGCGTTGAACTGGCGCCAGACGGCACGGCCCTGGCTGCGCAGCAGCAACGACCCGACCAGCGAGTCGAGCGCGAGCAGCAGGATGGTCGGCACCACGCCGATCGCGTCTCCGACCTGGAGGATCACGTACAGCTCCGCGAGCGGGATGACGATGAACAGCAGGACGATCAGCAGCAGCGGCATCGGCGGGGAACCCTACTCGGACTACCATCTCTCCCATGGCTGAGATCGACGTGACAGAGGACGACGTCCGCGAGGCGCTAGAGAACGTCATCGACCCTGAGCTCGGGCTCGACTTCGTCGAGCTCGGCCTGGTCTACGACATCGCGATCGAGGGCAGCGAGGTGACCGTGACCTTCACGCTCACGACGCCCGGGTGCCCGATCGGTCCGCAGGTCAGCGAGCAGATGGAGGAGTTCGTCGGCGATCTGCCCGGCGTCACCAAGGTGAACCCGAAGCTCGTCTTCACGCCGGCCTGGACCCCCGACAACATGTCCGAGGACGCGAAGTTCGCCCTCGGCTACTAGTGCACGTGGCCCGCTGAGCGGGCAGATACGGGCAGCTCGAACAGCCAGAAGTCCTGGCCCATGACCGGCACGGAGACGTTGTGGACCGGAACGGCGCCGATCTTGCCGGCGAAGGTCCCCGCGTGCGCGTGGCCGTGGACGACGAGGTCCGGCTCGTGCTCGCGGATCGGCTCGGCAAGCCGCGCGCTGCCGAGCATCGTGTAGATCCCCTCCGGCTCGCCGGCGAGCGTCTCGGCGATCGGCGCGTAGTGCAGCACGGCGATCCGCACCGGGCAGTGGGCGACCGCGGCCAGGCCTCGATCCAGTCCCTCGACCTCGCGGGTGGTCTCGGCGTAGACCTCGCGCAGCAGCGGCTCGCCGAAGTCGGGCATGTGCGAGCCGGCGAAGCCGCCGATGAAGCCCTTCGCGCCGACGATCCCGACCTCGATCCCGTCGATGTCGTGGATCGCGTAGTCGCGGTCGAGCACGCGCACGCCGGCCGCCTCGAGCTCGGCCGTCAGCGCGACCGCCTCGCCAGCGTGGTGGTCGTGATTTCCGAGAACGGCATAGACCGGCATGTCGCAGGCCGTGCAGGCCTCGCCGAAGAGCCGCGCCTGGGCGGGCTGGCCGTGGGTCGTCAGATCGCCCGCGAGGACGATCACGTCCGCGTCGTCGCGCACGGCGTCGAAGGCCTCCGCGATCTGCTCGCGGTTCGACTCGCGGATGTGGACGTCTCCCGCCGCGGCGATCCGGATCGCGGACTGGCTGTCGCGGTCCTCGGCCATCAGCGGTCGGCATACCCCTCCGGCGCTGCTTCAGAAACCTCGGCTCGGGGTATCGAGACGGGGTGTCAGAGCATTCGTTCGAGGACATCGTCGACACGATGAAGCGCTCGATCGCCGCTTTCAGGGAGGCGGAGATCCCGTTCCTGCTGGCCGGCAGCCTCGCGGTGTGGGCTCAGGGCGGTCCCGAGAAGCGCAAGGACCTCGACTTCGTCGTCAAGCGCGAGGACGCCGAGCGGGCCGTTCAGGCGCTCGCCGACATCGGGATGCGGCCCGAGACGCCGCCCGAGGACTGGCTGCTCAAGGCGTGGGACGGCGACATCTGCGTCGACGTCATCTTCGAGCCGCTCGACCTGCCGATCGACGACGAGGTCCTCGCCCGGGGGAAGAGCCTCAACGTGATGGCGATGAACATCCCGGCGATGGCGCTCGAGGACATCCTCTACTCGAAGCTGCTGGCTATCAACGAGCACTACACCGACTACACGAGCGTGATCGGCCTCGCGCGTGCTGTGCGCGAGCAGGTCGACTGGGAGACCGTGCGGGCGCGCACCGAGGACAAGTCCCCGTTCGCCAAGGCCTTCTTCGTGATCGTCGAGGGCCTCGGAATCCTCGACCCGGTCAGCGCCTGACGGCAGCCATACTGGCCGGGTGGCCGCCCTCCGCCTGATCGCCGGCGCCGAGCCGATCGACCCAACGCTCGACGCGGCGATCTCGCGTGCGCTGATGCTGCGCGTGGCAGCCGGCGAGCTGCCCGACACGCTGCGCATCTCGCGTCCCGCTGCGAGTGTCGCCTTCGGCAAGCGCGATCAGATCAACCCGGGCTATCAGGAGGCGGCTGCCGCGGCACGGGCAGCCGGGTTCGAGGCGACCGAGCGGCTCGCGGGCGGTCGTGCCGCGGTCTTCCATGAGGGCACGATCCACTTGAGCCACTCCCTGCGCGATGGCGACCCTCGCAGCGGGGTCACGCGCCGGTTCGACGCTACCGCCGACCTGATCGTCGACGCGCTGCGCGATCTCGGCGTCGATGCTCACGTCGGTGAGGTCGAGGGCGAGTACTGCCCCGGGGCGCACAGTGTCAACGCACGACACGCGGTCAAGATCGTCGGGGTCGGTCAACGCGTCGTCCACGGCGGCGCGCACCTCGGCGGAGTGGTCGTCGTCGACGGGGAGCAGCGCGTCCGCGACGTCCTGGAACCGGTCTATGCGGCGCTCGCTCTCGCATGGCGGCCCGAGACGACCGGCAGCGTCACGCGAGAGGTCGGCTCAGCCAGCTGGGACGACGTGAGATCCGCGATCGAGCGCACCTACGCCGATCGGTACGAGCTCGAAGCGGGCGAGCTCGACGGCAAGACGCTGGCCCTTGCCGAACGTCTCCAGCCCGAGCACCTCAGCCCGGCAGGCGTCTAGGAGCCGCCGTCGATCAGGCGCGGCCGCTTGGCCTTGCCGCGCATCGCCTGCCGCTTGCCCGCCTTGGCGCCACCGTTGGTCGACGCCTTCGACGCGCCGTCCGTCTTGGCCTCCGTGGCCTTCGCGCGAGTCTTCGACTTGGCCTTCGCCTTCGGCTTGGCCGCCCGCTTCGGCTTCGCAGCGGCGGCCCGCTTGCGCGCCGGTCGCTTCGTCCCGCCCTTGGCCGCCCTCAGCAGCTCCTCGAGCGACTCCTGGAAGAACTCGGCAATCTGCTCGAGGTCCGGGATCGCGTCGTAGTCGGCGAGCAGCCCGAAGTCGAGCTTGCCGTTGTAGCTCATCGCGGCGATGGCGAGCGCGTGGTTCTCCGGCAGGAACGCGACCGGCACGATCTCGCGCATCTCGCGTCCCATCATGTACAGCGGGAACTGCGGGCCGGGAACGTTGGTGACGATCAGGTTGAAGAGGCGGGTCGAGAAGTTGATCCGCGACGCCTGGGCGAGCAGGGTGGGCGGGGCGAAGTCGGCCATGCCGGCGATCACCTCGGCGCCGAGCGCCTGCTTGGACTCCTTGACGTCCTTCATCGCGTCGCGGACGATCCGCAGCCGCTCGACCGGATCGCCGGCGTAGACCGGCAGCGGGCCGCGCATCGCGGTGATCCGGTTGCCGAGAGCATGGTGCTCGTCCTTGGCGCGGATCGAGACCGGTACGAGGCCGCGCAGCTCCAAGCCCTCGGTGCGAACGCCGCGGGTCTTCAGCCAGCGGCCGAGCCCGCCGGCGACGACGGCGAGGAAGGCGTCGTTGACCGTTCCGCCGAGGCCGTTCTTGACGGCCTTGAAGTCCGCGAGGTCGCACTGGGTCCAGACGACCCGGCGGTGCGGCCCGATCGGGACGTTGAGCGGCACGTCGGGCGCCGGGTTGAGGCCCGCCCAGGCGATCTCGCTTACCCCCTCGATCGCCTCGCGCGCCACGTCGAGCGTCTTGCCAGGGTCGCGCACCACGCGCGTCGCCTCGCCGGCGATCCGGCCCGGCGTCTTGACGATCGCCTTGATGCCCTCGGCCACCAGCTCTGCCTGCGACGGCTCCTGCGCGGGCACCCACTGCGCGGTGTCCTCGAGATCCTGGGTCTCTGGCGAGAGATCGAAGAGCACGGTCGCTATGTCGACGCCCGACACGCCGTCGACTAGCGCGTGGTGGGTCTTCGAGACGAGCGCGAAGCCGCCGTCGCGGAGGCCCTGCACGAGCCAGATCTCCCAGAGCGGCTTCGAGCGGTCGAGCCGCTGCGAGAAGATCCGGCCGGCGAGCCCGCGCAGCTGCTCCATCGACCCGGGCGCCGGAAGCGCGGTCTGGCGCACGTGGTAGCTGATGTTGAAGCGCGGGTCGTCGACCCAGAACGGCCGGCCCATCTCGAAGCGTGGGAAGGCGAGCTTCTGGCGGTAGCGCGGGACTAGGTGCAGGCGCGACTCGATGTGGCGCGTGAACTCCTCGTGGCTCGGCGCCGGGCCATCCATGAGGACCACCCCGCCCACGTGCATGTGCGAAGCCCGCTTCTCCTGGTGGAGGAACGAGGCGTCGATCGCACTGAGTCGATCTCTGTGTCCTTGCGCCATGGTCTGGAGCCTACGCGACAATCCCCCAGATGCCACCGCGAATAACTCTCCCTGCGAAGACGGCGACGGCCCTGCTGGTCGCGCTGGCGCTCGTGCCGATCGGCTGCGGCGGAGACGACGGCTCGGCTGTCGCTGCCGGCGCCGTTCCCCGTCCGAGCGTCGATCGCTTCGACGGGCGCGCTGCGTATCGGCTCGTCGAGCTGCAGGTCGGGTTGGGGGAGCGGCCGGCCGGCTCCCCTGCCTCTCGCCGGCTCGCCGAGCGCTTGCGCCGCCGGCTGCCGAACGGTCGCTTCGTGGCGGTCGGCGACGGCCTTCACAACGTCGTCGGTCGCGTGCGCGGCAAGGACCCGTCGCGCACCGTGATCGTCGCGGCCCACTACGACACGAAGGACCTGCCCGGCTTCGTCGGCGCGGTCGACGGCGCTTCGGGCACGGCTGTGGCCACCCAGCTCGCCCGCACGATCCGGCCGCGCCGGATCGACCCGACGGTGGTCTTCCTGCTGCTCGACGGCGAGGAGGTGCCGGCCGGCTCGCCCGACTCCGAGTTCGAGCGCTACGGGCTGCGCGGAAGCAAGGCGGCGGCGCCGCGCTACCGCGATGCCGAGGCGATGATCCTGCTCGACTTCGTCGGCGAGCGGGGACTGCGCATTCCCTACGAGGGCAACTCGGACCGGCGGCTCTGGGACAAGCTCCGCGCCGCCGCGCGACGGGTCGGCGTCGGCAAGGTGTTCCCGGCGTCCGAGCAGGGGGCGCTGCTCGACGATCACATCCCGTTCGGCCGCGCGGGCGTCCCGTCGATCGACCTGATCGACTTCAGCTTCCGCTGCTGGCACCAGACCTGCGACGACCTGTCGGAGATCTCCCAGCGCAGCCTCGACGCCACAGGCGAGACGGTGCTCGAGCTCGTACGTAGACTCTGAGGCGATGCCCTCCTCCCCTGAGAAGCTGCTGCTCGCCGCCCCGCGCGGCTACTGCGCCGGCGTCGACCGCGCGGTTCAGACCGTCGAGCGCGCGCTCGAGCTGTACGGGCCGCCCGTCTACGTCCGCAAGGAGATCGTCCACAACAAGCACGTGGTCGAGCAGCTCCAGGAGCGGGGCGCGATCTTCGTCGACCAGGAGGGCGAGGTGCCCGAGGGCCAGACCGTCGTCTTCTCAGCGCACGGCGTCGCTCCGAGCGTCCACGCGAACTCCGAGGCGCGCTCGCTCAAGACGATCGACGCGACCTGTCCGCTCGTCACGAAGGTCCACGTCGAGGCGAAGAAGTTCGCCGCCGACGGCTACACGATCGTGCTTGTCGGTCATGCCGGCCACGAGGAGGTCGAGGGCACGATGGGCGAGGCGCCCGACCACATCGTCCTGATCGAGACCGAAGCCGACGTCGATGCGCTCGAGGTGCCCGATCCGGACCGGGTCGCGTTCATCTCCCAGACGACGCTGTCGGTCGACGAGACGCGCGCGATCATCGCCAAGCTGCGCGAGAAGTTCCCCAACATCACCGGTCCGCGCACCGACGACATCTGCTACGCGACGACCAACCGCCAGATGGCCGTCCGTCAGATGGCGGGCGAGTGCGACCTGGTGCTCGTGATCGGCTCGAGCAACTCGTCGAACTCCAACCGACTCGTCGAGGTAGCGCGCGTGCACGGCGCCGAATCGCACCTGATCGACAACGAGACACAGGTCCGCGAGGAGTGGCTCGAGGGCAAGCGCGTCGTCGGGATCAGCTCAGGCGCCAGCGCGCCCGAGGAGCTCGTCCAGCGGCTCGTCGACTTCTTCCGCGAGCGGGGGACGGAGGACGTCTCTGAGTTCGAGGTCGTCCAGGAGGACGTCCGCTTCATGCTCCCCAAGGAGATCCGCAAGGCGCTCGCGGCCGCCGGCTAGGTGTGAGATTCGTCACGGCGGGGAACTTCTCCGCCGATGAGAAACCTCGCGCTCGCGCTTCGCTCCCCGGCGAAGCTCCTTCCACTGTCCCTGTTCCTCTCGCTTCTCGCCGTCGCGCCCTCCGCGCAGGGCTTCGGCATACAGCCTGGAGACACGGGCTTCAGGGGAAGCGTGTTCTCGAGCGAGGTCGAGGACGAGGGTCACGCGTTCTCGGTCGACGGCACGGGCATCTACGACCTGGCGGGTGGGCATCCCTACAAGGGCATCACCGACTTCATCCTCACCGGGACGACCGAGGACAACGTCGACCACCTGCGCGTCGACATACCGCCGGGACTCGTCCCGAATCCAAACGAGTTCGCCAAGTGCAGTGAGGTCGCGCTCGCGGGATCGGCATGTCCTCCCGACGCGCAGATCGGCACGGAGGAGATCCGGGCGTCGCTGAGCGGCACGCCGATCAACCTCAAGGTGCCTCTGTACAACGTCGCCCCGCGGGCGAGCGACGTTGCCCGCTTCGGCTTCAATCCGCTCGACGCGACGCACATACCGGGCGTCGGCGTGCTGGCTGACGCCCTCGGCGCGCTGCACCCGATCCACATCGTCGGCGGCGTGCGCGACTCGCAGGACATCGCCAATCCGCCGGGGTCGGCGGGCGCTCCTCCGTTCGCCGCGGACTACGGCCTCTTCTTCACGATCGACGACGTCCCCGAGACGCTCGCGCTGATCCAGTCGAAGCTGACCTTCTGGGGTACCCCGCGGAGCTCGGCGCACGATGGCGAGCGGACCCAGAGCTGCGCTACGTCGCCGCCGCTCATTCCAGTGCCGCTCTGCTTCCCGACCTCGGACGTGCCCAGCACCACCCCTGCCGGCGACCGTGATGTGCCGTTCTTGACGAACCCGACACGGTGCACCGGCGGCAAGCTGACTGCTCGCCTGATCGTCTACTCGCACGACGGCGTGACGGCGAACAGGATCGATCAGACGCCGACGCTGCCCGACGCGAACGGCGATCCCGCCGACGGTGCTCAGCAGTGCGACGACGTGCCGTTCGACGGCGGACTGGACGTCGCTCCGGGAACGAGTCAGCCGGACACTCCGGCAGGGCCCGCCGTGAGCCTGCTGATCCCTCAGGACGGACTGCTCGACGACGAGACGCTCACGACCTCGCACGTCAAGGACGCCAGCGTTACCTTGCCGCCGGGGATGACGCTCAATCCATCGGTCGCGAACGGCCTTCAAGCCTGCACCGACGCGCAGTTCGCCACGGGTGCGGGGACCCCCGGCGGAGACGCCTGCCCGGACGCCTCCGATGTGGGCGACACCTCGGTCTCGAGCCCGTTGCTGCCCGACGATCTGAACGGCGACGCCTACATCGGTCAGCCGCTCCCCGGGGACAAGTACAGGCTGTTCGTCACGCTCGAGGGGCGCGGCGTGTCCGTCCGCCTCAAGGGCTCGGTTCGTCCGAACCCGGCCACGGGCCAGCTGACCACGACCTTCGTCAACAACCCGGAGCTGCCCTTCGACGAGCTGTCGATCGACTTCCGCGACGGGCCGCGCGCTCCGCTCGCCACGCCGCTCGACTGCGGACCCAAGATCGCGAGCGCCGTGCTCACGCCGTGGTCCGGCACGGCGCCGATCTCGCGCAACGCCCCGGCGTTCGGCATCGCGGGGGCGGGCTGCCCGCCCGGCTTCGCGCCGAGCTTCGTCGCCGGCACGCTGACCCCCGCGGCTGGCGCCTTCTCGCCGCTGGTCGTGTCGTTCCAGCGACCCGATCGCAACCAGTTCCTGTCGCGGGTCCGGGTCGTGACCCCGCCCGGGCTCGCCGGGATGATCTCGAAGGTCAAGCAGTGCGCCAGCGCGCAGGCGGCCACGGGCAGCTGCCCGGTCGGGAGCCGCATCGGCACGGTCACGACGACCGCCGGGGCCGGCTCGGAGCCTTACAAGCTGTCGGGCCCCGTCTACCTGACCGAGGCATACAAGGGCGGTCAGTTCGGCATGGTCGTCGCGATCCGCGCGATCGCCGGCCCGTACGACCTCGGGACCGTCGTGGTGCGTCAGTCGATCTTCGTCGACCTCGAGGACGCCCACCTGACCGTCGTCAGCGACCCGTTCCCGCAGATTCTCGACGGCGTGCCGATCCGGCTGCGCCAGGTCGACGTCTCGCTGCACAAGAAGGGCTTCGTCTACAACCCGACCTCCTGCGGCGCCAAGCAGGTTGGCTCGACCGCCTACCCGGTCGCCGGAACGGCGGTCGACCGGACCGGGACGCTGCCCCTCACCGGCTGCGAGAAGCTCGGCTTCGGGCCGAAGATGTCGATGCAGTTCGTCGGCCCGCGCCAGACGCGCTTCGAGGGACATCCCGAGCTGCGGACGAGCGTCGTGGCGCCGACAGGCGAGGGCCAGGCGAACATCGGCAAGGTGCGTGTCGTCCTGCCGAAGGCGATCGCGCTCGACCCGAAGAACTCCCAGAAGGTCTGCACGATCGAGGGCGCGGCCAAGGCTGACTGCCCCGAGACGACCCGGATCGGGTTCGCCAAGGCGCTCTCGCCGGCGCTCGACAAGCCGCTGTCCGGTCCCGTGTACTTCGTCCAGGGCATCCGGACCGACCCGACGACCGGCGCGCAGATCAGGACGCTGCCGAGCCTGCTCGTAAAGCTCCGCGGTGAGATCGCGATCAACCTACGAGGCACGACCGCCGTCGAGAACGGACGGCTCGTCAGTACCTTCGACCGTGTGCCCGACGCGCCGGTCGAGGAGTTCAACCTGAACCTGCGCGGCGGCAGGAAGGGCCCGCTGGTGGTGAGTGCGCGCCGCGGGATCTGCGACCGCAAGCAGATGACCAAGACCCTGTTCACCGGTCAGAACGCCAAGGCGGCGGCTCAGAACGTCAACGTGCGCAAGCCCTGCCGGCGACCGATGGTGAAGCTCCGGACGATCAAGGCGAGCGCGAGCCGGCTGGTCGTCCGCGGGACGATCCGTCCCAAGGCGACCAAGCGGCTGAGGGTCTCCTTGCGCTGCGGCAAGACGCGGATCGCCAAGACCGCGAAGCGCCGCAAGGGCAAGTGGGCCGTGTCGCTCAGGCGCAAGGGCGCCTGCGCGGGCGCGCGCAAGGCGAAGCTGAAGGTCAGCTACCCGGGTGGCGGAGACTTCCGGATCGCTGTCCGGAAGCGCAACGTCAAGCTTCCAGCCGCGTCCTGAACCCCTCGGAGGGCTCGACCAGCGCACCCGCGTCACGGGCGGCGTCGGACAACCAGTTGTCCGACGTCACCACGTGGATCGACGCGGGATCGGGGTGAGCCTTCACCAGCTCGAGGATCTTGAAGTCGGCGGCGTCGGGCTTCGGCCGCGGCGCGTGCTCGATGTTGATGACGGTCGACTTGAGCGGCGGCCGGGGTGGCCTTTCGAAGACGACGGTGATGTCGTCACCGCTCACTGCCGCGAAGCGCTCCAGCTCGTCGACCAGCCTCGCCATCGCGGCGTCGCGGTCCCTCCACCAGCCATCCGGCCGCGTCCCGATGACGTTCATGCCATCGACCACGAAGTGCATGTGTGAAGACTAAGCCTTTGGAGTGAACTGAAAGCCGTAGAGGCGAAAACCTGCAACAGGTGCCTCGACCGTCCCGTCGGTGGGCATCGGCCCCGGCTCCTCCACCCCCTCACCAGCGAGCACGGCGTACGCCTCACCTGCGCTGAACGAGCGGACCCGCGCGCGAGCACCCGGCTCGGTCGCCTCCAAGTAGTCCTCGCCCTCCGACCAAGCTCCCGCCAGCTCGAGCCGGTCGGCCCCGCCGGGCAGCGCGATGTCTGCCGTCTGCGGCTCGAGCAGCATGCCCTCGGCCTCCTCGGGACGGATCGGGTCCATCGGGTCTGGCAGCTCCAGCGCCCCCTCCATCTCCAGCAGGACCTCCTGGATCGCCGCCTCGCAGTCGCGGTACGCGCCCTCGCCGTAGTGCACCCAGCGCAGCTTCCCCTCGACGTCGAACAGGTAGCGGCCGGGCCAGCCCTTGTTGTCGTACTCGCGCCAGGCCTCGAAGCCCGGATCGAGCAGCACCGGGTACGTGATGCCCATCCGCTCGGTCGCCGCGGCGACGAGGTCGCGGTCGACGCCGAAGGAGTAGCCAGGGCAGTGGATGCCGACGACCCGCAGCCCGTGCTCGGCGTAGCGTGCGTGCCACTCGCGCAGGTACGGCAGGGTGCGGTGCGAGTTGATCCGGCCGACGTCGAAGAACTCGATCAGCGTCGCCTCGTGGCGGACGAGCTTGGCCATCCGCAGGAAGGCGACGTTGAGCCACTCCTTCTGCGGCGGGAACTCGGGGGCGCGTATGTCTGCTTCGGGGGGCGGTCTCACGGCCCGGGTAGGATGCCGCACCTCAGCGACGCCTGACGTCGGCCGCCCCAACAAGGAGACTTGCCAGTGGACTTCTTCGCCCGTCTCGATGCCCTGCGCGAGCGCTGGAACGTGCTCGAGCACCCCTTCTACCGGCGCTGGAGCATGGGTGAGCTCAGCCGCGAAGAGCTGTCCTACTACGCCGGCGAGTACCGCCACGCGGTCGTCGCGCTCGCCGACGCGCTCGAGGGCGCAGCCGCCGGTGCAGAGCCCGCGATCAAGGGCCAGCTCGCCGAGCACGCCGCCGAGGAGCGCGGCCACGTCGACCTGTGGGACGACTTCGCGCGCGCTCTCGACGCCGATCTCGATCGCGCCCCGCGTGCGGAGACCGCGGCCTGCGTCGCCGCCTGGACCGCAGGCAGCGACACGCTCGAGGGCCTCGTCGCGGCCTACACGATCGAGTCCGGCCAGCCGCCGATCGCCAAGACCAAGCTCGAGGGCCTGCTCGAGAAGTACGAGTACGTCAACGAGGGCCCGGCGACGGAGTACTTCGCGCTGCACTCCGATCGCGACCACGAGCACGCCGCACAGTCGCGTGAGCTGATCGAGCAGCGGCTCGAGGGCGCCGACGCCGACCGCCTGCTCGCGGTCGCCGAGGGCGTGCTCAAGGGCAACTGGGAGCTGCTCGACGGGGTGGAGGCCGCGCGCGCATAGCGCCGCTTGGCCGGACCGCCTCGCTATTTACGGCCCGGTAGCCCCATAAGGCTGCCGGGCCGTTGTACGTCTTGTACAAACCTCTGGACTTCGGCGAAACCAAACGTGGACGCAGGCGTTATATCGCTTGTACAGTGAGGCAGGTGACGGTCCCCCGGCTGTCGCTTCACCCCGAATTCCCCAGGAGGAGCAAGTGCGCAAAGTGCACCTCATCGGCGCCCTGGTGGGCGTCATGGCGCTGGTGATGTCCGCCGTTGCGGTCGCCAGCGATCAGTTCACCCAGAACGCCACGACGAAGCTGACGGTCAAGAAGGCCAAGAAGTCGAGCGGCGTGTCCGTCAGCTTCCACTCGGCGGATCCCGGCGAGCCCGGCGCCAAGCCGAAGCGCGCCGCCAAGATCGTCATCAAGCTCGCGCCCGGCACCGTCTTCAACAAGAAGACCGTGGCCCACTGCGACCTCAGCGACGAGGACGTCATCGCGGGCAAGTGTCCGGCGAAGTCGCTCGTCGGCACCGGCGTCGCGAAGGCGAACGTCGCGCCGCTGATCGCTTCGACGACCGAGGACGTCAAGGCCTACGGCAACAAGCGAGGCCTCGTCCTGCTGCTGACCGACAACGCTGCCGATCCGAACGTCGGGTCGACGATCGTCCTGCGGGCGGTCATCTCGTCGCGTGGCGTGATCACGGTCAACGTGCCGGAGCTGCAGCCGCTCCCGGGCGTGTTCGCGGTCCTCACCGACTTCACGCTCAAGACCAAGCCGAAGTCGAAGGGCAAGGGCGCCAGGAAGATCAACCTGATCACCAACCCCAAGAAGTGCGCCAAGAGGGGTTGGACGAACAAGGTGACCTTCACCTACGCGGACGGGACCAAGGACGTCCGCAAGACGAAGCAGGCCTGCCGCAAGTAGCTCCCCGCCGATACAGATCCTGTCCTCCGAACAGGGCGCGAAGGGCCTCGGGAAACCGGGGCCCTTCGTCGTTGATGTCTGGGGGCTCGCGCCCCAGACCCCTCGTGGCACCTGGCCGGTCGGTGGAAGGTTGAAACGCGGGTTACGGCCACATAGCGGCCGGAATTCGCGTCTCGTCAGCTGGCGAGCGCTCGAAGGAGCTCCGGCGTCACCCAGAGCTCGATGGCGGCGGTGCAGAGGAGCACGGGGATCGCGATCGCGACGGTGACGAAGGTGGCTGCCAGGAGCTGGTTCCACTCGCCGCGCCGGCTGGCGACGAGCCAGGCTCCGAGGGGCAGGAAGAGAGCGGTGAGCTCGGGCAGGGCGTGGGGGAGCAGGCCGAGGACGAGCTCGCCCGGCCCGATGTGCAGGGCGCCGGCCACGTCAGCCGCGAGCAGCCCGATCCCGAACGCCTGCGCGGTCAGCGAGAAGATCGTCGCGCAGATGACGAAGCCGATCGCGAGCGGACCGGCCTTCTCGTGAACCCAGCGGTCGACGCCGCTGCGGTTGGCGACCGAGAGCGGCAGCGACGCGCCGGCGATGAACCCCGCCACGCACGCCATCGCGTGCAGAGCGAGCACGAGCCCGTTGCGGTAGAGCAGGAAGATGTAGTCACCGCCGTCGGCGGGGCGGGTCAGCCCCGGCATGTGCAAGATCGCCGGCTGCGGCACCGCGTTCTTGGCGACGAGATAGACCGCTAGCAGCAGCCCGCACGACGTCGCCACACTCAGCCCCAGCCACGGCCGCAGCACCTTCCACGGGCGCCCGTTCCAGCTGCGCAGCGCCAGCCGCGTGTCCGTCATGCCCTGGACGAGCACCAGATCGTTCACGCGCGTCACAGGACGCCCATCGGCCGATGGGCGTCTTGGGTTGAGCTAAGGGAGCGTCAGGTGGAGCTGACTAACCGATGGATCCGACCATCTCGAGCTGAATGAGTCGGTTCAGCTCGACGGCGTACTCCATCGGCAGCTCCTTGGTCACCGGCTCGATGAAGCCGTTGACGATCATCGCCGCGGCCTCCTCCTCGGTGAGGCCGCGCGACTGCAGGTAGAAGAGCTGCTCGTCGGAGATCTTGCCGACGACGGCCTCGTGGGCCACGGTGACGTGGGGGTTCTGGATCTGGATGTCGGGCCAGGTGTCCGAGCGCGAGTACGGGTCCATCATCAGGCCGTCGCATTGCACGCGGGCCTTCGAGCCCTGCGAGTTGTGACCCATGCGGACGAGGCCGCGGTAGCCCATGATCCCGCCGTCCTTGGAGATCGACTTGGCGAGGATGTTCGAGGTCGTGTTCGGCGCCAGGTGGACGACCTTCGCGCCGGTGTCCTTCCAGACGTCGCCGCTCGCGACGCCGACGTTGAGGTGGTCGGCGCGCGCGTGCTCGCCCATCAGGAACGAGCCCGGGTAGAGCATGACCTTCTTGGCGCCCATCGAGCCCCCGACCCACTCGACGGTGCCCTCGGCCTCGACGATCGCGCGCTTCGTGTTGAGGTTGAAGACGTCCTTCGACCAGTTCTGGACGGTCGTGTAGCGCGCCTTGGCGCCCTCCTTGACGAAGATCTCGACGACGGCGGAGTGCATCGAGTTGACGCTGTAGGTCTGCGCCGTGCAGCCCTCGATGTAGTTCACCTCCGAGCCCTCGTCGGCGATGATCAGCGTGTGCTCGAAGGTGCCCTCGTTGGCGCCCTCCATGCGGAAGTAGGCCTGCAGCGGCAGGTCGACCTTGACGCCCTTCGGCACGTAGAGGAACGAGCCGCCGGACCAGACCGCGCCGTGCAGCGCCGAGAACTTGTTGTCCTGCGGCGGGACGCACTTCTTCATGAAGTACTCCTGGACGAGGTCCGGGTACTCCGTGATCGCGGTGTCCATTGAGCAGAACAGGATCCCGAGGTCGGCGTACTCCTTCTTGAGCCCCTCGTAGACCGGCTCCTGGCGCCAGACGCCGACGACGCCGGCGAGGTGCTCGCGCTCGGCCTGCGGGATGCCGAGGTCCTCGTAGGTCTTCTTCATCTCCGCCGGGACGTCGTCCCACGAGTTGAAGCGGCCGGCCTCAGGCGGGCTGTAGAGGACCAGCTCGTCGAGGTCGAGGTCGGAGAGGTCGACGCCCCAGGTCGGGATCGGCTTGCGCTCGAAGATGTCGTACGACTTGAGTCGCAGATCCCTCATCCACTGGGGCTCGTCCTTGATCTTGGACAGCTCCTGGATCACCTCGCGCGAGACGCCCTTCTTCGCGACGAGCTGGCCCTGCTCGTCCTCGACGATGGGGCTGGGCTTGGGGATACGGGTCTTGTCCGGAGTAGCCATGGGTCCTGTTCTCGGGTTCGATATCCGCTCGGGGAGGTCGGATATGGAATTGTACTCACGCCGCGCGCGGTACCCGGGTCGCCGCCCGACGGAATGAAATCGTGCGAGGAGGCTGCCGAAGCAAGTCTTAGGCTACCCTAACTGCCGTGTCGAGGCGCTCCCTCATCGTCGTGACCGCGCTGGCCGCCGCGCTGGTGGCCGCCGCCTTCGTCGGCATCGTGCTCGCCACCTCGGGTGGTGGGGACGACGAGCTGGTCATCTACAGCGCCCGCTCGCACTACGGCGAGGAGAAGCCGTTCACGACCTTCGAGCAGGACGAGGACGTCGACACGCGCATCTTCGGCGGCGAGGCGCCCGAGCTCTACGAGCGTCTGCGCAACGAGGGCGACGACAGCGACGCCGACGTGCTCGTCACTGTCGACGCGGCCAACCTCTGGCGCGCCGAGCAAGCCGGGCTGCTGAAGCCGATCCACTCGGCCGCGCTCGAGCGCAACGTGCCGGCGAACCTACGCGACGCGAAGGGCCGCTGGTTCGGGCTCACAGTGCGCGCGCGGACGATCATGCGCTCGACCGAGCGGGTCGGCCCACGCGAGGTCACGACCTACGAGGGGCTCGGCGACCCGGAGTGGAGAGGCCGCCTCTGCCTGCGCTCCGGCACGAGCGACTACAACATCTCCTTCGTCGCCGACCAGATCGCCAAGCGCGGCGAGCCGGCGGTGCGGCGGATGCTCGAGCGCTGGATGGCCAACGACCCGCAGATCCTCGGCTCCGACGTCGACGTGCTCCAGGCGATCGCCGGTGACGACGGCTGCGACGTCGGCCTGACGAACTCCTACTACCTCGGCCGCGAGCTCGAGGACGATCCCGACTTCCCCGTAGCGCCGGTGTGGGCCGACCAGAACGGCCCTGGCACCCACCTCAACCTCTCCGGCCTCGGCGTGGTGGCAGCTACCGACCGCCCAGAGGACGCGCAGAGGCTCGTCGAGTACCTGACCTCGCCGAAGCAGCAGGAGATCTTCGCGCGCAACAACCACGAGTTCGGCGTCGATCCGGACGTCGTGCCGACGGAGGAGATCGAGCAGTTCGGCAGGTTCAAGCGCGATCCGATCGACGTCGCCGGAGCCGGGCGCCACCTCGGGGACGCGGTCAGGCTCATGAACCAGGTGGGGTGGAAGTAAGCACCGCAGTTCGCGGCGGCGTCGGAGCCGCCGCCCGCCGGTCCCGCAGGCGAGTCGACGGCTGGACCGTCACGACGGTCGTGGTGGCGCTGCTGGTGGCAGGCCCGCTGCTCGTGCTGCCGGCGAGCTTCATCGCGTCGCCCGACGCGCTGGCCGACTTCAAGGGCCTGCTGCCGAACGCGCTGCGCGCGACGGCGGTGCTGATCGTCGGCGTGGGGGTGGGCACGCTTGTGCTCGGCACCGGGCTGGCGGCGCTCGTCTCGTTCTGCGACTTCCCGGGGCGGCGCTGGATCGAGTGGGCGATAGTGCTGCCGCTGGCGATGCCGGGCTACGTGTTCACGCTGTTCGCGCTCGGAACGGCCGACGACGTCGGGCTCGGTCTCGCGACGGTCCGATCGTCGCTCGGCGCGGTCGTGATCTTCACGCTCGTGCTCTATCCGTACGTCTACCTGCTCGCGCGCACGGCGTTCCTCTCACAGGCGGGCGACCTGATGGAGGCGGCGCGCGGCCTCGGCCTCTCGCGCGGACGAGCGATCCTGCGCGTGGCGGTGCCGATGGCGCGGCCGGCGATCCTCGGTGGCGTGGCGCTGGCGCTGATGGAGGCGCTCGCCGACTTCGGGACGGTCAACCTGCTCGGCGTCCAGACGTTCACCAACGCGATCTACAAGGTCTGGTTCGGTGCCTTCGACCGCGACGCGGCGCTCCAGCTCGGGACTATGTTGGTCTCGGTGACGCTGCTCCTGCTGTTGCTCGAGCGCGCTTCGCGCGGGCGGGCGCGCTACGGCCAAGCCAGCTCGTCGGCGCGGGCGCAGCCACCGGTGCGGCTGCGCGGACCGGCCGCCGCCGCGGCGCTGATCGGCCCACTGCTGCTCGTCGCGCTGGTCGTCGGCGCGCCGCTGGTCCAGCTAGCCGCCTGGTCGATCGACTCGATCCGTGACGGCCTGCTCGCACCGGAGTTCGCCCTCGCCGCCCGCAACAGCCTGATGCTCGCCGGGATGTCGATCGTGATCGTCGCTGCGGTCGCGCTGCTGCTCGCCTACGGCCGGCGCGCAAGCCCGTCGCGCTCCAGCGCCGCGGCCGTCCGCGTGGCCACCATCGGCTACGGCCTGCCAGGATCGGTGGTCGCGGTCGCGGTGATCGTGCCGCTCGGATGGCTCGATCACCGGCTCGACGACGCGGCCGGCATCGGCCTGCTGCTGACCGGCACAGTGATCGGACTCTTCGTCGCCTACACAGTGCGCTTCCTAGCTCTCGCATTCCAGTCGGTCGACACCGGCCTCGAGCGTGTCCCGCGCTCGCTCGACGAGGCCGCCCGCGGGCTGGGCTCGGACCGGCTCGACGTCCTCGCGCGCGTGCACGTGCCGCTGATCGCGCCGGCGCTGCTGACAGCGGGCCTGCTCGTGTTCACCGAGGTGATGAAGGAGCTGCCGGCGACGCTGCTGCTGCGCCCGCTCGGCGGCGACACGCTCGCGATCGCCGTCTGGCAGGCGACGACGGAGTCGTTGTACGAGACGGCGGCGCTGCCGGCGCTGCTGATCGTGCTGGTCGGGCTGATCCCGGTGGGCGTGCTTATCCGGCTCTCGCGGAGGGCAGCCGCATGAGCGTCCGCGTGACCGGCGTGGAGAAGCACTTCGGCGATACGCGCGCCGTCGCGGGCGTGACGCTCGAGCTTGCCGAGGGCGAGATCGCCGCCGTGCTCGGTCCTTCCGGCTGCGGCAAGACGACGCTACTGCGGCTGATCGCCGGCTTCGAGGCGCCGGACGCGGGAGAGATCGAGGTGGGGGGAGATGTCGTCGCCGGCCGCGGCGCGCCCGTTCCGCCCGAGAAGCGCCGGATCGGGATGGTCTTCCAGGATTACGCGCTGTTTCCGCACCTGAAGGTCGACGCGAACGTCGGCTTCGGACTGTCGCGCCTGTCGTCCTCTGAGCGCCGAGTCCTGACTGCGCGGGCGCTGGAGCTCGTCGGACTCGCCCACAAGGCGGGCAGCTACCCGCACGAGCTCTCGGGCGGCGAGCGCCAGCGCGTGGCGCTGGCCCGCGCGCTCGCCCCCAAGCCAGAGGTCGTTCTGCTCGACGAGCCCTTCTCGAGCCTCGACGCGACGCTGCGCGCCGACCTGCGCCGCGACGTCGAGAAGATCCTCCGCGAGGCCAAGGCGACCGCGCTGCTCGTGACCCACGACCAGGAGGAGGCACTCAGCCTCGCCGACCGCGTCGCCGTCATGCGCGACGGCGTCATCCGCCAGGACGGCACGCCCGAGGAGGTCTACGGCCGCCCGACCGACCACTGGGTGACGAGCTTCCTCGGCGACGCCGAGGTGCTTCCGGGGACGGCTGCCGGCGGCGCCGTCGAGTGCGAGCTCGGCCGCTTCCCGATCCCCGCGGAGATCGAGGGCGAGGTCGACGTGGTGATCCGCCCGGAGTCCGTGGCGCTCGGCCAGGGCCGCGCCGTGCGCAGCGAGCGAACCTACGACGGCCTGGTCGTCGCCCGCGAGTACTACGGCCACGATCAGCTCGTGACCGTCGAGCTCGAGTCCGGCCGCAAGGTGCGCAGCCGCTCGATCGGCTTCCCGATCTGGCACCCCGGCGACCACGTCCGCGTCTGGGTTGACGGGCCGGTCAATGCTCTGCGGCGTGACAGCCGGGATAAGGTCGTCACATGAAGCTCTACGTCTGTTACGGCACCTTCCCAACGCCCCGTCCTGGCGGCCACCCCTGTCGCAACGCCGCCGAGGCGCTCGAGGCAGCCGGCCACAAGCCCGAGATCATCAAGTCCTACGGCCTGATGGGCCTCCCCGGAGCGATCAACCGCTCCGAGGGCCGGCAGAAGGCCAAGGAGCTCACCGGCAGCTACACCGTCCCGCTCCTGATCACCGACGACGGCGAGGCGATCTCGGACTCGAAGAACATCGTGGCCTGGGCTAGGGCCCATCCGGCAGGCTCGTAGCTCAAAGGTCGAATCCTGTCCCCGTCGCTATTCGTCGAAAGCCGCTGTGGAGCGGCTTTCGGCGTTCTTGGGATGTCCGCGGGAGGCCGAGGGCAACGGCCCGGGCAAGTTGGTCTCAAGCCGCGCTCCGGGTCCGCCCGCGTTTCGCCTGTTGAGAAGGAGCAGATCTCAACGGGACTTCATCGAATCTCGAGACAAGACTCGCTGTCGGACTCGTTGCCACCAGCCCCGTGGAACGGTCTGGTCCCTGGGGTCGGCGGAAGGGTGTTGGCGCTGGTCGGTGGTCAAGGCCTGTTTGTCCAGACGATCCTGCGCTCTGATCTTCGCGATCTGTTTCTCGGACAGGCGTCGAGCCCACTGAATGCGGTTGCGTCGAATCCAGTAGTGCGACTGGCATGGGTAGCTCCAGTTACCGACGGACGGGCTGAGTGAGATGGTGTCGCCGTTGTAGCTCAGCTCCCAGTCAGTGGGCGATAGGGGCGTCACGATCTCAGCGCCACAGCCGCAGAGGCAACGATGCAGGGAAGTCGCGTAGGGGATCGATATGTAGAGCACGCCTTCCTCGAGTCGATCGGGGATTGTCGCGACGAACTCGTGCCGGACCTCCATCCTCCTGCTCATGCCAGGTCCTCGCTGAGCAGCCGGCTCTCGGTGAGAACGTAGATGCTGTTGTGCTCGTGGATGTCGTTGGCGTAGAAGCCAAAGTGCTTCTTGAACCAGATAACGGCCAACGCAGCATTGAGCGAGTTGAGGTCGGCGATCTGGATGTTGTGGTCGTAGTCATCGGCCCCGCGGCCACCTTCGAGCGACACTCGGCTGCGCAGGTGATCGCACTTGGAGGCGGTGACGCCCGTGACTCGAACCAGCCCGCGCAGCGCGCCGTCGGTCTCATCGATACCCATCCCGGCGTCGACGAAGGGAGTCCTGGAGCGCTCCAGATGCTCGACGATCGGTCGCTTGGTATCCGGATCATCGACCGCGACGAAGACGAACGCCATGCCCGCCAGCTCCGCGACGTTCGACTCGTCTAAGAAGTAGTCGTGAGCCTCGATCTCGCGGTGCATCGCCTGGTAGCGCGCCTTTAGATAGTCGACCTTCTGTGGCGCGGCTTCCAGCTCTTCGCCTGTGGCAGCCCCGGGTGTCCGGAAGGCGTTGTGTTGGATGAAGCGATCTCCGTCGAAGAGGTGGATCGCCGTGACCGGCGTCTTGGCGAGCAGGTCTAGGATGTAGGAGCCAGTGCCGCCCAGCCCGACGATCGCGATCGGCCCGACCTTCAGCTTCTCCGTGACGGTTTCGATACCGGCCCGGGTCGAAGCTGTGTCACGGTAGACGAAGACCGATTCGTCGCGAACGTCCTCGCCGATTACCGGATAGGTGTGCGGCGTAGCCTCCGGGTCAATATCCTGCGCCGGCCCCGATAGGATCGCGATGTAGGACACCATCTTGTCCCAGTAGTCGGAGTAGCGATGATCGCCGTCGGTGGGCTTCGAGGAGAAGTAGTGATCGACCTCAAGTCCCGGCGCTAGCTGCTGCCGACCACTGTGGTTGATGATCTTTTCGAGCGGTGCGCCCTTGTGGTCGCAGGGGGTCGCTCCGCAGAAGTACGCATCATGCTGGTCCGGCTGCACCGTGGTCTCGCCGCTCAACTGCAGCGTGGATACGAGGGTCCCGTAGGCGACCTCTCGCTCCGGCGTCACGTAAGGCACGTGGTGGATCAGCAGGTACGTGCCCGTTACCTCGAACTCGTACCCCTCGCTCTCGAGGCGTTGTAGATCTGGGCTACGACTTATCAGTCGCCTTGACATTGAATCTCGTTCCCTTCTTGATTCCGACTGAGTTGCCAGGCGTCAGCGTTCCCGCATCCGGACGGCTGCGGGCTTCGCTGTAGGTGACGCTGATAGCGACGTTGGGACCAGTGGGCACCGGGTCGAGCCCAAGTCGGACCACCTGCTCGTAGGAGATCTCCTTGCCACTGACGGTCTTCTCGCGTCCGTTCACGACGATTGTCCTCTTCTGGCAGTGCGGCTCGCCGCCCTGGATCTCCGAGTGCTTTGTCTGCTGTGCCTCGTTCATTGCTGCTACGTGCCCTTTCTCTCGGTTGCTTCCGGTGTGAGCGGGCGATCAAAGTTAGCATTTTAGGAGCAGAATACGCAAGTTTTCTGCATAAAGCTCTATGAGAAGCCCATGATAGGCCTCTGTTGGCGCGATTTGCGTCTAGAATGATGTTTGAGTGGCTTGGCGCGCCGTAGCTGGGCGAGATCGACCAATTCATCCCTGCTCGGTTGTCCGAGCGCGGGTTTCTCGCGATACTCAACGCCTGATGACCGAAATCACGCACCAAAACCCTGAGCGAGAGATCTCGATGCTGATCGCTTTCACAGCGGAGAACGTCCTTTCGTTCCGGGATCAGCTGAGGCTGTCGCTGCTTGCGACGCGACTCTCTGAGAAGGACGTGCCGCGCGACATCCCCTGGCGTGAGGGGGGGCAGCCGATCTCCGTGCTGCCAGTAGCCGGAGTCTTCGGCGCCAACGCCTCGGGCAAGTCGAATTTGCTTCTAGCGATCGCCCACATGCGGGACTTTGTGATCAACTCCTTTCGCAAGGGGAGTCCCGGCCGGAAGCTGCCGACTAGGCCGTTCCGACTAGGCGGCAACGGCGGCGACGAGCCGTCGATGTACGAAGTCGAGGTCGTGCTCGGTGGTGTTCTCTACGAGTACGGCTTCCGGATCGATTCCGAGCGGGTCGTCGAGGAGTGGGCTCGCAGCTACCCACGCGGTCGCGCCGTCCAACTCCTGCAACGTGATGGCGACGTGATCCAGTTGGGAAGTCAGCAGCGAGCAAGGGGGCGGGCGACCGAAGAGATTTTGCGGCCGAATGCGCTCTTCTTGTCCACGGCGGCAGCCACCAACCATCCGCTGTTTCTGCCGCTCTATGAGTGGTTCCAGCGCAATCTCCTCTACGCCGACGTCCACAGTCGCAGCCTGCGACAGGGCATCACGGTCAAACTGCTCGAGGAGGACGAGCGGCGCAGGCAGGTGCTGGATCTACTGCGAGAGGCCGATCTAGGGGTGACTAACGTCACGCGCCGAGAGTTCGATCTCGAGTTCAAGGAGAAGATCGAGAAGGTGATCAATGTGCTCCGCGGCGAGGTGACTGACGACGACGCCGCTGAGTTCGAGCTCGATGACTTCGAGGTGCGCATGAAGCATCGCGCACCAGGCGGAGGGGAGGTGGAGTTCACCGCTGGCGAGGAGTCGTTGGGGACTCTGGTTTGGTTCGGGTTGATCGGCCCCGTCATCGAAGCTCTGCAAGAGGGTTCGGTACTGCTCGCCGACGAGCTCGAGGCAAGTCTGCATCCGACGTTGGTTGGAGTGCTGGTCGATCTCTTCCAGTCGCGGCAGAGCAATCCACGTCGCGCCCAGCTGATTTTCAATTCGCATGCAGTGACGCTGTTGGGTGACTCTGCCGATCGTCCACTCGGCCGCGATCAAATTTGGTTCACCGAGAAGGGCAACGACGGCGCCAGCCGTTTGTACTCGCTGGCGGATCTGGCGCCACGCCGTGAGGAGGCTCTCGGGCGGCGTTACCTCGCCGGGCGTTACGGCGGCGTACCCATCGTCTCGCGTCGCGTGCTCGAGCAGATCGCTGAACCCGCCGGTGGAACGGAGGAGTAGTGGCCCGCCCGCGCCGAGCGGTCGCGGCGCGGCCGAACCGACGAGAGCTGCTGGTCTTCGTAGAGGGAGCGGTAACGGAGGAGGAGTACCTGAGGTTTTGGCACCGCCGATTTCGCGATCAGGTCAACGTTGAGATCCACGAGTTTCGTGGAACTCCAATGGCGTTGGTTGAGCAGGCAGCCCACGCCAAGGCGGTAAACGAGAAGGATGCTCGGCGAGGTCGCGGTCGGGCGCACGATGAGGTGTGGTGCATCTTTGATGTCGATGAGCACCCTCGACTCAACGAGGCGATCGAGCTGGCTCGCCGTAACGAGATCAACCTGGCTATTTCGAACCCGTGCATCGAGCTTTGGTTCCTCCTCCACTTCGTCGAGCAGACCGCCTATATCGAGCGCGATGTAGCCCAGAAGCAGTCCACGCATCACCTAGGCTGCGACAAGTCGCTAACCGATGCAGCCCTAGGGCAGCTTCACGACGGCTTCGATGTCGCCAAGGCCAGGGCGCAACGCTTGGAGGAAAAGCACCGGAGGGACGGTACGCGGGCTCCAGGGAATCCGAGTAGCGGGGTCTGGCGCCTCGTTGATGCCATCTCGGAATAGCGCAGAGCGTCGAGTCGCCAACCCGTCCACGAGCCACGCCTTCAGCTGGACGAGGTGCCACAACGCAACATCTCGATGGCTATCAACGGCGAACCAGTTTTGTTCGTAGTCATCGCGGATGATGTGGATTGGGCTGCATACGCCGCGTACCGGGACGGCGCGATAGCACTTCATGCACATGGAGTAGACCCATATGACGTGGAGCTCGTATCGGCTCAGCAGCGGGACTACATCGGCGACTAGCTCGAGGCGGTTCTTAGGACGCGAGAACGCGACTACTCGGGCCACGACGCGTCGCCGCTGATCGCCCCACGCATCACCTTCAAGCTCAACAGCGCGCACTTGCGGCGCGTGGGGGAGATCGGGATGCCGAGCAGGTCGATCAGCCAGTCGGCGCCGAGGGCGGCGACCTCGTCGGCCTTCATGCCGATCAGCTCCTCGGAAGCGATCGAGGCGGAAGCCTGGGAGATCGCGCAGCCCTGGCCGTGGAAGCGCAGATCCGTGATCGTGCCCTCGCCGTCCACGACCAGGTGAACGCCTAGCTCGTCCCCGCAGAGCGGGTTGACGTCATGCGCCTCGAGGCTATGCGGCTCGAGCTCACCGAAGTTCCGCGGGTTCTTGTAGTGGTCGAGGATGTAGTCGCGGTAGAGGGCGTCCATCAGAGCGCGAAGACCTCGCGTGCGGTCTGGAGGGCGGAGATCAGGCGATCGACGTCCTCGTGGTTGTTGTAGACGTGGAAGCTGGCGCGCGCCGTGGCCGGCACGCCCATCTCGCGCATCAGGGGCTGGGCGCAGTGGTGGCCGGCGCGGATGCAGACGTGCTCGCGGTCGCAGATCTCCGCCAGGTCGTGCGGGTGGATGCCCTTGAGCTCCAGGGACACCACGCCGCCGCGGGAGTCGGGGTCGATCGGGCCGAAGACGTGAACGCCCTCCACCTCCTCGAGGCGCTCGAGCGTGTAGGCGGTCAGCTCGCGCTCGTGGGCGCGGACGTTGTCCATGCCGATTGCGCTCAGGTAGTCGATCGCCGCGCCCAGCGCCACGCCCTCGGCGATCGGGGAAGTTCCCGCCTCGAACTTCCACGGGAGGTCGTTCCAGGTCGACGTGTCGAAGCCGACGGAGGCGATCATGTCGCCGCCGCCGATGAACGGGGGCATCGCCTCCAACACGTCGCGCCGCCCGTGCAGCACGCCGATCCCCGTCGGGCCGAGTGCCTTGTGGCCCGTCCAGGCGTAGAAGTCGGCGCCGATCCGCCCGAGGTCGACCGGCATCTGCGGAACCGCCTGGGAGCCGTCGATCAGAGTCACCGCGCCGGCAGCCTTCGCCCGCGCCACGATCTCCTCGACCGGGTTGATCGTCCCCAGCACGTTCGACACGTGGGCGACCGAGACGATCTTCACGCGCCCGCTGCCGAGCACCTCGTCGAGCTGGTCGAGCGACAGCTGCCCGTCCTCGGACACGCCCAGGTAGCGCAGCTTCGCGCCCTGGCGCTGGCACAGCAGCTGCCACGGGACGATGTTCGAGTGGTGCTCCATGTGGGTGATCACGACCTCGTCGCCCGGACCCACGTTCGCGCCGCCCCACGCGTACGCCACGAGGTTGATCGCCTCGGTGGCGTTGCGGGTGAAGATCGTCGTCGCGGTCTCGCCGCCGACGAACGCCGCGATCCGCTCGCGCGCGCCCTCGAAGAGGTCGGTCGCCTCCTGCGCCAGCTCGTAGACGCCGCGGTGGACGTTGGCGTTCGACTGCCGGTAGTACGAGTCGATCGCCGCGATCACCGACTCGGGCTTCTGCGACGTCGCAGCGGAGTCGAGGTAGGCGATCGGCACCCCGTCGCGCTCGCGACGGAGGATCGGGAAGTCGGCGCGCACCTCCGCGAGCGGCTTGGCGGCCGCGGCCGTGGTGGTCGCCGACTCCACGCTCACGCCTCCTGCGCCGCTCCCGCGCGGTGACCGACGAACTCCTTGACCTGGTCCTCGGCGGCAAGCAGCTTCTCGCCGATCCGCCGCCGCACGAGCTCCTCGAGACCCGGGTCGTCGAGCCGTTGGACGACCTCCTCGAAGTAGCCCTCGACGAGCGTCTGGACCGCCTCGATCCGCGAGATGCCGCGGCTCATCATGTAGAAGATCTGCTCCTCGTCGAGCTCGCCGACGGTTCCGCCGTGTGAGGCGGAGACGTTGTCGGTCTGGACGATCAGCGACGGGATCGCGTCGCCCTTGGCCCGCTGGGAGAGCAGCATCTGGTGGGTCTGCAGGTAGGTGTGCGTCTCCTGTGCCTCCGGGATGATGTGGATCAGCCCCTCGTACGACGCACGCGAGTCGCCGGTCAGCGCGCCCTTCCAGACCGTGTCGCCAGCGGTGTGGGGCGCCTCCTTCTTGTCTGTCGTGAAGAGGTCGAGGTGCTCGTCGCGCTCGGTGAAGTAGAGCCCGGTGTGGCGCATGTCGGCGCCCTGCTCGGCGGTCACGATGTCGAGCGTGTGCTTGATCAGGCGCCCGCCGAGGTGGACTGGCACCCAGCTGACGAACGCATCGCGCGCGATCTCGACGCGCTTCGTCGAGATGTCGTAGACCTCGCCGCGGCCCCAGTCGTGGAAGTGCGCCAGCTTCACGCGCGCACCCGGACGGGCGTACAGCTCGAAGCCCCCGGCGTGCAGCGCCTGGCCCTCGAAGTCGCCGCCGAGGCAGTACTCGCGGATAGCGCACTGCGCGTTCTCGCCGACTATCGCCAGCGTGTGCGCATACTGCGCGGTGCCCGGCTCGTCGATGGCGTAGACGGTCTGGATCGGCTGCTCGACGACCACGTTCTTCGGCACGTGGATGAACACGCCGCCGGTCCAGAACGCCGCGGTCGCGGCCGGGAACTTGCCCTCGGTCTCGGAGAGGCGCTTCATGTACCACTCGCGCACGAGCTCCTCGTGCTCGGTGACGGCCTGCTCGAGTGGCATCACGATCACGCCCTGCTCGGTCAGCTCCGGGCTGACGTCGATCAGCACGGTGCTCGCGCCGCGCTGGACGATCAGCGCGCCGGGCTCGCCGTCGAGCGCATCGCGCACGGCGGAGGAGAGCTCGTCGACCGAGGCCACCGGCTCGTAGCGGCGCGGCTCGAGCGCCTCGAGGTCGAGGTTGCGCAGCGTCGTGGTCCAGAAGCCCGAGCGGCGCCAGGTCGGAACCGGCTCGGCCTCGAACGCGTCGAGCGCGGCCTTGCGGCGCTCGTCGAGCCAGCTGGGGGAGGAGCTAGCCGTAAGCGCTCGGCTCGGCCGAGTGCGCCCGGAGGGCTTACCTGGCATTGGCGGCCGCCACCTCCTCGCGGATGAAGTCGTAGCCCTGGTCCTCGAGCTTGTCGGCGAGCTCGGGGCCGCCCTCGCGGACGATCCGCCCGTCGAGCATGATGTGCACGAACTCCGGCCGCACGTAATCGAGGATGCGCGTGTAGTGGGTGATGATCAGCGAGCCCATCTCGGGACCGCGCAGGGCGTTGACGCCGTCGGAGACGATCCGCAGCGCGTCGACGTCGAGGCCCGAGTCGGTCTCGTCGAGGACTGCGATCTGCGGCTTGAGCATCGCGAGCTGGAGGATCTCGGCGCGCTTCTTCTCTCCACCCGAGAAGCCCTCGTTGAGGTAACGGCTGGTGAAGGCGCGGTCGATCCGCAGCAGCTCCATGTTCTCGCCGAGCATCTTGCCGAACTCCTTGACCTTGATCGGCTCCTCGCGGCGGGCGTTGACGGCCATCCGCAGGAAGTTCGCGACCGAGACGCCGGGGATCGTCGCCGGGTACTGGAAGGCCATGAAGAGGCCGGCGCGCGCCCGCTCGTCGGGATCGGCCTCGGTCAGGTCCTCGCCGTCCAAGACGATCTTGCCCTCGGTGACCTCGTAGTTCGGGTTGCCCATGATCGTGTTCGCGAGCGTGGACTTGCCCGACCCGTTCGGGCCCATCAGGGCATGCGTCTCGCCCTTGCGCACCGTGAGGCTCACTCCGCGCAGGATCTCGCGCTCCTCGATGCGTACGTGCAGGTTCTGAATCTCCAGGCTCATGCGGTGGCGGTCTCCATGCCCTTCGGTGTCGTGGTCGGCCGAACGAGGTCGGCCAGTGTCATCTCTCTAAGCGTTCTGACGATCGATCCCTGGACCCGTGTCCACAGCAGCTTGGTGGGGCAGGGGTCGTGTCCCGGCTCGCCGTCGCGCGCGCAGATCAGCGCGCCGTCGGAGCCCTCGGTGATGCACTCGATCGGGGCGATCTCGCCCTCGAGTGCCTGCACCACCTCGGCCATCGTGATGCTCTCGGCGGGACGTGCCAGAGAGTATCCGCCGCGCGCTCCGCGGCGACTCTCGACCAGCTCGGCGCGTCGCAGCCGGGCGGCGAGATGCTCGAGGTAGGCGAGCGGCAGTCCCTCTGCCTCGGCGATCGCGGCGAGCGAGATCGGCGGGCAGGTCTCCCCGGTTCCCGCTTCCCGAGCGAGGTGGGCGAGCACGCGGATGCCGTACTCGGCCTTGGTCGAGAACATCATCGGAGCGGCGTCCAGGGTGGGAGGGAATCCATACCTCCGAAGTAGGATAACGGCGCGGCCGTCTTCGCTCAGCGACCTGCGGCGAGCAGGCGGACGTCGTGGGCGATCCCCTCGGGCGTCACCCGGTCGAGCGGATAGCCGACGCGCTGCACCCCCTTGGGATCCACGAGCACGATCCGCGCCGTGTGGTCGAGGTCGTCGAGCTGCGGCTCGATCGCGTAGCCGTCCCAGATCGGCTCGAGCTCATCACGCTGCCCGAGCACGAAGCGCATCCTGCCCGTCATCCGCTGCTTGCCCAGGAATGCGCGGGCGCTCTCAGCGGTGTCGTTCGCCGGATCGACGGAGATCGCGAGTGCCGGCACGTCCTCGCCGAGCTCGTTCAGCGCGCCCTTGACCTGCTGGGCCTGAGCTGGGCAGCTGTCGTCGCAGTTCGAGTAGAGGAAGGTCACGATCACCGGCTCGCCGCGCAGCTCGGACATCCGCACGATCTCGCCGTTCTCGTCGTCGAGGCCGATCTCCGGGGCCCGCAGCCCAGGTGGGATCACGGCTCCCTCGAAGTTCTTGCCGGCCGTCGCGACGGGGTCGTCCTCGGAGGCGTCGCTCGCCGCGAGCAGCACGGCCGCCAATGCGGCAACGGCGACCACGAACAGCGCGATCAGCACGCGGGGGTTCATCGGCCCGCAAGCGTAGTGAGCCCGGGTGCTCTAGGGCTCGACGAGGCCGCGCCGGATCGCGTAGCGCGCCAGCTCGACGCGGTCGCGCATCCCGAGCTTGGCGAGCACGTTGCCACGATGCGACTCGACGGTCTTCTCCGAGACGTTCAGCGCCTCGGCGATCTGGCGGTTCGTACGCGCCTCGGCGATCAGCTTGACGACCTCGAGCTCGCGCGCGGTCAGCTCCTCACGGCGCGTCGAAGGGTCCTCTTCGAGCCAGCGGCGCATCAAGGCGCCCTGGGTGCTCGAGGAGACGAAGGTCCGGCCTTCGGCAACGGTGCGGATCGCGCCGATCAGGTCGGAGTCGGCGGCGCGCTTGGGCACGTAGCCGAGCGCGCCGGCGTCGAGCGCGTCGAAGAAGTAGTGCTCGTCCTCGTGCATCGAGAGGATCAGCACGCGGATGCCCTCGTCGTGCGCGTGCAGCTGACGTGCGACCTGCGGGCCAGTGAGGCCGGGCATCGACACGTCGAGCACGGCTACGTGGGGACGCTTGGCGAGTGCCAGTTCGACCGCTGTGAGCCCGTCGGATGCCTCGGCGACGACCTCCATGTCGGCCTGCCGGTCGATCAGCATCGCGAGGCCCGAGCGCACGATGCCGTGGTCGTCGGCGAGCAGGACGCGGATCACGGGACTCTCAAGGTCAGCTCGGTGCCGCCGCCGCGCGTCGAGCGCAGATCGAGCACGCCACCGGCGAGACGTGCTCGCTCGGCCATCCCTGCGAGGCCGAGGCCGCCCTCGCGTGTAGCTCTCGGATCGAAGCCGTCACCGTCGTCGCGAACGCGCAGCTCGACGCCGCCGTCGCCCGCCGTCAGCTCGACGTCGACCCGCCCCGGATGGGCGTGCTGCGCGACGTTCGACAGCGCCTCCTGGGCGATCCGGTAGACCACGGTCTGGGTCTCGTCGTCGAGGTAGCCAGGATCGCCGTGGACCTCGATCCGCGCCTCCACGCCGGTGCGCTCGGCGAAGTTGCGCACCTGCGCCTCGACGGCGGGCGCGAGGCCGTGGTCGTCGAGCGCCGACGGCCGCAGCTGGCGCGCGAGGCGCAGCAGCTCGTCCATCGCCTGTCCGGTCAGGACCTTCAGCTCGGAGACCTGCTCGCGTTGCTCGGGAGCGGAGTCCTGGGCGAGCGCCTCGAGGCGCAGCAGGACCGCGGTGAGCGCCTGGTTGACCTCGTCGTGGAGGTCGCGCGCGATCCTCCGGCGCTCCTGCTCCTGGGCGCGCAGCACGAGCTTGCCCGAGCGGCGCCGCTCGTCGTCGATCCGGCTCAGCAGTCCCTGGAAGGCGACGCTCAGACGGTCGATCTCGTCCACCGGATCGTCACTGATCGCGAAAGTCGAGGGCTCCGCCGGATCGATCGCCTCGACGCGGTCTACCAGCCGCTCGAGCGGCGCGAAGCGGCGCTGGAGCATCCAGAGGTTCACGCACAGCGTGAGGACGATCGCCAGCGCGAGCACGAGGAACTGCCAGCGCTGCTCGGCAACCGAGATGTCGAGGCCGGCGGCGAGGCTGGCCGCGAACAGCGTCAGCGTGACGAGCACCGCGTTGGCGGCGACGACTTGCCCGATCAGCGAGTCGTCGCGGCGTCTGAAGGTCGGTCGGGACATATGGGGTCTCGACCCCATATCGGCAGGGGGAGCCAATGACGACAATCTCCCTAGAAGCTTGAGTGCGGTCGTGCGCATCGAGCTTTCCGCAAGCAGTGTCTGGGTTTATTCGGGGCGTCCAAACGGGCGCCCCGAATTATTTCTGCGGTAGCTATCCTTTATGAAGTAATGCCTGGCGCCTAGCTTTGAGGCGTCGCGTACAATCTCGGAAGACCCGACCAAGTTTTAGGAGTTTCGATGCCCAGCGGTGCCGAGCTAGTTCGGAAGGTCAAGGAGCAGATCACCGAGGTGGACCCGCGCGAGGTCCACGATCTGCTGAGCAACGGCCACCGCAGCGAGACCGTCCTCGTCGACTGCCGTGAGGGAACGGAGTTCGAGGAGGCCCACATCCCGGGCGCCGTGCATGTTCCGCGCGGCCATCTCGAGCAGCGCATCGAGGGTGCGGCCCGCGACAAGTCGCAGCGCGTGATCATCTACTGCGCCTCCGGGGTCCGCTCGGCGTTCGCCGCCAAGACGCTGGTCGAGGATCTCGGCTACGAGCGTGCCGAGTCGATGACCGGCGGCATCACGCTCTGGAAGGACCGCGGCTACGAGGTCGAGGTCCCGCGCCGGCTGACGGCTGAACAGCGCGAGCGCTACTCGCGCCATCTGCTCGTCCCGGAGATCGGCCTCGAGGGCCAGCTCAAGCTGCTCGACGCGAAGGTGCTGCTGCTCGGCGCCGGCGGCCTCGGCTCGCCGACGGCGCTCTACCTCGCGGCCGCCGGAGTCGGCACGATCGGCATCGTCGACGACGACGTCGTCGACCTCTCGAACCTCCAGCGCCAGGTCGCGCACTCCGAGGCGCGGATCGGCGTCGCGAAGGTCGACTCCGCCGAGCAGGCGATCCACGAGATCAACTCGGACATCGAGGTCGTCAAGTACAAGACGCGCCTCGACGCCTCGAACATCATGGAGATCATCGAGGGCTACGACATCGTCGTGGACGGCGTCGACAACTTCCCGACGCGCTACCTGCTCAACGACGCCTCCGTGCGGCTGAAGATCCCGGTCGTCTCCGCCTCGATCCTCGGCTTCGACGGCCAGCTCGCGGTCTTCGCCCCCTACGACGGACCGTGCTACCGCTGCCTCTACCCGACGCCGCCGCCGGCCGAGCTCGCACCGTCGTGCGGCGCCAACGGCGTGCTCGGCGCGCTGCCGGGGATCATGGGCGTCCTGCAGGCGATCGAGGTCGTCAAGCTGATCACCGGCTCGGGCGAGCCGCTGATCGGGCGCCTGCTGCTCTACGAGGCGCTCAGCACCTCGTTCACCGACCTCAAGGTCCGTCGCGATCCCGAGTGCCCGATCTGCTCGCGCGATCCGGAGTTGATCTCAGACGACGAGATGGGCGTCTTCCCGGACTATGAGCAATTCTGCGCCGCGGCCGGATAGGCTGCCCGCCGTGAGCACGATCAAGATCCCACCGGTGCTGCGTCCCTCGACCAGCGGCGAGCGCGAGGTCAGCGCGGACGGCGCCAACGTGGGTGAGGTCCTGCGCGCCCTGGCGAACGAGCATCCGGCGACGCAGTCGCAGCTGTTCGGCGAGGACGGCTCGCTCAACCGCTACGTCAACGTCTACCTCAACGACGAGGACGTGCGCGTGCTCGACGGCCTCGACACCGCCGTCAAGGACAGCGACACCTTGGTCATCCTCCCGGCGATGGCGGGCGGCCGCTAGGGCTCCAGCAGCTCTGGCCGGCCCTTCCACCCGCCGCTACACTTTCTGAAGTGACCATGGAGGGGTTGCAGAACAGGCCCTGCGGAGGGCGTTACAGCGACATCGTCGAGGCTATCGGCAACACGCCGCTGGTCGAGCTCAAGCGCATGTCGCCGAAGCCTGGCGTGCGGATCTACGCGAAGCTCGAGTCGGCGAATCCCACGGGCTCGGTCAAGGACCGCGTCGCGCGCGGGCTGATCGAGGACGCCGAGTCGAAGGGCGCGATCCAGCCCGGTCAGACGATCCTCGAGCCGACATCGGGCAACACCGGGATCTCGCTCGCGATGATCTGCAAGCGCAAGGGCTACCCGCTCAAGGTCGTGATGCCGGACAACGTCACCGTCGAGCGCACCCAGCTGCTGACGATGTACGGCGCCGAGATCGTCTACTCGCCCGGAGCCCAGGGCTCCAATGGCGCGGTCGCGATGGCGATCGAGATGGCCGAGGCCGACTCCTCGTACTACATGCCCTACCAGTACGGCAACAGCGCGAACCCCGACTCGCACTACAACGGCACGGCGCTCGAGATCCTCGAGGAGCTCGACGAGGTCACCGCCTTCGTCGCCGGGCTCGGCACGGGCGGCACGCTGATGGGCAACGGACGCCGCCTCAAGGAGCACGATCCGAACACGCTCGTCGTCGCCGCGGAGCCGCTGCAAGGCGAGCTCGTCCAGGGCCTGCGCTCGCTCGACGACGGCTTCATCCCGCCGATCATCGACCTGTCGCTGATCGACCGCAAGATCTTCGTCTCGAACCGCGACTCGGTCATCTGGACGAAGAAGCTGCTCGCCGAGGAGGGGATGTTCGTCGGCGTCTCCAGCGGTGCGATCGCCGCCATCGCCGTGCGGATCGCCGGCGAGATCGAGGAGGGCAATGTCGTCTTCGTGGTCGCCGACGACGGCTGGAAGTACCTCAGCTCGGGCGTCTACACCAAGCCGATCGAGCAGCTCGAGGCCGAGGGCGTGCTCGACTCGGCCGCCTTCTGGTAGCCGCGCAGCGCTAGGCGTTGCGCGCCGGCTCGTCGGAGCCGGCGTCGTCGGACGGCAGGTCGTCGTCGAACGGCGCGGCGTCGTCGACATAGGCCGGGTCGACCGGGAGCGCGCCGGGATCGTCCAGTCGCTCGGCCTTCGGGGCGTAGGCGGTCTCGTCGTCGTCCCCTTGCAACGAGGCGCGGAACTCGCGCATCCCGCGGCCGAGCGAGCGAGCGGTGTCCGGCAGCCGCGACGGGCCGAGGACGAGCAGCCCGATCACGAGGATCACGATCAGCTCCATCGGCGACGGCGACAAGAAAGCCATTACCCCAGGCTACCGGTGACTACGCTTCGACTATGCGGATGACGAAGGCGCAGTGGGACGAGCTGATCGCCCATGCGCGCGAGGAGGCGCCGAACGAGTGCTGCGGCTACGCGCGGGCTCGCGACGGAGCCGTGGACCAGGTCTACAGAGCCGAGAACGCTCGGAAGTCCCCCTACGGGTTCGCGTTCGGATTCGAGGCGCTTCAGGCGACCAACGAGCTCGAGGACGAGGGCTGGGAGGTAGCGACCTACCACTCGCATCCAAGGAGCGCGGCCGTTCCGTCCCAGACGGACATCAACCTCGCTCAGTACCCGAGCTGGACGTGGCTGATCGTGTCGCTCGAGGACGAGCCTCACATACGCGCCTGGCGGATCGCCGACGGCCAGGTCGACGAGGAGCAGATCGAGGTCACATGACCGCTGCGGGCGACGAGCAGGTCGAGCCCGCGCGCAGCGCCGCGCACGCGATCGCCCGCAAGATCAAGCCTCAGTACACCGAGGGGGAGCTGCGCAAGGTCGGCTGGGCACGCAACCAGGCGGAGGCCGAGCTGCTCCAGGGGATGCTGATCGAGGAGGGCGTTCCGAGCGTGCTGCGCCGAACGCGTGGCGCGGACGTCCCCGACTTCCTGGCCGCCGGGCCGCGCGACGTCCTGGTGCCTGAGGCGGCCGTCGAGCACGCGGCGGAGGTGCTCGCGGTCGCCGGTGCGACCCCGGCGGCGGCGCAGCCCGACGAGCGGCCGCTGCGCCGGGCGCTCGCCATCACCGCCGCGATCGTCGCGGCGGTGGCGCTCACCGCGCTCATCACCTGGCTGGCTCTCGGGTCAGGCGCCTGACGCAGCCCGGTAGCCTCCCGCCGGATGGACTTCGCCCCCTCGGACCGCGTCGCGGCGCTGCGCGACCGCATCAGGTCCTTCATCGCCGATCACGTGCTCCCCGTCGAGCGCGAGGCGATGGCCCAGCTCGACGAGCAGGTCGCTCCGGGTGTCGCCTACCCGCCACTGCTCGTGGAGCTGCGCGAGCGCGCCAAGGCCGAGGGACTGTGGAACCTCTTCCTGCCCGGCGACGACCGCGGGCCAGGCCTGGCGCACTGGGAGTACGGGCTGCTGTGCGAGGAGATGGGCCGCTCGCCAGTCGCGCCGATGGCCTTCAACTGCTCGGCGCCCGACACCGGCAACATGGAGATCCTCGCCGAGTACGGCACTCCCGAGCAGCAGGACCGCTGGCTGACGCCGCTGCTCGAGCGCCATTCGCGCAGCTGCTTCTCGATGACCGAGCCGGCGACGGCCGGCTCCGACCCGACCGGGCTCGCCGCACGCGCGGATCTCGACGGCGACGAGTGGGTCATCAACGGCCACAAGTGGTTCACAAGCGGCTACAACGGCGCCGACGTCGCGATCGCGATGGTCGTCACCGACCCGGATGCCGCGCCGCACAAGCGCGCGAGCATGATCCTGGTGCCGATCGACACGCCCGGCCTGACCGGCGTCCGTCCGGTGCCGGTGATGGGCCACGCCGCCGGTCCGGGCCACTGGGAGCTGCTCTACGAGGACGTCCGCGTGCCGGCGGACAACCTGCTCGGTGGGCGCGGCGACGGCTTCGCGATCGCCCAGGCACGGCTCGGTCCCGGCCGCATCCACCACTGCATGCGCGCGATCGGATCGGCAGAGCGGGCGTTCGAGCTGATGTGCCGGCGCGCGAACGACCGCGAGGCGTTCGGCGGGCCGCTCGCCGACAAGCAGTTCGTCCAGGACTTCGTGGCGACGTCGCGGATCGAGATCGACTCCGCGCGGCTGATGGTCCTGCACGCCGCTTGGAAGATGGACACCGAGGGCAAGCGCGCCGCGCGCCAGGAGATATCGATGATCAAGGTGATGGCAGCGCAGATGCACCAGGCGGTCTGCGACCGCGCGATGCAGGTCCACGGCGCGCTCGGCATGTCGGACGACACGCCGCTGGCACTGATGTGGCGCGAGGGCCGTTGGCTGCGGATCGCCGACGGACCCGACGAGGTGCACAAGGTGTCGATCGCCCGCCGCGAGCTGAGCCGCTTCGCATGAGACTGACCGACGAGCAGCAGGCCTTCGTCGCGTCCGTGCGTGACTTCTGCACGCGTGAGGTGACCCCCGACAAGCTCGCGGCGATGACCGACGGCGGACGCGACCCGCACAACCACGACGTAGCGGCGCGGATGGCCGAGCTCGGCTGGTACGGGCTGACGATCGACGAGCGCTACGGCGGCTCGGGCGGCGGCTTCCTCGACGCGGCGCTCTTCCTCGAGGAGATCGCCCACGGCCAGGCTCCAGTCGGCGCCTACGGCGTGACGCTGATCTGCGTCGGCGCGCTCAACCGCTTCGGCACCGAGGAGCAGAAGCACGAGCTGCTCGGCCGGGTCGCGAAGGGCGGCACGCTCGCGATCGCGATGTCGGAGCCGGACGCCGGCTCGGACGTGGCGGCCTTGAAGTGCCGCGCGCGTCGCGACGGTGACGAGTGGGTGATCGACGGCTCGAAGATGTGGTGCTCGTTCGCCCACAAGGCGAGCCATGTGCTGATCGTCTGCCGCACGGGCGAGGGCAGCGAGCGCCACGAGGGTCTCTCGATGATCTTCGTGCCCAAGGACGCTCCCGGCTTCACGATGCGGCCGATCGACACGCTCGGCGGAGAGGACACCAACGAGCTGCACCTCGACGACGTGCGAGTTCCGGCCGACGCGCTGCTCGGCACCGAGGGCGGCGGCTGGCTGCAGCTGATGGCCGGGCTCAACAACGAGCGCGTGATCCTCGCGGCGCTCGCGCTCGGCCTGGCTCAGCGCGCCTTCGACGACACGCTCGCCTACGTCAAGGAGCGGCACCAGTTCGGCCGTCCGGTCGGCTCGTTCCAGGCGCTCCAGCACCGCCTCGCCGATCTGGCCACCGACCTGATCCAGGCGCGGCTGCTCGTGCGCCTCGTAGCGGAGATGACCGACGAGGACCCGGGCCGGATGCTGCCCCAGGAGGCGTCGATGGCGAAGCTCGCCGCCACCGAGCTGGCCAAGCGCTGCGCGCTGGAGTCGGTCCAGATGGCTGGTGGGTACGGCTATGCGACCGAGTACCCGATGGAGCGCTACCTCCGCTCGGCGGTGGTGACGACGATCTACGGCGGCACGTCCGAGATCCAGCGCAACATCATCGCCAAGACGCTAGGGCTCTAGCAAGCTAAAGCCAACCGGCGTCCGTGCCGATCCCCAGGGGGTGGGCACCCCTCGCCCTTCTCTGACCCGACTGGCCCCTGTAGGCAGCGACGCCGCCCGCGTCGGAACGGCTTCGGACGCCATGCAGGCGGTAACCCGTCTGCTCAGCGCCGCCGCCGACCTGCAGGGGCCGGACGTGGTCCGCCGCCGGCTGGTCGGCGAGGCGTGCAAGTTCTTCGAGGTGATGCGCGTCGTACTGCTCGCAGTCAGCGAGAACGCCGGCAGCGTCGAGCCCGTCGCGTGGAGCCATCCGATCAGCAGCAGCCCGAAGCCGGTCGCCGTCGGCGAGCTCCCCGCGATCGAGCTCTTGCTGCGCCGAGAGCTTCCGGCACTGCTCACCCAGCACGCCGAGGCCGAGCAGATCGATCGCGCACTCGGCGGAGGTGGAGGAGCCGGCTCGGCCCTGGTGCTGCCGATGCGCGCCGGCAGCTCGGTCCGTCACCTGCTCGTGCTGCTCGACGTCGAGGGCCGCGACTTCACCGAGATGGAGATCGGCGTCGCCGGCTCGTTCGCGGCCGCAGCCGCCGCCAGCTTGGCTCAGATGTGGCTCGCGGAGGAGCATGCCGAGCAGGTCGCTCAGCAGGCCGCGCTCGCCCGGGCCGCCAAGACCCTCAACGAGAGCCTCGACCTCAACCACGTCCTCGCCCGGATCTGCAGCGAGGCCGCCAGCATCCTCGACGGGGACAACGCCGTCATCTACCGCGGCGACTCAAGTGGCCTCACGGTCGAGGCGGTCCACGGCATCGTCCCCGAGGCGATCGGCTACCGCGTAGCGCCGGGGATGGGGCTGTCGGGCAAGGTCGCCGAGCTCGACCGGCCGCTGATCACCAACGACTACCAGGAGCTCGCCACGAAGCCCGACCAGGCCTTCTTCGGCGAGGTCCGCTCGTGCGTAGCGGTGCCGATGCACTGGGACGGCAAGCTGCGCGGCGTCTTGGCCGTGGGCTTCCACCGTCGCCAGCGCGTCACCCGCGAGGACATGAAGCTGCTCGAGGCCTTCGGCGAGCTCGCGGCGGCGGCCTGTCGCAACGCCAGCGCCCACGCCGGCCTCGCGCAGGTGGCGCGCACCGACGGGCTCACCGGCTGCCTCAACCACACCGCTATGCAGCACATGCTGCGCCGCGAGGTCGACCGCTGCGAGCGCACGGGTCACCGCCTGTCGCTTGTCCTGATCGATCTCGACGACTTCAAGGCAGTCAACGAGGAGCACGGCCATCTCGCCGGAGACGAGGTGCTGCGACGCGTCGGCGCGGCGCTGCGCAACACCGTCCGCCCCTACGACCTCGTCGCACGCTACGGCGGCGACGAGTTCGCGATCGTCACGATCGAGGCTGACGAGCGGGCCGCCGCGGAGCTTGCCGGGCGGGCCCTGGCAGGGATCGGCCGCGCGCTCGAGGACGATGACGGCAGCCGGCGTGCGCACGGCGCGAGCGCGGGAGTCGCGGAGTGGGAGCCGGGTCAGACCCCAGCCGCCGTCATCGAGAACGCCGATCACGCGCTGCTGCACGGCAAGCAGCACCGCGGCCGTGGGTCCGTCGTCGTGCACTCCGAGCTCCCAGCCGGGCTCCATCCGCTGCCCAACCGCCGTCCATCGGCCGGCTCGCCGCCGGGAATCGCCCAGACCGAGACTCCCTGGCCCGAGCAAGGGCGCGAGGCCGCGTGGCCCGATCAGGGTCGTGAGCAGACAGAGCGCCTGCGCGTCCGTACCCGGCAGCTCGCGCTCGCCGCGGCGCTGGGGACGCGGCTGTCGGCGATGACCGAGCCACGCCAGATCCTCGACGCGGCCGTCGACGAGCTGCACCGGGCCTTCGGCTACTTCGTCTGTGCGATCGTCCGGCTCCGTGACGACAACTACGTCGAGGTAGTCGCGCGGCGCGGCAACGCGGTGCCACAGGGAGGCGGCCGAGCGACCGCCCAGCCGCGCGCGGCCGGGGTGATCGGGCGTTGCCTGCGCGAGCGCCGACCGGTGATGGTCGGCGACGTCCGCGAGGAGCCCGGATACGTGACGACCCCCGAGACCGAGGACGTTCGCTCCGAGCTGGTCGTCCCGATCTGGGTCGGCGAGGAGCTCTGGGGAGCGATTGACGTCGAGGAGGTGCGGGCTCGGGCCTTCGACGAGGACGAGGCCCGCCTGCTCCAGACGGTGGCCGACCAGGTCGGCTCCGCGCTGCGCTCCGCAACGCTCTACGAGCGCCTCGACAGCGCCTACATCGGCACCGCGCAAGCACTTGCCGCCGCCCTCGAGGCCGGTGACCGCGATCCCGGCGCGCCGCGGCCCGTCGCGGATTGGGCGACCTCGGTCGGTCGCAAGCTCGGGATGGCCGGGGACGATCTGCGCTCGCTGCGGTTGGCGGCGATCTTCCACGACATCGGCAAGGTCTCGGTCTCCGAGGAGCTGCTCAACAAGCGCGGTCCCCTGACCGACGAGGAGCGCGAGCAGGTCGAGCGGCACACGGTCGTCGGCGAGCGGATCCTCTCGTCCGTCGACTTCCTCGATGGCGTTCGCCCGATGGTCCGCCACGCGCACGAGCGCTGGGACGGGACGGGGTACCCAGACGGGCTCTCCGGCGAGGAGATCCCACTCGGGGCGCGCATCGTTCATGCCTGCGACGCCTATGACGCCATGACGAGGGGACGGCCGTACCGGGCCCCGTTGTCGCCGAGCGACGCGCGCGATCAGCTGACCGCCGGAGCGGGGGCGCAGTTCGATCGCCGCGTCGTCAGCACGTTGCTCGACGTGCTCGACGGAGAGGACGACGCGTCGCCGTCGCCGGAGCCGGCCCCGACCGGGGGCGGCACGCGGCGACGTTCAGGCGTTGCCGGCTGAGGGCTAGGCCAGCGCGGGGACCGCTGCGTCCGAGGCGATCGCCTCGATCTCCGCGGCGGCGCGGTCGAACTCCTCGTCGGAGAGCACGGGCGTGCCCTCGAACGGGAGGTCGCGGTGAAGCTCGATCCACGAGCGACAGCCGTGGTACTCGGGGCGGACCTTCACGGTCACCGGACGGGGGATGCGGTAGGTCCGCAGCAGGATCACGTGCATCGGGTGGTGGCGCTTCCACTCGAGGCGCTTCTCCGCGTAGTCGCTCGTCCAGACGTAGTAGGGCGAGAGAGCGTCGACCGCGCGCGGGTCGGTGATCAGGTAGCTCGCGGCCACCTCGGCCCAGGCGCGGATGCGGACGCGCTCGGGCTGCGGGATGCCGCCGTCCTGGATCAGCGCACGAGCGGGCGGGTCGCCGTCGGGCCAGACGCCCTCCTCGAGCGCACGGCCGAGCTCGGGCAGGTGGGAGTCGCGAACGAGGTCGTTGCGCTGATGGTCGAACGTGGGGTAGAGGAAGAACTGATCGTGCTCGATCTCGAAGTGCTTGTTCTCCTCGCGAACCCCGCCCTTGCGTAGGGTCAGCAGCTGCTCACCCTCGGCGAGAGCGCGCACGGTCACTGCCCATTCCTTCAGAGCTACTGGCATGAAAAAGGGATACCTCCGGGGTGCGCGCGGGAAGTTGACTCAGTGATCAGAGGGGCGCGCGGCGACGAATTGTTACGCAGGTCACCTGGGAAATCAAGGAAAAATCTGTGACGAGCATCACAGATCAGAGGGTAAAGCGGTCAGACTCCGTACCCGCCGCCACCCGGTGTCTCGATTCGCAGGCAGTCGCCAGGTCGCAGCGTGCCGGTCGTCTTGGCCGGCAGCGGCTCGCCGTTGAGCGTGTCGATCCCGGGCCGGCCGTCGCTGCCGCCGACGGCGCCTGGCGGTGCGTGACGGCGGCGCTCGCCGATCAGCGAGAAGCGCATCTCCTCGAGCGCCTCGACCTCCCGGACCACGCCGTCGCCGCCCGGGTAGGCGCCGTCACCGCCCGAGCCGCGACGCACGGCGTACTCGACGGCGCGTAGCGGGAACTCGAGCTCGAGCGCCTCGATCGGCGTGTTGAGCGTGTTGCTCATCGCGACATGGACCGCGCTCGGTCCGCGGGCGTCACGGCAGGCGCCTTGGCCGCCGCCGAGCGTCTCGTAGTAGGTGAAGCGGTCGTTGCCGAGCGTGAGGTTGTTCATCGTTCCCTGACCGAGTGCGTGTCCGAAGGCGCGCAGGACGAGGTCGGCCACCCGCGAGGAGGTCTCGACGTTCCCCGCGGCCACCGCGGCCGGCGATGCGGCGTTCAGCAGGCAGCCGGCGGGGACCGAGACGCGCAGCGGGCGGTAGGCGCCGGCGCAAGGCGGGACCTCCGGGTCGGCGATCACGCGCAGCGCGAAGTAGCAGGCCGACAGCGTCACCGCGAGCGGACAGTTCAGGTTGCCGTCGTGCTGGGGGGCGCTGCCCGCGAAGTCGAGCTCGATCTCGTCGCCGCGCACCGTCGCACGCAACGAGAGGCGGAGATCTTCATCCCGCGCCTCGAGGACGTCGATGGCGGTGCGCTCGCCGTCGTCGAGCGCGGCGATCCGCGCCCGGGTGCGTCGCTCGGCGTAGTCGAGCGTCTCGACGAGCCCGGCACGCAGCTTCGCGAGGCCCATCCGCTCGGCGAGGTCGACAAGGCGCAGCTCTCCCGCGCGGTTAGCGGCGAGCTGGGCACGCAGGTCGGCCTCGCGCTCGCGCGGGTTGCGCATGCGGCCGGTGATGTCGGCGACCAGCTCCGCGTCGAGCGTCCCGCCTCGGGCGATCCGGGTCGGCGCGATCACGACGCCCTCGTCGCCAAGTGTTCGCGAATCCGCCGGCATGCTGCCCGGCTCCGGGCCGCCGACGTCCGCGTGGTGCGCGCGGCTGGCCGCGAAGCCGATCAGGCGCGCGTCGGAGAAGACGGGCGAGATCGCCGTGATGTCCGGCAGGTGGGTGCCGCCGCGGTACGGGTCGTTGAGGATCCATGTGTCGCCGGGAGCGTGGTCCTCGTCGAGCACGACGGCGACGGCGCTCGGCATCGCTCCCAGATGGACGGGGATGTGCTCGGCCTGCATCACCATCTGGCCGCGCTCGTCGAACAGCGCGGTCGACGCATCGCGGCGCTCCTTGATGTTCGCCGAGTGCGCGGAGCGGATCAGCACGACGCCCATCTCGTCGCACGCAGCGCGCAGCGCGCCGACCATCACCTGGAGGTCGATCGGATCGAGGCTCACGTTCGCTCCAGCACGATGCCGGCGTCACCGCCGTCGCCACGCCAGCCAGGCGGCACCACGAGCGTCGAGCCCGAGAGCTCGACGACGGCCGGCCCCGTGACTGTGCCAGTCCCCGCCCCGCTGATCGCTGCGTCGTGCCAGCGCTCGCCGAAGCGGACAGGTCGTGTGTCGCGCTGCGAGGCCGCGGCGGCGCGGGAGGGGGGTGGAACGGCTGCCGCGACCGCGGCGGTCACCCGCAGCGTGACCAGGACCAGCTCGGCGTCCGAGTCGGCATAGCCGTAACGCTCGAGGTGCGCGCGATCGAACGCGGCGCGCAGCTCGCTCGGCTGGGGCTCGAGACAGGCTTCGATCGGCAGCTCGAACGCCTGTCCCCCGTAGCGCAGCTCGTAGGTGGCGCGCAACTCTGCGTCCGGGGCGCCGAGCTCGCGCCTGCCAAGCTCCCCGAGCTCGCGGACCGCGCCTGCGATCGCGTCACGGCTGAGGGCGTCGCCGCTCAGCAGCAGCGAGCGGACGACGTCTTGGCGGCGCTCGGACACGGCCAGCCCCAGCGCCGAGAGCACGCCCGAGGCCGCGGGGACGACGATCCGGCGCATCCCGAGCTCCTCGGCGATCGCGACCGCGTGCAGCGGTCCCGCGCCGCCGAAGGCGACCAACGTCAGCGCACGTGGGTCGATCCCGCGCTCGACCGTCACTACGCGCACGGCCTGCGCCATCGCGTTCGCGGCAACGCGCAGCACGCCGGCCGCCGTCTCGGCGACGTCGAGGCTCAGCTCCTCGGCCAGTCTTCCAACGGCCTGCTCGGCGGCGGCTCGATCGAGGGCCACGCCGCCGGCGAGCCGGACTCCCGGGTCGAGATGGCCGAGCAGCAGGTTGGCGTCGGTCACCGTCGGCTCGGTCCCACCTCGCCCGTAGCAAGCCGGTCCTGGATCGGCGCCGGCCGAGCGCGGGCCGACGCGCAGTGCGCCGCCCTCGTCGCGCCACGCGACACTGCCGCCGCCGGCGCCCACGGTATGGATGTCGACCATCGGCAGAGCGAGCGAGCGCCCGGCGATCTCGCGGCCGCCCGTGACCGCGACGCTTCCGTCGAGCACGACCGAGACGTCGCAGGACGTTCCTCCCATGTCGAGCGCGACGGCGCCATCCACGCCGGCCTCTCGCGCGGCCGAGGCTGCCGCGACGGCGCCGCCTGCCGGTCCCGAGAGGACCGTCCAGGAGCCATGACGAGCGGCGGTTGCCGCATCGACCACGCCGCCACTCGACAGCATCACCTCTGGGGCCGGCAGGCCGGCGGCGTCGGTGCGTCGTGTGAGGCGCTCGAGGTAGGCGCCGAGCAGCGGCGTGACCGCCGCGTCGACGATCGTCGTCACGCAGCGCTCGTACTCGCGGAAGACGGCCGCGGCCTCGTGCGAGAGCGAGATGTGGGCATCCGTCTCCTCGGAGAGGACACGCGCAACGGCGCGCTCGTGCGCGGGATGGCGAAACCCCCACAGCAGGCAGACCGCCACGGCGTCGACGTCATCCAACGACGCGAGCCGGCGCCGCAGCTCGGCCTCGTCGAGCGGCTCGATCACACCGTCGGGCCCGCAGCGCTCGGGCGCAGCGATCCGCAGCGCCGGCGGCACGAGCGGCTCCGGGCCCGCGACGCAGAGCCGGTAGAGGTCCGGACGCGCCTGGCGGCCGAGCTCCTCGATGTCGGTGAAGCCCTCCGTCGCGACGAGCGCCGTGCGCGCGGTGCGGCCCTCGAGCAGCGCGTTGGTGCCCACCGTCATCCCGTGGACGAACCGCTCCACCCGCCCGGCCGGAGATCCGTCGAGCGCCTGCTCGATCGCTGCCATCACACCGAGCGACTGGTCGTCGGGCGTCGTCGGCGCCTTGCCGGTGCGCATCCCGGTCGCATCGATCGCCACCGCATCGGTGAAGGTCCCGCCGACGTCGACCCCGAGGATCACCGGCGAGACGCTACCTGCGCACGGACGCGTCCCGGGGATAAGGACTCCCGGGACGCCCTGGTACGACGGGGTGGAGCTAGGCGGCGGTGGCCGCTAGCTCGTCTGCCTGCTCCTCGAGGTGCTTGTGCGAGGGGCAGTACTTGTTGCCCGGCAGCGGGACGCGCTGGCAGACGGAGCCCTTGCGGGTCGTGGCGTGGCAGCGAACGGGGCTGCCGTCGAAGGTCACGCCGTCGCGCGCCTGGGTGTCGACGTACTCGACCGCATCGAGCATGTAGCGCTCGATGACACGATAGACGCGCAGCTGGGCCGAGATCGGGAACAAGCTGCGTACGTCGTTGAACAGCGTGCGGACTGGATGGGCGAAGTAATGGCGATCGGTCGCGAGTCGCTCCATCGCGGACTCGCACTCGCTGAGGAGGCGGGCCTGCGACACGGCACGCCCGCCCGACGGCTGGGCGCTGACCTCCAGCGCCAGCTCCCGATAGATCGCCCTGCTGAACTGATACATACGATCCTCCCTGCATAAGGCGACGTGCCCGCCGCCGTCTCTCCCACGTGGCCAAGTACAGCACTGGCCTATGTAGTGAGAACGAATCGGAAGTTAAGCTCGGGTTAACGGTGCGGGCAGGGCCAGACGGCGTCAGGCGCCGTGCGGGTGCAGCAGCCAGTCCATCCGCCGCCGTGCATAGAGCAGCGGCTCGGCGCGCTCGAGTCGGCCGCCCTCGATGTCCCCGATCACGATCGTGTGGTCGTAGCGCGAGAAGTTCTCGGCCCGCCGGCAGCGCAGGTAGGCGAGCGCGCCGCCGAGCTCGGGCACCTCGTCGTCCCAACGCCAGTCGAGGCCGGCGAACTTGTCGTCGGACTGCCCGGCGAAGGCGCGCGCGATGTGCTCCTCGCCGGAGTGCAGGATGTGCACGCCGAAGCGCTCGCAGGTCGTCAGCGCGTCGTGGCAGCGCGAGCGGTGGCCGATCGAGGCGAGCAGCGACGGTGGCTCGCCGCTGTAGGACGACACGGACGTCGCCACGAGACCGCACGGCGATCCGTCGGGCCGCCGAGCCGTGATCACCGACACGCCGGATGCCAGCGAAGCCATCGCCTCGTGGAACAGCTCGGGGACGTCGGCTTCCACGGTCCGGATGCTAGTCCGCTCAGTCCCAGCGCTCGACGCGAGCCACCCCGTCGCCGCCGACGACCGTGTGGCATCCGTCGAGTGCCGGATCGGTGTCCGGGTGGTCGCTGCGCTGGTGCGCTCCACGACTCTCCTCGCGAGCCAGGCACGCCGCGCCGATCAGTCGGGCGACCGGGTAGGGGTCCTCGAGCAGGGGCCGCAGACCATCCGCGTCACGACGTAGGCCGGCATGGCGCCAGAGGGCGGTGCGGGTCTCCTCGGACGGCCGCTCCGGCAGGCCGTGCGCCTGGGCTGCGTCCGTGGAGCCGGGATGGCTGTCGCCAACCGCGGCGAGCGCGGCACGGCGGCTGAGGACGAAGCACTCAGCGAGTGAGTTCGACGCCAGCCGGTTCGCACCGTGCAGTCCCGTGCACGCGCACTCGCCGACCGCGTAGAGGCCGTTGAGCGACGTCCGACCGTCGATGTCCGTGGCGATCCCACCCATCGTGTAGTGAGCGGCCGGCGCGACCGGCGCGGGGTCCGTCAGCGGATCGATGCCGTTGCGCGTCAGGACCTCGGCGACGTTCGGGAAGCGCGTCATGTCGACCGGCCGCAGGTCGAGCCGGACGGCTCGCTCGCCGCTGCGTGCAAGCTCGGCCTCGATCGCCAGCGCCACCTCGTCGCGCGGAGCGAGCTCGTCGACGAAGCGCTCCCCATCGCCGTCGAGCAGCTTCGCGCCCTCCCCGCGGATCGCCTCGGTGATCAGGAAGCCGTCGTCGTCTCCGTCGAGCAGCAGTGCGGTGGGGTGAAACTGGGTGAACTCCAGATCGGCCAGGTTCGCCCCGGCGGCATGGGCGAGGGCAAGGCCGACGCCGACCGAGCCGCGCGGGTTGGTCGAGCGCGACCAGAGGGCGGCCGCGCCGCCCGTGGCGAGCACGGTCGCCCGCGCGACCAACGTCGTCTCGCTGCCGTCGCGGCGCGCTCGCACCCCGACGCAGCGGCCGTCCTGCCCGAGCAGGGCGTTGGCGATCGTGTCCTCGAAGACGTCGATCCGCTCGTGCGTCGCCGCCAGCGCGGCGAGCTGGCGGGTGATGCGCCGTCCAGTCGCCGAGCCGCCGGCGTGGACGATCCGCCGAGCCGAGTGCCCGCCCTCTAGGCCGAGCGCGAGCTCGCCGTGGCGGTCGGCGTCGAAGCGGACGCCGAGCGCCTGCAGCTCGCGGACGCGGTCGGGGGACTCGTCGCACAGCACTCGCACGGCGCTCTCGTGCGCCGCGCCCCGTCCGGCGACCAGCGTGTCCTCGACGTGGCGCACCGGCGAGTCGTCGGCGCTCAGCGCGGCCGCGATGCCGCCCTGCGCCCAGTAGCTCGCCGATCCGTCGAGCGGAGAGCGTGAGACGAGGGCGACCCTGGCACCGTCGCGTGCGGCGACGAGCGCGCAGAAGAGCCCGGCCGCGCCGGCTCCGACCACGACCACGTCGGTCCGGCTCGCTGTCGTGGCGGAGGGGTCCACGGGACGGGGGTACGGTAACGAGATCGCGGCTCCGCTCTATCTCCGTCACCCCTCGTCGCTCGACCACGACACGGGAACGCACCCCGAGCGGGCCGAGCGCATCCGGGCGCTCGAGACGGCGCTGGCGGCCGAGGACTGGCTCGGCTGGGACGTCGTCGAGGCGCCGTCCGCGACCGAGGAGCAGCTGCTGCGGGTGCATCCGCAGGAGCACCTCGAGCGGGTCCGCACGGCCTGCGACAGCGCGACGCCGATCGACCTCGACACCCCAGTCGTACCGGCGTCCTGGGATGCCGCGCTGCGGGCTGCTGGAGGCGCGTGCGCGCTCGTCGACGCGCTGCTGAGCGGTGCCGCGCCAACCGGCTTCTCGGCGCTGCGACCCCCTGGTCACCACGCCGAGCCCGACCGCGCGATGGGCTTCTGCCTCCTCTCGAACGTCGCGGTCGCCGCGCGCCACGCCATCGACGGCCTGGGCGCCGAGCGCGTCGCGATCGTCGACTGGGACGTCCATCACGGCAACGGCACGCAGGCGGCCTTCTACTCCTCGGCCGACGTGCTGTTCGTCAGCCTGCACCAGTGGCCGTTCTATCCCGGCAGCGGCGCCCGAGCCGACACGGGCAGCGGCCCGGGGGAGGGCTTCACGGTGAACCGTCCCTTGCCGGCAGGGTCCGGACACGCCGAGTGGCTGGCCACGCTCGAGGACATCCTTCCGGCGCTGCCCGACTTCGCGCCCGACCTCCTCCTGATCTCGGCCGGCTACGACGCCCACCGCGACGACCCGCTCGGCGGCTGCCTGCTCGAGGACGAGAGCTACGCGGCGATGGCCGACCGTCTGACCACGGTCGCCGGCGAGCTCGGCGTTCCCGTCGGCGCCGTACTCGAGGGCGGCTACGACCTCGATGCGCTCGCCGGCGGCGTCCTCGCGACGATGGCCGCGCTAGCGCCCGGCCGCTAGCTGTCCTGCCTTGGGAGGTTGTGAATGCGGGTGATGGGTGGTTGGTTGCCGATGGCTGAGTGGCGCCGTTGTTCGTTGTAGTGGTTGAGCCAGTGTGGCAGTGCTTGGGCTCGGTGGTCTGAGG